>Ga0075030_100004697_pt1 | contig 12347 bp, 13 predicted proteins | sample LitLauG_LLR_2012_FD_71393 | JGI IMG/M metagenome (GOLD analysis project Ga0075030, IMG submission 71393) | Freshwater sediment microbial communities from Pennsylvania, USA - Little Laurel Run_MetaG_LLR_2012 | ecosystem: Environmental > Aquatic > Freshwater > Creek > Sediment | place: USA... | reverse complement strand
GCACTGCACGCTGGTGAAAATCCTCGGCACGTATCCGAAGTCCTCGGGGTAGCCGCAGGACGCACGCATCTGCGCAGTTTGTCTTTGCCAAGCGGGGGCGCGCTCGGGTGTGCTCACGGGCATGAGCAATTCCCTGTTTGATCTCACGAATGAAGTCGCGGTCGTCATCGGTGCGACCGGTGTTCTCGGCGGCGCACTGGCCGATGGGCTCGCAGCGGCAGGAGCGAAAATTGCGGTGCTGGGCCGCAATGCGGAACGGGGGCAGGCGCGCGTGAAAGCCATTCGCGCGGTTGGTGGCACGGCAGAGTTTTTTGCCGCGGATGCGATGGACAAGGCGAGCCTGCACGATGCGCATGAGGCGGTGGCGGCAGTGCTCGGAGCGCCGGCGATTCTTGTCAATGCCGCGGGCGGCAACGATCCGAAAGTGACGGTGACACCCGAGCGGCCCATTGAGACGATCACCGTCGAGGACTGGCATGCGAACTTCGACATGAACGTCGTCGGCGGCGTGCTGCTGCCGAGCCAGGAATTCGGTCCCGCGATGTGCGCGCACGGACGCGGGAGCATCATCAACATCGCCAGTGCGAGTGCGCGCATTCCGCTTTCGCGCGTGGTCGCCTACTCGGCGAGCAAGGCGGCGGTGCTGAGCCTCACGATGTTCCTCGCGCGCGAATGGGCGACGAAGGGTGTGCGTGTGAATTCGATCACGCCCGGATTTTTTCCGGCGGAGCAGAACAGGAAGCTGCTCTTCAACGAGGACGGCTCTCCGACGCCGCGTACGCAGGCCATCATGGGTCACACGCCGATGAAGCGCTTTGGCGAAAGCCACGAGCTGATCGGCGCGGCGGTGTTCCTTGCGGCGCACAAGGCGTCGAGCTTTGTCACCGGCGCGGACATCGTCGTGGACGGCGGCTATCTTTCGCAGACGATCTGACGGCGCAGGCCGTCAGTGGTGGGATGCCTGCCACACGGCGTGGACGCCGAGCGTGAAGATGAGGCCGAGGATGCCGATGATCGTTTCGGTGATGGTCCACGTCCGCAGCGTTTGCGACACGGTGAGGCCGAGGCATTCCTTCACGATCCAAAAGCCGCCGTCGTTGAGATGCGAGAGGAAGAGCGAACCGCAGCCGATGGCGATGATGAGCAGTTCGACGTTCGTGCCGGGGTAGAGGTGCAGCACGGGCGCGACGAGTCCGGCGGAGGTCATGATGCTCACCGTCGCGCTGCCGGTGGCGACGCGGATGAATGCCGCAATGAGCCAGCCGTAGAGCAGCACGGGCAGGCCCAGCTTTGTCGCGAAGGCGCCCATCGCACTGGCGACACCCGCATCGCGCAGCACCGCGGCGAATCCGCCACCGCCGCCGACGACGAGCAGCGTGAGGCCGACGGTACCCATGCAGCCATCGAGGAATTTCAGCACTTCCGCAGGCGTGTAGCCGCAGCGGGTACCGAGCGACCACGAGGCGAACAGCACCGAGGCGAGCAGCGCGATGGTGCTGTGGCCGACGAATTTTGCCGCGACCGAAAGCGGATGCGATTCCGGCAGGCAGAGACGCGCGAGCGTGTCGAGCAGCATGAGCATGATCGGCAGCATGATTGAGAAGAGCGTGAGGCCGAACGGCGGCGGCATGATGTGGCCGCGGTCGGTGAGCACGGGCATCGGCGGCGCTTCGGCGGGCACGAGGCGCACTGCGCGGCGCGCGAAGATCGGTCCGGCGACAAATGCCGTCGGCAGGCCGATGAGGAACCCCCAGAGGAGAATCATGCCCATGTTGGGATCGTAGTGCGCCTCGCGGAACGCGCCCATCGCGGCGACCGGGCCGGGATGTGGCGGCATGAGGCCGTGCATCACGCTCATGCAGGAGATGAGTGGGATGGCGAGCTTGAGAAACGGCTCTTTTGTCTCATGCGTGAGGCTGATGAGCACCGGCTGCAGCAGCACGAGGCCGACGGCCATCCAAGTCGGCAGCCCGACGACGACGGCAAGCGCCATGACGCACCACACGACGCGCTTCGGACCAAAGAATGCGGTGAAACGCTTCGCAAGCACGTTTGCGCCGCCGCTTTCCGCGAGCAATCTGCCGAGCATCGTGCCGAGGCCGATGAGCGCGGCGATGTTGCCGAGCGTCCTGCCGAGGCCAGCGCCGAAAATTTCGACGACGGAAAACATGCCCAGCGGATCCTTCGCACCCGGCGGCGTGACGTGCATCATGACCGCGCCAGCGCCGACAAGGAGTGAAGCGAGCGCGAGTGCGATGAATGCGTTCACCTTCACACGCGTGACAAGCACGACGAGCATCACGACGGCCGCGAGCGCGAGGGTGATGAGTGTCCAGTCCTGGGTGGTCACGGTGGGGATGCGTACGGGAAAATTCAGCGCAGCTCGAAGATAGCCTCGATCTCGACGGCGATATTGCCGGGCAGCGGGCCCATGCCGACGGCGCTGCGCGCACCAACGCCGTCGTCGGGGCCCCAGATTTCGGCGAAGAGTTCGGAGCAGCCGTTGATGACCTTCGGGTGATCGTAGAAGTCCGCCGCGGTGTTCACCATGCCGAGCACTTTGATCAGTCGCGCGACGCGGTCGAGGCTGCCGAGTTCCGAACGGAGCGTGGCGAGAATCGCGAGGCCGACCTGGCGTGCGGCGGCCTTGCCTGCTTCGAGGTCGAGGTCGCGTCCCACGACACCGGTGATGAGCGTTTTATCTGCACTCAGCGGGCCGTGGCCGGAGACGTAGGCCATGTTGCCGGCGACGACAAGCGGCTTGTAGACGGCGACGGGCTTCGGTGCGGGCGGGAGTTCGAGGCGGAGTTCGGCGAGACGTTGTTCTGGAGTCATGCGGCCCGGAGCGTAGGCGGTGCCGTGCGCGCGAGTCACTCCGATTTCGCAGCGGAGAGCGATGCGAAGTCGTCGTCGCTCAATTTGACGCGTATGGCGGCAAGGTTTTCTTCGAGATGGGAAATGCTCGTCGTGCCGGGAATGATGATGACATTCGGCGAGCGATGCAGGAGCCATGCGAGCGCGACTTGCGCGGGTGTTGCGCCGAGGCACGTGGCGATAATTGCCAGCAATCCGGTTTCCGCGGAGAGCGGGGCGTTGCGCTTGAAAGGCTCCGCGCCGAGCGGGCCGTAGGGTAGGAATGCGATGGCGTTGCGCTCGCAAAAATCGAGCACGTCATCTGCACCGCGTTCGCGAAGGTTGTAGCGGTTTTGCACGGAGACAATGGGGACGATGGCGCGGGCTTCCTCGATCTGCGCGATGCTGACATTCGAGAGTCCGACGTGGCGGATTTTTCCCTCGGCGCGCAGCGCGGCGAGCGTGCCAATGGAGTCGGCGAAGGGGATGTTTGGATCGGGGCGGTGAAGCTGGTAGAGATCCACGCGCGGCACGCGCAGGCGTCGCAGGCTCGCATCACACGCCCGACGGAGGTTTTCTGGACGACCGTCTGGAAAGACCGTCGTAGGGGAGGTTTTCATTACGCCGCCTTTGGTCGCGATGACGACTCCGACGCGGTATGGATGCAATGCGGCGGCGATGATTTCTTCGTTGCTGCCGGGACCGTATGCCTCGGCGGTGTCTATGAAACTGACGCCGTGTTCGACGGCGCGGCGAAGGAGGGTTTCGCCCGCAGCCCAATCCGCAAAGGGGCCGAAATTTCCGGGCTGTCCGCAGAGTCGCATTGCGCCATAGCCGATGCGATACACGGGCAGATCACCACCAAGGAGAAAGGTCAGCATTGCGCCTGTGGCAGAGTGCTGACCCTAGCCGAAGCTCAACTTCTGCACGTGGGCGATGCGGCAGGCGTTCAGCACATCCACGACGCGCTCGTGCCGTGCTTCCATGTTGGGACGAACGATGACGGGATCCTCGGGCGAGGCTTTCATGGCACCGGTGAGGAATTCCGTGAGCTGCTTGAGATCGCGATCCTTCGGGCTGCCGGACATGGCATTGCCGTTCACGAAGACGTTTCCGAGCATGTCCACGTCCACGACGATGGGAACGCTTATCTTGTCAGCTCCGCCGGGCGCGGAACTGGGCAGGCCGATCTGAAAGAAACCCTCTTTGATGTTCTGCCCGGCGCACGCCATGAAGAACAATAGCAGCACGAACACCACGTCCACCATGGGTGCGATTTGAAATCCGAAATCTCCGTCTTCTCCACCTCCACCTCCGGCCATATTGTGTGGTCCTTTCTAGTTTTGGGTTTGGGTTTATTTTTCCATCTCCTTGTCCACGGCGCTGAATGTGACGTTCGGCACGCCAGCCGCGCCCATGGCGACCATGATCGAGCGGACGTAGGCGTACTTCGCGCGCTTGTCGGCGCGGATGATGACGCGGAGATTGGGATTGATTTCCTTTTTCCGGCGAATGAGGTCCGGGAGCACGCTGGCGTCCACGGTCTTTTCGTCCACAATGATGGAGCCGGTGTTGCCGATATCGGACCACGTGAGATTGAGCATGAGTTCGCTTTTTTCCTTGTCCTTGGCGTCGGGCTGCTGTGCCTCCTTCGCGACGGGCAGGATGACTTCCTTGTTCACCTGCAGGACTTGCTCGGTGGCGATGGACATGAAGAACACGAGCAGCACGAGGAGAATGTCAATCATCGGAGCGATCTGGAACTCCGGATTTTCCTCTGGCAGAACGCGCGTGGCGGCTCTGGACTGTTGTGCGTGTGTCTGGTGGGCCATGGAGGTTCTTTACCAGCTGAGCACCGAGCCGCAGTGTGGACAAGGGGTCTGGCCGACGGTGACGGCACCCGCGCAGACCGGGCAGCTTGCCGCGGCGGCGCTTGCGGGAGCAGGTGCACCCGTCGTGCGCGGGACTCCGGCGGCGGCGAAATTTTCACCGACCTGCATTCCTGCGAGTTCCTCATAGGGAATATCCATGACGAGCGTGTTCACGATGTCGTCCGCGTGAACAATGGACGCCTGTGACATATTTCGGAAAATGTAATACGCGACGAATGCGGGGATCGCGATGAAGAGGCCGCTCGCAGTGGCAAGGAGCACTTCGGAGATTTTGCCGGCGAGTTCCTTCGGGTTACCCATGCCGGATGCGCCGAGAACGGAGAATGCGCCCATCATTCCGATGACGGTGCCGAGCAAACCGATCATTGGCGAGACGACACCGATCACGGAGAGGTAGCTGTTGCGCGTGCGGAGCAGTGTGGCTTCGCGCATGCCGTGCTCGGCGAGGCCACCCTCGACGGCTTCCTTGCCGCGACCGATGCGGCTGAGCCCGGACTTGAGCACATTGGCGAGGTAGTTTTTGTTCGCGTTGCAGGTTTCCCATGCTTCCTGGTAATTGCCGGAGGCGATGAGCTGGCGAAGGCTGTCCACGAGCGGTGCCGGTGCAAGTTTGGCCTTCTGCATTGAGATGGCGAGTTGGATGATGAGAGTCACCATGATGACCGAGGTGGCGAGCAGGCAGATCCAGACGAAAATGACCATTCCATTGCTATGGAGGATGGTGCTGATAATGCTGTCCTGCTTGGCATGCTCCTGCGCCGAAGCGATGGCCGCGGTGGAAAGCGCGATAGCTGGGGTAAGTATAAGCGGGATGAGACGGCGGAGTTGGTTTTTGAACATGGGTGAGAAAAATGACCGGTTTATAAGAGGGGATTATTACGGCGTCGTAATGCCTTTCTTGCGAAGCGCGTCAATTCGCTTCTCCGCTTCCGCCACTACGGCGCGCTCCTGATAAAAGATAGCGACCGTGCGGCAATAATTTTCCATCGCCTCGGGAAGTTTTCCATTTCCTTCCGCGACTTTGCCGAGGACGTAAAACGCCTGCCCGAAGAGCTGGCTCTCGGCGCGCGTCACAGTTTTCTTCGCGAGCGCGTCCTTCACAAGCGGTTCTGCGATGCCCTGCGCTTCGGCAAAGTTTCCGCGTTCGGCTGCGATGCGAGCCTTTCCCACACTTGCGGCGATGGAGCCCGATGCCGGGTAGGTCTTTTGGAATTCATCGAACGCGGCTTCCGCCTCCGGGAGTTTGCCAAGGTTGACATAAATGCTCCCCACTAACGCCATTGCGTCGCTCGCCCATTGCGTCGGCAACCCTTTGTAACGATCCGCGACGCCCTTAATCAGCGTCAGCGCCTGATTGAGATCGCCCGCGTTGATTGCGTTCTGCCCCTGTTCAAATTCCGGCGGCGCGGCCTTTTTCACCTCTTGAATCTGGGCAAGTTCATAGCTGATTTCACCCTGTGTGTTCTTCACCGCGACCTTCGTGCCGCGCACAGCGACGATCAGCACGCCGACGAGTTGCTGCGGCTGTGCGGTCTTGGAGGCAGGCTTCAAAATCACAATATCCGAGCCCACGGCCGCCTGTGCGGGAGTCTGCGCAATCGCGGCATGCGGTGCGGTGAGGGCGGCGAAGCCGACGATGAAAGCAGAAAGAAGTTGCAGCGCTGGGAACGGAAAACTTAGCTTCATGACCTTTGTCTTCAGACGGGGAAACGTATGCACAAAGGCTACGCATCTCCGCCGGTACGACGCAACACACTTCCGCAGCTTTTTCAAAAACAATGGTAAACACCCTCCGCAAATTCGGGCAGCCGCTCATGATCCTAATCACGCTCATGACGGTCATCACCTTCGCGTGGTGGACGCCAAGCTGGTATTCGAAATCCGGGCACAGCGCGCCCGTGACGATAATCCGCGGCAAACCCGTGAGCGTCGAAACGTGGCAGCACGAAGGCCGCGTGATGCAAATTCACGCGCGGCTCGGCGGAGCCTACGCGCAACTCATGGATCCTGGCTCGATGTTCGAACGGAAAATTACGCCCGAGGGTGTGGAAAATTCACTGCTCTTCGGGGGTGAAGCCGCTGCACTCGGCATAACGGCCACGGAACAGGAAATCAAACAGCAGCTCACGATGACTCGCGCCTTCAGCGGGCCGGACGGGAAATTCGACGCCAACCGCTTTGAAATCTTTGCGCAGCAGGTGCTCATGCCCGAGGGTTTCGGCAAGCTGGACATCGAACATTTCCTCGCCGACGAGGTCCGCGTGCGGAAAATCGCCGCCCTGCTCGCCTCGACGATTCCGCCGACCCCGTCGGAGATAAAGGACGAGTTCATCCGCGAGCGCCTGACCACCGAGGCGTCTTACGTGGTGCTCAAGTCAGAGGACTTCCGCTCCACCCAAAAGGTGACGGAGGAAGAACTCAGGCAGCGTTACGAGGCGAAGAAGGATTTCCTAAAGTCGCCGGAAAAGCGCAAGGTGCGCTTCGCGGCATTCACGCTGCCGCCGACGGCAGACGGCAAACCGATGGAGGAAGCGAAGAAGACCGAAGAACTCCAGAAGCTCGCAAACGCGGCGTACGACTTTGCGACGGCGCTGCAAAAGCCGGACGTGAATTTCGAGGAAGCCGCAAAGCAGGCCGGCGCGACTGTCGGCGAGACCACGGACTTTTTCCCGCGTGACGCAGGGCCCAAGGAACTTGAAGGATCCACAGCCGCGGCGGAGGCCGCATTCGCGCTGACTAAGGAGAAGCCGTACAGCGCGCACATCGCACTCGACAAGGGAACCTACGTGCTCGCTCTCAAGGAAGTGAAGGAGCCAGAGCAACTCCCGCTCGACAAAGTCCGCAAGCAACTCGATGACGAACTCATCGGAGAAAAGGCGGACACGGCGATGACGGCAAGGGCGCGTGACATTCGCGGCAAACTCATTGAGGCGCGCAAAGGTGCGAAGTCGTTTGCGGAAGCCGCGCAGACGCTCGGGCTCAAAGCGGTGGCGTTCCCCGCATTTTCCATGATGCAGCGCGTGCCGCCCGATACGGCCTATGCGGAAATCGTTCCGGGCACCGCCCGCAAGCTCACACCCGGCGAGATCAGCGAGGTGATTCCCACAGCCGGGGCAGCGCTCATTGTCCACGTGGATCAGCGGCCCGCGGTGGATGAAAGAGGAATGGAGGAAGCCACGGCCAACATCGCCGCGGGCATCCAATCCTCGCGGCAGATGATGGCATTTGAGGCGTGGCTTGCTGACCGTAGGGAGGCAGCAGGACTCAAGCCCGCGAAGGGCCTCTGAGCCCCGTCCACATTCATCATGACGCCCGAACTCGACGCGCTTTTTGATGACGCGAGCGGCAATCTCGCCATCGGCGATCTCGATGCGGCGGTGGAAAAATACCGGCGCTGCACGGAAATCGCGCCCGATTTTGCCGATGCGTGGCACGCATTGGCAATGGCGCTCATGAAGCTCGGCCGGCACGCAGAGGCGATCCCCGCCGCCTTGAAAAACACCGAGCTGCGCCCGAACGACCAGCTCGCATGGAGCAGCCTCAGCATCTGCTACGTGAAAAATCACCAAATCCCCGAAGCCGAAGCCGCAGGCGCGAAGGCCCGTATCATATCGTGGGGCGGAAAAACCCGCAAGGACGCCTGAACGTGCTCCGATTGCATGCAGTTGGGTATTCACTGCGCTGCGCTCTGGATCCTAGGTGATGAAAGCCAAAATCCCACCGCAGCACCATTTCGCTTGCGCCATTTGCCCCACTCGGGAAACTCGCCGCCCTATGCCCCGCCACACTCGTTCCCTGCTGTGTGTATTTTCAGCCCTGCTTGCGATTTCCCGCGCGGATGTGACCTTCGAAGAAAAACCGGATCGCGTGTCCGTGAAAATCAACGGTGAGCTTTTCACCGAATACCATCATGGCGATGCGTCGCACGTGTACTACTGGCCCGTGATCGGGCCCGGCGGTGCAAAGATGACACGCAGCTTCCCGATGGAGAAAGTCGAGGGAGAATCGCAGGATCATCCGCATCACCGCTCGCTGTGGTTTGCGCACGGCAATGTGAACGGTGTGGATTTCTGGGCCGAGACCGCGTCGTCCGGCGGCAAACCGCCGAAACAGCCGCTCGGGGCCATCGAGCACCTGAAGGTGCTTGCGATGGAGTCGGGCAAAGATGCCGGCACGCTGAAGACTTTGCAGAAATGGACCGCACCCGAGGGCACGGTGCCGCTCACATCCGTGCAGGTGCTGCGCGTCCACGCCGGTCCAGAGACGGAGCGGATGCTCGATTTTGAGGTGACACTGACCGCTAGCGACAAAGACACGGTTTTCGGCGACACGAAGGAAGGCAGCGCGGCAATGCGCATCGCCGAGAGCATGCGCTACAAGCGGGGGAAGGCGCTGGGCGATGGACATCTGCTGAACGACTCGGGCGTGAACACCGACAAGATTTGGGGCCAGCACTCGAAGTGGGTGACGATGAGCGGCCCCATCGCCGGGAAGCTTTACGCGATCACGTTTATGGAGCACCCGTCGAACTTCCGTCACCCGACGCGCTGGCACGCGCGCGACTACGGTCTCTTCGCCGCGAATCCATTTTGCGAAGCAGACATGGACAAAACGAAGGCGAAAGGCGCGGGCGATTACACGCTGAAGGCTGGGGAGAGCATCACGCTCAAATACCGCATCCTGATCACGCAAGGCGACGAAACCGCCGTGAAGCAGGAAGAACGCTTCAAGGAATACGCGTCTTCGATGAAGTAGTGTCGCGCTGCGCGGAACGGCTGCGGAAATTTACACCGCGGACTTTTCGCGCCCAGTGCGCAACTGCCCGCAGCCCGCAGCGACATCAATGCCGCGCCGCTGACGCACCGTGCTCGGAATCCCCGCTGCCTTGAGCATATGCTGAAACCCTGTGGCAGCAGCCAAGGAAGTCGCGCCGCCCGTGAATCCGCCCGTGGGATTCAGTGGGATGAGGTTCACGTGGGCGTCAATACCCGCGAGTAATTCGCCGAGTGTCCGCGCCTGCGCGGGTGTGTCATTGGTCCCTTCGATGAGCGTCCATTCAAAAAAAATGCGGCGTCCCGTGCGCGTGCAGTACGTGCGGCACGCGGCGATCAATTCGTCGAGCGGCCAGCGTTTTCCAGCGGGCACGAGCGCATAGCGTTCCGCGTCCGTCGCACCGTGCAGGCTCACGGCGAGTCCGTAGCCGCGCTTTTCCTCCGCAAGCCGCAGGATGCCCGGCACGACACCGACGGTGCTGATGGTGATCTTTGCCGGGCCGATGTTGATGCCCCGCGTGTCGCTGATGATCTCCAGCGCGGTGAGCACTGCATCGTAATTGTGCAGCGGCTCGCCCATGCCCATGAGCACAAGGTTGCGCAACCCGTGGCCTTGCTGCACGACCGCATCGCGGGCGTGCAGCACCTGCGCGACGATCTCGCCGGGCAGCAGATGCCGCGAAAATCCCATCTGCCCAGTCGCGCAAAACACGCAGCCCATCGCGCACCCGGCCTGCGTGCTCACGCAGGCCGTCACGCGCCCCGTGTAACCCATCACCACCGTTTCGATGGTCTGCCCGTCCCCGAGCCGCAGGAGAAATTTCCGAGTGAGTCCGTCGCTGCTCGCGATGTTGGTGATCACGTCCGGCATTTCGGAAAGAAAGCCCGCGTCATCACCGAACTGCGCCTTGATCCAACGGCGCAACGGTGGGGAAAATGTTTCCAATCGTTCGCGCGCAATTCCGCCGCTACGATAGAGAGCCTTCCAAAGTGCGCTTGTGTGAACGACGTTCAATCCGTCCTCGATCAGTAAGCGCCCAAGAGCAGGGAATGTGAGATCGTACAGCGACGCACGCCGGACATTCCCGTTGGGTTTCGATGTCAGTGTTGTTGGTGCGGCTTTGTCCACGTGCCCGAAAAATGCGCACGTCGCGGCATCATTGCAACGCACATGCGCGTACAGATGCACGCCTGCTTCGGTTCCTTGCGGCATCCGCTGTTCAGCGGTAAGCATCCGACCCTTGGATTCCGCCTCCTCACTTCAAACTCTGCTTTCCGGCACTGCCCCGATCCTCGCGCTCGCGCCGATGCAGGAGGTTACGGACCTCCCGTTTTGGCGGTTGATGACGCGCTACGGCGGCGCGGATGTTTATTTCACCGAATACTTTCGTGTCCATGCCGATTCAAATTTGGAAAAATGGATCCTCGAATCGATTGTCTCGAACCCCACAGGCCGTCCCATCGTCGCACAGATGATAGGAAACGACATCCCCTCGCTCGTCCGCACCGCACGTAAGCTGCAAGAGTATCCCGTCGCGGCGATCGATTTGAACCTCGGCTGCCCTGCGCCAATCGTTTACAAAAAATGCGCAGGCGGCGGACTGCTGCGCGAACCGCAGCGCGTGGACACGATCCTCGGCGCACTCCGCGATGTGGTGCGGGTGAAATTCACAGTGAAAACACGGATCGGCTTCGACGACCCCGGGGTGTTTGACAAATTTCTGCCGATCTTCGCGCGCCACTCACTCGATCTTCTCACCGTGCATGGCCGCACCGTCTCGGAGATGTATCGCAGTGAAGTCCACTACGATTACATTGCGCGTGCCGTCGCTGCAGTGCCGTGTCCGGTGCTGGCAAACGGCAATGTCTCCTCTGCGCGCAAGGCCGCCAAGATTCTCGAATCCACCGGCGCACGCGGCCTGATGATTGGCCGGGGCGCAATCCGCAATCCGTGGATGTTCGAGCAAATCCGCCAGCATTTGCGCGGAGAAAATCCATCAGTGCCGTGCGGGCGCGATGTGCTCGAATACATCGCCGCACTGTATGACGCCGTCTGCACGCCTGATGTCCCCGAACGCTCGCACGTGCATAAGATGAAAAAGTATGTGAACTTCATCGCCCTCGGTGTGGAACCGTCCGGCAGGTTCCTGCATGATATCCGGCGCGTGACGACGCGTGCGGATTTTTTTCGCGCGTGCGAGGAATTTCTCACGCACGATGAGCCGATGCCGCTGGAGCCATTTTCGCTCTTACTCAAAGAGACCGACGTGCTCGCCGGGGAACATCTCTAAACTCCACTGCAGCGTTTCGCAGTGGATTGTGAGCAAATCACTCCGCCAAATCCTTCCTCTCCAATTCCACATCATGCCACGACACTGGATCGTCGTCCGGTTCGAGATGCGTGAGAACGACAAGTCCGGGCACCGCCTTTCGCAAGTCAGCTTCGATCCGTTCGGCAAGGTCATGTCCTTTCGATATGGACCAGATCCCCGGCATCAGCAGATGAACACTCATAAACCTCCGGGCTGCCGCGCGCCGTGTCAACAGCGCGTGATATTGCACGCTCTCCGCCGCGTATTTCGCGAGTGTCGTACGGATGACTTCGAGTTGTGGTGCAGGGAGGCCGGTATCCATCAGGCCGAGCATGGATTCGCGCACCAGTGTTACCCCTGTCGCGACGATATGCAGGCCGAGCAAGAGCCCGATGAGCGGGTCCAGCCACCACCATCCGGTGAACGCCACAAGGGCGACGGCGATAATGACCGCAACAGAGGTCCACACGTCCGTCATCAGATGTTTCCCGTCCGCCTCAAGGGCGATGGAATTCCGC
>Ga0075030_100004695_pt1 | contig 12349 bp, 10 predicted proteins | sample LitLauG_LLR_2012_FD_71393 | JGI IMG/M metagenome (GOLD analysis project Ga0075030, IMG submission 71393) | Freshwater sediment microbial communities from Pennsylvania, USA - Little Laurel Run_MetaG_LLR_2012 | ecosystem: Environmental > Aquatic > Freshwater > Creek > Sediment | place: USA... | reverse complement strand
GGGGACCGTCAAGCAGACGGTAGCGCCAGTTGCAGAGCCGCCGGCGCCGGAACAAGGTCATCCCGCGGATTTGTTCGCGGCAACTGGGTCGTGTCCACCCACACAGGAAGGCGCCGGCGTCCAGCCTGCGAATCCGACTGCGAGTCCGAAGATCGAACCAACAGCCCTGCCCCCGGACGATCACGATGCGGTTCTGCCTCAGCCCTTCATTTCAACCCGGCAGGCAGAGCGCGCTGCGACTGCTCAGACACAAGGCGATTTTGTGCGCGAGGTGGCGAAGAGTCCGGAACCCATCGCGGCGCCAGGGCAGGACCGGCCGAGGGTCGCTCCTCCACGCGATGTCGCGAACCCTACCCCGCCGACCGACCGGACCGCGACGGCCAAGCTGAAAGTCCAGGAGAGGCAAGCTGCATCCTCGGCATCACCCTCGGACCCCGTGAACGCCTCGACCGAGAAGCCAGGGAACGTACCCCTTCTCGGTCAGGATGTGGACACCCGCGCTCCGAGACCGACCCCGGTGATGGCGACACATGAGGCGCCCGATCCCGGCGTGACGAAAATCCAGGCAGTAAGCATCTCCGTTGCTGTGCCTCCGGCACATCCAGAAAAACTGGGCGCCACGCAATAAGTGCGGAGTTAACCCAACCTGCTGTGGCCCGCGCTGGGGCTGTCGCGAAGCAGTCGGTCACAACCCGGAACCAGGAGACAGTGACGAGTCCGGAGAGCGGTGGCGGCGGGGTCAGTGCTGGTCCTTCGACGCCGGCGTCGCAGTTGGCAGACCGTCCGGCCGTTCCTCTCTCCAGTCCGCCTGCAGCGTCTCCGGTTTCGGCGCACGTTTCACCGGACATGCACGGCGCGTCGGAAAACCCCGTGCCGCCCGGAAGAGACCGTGGCCTCCCCGCGGCCGAGACCTCACAAGCGACGCTGCCAGCGACGGGCCAGGTGCACGACGCTCGCCTGTTGGCTCGCCCCGAACAAGCAGAAATGCACATCGGGCTGCAAACGGCAGCGTTTGGGAATGTTGAGGTCCATGCGGTCGTGAAGGAGAGTCAAGTTGGCCTGGCGATTGGCAGCGAGCGCGGCGATCTGCACAGGATCCTGGCGAACGAGGTACCTGGTCTGGCTGGTCGATTACAGCAGCATGATCTGCACCTTAATGCCGTGAAGTTCTTTGATCAGAGTTTGTCGTTCCACGCGGGCTCCGACGGCACCAACTCGCGATCGCGTGCCTTCACTCCGCCGCGCACTTTCCCACCCAGTTCCTCGCACTCCCGTGAGCCGACCCGACTCTTCCCCGAGCAGGAAGTTCCGACGGAAACGAGAACCGGTCTTAACGTTCGCGCATAGAAGGGAGCGACAAAGTGAACATCAATCCGAACTACCACGCGGCCGCAGCCGATCCCTACGACGCCCAGCACCAGCACGAATGCGCTGGACGGCACGGGCGATCTGTTTATGCAGCTGCTGTCGACACAACTCAAGAATCAGAGTCCGCTCGATCCGGTCGACCCCAACCAGTTTGTAGGCCAACTGGTGCAGTTCAACACTCTCGACCAAATCATCGGCATCCGCCAGCTGCTGCAGCAATTCGCCGGCACGACCGGTTCCGCGGGCGCGACTCAACCAACACAAGGAGAACAATAATGCCAGCCTTTTCGATTCCTCTTTCTGGACTGACGGCGAGTTCGGAAGCACTCTCAGCGATCGCCAACAATCTCGCCAATCTCAACACGGTGGGTTACAAGGACACCCGGGTCCTGTTCCGGGATCTGTTCTATCAGAGCCTTGGAACCAGTGGCGGCGGAGATCCCATCCAGCTGGGCGCGGGCACGGCGGTCAGTTCGATGCCCTCGCTTTTCACGCAGGGCAGCGTAAACCCTAGCGGTGTGGCAACCGACGTCGCCATCATGCAGGATGGTTTTTTCATCGTTCAGAAAAATGGCGTGACCAGTTACACCCGGGCGGGCAATTTTACGCAGGATCCCAAGGGATTTCTCGTGACGGACGCTGGTGAGCAGGTGATGGGCTATCCGGCAGCCTGCAGGACCTCGTAAATGACTTCTCGTACCAGGGGCTCATCTTCCACCAACAGGATGTTCTGTACTTCCCTCGACGCACGGGTAGTTGGTGCATGGCAGCCTGCTGCCCTAGCCAGATTCTCCGCGTCGCTCGCTCCCGATTTCACCCATTCGGCTTCCATGCACCACCTCCGTTGTCAGCCATGTGGAGTGCATTTGCGATGCCAACCTGGGCGCCGGACCGAATGCCTTGGAACTCATCAAATCAAGGACACTTAGCGGAACCATTCCAATGGGACCCCGACCGCGAGGTGGCTGATGACGAAGGGATCTAATGTCATTTCGGGAAGTTTGGAATGAAGTGGTCCCAAGACTGAACGCCGACAGTCCCCCCCAGAGAGACCAGCTATTTCGGGCTCGTCAGCAATGTCTGGTTCGGATCCAGCACGATCTTTTTCGTATCGGGGGGCCCCGCCAGGCGGAACGGCGTTTCCGGTGTGTCCCCAAACACCCGGCCGAGTAGGACCGACTTTCCACCGACCACTGCGTACACGGGAACCGGCGTGACCAAGTCTTGCGGCCCTCCTTTCTGCACAATGACACCGCTCACTGTGGTTCCTCCCGGCTTCGGGGTGTACTTCACACTTCGCAAACTGAAATGCGGCAGGGCAACTCCCTGTACCCAGCCCTCCAAAAACCAGTCCAGGGACTTTCGACCCTCATACCAGAGTGACGGTGGGAGTTCCTGCTCGAATGCCGCAAGCAGTTCTCGGGTATCGATCTCCTTGCCCGCGTAGCGCTCGCGCACCCCTCGCAGCACACGTACAAACGGCTCGTCGCGAACTGGCTGCGCGGATCTGGTGGCCCGGGTCTGCTTGGCTTCAGCATCGAGCAACATGGTCCGCAGCATGTGGAGCAACCAGGTGCCGCGACCGTAGCTGATCGCTTCGTACCCGTCTGGGAAATGAGAGGAGTTGAGCCGCAGGCCAAGTGTCACTGGCCCGGCGTCGCGGTACATCTCGTCGTGCTTGTTTTCTGCTAACAGGTCCGTCCGGTACTGCTCCATGACTTTGCGGAACTCTTCCGGCTTCTCCGTTTCCAGGAACATCAGCGCGCAATAATTTGCCAGGGCTTCTGCGATCCACTGATCGTGGTACGTACGCCATCCGACGAGGTCTCCCCACCATTGATGAGCCGTCTCGTGCGCAAGCATCAGTTGCCGCAGGGTCTCCTGCATTGGGTTCAGGTGCAAGCCCTCCTCCTCTTCAGTGGACAAATACGCAAAGCTCGACAGGTAAACCAGCCCGGGCCAGCCCTGACTCAAGTGTCCGGGCATCTGAGTGAGTTTCAGGGAGCTGTACGGATAGGGTCCAAATCTTTGCGAAAAGAATTCCAGCGCGCGTGCCGCACTCTCTGCGACCGTCTGCGCATGACGAGCCGGAGCGGGAACCGGCGGCTCCACGATGATCTGGTTCGGCCTTGAAAGCCGAGAGCCGGCCTCGGGAACCGTGACCACTGACTCGGATCCGCGAGGGAAGGTTCGCTCCACGCCTTGCGTTGCATACGTTTCCACCGTTACCCCGCCAGCCTGCGCGGTGGCGCGCTGGTATTTTCCGAGATTGAATCCCGCTACCTCTCCGGGCCGCTCCGAGACCCAGCGTGCGACCTGCGAACCTGCGTCAGCGTTCGTGGCTGCGCTCGTGGACGGTGAGTTCGCGGTTCCTCCAACGCGTTTTCCTGTTGCCAACAATGTCCAACCGGGTGGGTAGCGAAACTCCAGATCGAAGTCTGCCATCGCCAGTCCGCGATTCGGATACCACGTCCCTCGAGCCCCCACGTACAGAAGCCCTCCCCCAGCCTCAGAAAGGACCTCACCGGCGTACACAAACCGCAGTGTCAGTTTCTGACCAGTTCGCAGCGGTTCGGGAAAGGCCACGGCGACCACGTCGTTCCCTCTTCGCGCCAGTTGGGTTCCGTCGATGGCTGTGTTGTTGATGAACTCGACGGCTTGTCCCTCCACCTCGACCTGCTTTACTTGCAGGAAGCGCGACAGCTCGAATAGAAGTGTTCGCCCGCCACCGCGTCGAACCTCAACCTCGAGACTCGCATCCACGCTGAGCATCGTGGGCGGCTTCACATCAGCTTTGATGGCGTAACGCGAAATCGCAACCTCATCTCCCCCAACCCCGATTCCTGCTGACGGGCCCACAGATGGGCTGACATTGCCAGCGCTGAAGGACGTCCACAGGTCGTAGAAGGTCACACCATCTACCGCCCTGGTTTGTCCCGCCCAAAGTTGTTCCGGTATCGCCGAATCGTAGTAGACATCAAACGTTCCCAGCTTCAGACCTTGGACACGGGCGTGCAGCATACGATCGGCTGGATCGTTGGACGAATCCCGCTGACTGAGGGACGACGCGCCGGTCGCCTTGGTGGTCGGCAGGTAACGGCTGAAGCTGACCAGAAGTCGCAGGGAATCGAACTCCGCCAAATTGTGTGCCGTCTCGTTCCAATGAGCGCTGAATTCCTGCGCATCTTCGGCGGGCCTGAGGTACGGCTTCAACTCGTCGAACGAGTCATCGTTAAATCGGAGGTATGCGGTTGCGAAGCGCTCCTCCAGGATCGCCATGCCTGTAAAGAGTCCCATGGAGGAACGCTCGACACGGTTCGGCGGCGTCAGCAACACTTCACCATCCCCTTCAAAAAAAGCTCCGGTGACATGGCCGTCGACACTGGCGGTGAAGGAGATCTCCCCATCCTCCAGGGTGATATGGAGCGCAGACCGGTCGAGCGATGCGCCGCGGATGCGGTAGGTCCGGGCCGCATCAAGCCCGACGCTGCCTAACTGCAAATACAGCGCCTGCGCCGGCTTGGAGACGCCTGCCGTGGATTGCGCAGCAGTAGCACTGGCCGCGTCCGGCTGACCGTAGGCAAGACTGCCGGCCGCGAACAATACGAAGGCAAGCACCGTGGGCCCGAGCCGCGTATTTCCTGTTACTTGCGTCACCTACTTGCGCCCTCCGCCGGTTGTTAGAATGCGCCATAGTGCGCAAGCATGTCATCTTCTTATTGGCGAGCCTTCTTTTCCTGGCAATCGCCGTGGTGTGTTCGTCGGCCGACATCATTCACCTGAAGAATGGCCGCACCATCTGGGCGGACCACGTTCGCGAGAGTGGAAATCACGTCGAGTATGACGTCGGCGATGACTCCTACGCAATTCCCAAGTCTTCGGTGGAGCGTATCGAAGCCGGTGGCCTCCCACCGGCTTACGCCTCGTCCTCGAACGGCCAGGGAACTGCGAAGGATTTGCCTGTCTTCGTCCCCGAGGATAGCCTCGCAGGCCACGAGGATTTGGCCGGGCGCGTGGTTCACGACGGGAAAGTGGACCCCGATGCTCTGACGGTGCTGGAAAAAGAAGGTAAGCCGGAACTCTCGGCTACGGCCTATTTTCTCGCCGGCAAGCACGAATTCGAGCACGGAAATCTTCCCCAGGCCCGGCGCTACTTCGAGACTGCACTCGGCTTCCAGCCCGACAACTCCACCATCTTGAACTATTACGCTCTGGCGCTTGTGCGTTCCGGCAATGCTACGGCGGCGCTGCCCTACGCGGAACGCTCGGCGCGTGCTAAGCCGGATTCCGCGGATGCATACACCGTGCTCGGGTTCGTCCGGTTTTCAGCCGACCGCTCAAAAGAGGCCGCACAGGCCTGGAAGCGCTCCCTGGAACTGCGTCCCGATCCTGTGGTTGAGCAGTATCTCGCCAAGGCACAACGGGAGACGTCCACCGAGGCGGATTTCTCGCAGCGCGAGAGCGGCCACTTCACGTTGCGCTATGAGGGCAAGCAGACTTCCGAGCAGCTGCGGCGCGAATTGATCGCCACTCTCGAATCCGAGTACGACGATCTGGTGCGCGAATTGGGCGTTGCCCCGCGCGCCAGCATCCCCGTCGTTCTCTACACGGAACAGGCCTTCTTCGATGTCACTCACGCTCCGTTGTGGTCCGGCGCAATCAACGACGGCAGACTGCGAATTCCGGTGAGTGGCCTGACGTCAATGACCTCCGATCTCGCCCGGGTGCTCAAGCACGAGTTGGCTCACTCCTTCGTGAATCAGGCATCTGGTGGACGTTGCCCCACTTGGCTGAACGAAGGCATCGCGCAAGCGGTCGAACCGAAATCGCTGTCTACAAATGGACGGCGCCTTGCCCAGTTGTTCCGCGCACAACAGGCCATCCCCTACAACTCGCTGGAAGGCAGCTTCATGCGTTTCTCTCCGATCGAGGCGGTACTTGCCTACGATGAGTCCCTGGCGGCGGTTGACTACATCAACGACACCTACGGGATGAGCGATGTGCAGCGCATCCTGGAGCGTTTGAGCCAGGGGAGCTCTGCGGAAGCCGCACTGCGCGCCACGATCCACTCTGACTACGGCCAGCTCGAGTCCGAAGTTGGAAGGTATCTCGCCAGCAAGTACGGTGAATAATCCTCCCGCTGGGCCGGTCCGCGTTCCGGCGCTGACAATTCGTCACAGTCTGTGCTACCGTCACCCAACTCGGTCTCGCGATGAAATCCCTCTTGAAGCGCCGTAAGAAGACGACAAAACCACAGGCGATCGAGCCCGTAGCGTCCGCATTTCCCGTTCTGCGGGACGCTGAAATCGCAGCGGCTTTTGTCGGCCGCCGGAGCGCGGGGGATTTCTATGATTCCATCCGGGTTGCCCCCTCGCGGGTTCTGTTCGGTCTGCTCGACGTCGCGGGTCGCCGCGCGCAGAATAACAACATCCTTCTGGCTGCCCAGCGAGTGTTCCGCGAAGTTGGGGCGAAGCTTTTCGCGGCCGAAGAAATGAATGAAACTGACAGCCTGATCGAGCTCTGTCTGCAGCTGAACCGCACCGTAATCGAAACCGCCGGTGGCGTGCACTCCAGCCCGGCTTTTGCCGGTTGTTACAACGAAGATCTGGGCACGGTCTGCTATTTCAACGCCGGGCACACGCCCGGACTCGTGCGCCACTCTTCCAGCGTATCCGAACTCGGCGCCACCGGACTGCCGCTGGGCTTGTTTTCGCATACGACCTCCGATGCGCACATCATTGCCCTGGAACCAGGGGCCGCACTCCTGTTGGTTTCTCGCGGCGTGGTGGAATTGGAAAACAAGCGGGAGGAGTTCGGATTACGCCGCGCCGAAGATGCTCTGAAGAGCGCGCACCTTACCGGCGCGCACAACCTCTGCGTCTATGTGCTTGACTGCGCGCAACGTTTTGCGTCAGTCCTTCCGACGAACGAAGACATCACGGCTCTGGCCCTGGTCCGGCACTCTACTGTGTAGAACAGTGGACCCCCGCGGAATCGCCTCTACTTCTTCTTTGCCGGTCTTTTGTGGCCTCTGAGGGGCGCGTGCAGTGCAGTCTTGGTGGTGGGCGCCAGCTCCTCTGCCGTAACAAAGATCGGCTCGATGTCCGTTGGGATGCCCTCCAGTTTCTCAAGGGCCCGCTTCAATCCAGGCCGGACTACACCAAGCCGGTCGAGCAATTCCTTCGCCCCGGCGTAGTTGCCCTCCGCTTCCAGGGTGAGAAGATCGTGATCGAGGTCTTGTACGGCTCCCTTGATCTTCGTCATGTCGACGCTGAAAGTGCCGTCGCCGTGCTCGACGAAGCCTCCTCGATCCAGCAGGTAATTGAACTGCACCGCCATTCCTTTCCCGTGGGCATCGTTCAGACCAAAACGCAAGCTGCGAAATGCGGACGCAAGAAAGGTCGTGTACAGCTGTCGCTGTGCCGCTTCATCCGAGGGGAGGACCGTGCCCAGTTTCATTTCGACGGCATGGTCCATCATGAATTGCAGGGCGAACAAACCGGTGACGTCGGCCTTGGCCTCTTCGATTGCGCTGTGAAGCTCCATCAACTCAGCCCGCGGAGTGGTGCTCCGGCCGTCCACAGTGATCTGGTGCGGACCCAGCCCGTGCATCAGCTCGTGCGCCAGGATGTGCGTGAAAAATGAGCTGAAGTTCACGTCGACCATCGTTGTCTTCGAAAGTGTGCGTATCGCGATCGGAAGCAGCACGCTGTGGAATTTCGCTTCCTGCACATTTTTCAGCATGACGCGCTTGCTGCCCTTTTGCTGTACCACACGCTCGTCATTGGGCAGGTTATACGCGGCGGTTTGCACTCCATGTGCGCCGTCGCCTGCGCTGATGATTTCGTCCACGACGCGGATCGGCGCTGCCGCACCTAACATCGGATTACGATACTGCGGGTCGATGGGCAGGTTGTTCTCGATCTCTTGCAGATGCTGGGTAAAGGCGGAGAGCTTCGCAGTCTCCGCGTCATCGCGGAGGCTGACGTACGCCTCGAACGCAGCCTTGTAGCCGAAAATCTCGTCGTTGTAGGTCTCGTAAGGGCCGATGGTCACATCCAGGGGAGCATCCAAATCCATCCACGCCAGGTCGCTCTCGTAATAGTCGTTAGAGAGAAACGCCTCGGCCCGCGTGGCAAGAAACTTCTTGAGCGATCCGTTCTCGGTCAGTCCCGCGGCATCGCGCAGCAACCCCGCCGCCCGGGCCAGCTCGTCTTTGTACTCTTCGCTGTAAGGAACCATCGTCAGGCTGCCGACCTTCTGGTCTTGCCACCGGATCAAGGTGAAGAATCCCCTGGCGCGTTCCTGGTCCTCAGGCGCGAGAGTGGCAACCCAGTGCTCGAAGGTCTGTTTGCTCATGTCTTCCGGATAGAAGTTAGCGCCAGGCAGCTTGCGCGACGGCACTGCGGGAAGAAACGCTCGAAAATCGTCGATGTCGGACCACGGCCCCTTGTTGATCCAGAAGTAATGCAACCGGGCCTTGCCCAGTGGCGTCGTGTCCTTTTTCAGGCGGGCGTATAACTCCTGGTTCCCACTCCAAAATTGCCTCAGGAAGGTCTGATCCAAAATACGCGCCGCCTCGACCAGTTTGACCAAAGCCTGCCGATCCCCCGAAGACAAACTCGAAATATCGACGCGGACCGGTGTCGGCGCAAAACGGCTGGTCATCTTCTCCAGTTGAGTGAGCGAAGGTGGAGACGAAGAGGGATGTTTCTGGGCTTTGGCAGAAGGGTTGGAAAATCCCATGAGAACCAGCACTAAGCTACAACCGAAGGCCTTCACTCCGCTTACCTCCGGGAAGGGGTCGCCGGACAACCAGGGCACTGGCGCGCCTCATCATAGCAGCATGTTTGCTGGCTCCGCAGCCATCGCCGGAGTTACAATCCTGTAAGTATTCGATCCCAGAGGTTTGGTAGGAACCGGTACTACTGGCACCGGGCTCCCGGATAATTCTCCATGAAAAGATCGCATTTCGTGGTAATGCTCGTCAGCGTCGCGACTCTTCCACTTCTTGGTGCCGATACCGTGGTGGAACAGATCATCGCCCGCGTCAACAATTCGATCATCACCCGCTCCGATTACTTGCGCAGCGAGGAGCAGCTCAAGGACGAGGTCAAGCAGCAGGACCCCGGCCATTTCGACAAGGTCTATGCCGATAAAAAGCGCGATGTCCTGCGTGACCTGATCGATCAGCAGCTTCTGCTGGAGAAGGGCAAGGACCTTGGAATCACGGCGGACACCGAGCTCATCAAGAAACTCGACGAGATGCGCAAGCAGATGAACCTGGACTCGCTGGAAGAGCTCGAAAAAGCGGCCCAGGCCCAAGGCGTCTCCTATGAAGATTTCAAGCAGAACATGCGCAACCAGATCATTACGCAGCAGGTCATGGGCCGGGAAGTCGGCTCCCACCTCAACATCACCAAGGAGGAGGAGCAGAAGTTCTACGACGAGCACAAGAACGAAATGGAACAGCCCGAGCAGATTCGCCTGAGTGAAATTCTCGTATCGACTCAGAAGTCGGCCCCGGCACCTGCGGCTGTACCTGACCCATCCAAGATCACCGACCCGACGTCAGCAGCGGTCACACCGGCTCCCGCGCCTTCCGAGGAGGACCAGCTAGCGGCCGCGAAAGCCAAGGCAAACGACCTTCTCGACCAGATCAAGAAAGGAACTGCTTTCGAAGAAGTCGCCAAGAAGAATTCTGATGGCCCCACTGCTTCGCAGGGCGGCGATCTCGGTCTTTTCAAGCGGGGTACGCTGTCGAAGGAACTCGAAGACCTGACTTTCTCCTTGAAGGCGGGTGATGTCAGCGACGTGAGGCTCACCAAACAGGGCTTCGTAATTCTCAAGGTCACCGAGCACCAGATGGCAGGCATCCCGACACTGAAGCAGATTGAGCCGCGGATTCAGGATGCCCTCTACTACCAAAAGCTCCAACCGGCTCTGCGCGTGTATCTGAAGAAGCTGCGGGAAGAGGCCTATATCGACATCCCGGTTCCCGGCTACATCGACACTGGCGCCAGCCCGAACCAGACCAAGCCGGTTGAAACCGCCGGCAAGGAAGCGGCCGCCAAGAAGCTCAAGAAAAAGAAAAAGCACTTGCTGTTCTAAGATCGCCTCCGACCGCCATTGGCAGCATGTACGCGAAGCCTGCTCGTACAAGCGAAGCCGGTAGACTCATGAAAGATTTTTTCATCTCCGGGTGCGCGCAGCAGGAAAACAAAGTCATCACCTCGACGTTCGTTGTAGTGTCCAAGCAGGTGAAGCCCAAAAAGACGGGTGAGCCTTACCTGGCGCTTACCTTGGGCGACCGTTCAGGACAGCTCGAGGCCAAGATGTGGGATAACGTCGAGGATGTTCTCGACGCTTTCGAGCAGGATGACTTCCTCAAGATCAAAGGTCTGATCAACAAGTACAAGAATCGCTTCCAGCTCACCATCCACAAGCTACGCCGGCTGGGCGAGACCGAGATCGACTTCGCGGACTACCTCCCCAAAACCACCAGGAACATCGACGAGCTGTGGCAAACTCTGGCGGACTTCGTCGCTACCTTCCAGAACCCTCACCTCAAAGAACTGATCCAGGCCTTCATGGCCGATCCACAGATCGAACAGGCCTATCGGAACGCCCCTGCCGCCAAGACCCTGCACCACGCCTTCATCGGGGGCCTGCTCGACCACGTGGTTTCGCTCTTCCGTTCCTGCGACCTGGTCTGCCGAAACTACCCGCAGGTCAACCGCGACCTCGTGCTAGCCGGCGCGTTCCTGCACGACATCGGCAAGGTCCACGAGCTCACCTACAACCGTTCTTTCTCCTACACCACCCGCGGGCAGCTGCTGGGGCACATGGTCATCGAACTCGAGATGCTGCAGGCCAAGCTCGCGTTATTTCCTGACTTCCCCGCCGAACTCAAAGTGCTGCTGGAGCACCTCATCATCAGCCATCACGGTCAGTACGAGTTCGGGTCGCCCAAGCTGCCGATGTTCCCCGAGGCCCTGCTGCTGCACTACATGGACGACCTCGACTCGAAGCTGGAGAGCATGCGGGCTCACTTCGAGCGCGAGTCGGAACTGGAGAGTCCCTGGACGAGCTACAACGCTTCTCTCGGACGCCCTCTTTTGAACGCGGCGAAATTCCTGGCGCCGAAATCCACTCCGGAAACGGAACCTCAGGCCCCGGCCGCCACTGCTAGCGAGACGCTCACTCTTCCTGGCCTGGAGTTTCCCGAGCCTCACAACAAGGTCCCGGTGGTCGCAGCGCAGCCGCCGGATAAGTCCTGACAGCGCGTGCCTCCGGTTACTTCCCCTTTCAGGATCTTTCGGTTTACATTGTTTGTAACCACAGCCACTCGTCCCACACATTCGGCCAATTGGAGGTTTTGATGCGCTCACGTTTTGCTCTACTCACCCTGACGATCTACCTGCTTTTCCTATTGCTCGCCTGCACCAGCAAGCCACCCGGCGATTCGAGCAACCCGTCGGCTGCCGGCGATGCCAACAACCCGACGAATGGTAATGCGCCCGGCGCTCCTGGGGCGGACAGAATGGCCGGATCGAAGGCGGCGGCGTCTGAGTCGGAGCCAATCGTAATTCCGTCCGGAACGGTCCTCACTGTCCGGCTCGGCGACACTCTGAGTTCCAAGACGAGTCAAGTCGGACAAGTTTTCACAGCAACTCTTGCCACCCCGGTCGATAAGGGCGGTCAAATCGTGATCCCAGCCGGTGCTGCGGCGTCAGGCTCAGTGGTCGCCGCTCAGCCCGCTGGGAAATTCAAGGGCGCATCTCTGCTGCAGATCAAGCTTGACTCCATCACCATCAACGGCAGGCAGCACTCCATCCAGACCTCGTCGGTTGCTCGCTCGGAAAAAGGCAAGGGGAAGCGCAGCGCAGCGATGATCGGTGGCGGCGCGGGCGCGGGTGCTTTGATCGGGGCTCTGGCCGGCGGCGGCAAGGGTGCGGCCATCGGAGCACTTGTAGGGGGC
>Ga0075030_100004694_pt1 | contig 12353 bp, 10 predicted proteins | sample LitLauG_LLR_2012_FD_71393 | JGI IMG/M metagenome (GOLD analysis project Ga0075030, IMG submission 71393) | Freshwater sediment microbial communities from Pennsylvania, USA - Little Laurel Run_MetaG_LLR_2012 | ecosystem: Environmental > Aquatic > Freshwater > Creek > Sediment | place: USA... | reverse complement strand
GGTGTTCACCGCGAACTCGGCGGTGGTTCTGGACCGCACCGTGCTGCTGGCCCGCTTTCGGCCCCTGGAACGGCGTGCCGAGCTGGCCCACAACCGGGCCTTTTTCGAAGCGCTGCGCGCGCGCGGCCGGATCGATTCGATCGTGGAAACCCCGGAGGACCTGTACTTCGAAGGCGCCGGCGACGCGATCTGGGATGCGACGCGCGGGCTGATCTGGACCGGCTGGGGCCAGCGCTCGAGCCGTCCGATGTCCGACGTCATCGCAAGGCTCTATTCGGTTCCGGCGGCTCCGCTGGAGCTGGTCGATCCGCGCTTCTATCACCTGGACACGTGTCTTTGCGTCCTGTCGGGCGGCGAAGTCCTGTACTACCCGGCCGCGTTTTCGCCGCAATCGTGCGCCACGATCCGCGACCTGGTGGGCCGGGATCTTCTGATCGAAGCGAGCGCGGCGGACGCCGAGCACCTGGCCGTGAACTCGGTCTGCCTGGGCGACCAGGTCGTCCTGGGCCACGCGAGCGATGCTCTGCGCGCCGAGCTGGTCGAGCGCGGATACGGCGTGCACGTGGTGCCGCTGGAATCGTTCAATCGCTCGGGCGGCTCGGCCTACTGCCTGACGCTCAGGCTGGACAATTCGAGCCGGCCCGGCGAGCAGCGAGTTGGGCCCGATGCGATGGCGCTGAGACAGGCCGCGTAGGAAGTCCGCGCGGTAGAGGTTGTTCTCCATCTCCCGCTTGCGGGAGATGGTCGTCGTCTCGCTGAAACCCTCACCCCCGGCCCCTCTCCCGCAAGCGGGAGAGGGGAGGAACGCCCCCAACGGCCGGCGCGCTTACCAATTGGGCGCGCGTTTCTCGATGAACGCGTCCACGCCTTCCTGGGCGACGCCGTCGATCATGTTGCATGCCATCGTCTGCACCGCCAGTTGATAGGCGGCGTCGATTCCCATTTCGAGCTGGCGGTAGAACAGATCCTTGCCCATCCGGAGCGCCAGCGCCGGCTTGGCGACGATCGCCGCGGTCAGCCGCTCGATCGCGGCATCCAGATCGGACAGGGGGACCACCCGGTTGACCAGCCCGTGCGCCAGCGCCGACTCGGCATCCATGAACTCGCCGGTGACCAGCATTTCGAACGCCTGCTTGCGGCCGACGTTGCGCGACAGCGCGACCGAGGGCGACGAACAGAACAGCCCGGCGTTGATCCCCGACACGGCGAAGCGCGCCACATCGGCCGCCACCGCCAGGTCGCACATCGCCACCAGCTGGCAGCCAGCCGCCGTGGCCACGCCCTGCACGCGCGCGATCACGGGCTGCGGCAGCGTCTGAATGCGGCGCATGACGCGGGCGCAATCCGCGAACAGCCTCTGGTAGTACTCCAGGCGCGGGTTGGACCGCATCTGCTTCAGGTCGTGCCCGGCGCAAAACGCCTTGCCGGCAGCGCCGATCACGACCGCGCGCACCGAGGCGTCGGCGCCGACGCGCTCCAGCTCGCCTCCCAGCGCCGCCAGCATCTGTTCCGACAGCGCATTGAGCTGTTGCGGCCGGTTCAAGGTCAGATGCGCGACGCCCTCGCCGACGCGGGTCAGCACGAAAGGTTCAAGCGCTTGGGAGGTCGACTCGGGTGCATTCATGGCAGTGCCCGCCGCAGGACGAAACGTCAGATTTGCGCCAATGCGCGCACGTGGGCGGCCACGCTGCGCGCCAGCGCGCTCAGGTTGTAGCCGCCCTCCAGGGAGCTCACCAGCCGGCCGTCGCAGTGGCGGGCTGCCAGCTCCATCAGCCGCCGTGTCATGTAGGCATAGTCGGACTCGACCAGCGCCATCTGGCCCAGGTCGTCCTCGCGATGCGCGTCGAATCCGGCCGATATGATGATCAGCTGCGGCTCGAACCGATCCAGGCGCGGCATCCAGATCTCGTCGACGACCGAGCGCACCTTCTCGCCATCCGTTCCGGCGGGCAGTGGCACGTTCACCATGTTTTTCGCCGGATTTTCGGTGCCGCAGTATGGGTAGAACGGATGCTGGAAGAAACTGGCCATCAGGACCCGCTCGTCACCCGAAAATATCTCCTCGGTCCCGTTGCCGTGGTGAACGTCGAAATCGACGATCGCGACCCGTTCAAGACCCCGGACCTCCAGCGCATGCAAGGCCCCGATCGCAACGTTGTTCAGCAGGCAAAAGCCCATCGCGGTGGACGGCCGGGCATGATGGCCTGGCGGGCGGACCGCGCAAAAGGCGTTGCCGAGCGAGCCGTTGATCACCTGGTCGGCCGCCTCGATCACCGCGCCGGCGGCGTGCAAGGCCGCCGGCCAGGTCGCCGGGTTCATCGAGGTGTCCGGGTCGAGCGGCATGTATCCGTGCGCGGGCGCCCGGCTTTGCAGCGTTTCCACGTATTCGGGCGCGTGTGCCCGCATAATGGCTTCGAGCGAAGCTTGCGGAGCGTCGATGTACTCCAGAAATGGGGCGAGTCCGGACACGATCAGCTGGTCCTGGATCGAGGCCAGGCGGGCCGGGCACTCCGGGTGCCAGCTGCCCATTTCGTGGGCCGTGCAAAGAGGATGGGACAACAGCCCGGTCTTCACCTTCGTCTCCTCGTCCAATTATGAACCGGGTATCGGCAGCGCGGCTTCGACCGCATCCCGGTGCAGGCAGGGTGGTCGGGCACCCGCGTCCACCAAAACGCCGACTCACTCTACGGAGCGTCCATGTTAGAGAAAATCCGTGATTGCGCCAGCCGGATCGCCGCAATCATCGTCGGCAAGGACCTGCAGATCCGGCAAAGCCTGACCTGCCTGCTGGCCGGCGGCCACCTGCTGATCGAAGACGCGCCGGGGGTCGGCAAGACGACCCTGGCACATGCGATTGCGATGTCGCTGGGCCTGCCGTTTCGCCGGATCCAGTTCACCAGTGATCTGCTGCCGTCGGACGTGACCGGCGTGTCGGTGTACGACCGCAACAGCGGGCAGTTCGTGTTCCATCCCGGGCCCGTGTTCTCGGAGGTGCTGCTGGCCGACGAAATCAACCGGGCCAGCCCCAAGACGCAAAGCGCGCTGCTGGAGGCAATGGAGGAGAGCCAGGTGTCGGTCGACGGCCTGGCGCGCCCGCTGCCGCAGCCCTTTTTCGTGATCGCCACCCAGAATCCGCTGCACCAGGTCGGGACCTTCCCGCTGCCGGAATCCCAGCTGGACCGGTTCCTGATGTGCATCTCCCTCGGTTATCCGGATCGGGCCGCCGAGCGCCAGCTGCTGGCCGGGGAACCGCGCCGCGACATGCTCAAGTCCCTGCATGCGGTCGCCCGCAGCACGGATCTGCTCGCGGCCCAGCACGAGGTCAAGCAGGTGTTCTGTTCGGAGGCCCTGCTCGACTACGTGCAGGCGTTGCTGGCGCATACGCGCAATTCGAGCAAGTTCTCGGAGGGATTGAGCCCGCGGGCGGGCCTGGCGCTGCTTTCGGCCGCGCGCGGCTGGGCCTGGCTGGACGCGCGCAACCATGTCATTCCGGAGGACATACAGAACGTCCTTCCGTCGGTTGCCAGCCATCGGCTGCGCGCGGCCAGTCGCGAGGGAACCAAGGCGCTGCACGGCCGCGACCTGGCGGCTCAGCTCCTCGATGTGGTCGCCGTGCCCTGAGCCAGGCGCTAAATGACGGTTCGATCGCAGCACGCAACGCCGAAGGCGCCCGACCCGGAGGCCGCTAGATGAAGGTGTTGCCCCAGTCGCGGCTGCTGGCCGACTGGATCGAGAGGTATCGCGGCGTTGAAACCGGTGACGTCCTGCTGGACCACCGCCGCATTTACATCCTTCCGACCCGCACCGGGCTGGTTTTCTGGGTGGTCGTGATGGTGCTGATGATCGGGTCGATCAATTTTTCGCTCCAGCTCGGCTATCTTCTGACCTTCACGATCGTCAGCATGGCACTGGTCAGCATGTATCACACGCACCGCAACCTGTCGGGGCTTACGATTCGCGGCCAGCGGGTCGAGCCGGTGCACGCCGGCGACGTGGCCTCGTTCGAGCTGACGATCAGCAACCCGTTTCAGAGCGAGCGCCACGCCTTGAACTTCAACTTCATGCTGCCGGCGCGGCGTTGGCGCGTTCCCGAGAAGGAACTGGAGGAGCCAATGCCAGGCACCTGGGTCGACGTGCCGGCCGCCGCCGTGTGCCGGGTCGGCGTGGGCCTGCCGACGCGGCGCCGTGGACGGCGCGATTGCCCGCGCATACGGCTGTCGACGCGATTTCCGTTCGGCCTGTGGGAAGCCTGGTCGTACGTGAGGCCCGAACTGTCGACGGTGGTCTATCCGTGCCCCGAGAGCGACGCCCCGCCACTGCCTCCGACCCGGATCGGCTACACCGAAGCGATCGGCGTCACTGCCGGGGGCGACGAGTTCTCCGGGGTTCGCCCGTATCAAGCCGGCGATCCGCGCAGGATGATCGCCTGGCGCCTGGCGGCCCGCAGCGACGAACTGTCGGTCAAGTTCTTCGAATCGACCAGTGGCGGGGACGTATTGCTCGATTTCGATTCGCTGCCGGTGGCCTTGAACGTCGAGCAACGCGTCGCGCGCCTGGCGCGCTGGGTCCTTGCGGCCGAGGCCGCGGGCCTGAATTACGAGTTGCAGCTGCCGGGCGCCCGGATCGAGCGCGGACGCGGACGCGAACAGTGCCAGCGCTGCCTGGAAGCGCTGGCATTGTTCGAGCTCTGAGGCGGCGGGATGGCGGCGCTTTCTTCCCCCGCGATGCGGCCTCGCCTGACCTGGTCGGCCCGGCTGCGGCGCCGGATCGGATGGTGGCTGCAGCCCCATGTTTCGAGCGGCGCGCGCGACCGCCGCGACATCGCGATCCTGCTCGTGGCCGTGCTGATCGCGGTCACTCCCCACTTCTGGCATCTTCCCTGGTGGTCGACCGCGCTGATCTGCCTGCTGTGGTTCTGGCGCGCCTGGCTGACGATCGCGCGGCGGCCTCCGCCCGGAAAGATCGCGATGGTCCCGCTGCTGGCGACCGCCACCACGCTGGTCTGGCTTCAGCACGGGCAGATCATCGGGCACGAAGCGGGTGCGAATCTGCTGCTGCTGCTGATCGCGCTGAAGCTGCTGGAGCTGCGCACGCGGCGCGACCTGTACCTGATCGTGTTCCTGACCTTCGTCGTGCAGATCACGCTGTTCCTTTACAACCAGAGTCTGTTCATCGCGCTGCTGTCGGTCTGCACGACCCTGCTGCTGTTCTTTGTCCTGCTGAGCATCAATCTGGCAGACACGGATCTGACCGCCCGGCGCAAGTTCGGACTGGTGCTCGACATGTTCGCAAAATCGATTCCGCTGATCGTGGCGCTGTTTCTGCTCTTTCCGAGGCTGCAGGGGCCGCTGTTCGCGTTCTCCCGCGCCGATGAGGCATCCTCGACCGGGCTTTCCGACACGATGACGCCCGGATCGATCAACCGGCTGATCCAATCGGAGTCGGTGGTGCTGCGCGCACAGTTCGCGGGCGCCATTCCGGGCCCGGGCCGCCTGTACTGGAGAGGGCCGGTGTTCGGCCACTTCGACGGACGGACCTGGTCGGGCCAGCCCACTCACGCCTTGTCCGCGATCGACAGAACGCGGGTAAGCGTCGAGCCGGCCAGCGCGGTCGATTACACGGTCACGCTGGAACCTACCCACCGGAGCTGGATCCTGGCCTTGGAGCTGCCGCTGCCGGTCGACGGCGGCATGTTCCAATCGATACTGGCCGACGATCTTCAGCCGATCGCCGACACCGTCATCCGGGACCGGGTCCGCTATCAGGTTCGCAGCTACACCTCGTTTCGCATCGGCCCGCTCGCCGCGGATCCGGATCTTGCCCGCTGGCTGCAGCTGCCGCCCGGGTACAACCCCAGAACGCTTCAGTTCGCCACCGACCTGCGCAACCAGATCGTCGATCCATCCGCCCGCGATTCGCATGCGCGCGATGCGGAACTGCTCGAGGCCGTGCTGAATCACTTCCGGCGCGGCGGCTTTCACTACACGCTGCAGCCGCCCTTGCTGGGGCGCGATTCGATCGACGAGTTCCTGTTCGAGACCCGGCTCGGGTTTTGCGAACACTACGCCGCCGCCTTCGTCGTCCTGATGCGGGCGGTGGGTATTCCGGCCCGCATCGTGACCGGCTACCAGGGCGGCGAGGTCAATCCGGTCGATGGCAACCTGACCGTGCGCCAGTCCGACGCGCATGCCTGGGCCGAAGTGTGGCTGCCGGGGCGCGGGTGGAAGCGGGTCGACCCCACGGCGGTGGTCTCGCCGATTCGAATCGAACAGGGGGAGGCCGGGCTCGCCAACCAGCTCGGGTTGTCGCGCTACCGGGGCGCCGCCGGTCTGCTCGGGTGGGTCGCGACCTGGAAAATGAACTGGGAGGCGCTCGAAAATGTCTGGAACCAGGCCATCCTGAACTACACGGCGGAACGGCAGCGGTCGGTGATCGCGCAGCTGGGCGTGGCGCCGTCATGGCGCAACCTGGCGATCGCATTTGCGTCGACCGTCTCGATCGTGCTGGTGATGCTCGCGGTGCTGTCGCTGCGCCACCGCGAGGTACGCGATCCGCTGGCCGAACTGGTGGCCCAACTGCGAGCCCGGCTGGCGCAGGCCGGCCTGAGCTCGCCGGCAAACGAAGGGTTGTCCGACCTGAGTCGACGGGCCGCGCAGCGGCTGCGGCCGGGCCATGCCGAGGAGGCGGCGGCCTTATTGCAGGCCCTGGAGGATGCGCGCTATCGGCGCAACCGCGCCACGCTGGCTGAGCTGCGAGCGCTCAGGTCCCGCGTCAGGCGCTTTCGTCCAATGCTGAACACGGCGTGACGCACAAGCCGCCGCCGCTTCACTCCGAATCCGGCTGAGCCGAGGGCTGGGCCCGGGCGAACGCTTCGAGCTCGATGCAACGATCGGCAATCGCGCTCAGCGTCGGAAAGGGCGCCAGGTCGCAATCGAAGCGCCGGGCGTTGAATACTTGAGGAACGATCACGACGTCGGCGATCGTCACCCGATCGCCGAGCGCAAAGCGGCCACTGCGGCCGGCCGACACCAGGAACTGCTCGAGTTGGCCCAGGCCCAGCTCGACCCAGTGCCGATACCAGGCCGATTTCGCTTCATCGGAAATGCCCAGCTCGCGCACCAGGTAGCGCAGCACGCGCAGGTTGTTCAAGGGGTGGATGTCGCACGCGATCGACAGCGCGATCGAGCGCACGTACACCCTGTCAAGGGGATCGGAAGGCAGCAGCGCCGGTTCCGGAAAACGCTCGTCCAGGTATTCGATGATCGCCAGCGACTGCGTCAGCACGTGAGCATCGTCCTCGAGCGCCGGCACCAGCGAGGCCGGATTGATCCGGCGGTAGGACTCGGAGAACTGTTCGCCGCCGCCCTTCAGCAGATGCACCGGCACGCTCTCGAAAGCAACGCCTTTCAAGTTCAGCGCGATCCGGACGCGAAACGCGGCCGACGAACGAAAGTAGCCGTACAGTCTCATCATCGATCGGCGATGCGCATCCTGATGGTTCCGATGCCGTCGATTCCGGCATCCACGCGATCGCCCGGCACCAGCGGCCCGACGCCAGCCGGCGTGCCGGTGAAGATCAGGTCGCCGGCCTGCAGCTCGAAGTACCCGGAAAGCTGCGCGATCGTCTCCTCGACACTCCAGATCATCTGGGACAGCTGCCCGACCTGCCGCGGCTGGCCGTTCACGTCCAGCCAGATGCGCCGGCCACCCAGAATGCCGACCTGGGCGGCCGGCCGGATTGCGCCGATCGGCGCCGACCGTTCGAAGCCCTTGCCCACATCCCACGGGCGCCCCGTCCGCTTTGCCTCGGCCTGCAGATCGCGACGCGTCAGATCCAGGCCGACCGCGTAGCCCCATACCAGGCGCGCCGCCTGCTCGACCGTCACGCGGTATCCAGGCGCTCCCAGCGCGACCACCAGCTCGACTTCGTGTTGCAGGTCCGAGGTCCGATCCGGATACGGGACCGCGATCGGCTCGAGTCCGGTGCGCAGCACCGCATCGGCCGGCTTGGCAAAGAAGAACGGCGCCTCGCGGCCGCTCGCCCCCATTTCGCGCGCGTGATCGGCGTAGTTGCGACCAACGCAGTAGATCCGGTGCACCGGATACGCCTGCGGGCTTTCTGCGATCGGAACGAATGGTTGCGGCGGTGCGGGAAAACAGTAATCCACGGAAATGCCACCTGGCTTCGACCGGATAACGCAGCAGTTTATCTCGCGGCCCTCACCCCCACCCCTCTCCCGCTCTGGCGGGAGAGGGGCGATCGACCGTCTCGTTTTTCACACCTTTGCATTGGCTGGGGGAGGCACGGTTCGCGTAAAGTTCGAGGCCATGGGCGATCAGCCACCCGTGAAAGTGTACGAACGCGAGGCCGATCAGGGCCGCGCGGGGGCGCCGCTCGCCACGGCACCTCGGCCGTTGCAGCCCTCCCTGTCTTGCGTGGTACCGGCTCGCAACGAGGCGGCCAACCTGCCGGTGCTGCTGGAAAAGCTCACCGACCAGCTTCAGTCGATGTCGCCTCGCTGGGAAATCGTGGTGGTCGACGATGGCAGCCGCGACGAGACGATGCTGGCGCTGATCCCCTGGCTGACCCGACCCGGCGTGGTATGCCTGCAGCTGTCCCGCAATTTCGGCAAGGAGGCTGCCCTCGGCGCTGGGCTGGATCACGCCAAGGGTGACGTGGTCTTCACGCTCGATGCGGATCTGCAGCACCCGGTGGAGCTCCTTCCGCACATGCTGCAGGCGTGGCGCGACGGCGCCGACATGGTGTACGCCGTGCGGCGCGACCGGCGCGACGAGTCGGCCATCAAGCGCATCGGCACGCGCCTTTTCTATGCGTTGATGAAGTTCGGCTCCTCGATCGAGATCCCGCCCAATGCGGGCGACTTTCGCCTGCTCGACCGCTGCGTGGTCGACGCGGTCTGCAGCCTGCCCGAGCGCACCCGATTCATGAAAGGCCTGTACGCGTGGGTTGGATTCCGATCGCGCGCGATCGATTTCGATCCCCCGGCCCGCGCCGGCGGGCACAGCGGCTTCGGAATCAGGGCGCTGCTGTCGCTGGCCGCTTCCGGCATCACGGCATTTTCCAACCTGCCGCTGAGGCTGGGCAGCGCCCTGGGAACCGCGCTGGCGCTGATCGCGATCGGGTACGGCATCTGGGTGGTCATCGAACACTTCACGCGGGGCAATGACGTGCCTGGCTGGGCCACGATCGTGGCCGGACTGATGTTCTTCAGCGGAATTCAATTGCTGACCATCGGAATCCTGGGCGAATATCTCGGACGGGTCTACGATGAGGTCAAGCGGCGGCCGCGCTACCTGGTGGCCCGTCGCCTGGGACACAGCCCATTCGATCCGCCGCCAGCGTCCCGATGAGCCCGGCCGCGACGATGCCCCGCCCGGCCCGGCGCTGGGTCGTCTGTGCCGACGACTTCGCGCTGGATCGCGGTGCAATCGAGGCGACACTGGCCCTGATCAAGCTGGGCCGGATCAGCGCAACCAGCGTGCTGGTGGATTCCCCGAACTGGAAAGCCGCGGCCCCGGATCTGAAGGCGGTCTCGGAACATGCCGACGTCGGACTTCACCTGAATCTGACCGAAGCGCTGCAAGACGGCGCCTCGACCTGGCGGACGCAGCTGCCGTTGCTGTGGATCCAGTCGATGTCCCGCCTGCTGCCGCGCTGGCGCGTGCGCGAAGGATTCGAACGGCAGCTCGACGCGTTCGCCGATGCGTTCGGCCGATTGCCGGATTTCGTCGACGGGCACCGTCATGTTCACCAGTTGCCGGTCGTGCGCGATCAATTGATCGAGTCGCTGCTGGCGCGAGAGGCGAAAATACCGCCCTGGATCCGCATCGGCCTGCCACCGCCCGGCGTGGCAGACCGCAAGGCGCGCTTGATCGGGATGCTCGGGGCCGAGGCGCTGCTGCGCGACGCGCGGCAGGCCGGCTTTCCGACCAACCAATGCCTGGTGGGGGTCTACGGTTTCGATCCGAAGCGCGACGCCTACCTGGCGCGTGTGCGGCAGTGGTTCAAGGCCGGCCCCGACGGCACCGTGTTCATGTGTCACCCATCGACCCGGGCTTCGGCAAAGGACCCCATCGGCGCGGCGCGCCGAATGGAGCTGGGGGTGCTGGCGGGAGAGGCCTACGCAGACACGCTGAGCGGCGCGCAAATCTCGGTCGTGCGCGGCACCGCGCTGTTCAAGGCCGCCCCATCCCGTGATCCTCAGCTCGGGAAAGCAGTCCCCCCTGCCAGCGCAGCGAGCGCCGTGACGGAAAAACGCTCGCATCCATAGAGTCTCGTCAGGAGGACGCCTGCTGGGACTGGCGCATCAGGTCCGCCAGCGGCGTTTGCAGCCACGGGCCGTGCAGCCCGGGCCGCAACCATTCCTCCAGGCCCAGCCCGGGGCGGCTCGCCAGCAGCGAGTTTCCAGGGTCGATCGCGAAGCGATGGAACAGGTCCGCCAAGCCGGCCTGGGCCGGATCACAGGTCAGGAGCCAGCGGCCCGCGCGACCCGACTGGGACGACACCAGCTGGCGCACGTAGCCGAGCCGTTCCATCTCGGCCAGCAAATCGCCGACCTCCTCGTCGGTGCTGCGGATTCGAAGCGCCAGTTCGCGCGTCGACATCTCGCCGATCGGGGACCTGCTGCGCGCTTCCAGCAAAAGCTTCAGCAGTCCGACCGCCGTGACGAAGCGATTGCCGGCGCGCGCCTCGTCCGAATAGCGCGTCGCGCGCAACCCCGATACGGTCGCCGCGATCGCGGCGCCGAACAGCACCGTGAACCACGAGAAGTAGATCCACAGCAGAAAGATCGGCAGCACCGCGAAAGCCCCGTACACGGTGAGCACGCTGCCGCGCGAGATGTACGAGGCGAAGCCGTGGCTCAGGATGTCGGCCAGAACGCCGGCGACCAGTCCCCCGGTCAGCGCGTCGCGCCAGTCGACCCGGCGGAAGGGTACGACCACGTACAGGCCCGTGAATACGAGGCAGCCGAGCAGGATGCGCGCGGCCGAAAGCGCCGATCCGATGGCCGGCGGCAACGGATACACCCACCCGAACGAGCTCGAAGCGACCATCGACGTCAGCGTCAGGCTGGCCGCGATCAGCACGGGCCCGGCCGTGATCAGCGCCCAGTAAATGAGAATGCGCTGCATCAGCGGGCGGCGCGCATGAACCGCCCAGACGTCGTTCAGCGCATGGTCGACCGTCATCACCATCGTGAGCGCGGTCACGACAAATACCGCAAGCCCCGCTTCGCCGACCCGGCTCGCCTTGGCCGAGAATTCGCTCAGGTAGCGCAGTATCGTGGTCGCGAACGGTTCGGGCAGCAGGCCCCGCAGCAGGCTTTTTTCGAGCGAATCCCGCAGGTCGCCGAACTGGGGAAAGACCGTGTACAGCGCGAGCGCGACCGCGAGCAGGGGAACCAGGGACAGCACGGTGGAGAAGGTCAGGCTGCCGGCGACCTGGGGCAGCCGTGCCTGGTTCGCGCGCCGGGCCGCGAATGCAAGAACCGCGCGGGCGCGCTCGAGGCGGGGCCGCAGCAGGTGGTCCCAGGGCGCAAGCAGCGCCGCCTTGCGCGCATTCGAATCGTTCGAAGCCTGTCTCAGCGCCATTGTCTTCACTCGGTTTGGGCCCGTCTCAATATAATCGTCTCCGCCCACCGCCGTTGCGAGCCGAGCCGCCGGTCCCTTTAGCACGATTCCTCGATCCGCCCGCACGCCTTGTCCAACTCGCCCCTGATCGCGCAGCTGACCGAGGCGGTCGGTGTGCGCAATGTGCTGACCGAGCCGGGCGACACGGCGCCCTACCTGACCGACTGGCGCGGGCGCTTCACGGGCCGGGCCGACGCGGTGGCGCTGCCGGCGACGACCGGCGAGGTGGCCGCGGTCGTGCAGGCGTGCGCGCGCCATCACGCGGCGATCGTCGCACAGGGAGGCAACACGGGCCTGTCGGGCGGGGCCACGCCGGCGCCGGGCGGCCGTTCGGTCGTGCTCTGCACGCGCCGCATGAACCGGGTGCGCGAGGTCGACACCGAAAACGACACGATCACGGTCGAAGCCGGCTGCACCTTGCAGGCGGTGCGCGATGCCGCGGAGCGGGCCGGACGCCTCTTTCCGCTGAGCCTGGCCGCGCAGGGCAGCTGCACGATCGGCGGCAACCTGGCGACCAACGCAGGCGGAACCCAGGTGCTGCGCTACGGCAATGCCCGCGAGCTCGCGCTGGGGCTGGAAGTGGTGCTGGCCAATGGGGTGGTCTGGGACGGATTGCGCGGACTGCGCAAGGACAACTCGGGTTACGACCTGAAGCAGGTGTTCATCGGATCGGAAGGCACGCTGGGCGTGATCACGGCTGC
>Ga0075030_100004693_pt1 | contig 12354 bp, 9 predicted proteins | sample LitLauG_LLR_2012_FD_71393 | JGI IMG/M metagenome (GOLD analysis project Ga0075030, IMG submission 71393) | Freshwater sediment microbial communities from Pennsylvania, USA - Little Laurel Run_MetaG_LLR_2012 | ecosystem: Environmental > Aquatic > Freshwater > Creek > Sediment | place: USA... | reverse complement strand
TGAAACTTTGCCCGGCGCGTACGAAAGGACGCCTGCGATGCCCACGACGTCGACTGCCGGCAATTTTGTCTGCAGCAGGCGTTCGAATTCGTGCAGGCTTTCGGTGCCGATTCCGAAGCGAAGCTGGCCGGTGCGCTCCGAGACGAAACCATTGAGCGATAAGTTCGAGCTCATGAACCCAAGCGACAGCTCGAGCGGCCAGGGCTTGCGAAATTGCGCCAGGTCTGCCAGTCTTCCGCCGGTCAATTCAAGGTGATAGGGGAGGGTCCTCTCGAACGTTCCGCGCAGCGCAAGCGTGACCGGCTGATTTTCGGGAAACCGGGCGACCAGCGACTCCAGGGCAAAATAATGGCTGCGCTCGCCAGGGCCGATGAATTCCACGTCCAGCCTGTCCAAGGCGACGCGCTGGATTTCAAGGTGGGCCAGAAGCCGGGCGATTTGCGGGTCCGCGGGAAGTGCGGCCGCCGGTTCCGATGCATCGTTCGCGCTCCCCGCCGCCTGCGCGAACGTCCAGTTGTTGCTGCCGTCGGCGTGGCGCTGCAGCCGCAGCCGGACATCGCTTCCCGAGACATCCTCGACCCGCAGATGCAGGTGCAACAGGGGCCAGAGGTCGAGCGCAAGCCGCGCCTCGCCCAAGCGGGCAAAATCCTCGCCCGCGAATCCAGGTGCGTTGGCAATTCTCAATTGGCGCACGACCAGGCGGGGACGCGCCGACAGTTCGATGCGCAGCCCGCTTCCGAGGGTCACCGCACGACCGAGGCGAGCCGTAAGGGCGGCCTGCGCACGGGCACCGAGACCGGAGGCGTCGACGGAAATTCCCACCAATGCCACATAGCCGAGGCAAACCAGCAGCAGGGCCGCGGCACCAGCCGCGCGCTTCAGCACAAGCCTGCGTCGGAAAAAGTCAGCCATGACGAGCATCGCCGAGCATCGGGTTGGGGCGCTGGCAACGGTCTTCATGGGCCACGACGCCGGCCGACCGGGATCGCGCATCGACTACTTTTGCCGTGCGCTGTCCGGGCAATGGTACAGCGCGGCGGGTGCCGTTGCCTGCGGATTTTCGATCCGTTGATCCGCTACGAGGCGCACCAATGACGGCCAAGCCGATTTTCCGGCAGTGTGCCTCCGCTGGCCGGCTTGTCATTCCTTGATGATCCTTTGCAGATAGGGTGCCAGGTACCGCGATCCGTCCTGCGAAAGATGTCCCGCCGCGTCCCTGTACAGGTAGGTTCCGTCGCGAACCGCCCAGCACCATTGCGCATCGCACAGGATGCTTGCCGGATCGAAAACCCTGACCCGAGGAAAGCTCCGCAGAACACCCAGGACCAGCTCGCGGTATTGGGCGTTGCCCTCGCCGTCGAATTTTTCGCGCTCCATCGCGCACGGGCGCGTGAGCCCGACGGCGCCCTTGCGCAGCGGTATTTCGTAGCCCAGGGCGCAGATCTTCGGATCGAACGGCAGGCGGGGCGTGTCGAATACGAAGACGATTTTTTTGCCTGTTGCGTCAAGCCGGCCGATCGTGTCGCGCAGCGCCGCCACAATCGAGACCCGGAAGTTCGCATTGCCGTCGATGCCGCTGACGCTGTTCCAGATCGCCTCGGTGAATCCGAAATTGATCCATTGGAAGTCGGTAAAGCGCCGATAGCCCTGCAGATAAAGCTGCGCGGAAAGCACGACCGTCCGCACCGACGGCGAATGCAGCGCGAGGTCCATGGCCTTGGCGCCGGCTGCGGCGCAGCCGTCCCGCGCGGGCAGCGATTTCTCGGCGGAGAAGCCGAAAAATGGAACGCAACTCCCCTGGCCGAGCGCGAGCACGGTGTCGCCCGCCGCATCGGCGCCTGAAGCAAGTCCGTGATAAAGGTGCCACGCGAACGAATCGCCAAGGAGCAGGATTGTCGGCTCACGCGCAGCCGACAGCGTGCAGAACTCCGGGATCGCCATTTCGGCGGAAAAGCGCGCCGCGCAGGCCGCATTCCTTTGGTCGCCGTTCCAGCCAAATTTCGGTGCCGGCCGGCCGCTCAAGTCCGCCGTGCTCGCGCCGGGCTGTGCCGGCTTGAACCGGAACGCGAGCCCTTCGCGCTGATAGCAGTTGAAGCCGGCGAACCCGACCACTGCCATCAGAATCAGCAGCGCCGCGGCCTTGCGGCGCGGTTGAGGCCCATAGCGCATCGGCCGCTCCAACAGGCGCCACGTCAACCAAGCCAGCGCAAAGCTCGCCGCGACAATTGCGCAGCGCGCCGCAAGATTCAGGGAATCCGGATACAGGATCCGCGCGAAGGAAAGCAGCGGCCAGTGCCACAAGTACAGCGGGTAGCTGAGCATGCCAACGAAGACCACGGGCCGCGCGGCCAACAACCGTCGGTTGATCCAGGTTTGGGGCCCGGCCAAGATCAACATCGCCGCGCCGGCGACCGGGAGCAGGGCACGGACGCCGGGGAACGGCATTTGGCGGTTTATCAGGAATATCGCCGTCAGGACCATCGAAAGGCCTAGCGCCGCCAGCACGACTCGTCCCCTGTCGGAGAGCCCGTGGCCAACGGCATTTTCAACGACGGTCATCGCGCACAGCGAACCTGCCATCAGTTCCCATGCGCGGCAATGCAGGGAAAAGAACGCCGCCACGTCAAATCTCTCCGCGCTGTAGGCGCTTGCGGCAAACGAAAGGGCCGCGACTAGTGCTATCAGCGTGCGAACCCGGTGGCCCAGACGCCATGCCATCCACAACAGCAACGGATAGACGAGATAGAACTGTTCCTCCACCGCCAGCGACCACAAATGCAGCAATGGCTTGACCTCGGACGCGACGTCGAAGTAGCCGGCCTCGTGCCAGAGAACGATGTTTTGCACAAACCCGGCACCGGCCGCAATGTGTCGGCCCAACTGGGCAAATTCATCGGGAATCAGCACGAACCAGCCCAATGCATAGCTGAAGACGAGAATCACCAGCAGCGCCGGAAATAGGCGCCGAATGCGGTGGCCATAGAATTCGGCCAGGCTGAATCGCCCGGTGGAGAGCCCTCCGACCAGGATCGAGGTGATCAGAAAGCCGGAAATGACGAAGAAGATGTCGACGCCAACGAATCCACCGCGGACCAGGTCGGGGAAGGCGTGATACGCGACGACCGGCACAATGGCCAGCGCTCGCAATCCGTCGACGTCGGGCCGATAATGGGGTCGGAAGTTGCGCTCCGCAACCGGATCGGCTCGCGCAGTCATGAGCAAGCTGTCCAAGGGGCGGACCAGTTCACGCAAGAAGCGCCATATTCCGATCGCCATCAAACGCCCAAGCACGCGTTCACCGTCCGCAGTATCAACAACCGCCCCCTTTTCCGTGCGAGTTTGGCGAGCGTTTGAGTCGTCTGTCCCGAAGACAAAATATCCCTACCGGCTGGCTCGACACCGCTCCACCGTCATCGGGCGATGAATCTCTGAGCGACGTAATTTCCGGCTGCGGCTGTTCAGGGACTTGAGCACGTTGCCAGCAGGCGGACTGTGCCAGCGGCCAGTGACTTGGTCAACAATCGAACGCGTCTTTCCCTTGCCGACGGCTATCTACGCAACGTAGCGTTGAAATGCGCGGCGGGAAATGGCATTGGTTTTTGTTGCGGGTATCGATCGGCCCACGGCATGTTGCGATATCCTAGACAAAAGGCGTGCTGCACGCGCTCTTGGACCGCAACTTGAGCGCATGGGTGTGGATCGCTCCGCTCGTGGCGTCAAATTGAATTTCCCGTGCCAGGCGCGGGTCGTCGTCGGAACGTACCTCGAAGCGAACGGGGTCCGATTCCCAGGCCTGGGCAAATTCGTCCGACAGGTAAATCCGATGCGCGATTCCCGATCCCTCGGCAATCGAACCGTCTTCATTCCAGTTGCACGGAACCTCGACGACGGTTCCGTCCGCCCATTCAAAATGCGCAATCGCCTTCATCCGTCGTCCCTGCAAGTACCGTAATGGTCGATTGCCGGAGCTTACCTTGCCGCCAGGCAAGGCTGGCGCCATGCGGCCACGCCGTTGACGGGCGGCGCGTGATCATCGGCTTGCGGGTGCCGGCGCGGCGAGGGCTGATTGCGTCCTGTCCCGACCGGTAATGCCGATTCGCCCTGGCTGTAGTGGCTTGCAGGGCAGGACGGCAGCAAGTGCGGCTCGGTTCAATTACGCACGAACCCGGCCGGAGTCCTGGTTCGATTCCTCTGCACTGGATATTGCGCCGGCCAGCGCCCGGCTCATCGCATAAAGCACCCAGGCATTGAGCAGGTGCCAGGCGAAATGGGTCCCCGCGGGCCAGGACGGGCACAGGGTCTGGTCAAGGGTGCGCGCCAGCAGTGAAACGCAGAACACCGCGGCGGCAATGGCCATGCGGTGCCCCACGGCGGGTGCGCGCAGCACGGCGTAGACGCTGATGAGCCCCAGCACCGCCAGCGCCGGCGCGTATAGCACTGAACCATTGAGTGCGTCGGCCGGCAGCACCGCTGCGGCGCCCCGGTCCAGCGCAACGAAAGCCACGCCACCGGCGACGGCAAGCGCAAGGGGCCAGGCTGCCACGAGGCGCAGAAAGATCATCAGGTAGGCGACATTGAAGATGCCGATGAACAGCACGTCGAGGATGCCGCCCCACACGGTCGCCACCGTATGGAAGACGAGGCTCCCGGCGCCCACCAGCGCCAGCAGAAAAGCAAGCCAGCGCTGGGCCCGGGCCACTCGCGTGTTGCCCTCGCGGGCATGCCGCCACAGGCGCCATGCCCAGTAGAAAAACGCCACGTTGGAGAGCGCGTTGAGCGGCTCTGCGTACCACTGCGGGCCCTGTCGTTCGCAGTAAGCGTTCACGGCATCGCCAAGACTCATGGGAGCTTCCGTGGTTGCCGCTGGCGCCAGGGCCCGTGCGGCCGCGTAGGGCAGGTAAAGTCAGCGGGCATTGATTTTGCCGCATGCCATGCATTTACGGAAGCGGCGTGCAGTTATTCAGCACGGTGTCGCCGTTGCAACGCGGCGCGCAGTTCATTGCGCCCGCCTCCGTTGTCACCAGCAGCATCATCGGCAGCAGCAGCCGGTGGCTAGTCGGGCGCTGCCATGCCGGACCGGTCCGGGCCGGTCAATCGAGCCTTAGCCGCATCGGCACCATGCTCGACAGGCCAAAGCCGTGTCGCGAGTAGAAACGTTGCGCTGCAGCGTTGTGCGCGTCGGTAAGCAGCGTGATGCGCTTGCACCCTTGCACGCGGGCAAGCTGGAATGCAGCCTGCAGCAGCATGGTGCCGATGCCCTTGCCGCGCGAAGCGGGAAAGACGACCATATCCTCGAGCGTGGCAACGCGGGCGCCCAGCGCCGTCGATTCGGTGTACAACAGGTTGACCATGCCGACGATGGCATCGTGATCATGGGCAACGAGGATGGTTCCGGCTTGCGGATTGCCGATGATGCGTGCCAGCCCGCGGTACTGGGCGTCGGCATCGGGCGTGAATTCGCTTTCCTGCGAAAATAGCTCGCGCAGCAGCTCGCAAAGGACGGGAATATCGGCTTGCGTGGCCGCCGAGATGTGCATCGGCAGGTGCGTGTACTGGGCGTCGTTTCCGGTCATGTTTGCGCGCTTGGGGCAGTCAAAATGCCGAAACTATAGGCCAATGGCGATCAGATCCGCCAATGGCGATCAGATCCGGAAGTGCGAAACCTCCTGCACCAGGCCGTGCGCCTGGTCGTTCATCGCGGCCGACGCGGCAGCCGTCTCCTCCACCAGCGCGGCATTTTGCTGGGTCATGCGTTCGAGCTCGTCAACGGCCTTGCCGATGCGCGTAATGCCGCCGCCCTGTTCACGGGCACCGTCGGCGATTTCCGACAGCAGCTGATCGACGCGCTGCGACGCCACGACGATCGCCTCGATGGTGTCGCCGGCGCGCCGCACGATTCCGGTGCCCGCCTCCACCTGGCTCACGCTGTCATCGATGAGTTTCTTGATCTGCCGCGCCGCATCGGCGCTGCGCTGGGCCAGGACGCGCACTTCGCTGGCGACGACCGCAAAGCCGCGACCCTGTTCGCCGGCGCGCGCCGCCTCGACGGCGGCGTTGAGCGCCAGGATATTGGTCTGGAACGCGATACTGTCGATAGCGCCGATGATTTCGCTGATCCGGGACGAGGAACTGCGGATCCCATCCATGGTGGCGATCACTTCGCGCATGACGCGGCCGCCGTCTGCTGCGACCTCGGCGTTGTGGCGCGCGACCTGCGATGCCTCGTCGGCTAGCCGGGAGCCGCTGACCACCGTTTCGGTGATTTCGCTCATCGAGGCGGCGGCCGTCTCCAGGTTGCTCGCCGCCTGTTCGGTACGCTTGGACAGATCGAGGGAAGCGGTGGCAACTTCGCCGCTGGAATTGAGCATCTGGTCGCAGGAGGCGCGTACCCGCCTGACCACGGCGATGAGCGACTGCTGCATATTGCGCAGGTCCAGCATCAATTCCGCGGCTTCGTCCTTGCCCCAGGGTGCCGGCGTACTGGTCAGGTCGCCGCCGGCCATTGCGCTCAGATGGCGCCGCGTCTCCTTGAGGCCGCCGTCCATGACCCGGTAGAAGCTCAGGAACAGGTAGCCGGCAACCGATAGTGCCGCCAGGACGATGCCCGCCGCGTAGGCCATCTGCAGCCGGACGGCATCACGCAGGTCGCCCGTGTAGACCCCAGAACCGATCACCCAGCCCCAGGGTGCGAATCCCTCGACGTACGAGATCTTGTCCACCGGGTTCTCGCTGCCCGGCTTGGGCCACTGGTACGCGACAAAACCCTTGCCGTCGCGGCGCACCGTTTCCACCATTTCATGGAAGAGCGCAAAGCCGTTCGGATCCTTGATGCCGCCCAGATCCTTGCCTTCGAGTTCGGGCTTGATCGGATGCATGATCATGCGCGGCTGCATGTCGTTGATCCAGAAATACTCCCGGGAATCGTAGCGCAGGGTGCGAATCGCTCCTATGGCCGCGGCCTGCGCGGCGTCATGCGAGAGTTGCCCGGCAAGCTCCTGGGCGTGCGCCCACTCGAGCAAGCCGTACGCGACTTCGACGTGCTGCCGCGTGGCATCCATGCGGGCACGCATGGCGGTGTCGGCGTCGTTCTTGAGCAGCCAGCCCACCAGGAACACCAGGGGCACGAGGAACGACAGGGAGATGATGATGGCCTTGGCGGTGAAGCCAAGTCGGCGGAACAGGCGCACCCCAGGCGCCCAGGGACCGTGGTGCGTGAAGAAGCCGTCCGCCGTGTCCGTGATCTCGGGCGTCCTTACCGGGCTTGCGCTTCCCGGAATCAGCAATGCTGCCATTTCGGTTGTCATCCTTGGGAGAGTGTCGTTTGCCACCCTGCGGCTTGATCGCAAAGCAAGGCATTTCACGGTGATTATCGGTTGCACTGTTATGGTGCCTTGGCGGAATATGTGGTGATTGGGGGGTGCATATCGGAGCTTTCCGCGTCCTTGGTGGTATTGCCCGGGCATCCGGGCTACTGCGCGGGCGTCAGGTTGCGGTGATATAACCGGCACCACGCAGGCGGGCACCTGCCCTTGGCGTGTTTCCCGAGGGCCCAAACTACAATTCGATTTTTGTGAGCAGGCATTGCAGCAAATCAATAGCGAACGGTCACTTGCGGTATTTCGATTTAACAATCAATTAGTTGCAGTCGCGCGAGGCCTCGCGGCCGCGTTGCTGGGGTGTTGCGCGCTGCTCGGATGCGGCACGCCGTCGATGCCGCGGGCCGACCCCCAGCTGCAATCCGCATACGTGCTCCTGGGGTCGGGAGGCCGGACAATTGCCCGGGCCATCACGGCGGCCGATGCCTGTCCCGCAATCGTGATCGATGGAACTTCCGTTCCGATGCAAATGCGCGCCGGTCCCGGCGCGACGCCCCTGCGGCCCAAACAGGGCAAGCCCAGCGAATTTGCCATTGGAGTCTGCGAGGCCATCGTGCCGGCGCAGGCGCGGCGTGCCAGCATCGGCGGCCAGGAACTGCCGCTGCCCACCGGGGCTGCGCGGCGCATTGTCGTGCTGGGCGACACGGGCTGCCGGATCAAGCAGGCCGACCATGCCTATCAGGACTGCTCGGATCCGGCTGCCTGGCCGTTCCGCTCGGTTGCCGACGCCGCGGCGCGCGAGCGTCCGGACCTCGTCGTGCACGTGGGCGACTATCACTACCGGGAGAACGCCTGTCCCGCCGGCGAGCGTTGCACCACGGGGCCCTGGGGCTACGGCTGGGATGCCTGGAATGCCGACTTCTTCGTCCCGGCACGCGGCCTGCTTGCGGCGGCGCCCTGGGTCGCCGCCCGCGGCAACCACGAAATGTGTTCGCGCGCCGGTCAAGGCTGGTTCCGCCTGCTTGACGCGGCCGCCGCCGATCCCGCGCGCACCTGCGACCAGGCCGACCGGGACGAGGATGCCGATTTCAGCGATCCCTTTGCCGTTCCCCTGGGCGGCAACTGGCAACTGATCGTCTTCGACTCGGCGCGTGCGTCCCGCCCGCTGGATCTGAACCGACCGGAAGACGCGCGCGCCTTCCGGCAATTCGAGAAGAAGCTCGACGCCGTTGCCGCGTTGGCTGCTGCCCCGGGCATGCACTCGATATTCGTCAGCCACCACCCGGCGCTGGGCTTTGCCATCGGCCGGGACGGCGCGCCGGTATTCGGAACGCCCGCGCTGCTCGCGCCGATGCGCGCGCGATTTGGTTCGCGCTATTACCCCGCCGGCGTCGACCTTACCCTGCACGGCCACGTGCACACCTTCGAGGCCATCTCCTTTGCCTCCGGCCAGCCGGCGGCCCTGGTGACAGGCCACGGCGGCGACAATCTCGACGCAGAGGCGCCAACCACGCTGGCCGCGGCCTATCCAGCAGCGCCGGGCGTGCAGATCGACTTTGCCGTGCATGGCGGAGGCTTTGGCTACCTCGTGCTCGACCGCGAGGGAACGGGTTGGCGTATCCGTGCGCAGGGTGTCGATGGCGCGGTCCGGGCGGTGTGTACGCTGCAGGATGGCCGGCTTGCCTGCCCCGAGCATGGACCCGTCAATCTTGCCGTGCCGCTCGGACGCTGATCCTGAAAAAGGCACTGCTCTCCCTGCTGCTGTTGCCGCCCCTGGCAGCGCTCGCCGCGGGCCAGGCCGACGGCACGGGACCCGGCGGGCAGCCGGAGGGCGTATCGTCCGACACGCCGGCCAACACCTCGCAATTGCCTTCCTGGCTGCGGGTCGATGCCCTGCCGTTCATTCCTGTCCCGGAAGTCAGCACGGCACCCCACGAAGGGGTAAACATCGGGCTTTTTCCCATCGTGCTGTCGAGCAACAACGATGGACAGATCAACCAGATCCTCGCGCCCGATATCCTGCACAGCCAGTACTTTGGCTGGGGATTTCGCTGGCGAACCTTCCGCAATCCGTCGGACGACGAGAAATGGTCGCTGGTGGGCGGGGCCAAGCAGTCGGTCGAGCGCGAATTCGATTTCGAGTACGACATCGGGCTGCGGCGCGATACTGCCTGGTCCTGGGTGATGCACGCGATGTACGACCGCAGCGGAACCGGCCGCTTCTACGGCTTTGGCAACAACACGCTGGCGAGCGACCGGACCACTTTCATCTACGGCCAGTACCGACTCGAGGGCACCGCGGCGCGCAACTTCTCGCACGAACTGCAGCTAGCCTACAATTTCCGGGCCGCCACTGCAGAGATCGAGTCGACCGCCCTCAATTCGCTGCCCTCCATCGAATCGCGCTTCCCCAATCTTCGCGGGGTGGGCGATTCGAGCGAGACGCAGCAGCGACTAACCCTCACCGACGATACCCGCGACTCGGTGGTCCTGCCGCGCAGCGGCAGGCGCCTGTCGGCGTTCGCGGGTTTTTCCACGCGCGCGCTGGGCGGCAGCACCGACTATTCCTTCATGGGCGTGGACGCATCGGTGTTCCGGCCGCTCGGGCACGACCTGACCATCGTGGGCCACCTGGCCGCGCGCTACATGCCCAGCTATACCAACGCGCCGTTCTGGGCCTATTCGCAGATCGGCGGCGATCGCGACATCATCGGCGAGGGCCAGCCGCTGCGCGGTTACGGCGCGGGCCGGTTCTGGGGGCGCAACAGCTTTTCGGCCAGCTTCGAGGCGCGCGAGTGGGTGCGCGCCTTCCAGTTCTTCAAGTCCGATCTCAAATTTGAACTGGCCCCGTTCATCGATTCCGGCAAGGTCTTCTCCACCATGGGCGAGAGTCCGCTGGCCCACTTGCATGTCGTGGGCGGCATGGGTTTTCGCGTGGTGGTCAGCCCGTTTGTCGTGGGCTACCTCGACATGGGCATGGGGCGCGAGAAGATTGCGTTCTTCAGCGGCATCGACTACCCGTTCTGAGCCCGCGCGGCGCATTCATGGCTGACGCACGTCGCGCGTTGCGCCATTGCCGAAGTATTTCAGCAGGTCCGAACCCGGCGTGAGCACCAGCGTGGGATTGGACTCGGCCAGGGATTGGCGATAGGTCTGCATGGCGCGATAGAAGGCAAAGAACTTCGGGTCGCGGCCAAAGGCCTGCGCGTAGATCCGGTTGGCCTCGGCGTCGCCCTGGCCGCGGGTGGTAAGGCTCTGGCGCTGCGCCTCCGAGAGTATGACCGTGCGATCGCGGTCGGCGCGCGACTGTATCTGCTGCGCCCACTCGAAACCCTGGGCGCGCAGCTCCTTGGCCTGGCGCTGGCGTTCGGATTTCATCCGGTCGTAGATGGCCTGGCTGGTCTCCGGAGGCAGGTCGGCGCGCCGTATGCGCACGTCGGCCACGGTGATGCCCAGCGGCCGTGACTTGTCGATCGACTCCTGCAGGATGATGTCGCTGATATGGCGCCGCTCCTCGGACAGCAGCGCGGTGAGCTTGACCTGGCCCAGGGCCCGCCGCAGTGCAGAACTGATGATCTGGGTGAGCTGCGAGCGCGCCTGCTCGGAGGTGCGTACCGACTGGTAGTAGAGCAGGGGGTCGGTGATCTGGTAGCGCGCGTACACCTGCACCTCCAGGCGCTTCTGGTCTCCGAGAATGATCTGCTCCAGAGGCGGCTCCAGCGGCAACAGGCGCGTGTCGTAGTAGATCAGCGTATCGACGAACGGAACCTTGGCGTGCAGGCCGGGGTCGCGCTGGACATCGACGGGTCGACCGAGCCGCACCACCAGCGCCTGCTCGGTCTGATCCACGGTGAACAGCGCAAGCATGGCAGTCAGCGCCGCTGCCAGCACCAGCCCTAGTACCAGCTGTTGGCGGCGGATCATCGCGCTGCTCCCGAGGGCGCGGGCGCCGGTGCGGTCCGGCCTTCCGTAAGGGGCATGTACGGCACGATGCCCGACAGGCCCTTGCCCGATGAGTCGATGATCACCTTGCCCGATTTCTTCAGCAGCTGGTCCATGCTGTCCATGTACATGCGCCACGCCGTGACGTCCTTGGCCTGGCGGTAGGTCTCGTAGACCGACAGGAAACTCTGGATTTCCCCCCGCGCCACGTTGACCACCTGCTCCTTGTACGCGTTGGCTTCCTCGGTGACGCGGCCGGCCTCGCCGCGCGCCCGGGGCAGCACGTCGTTGGCGTAGGCCTCGGCCTCGTTGCGGGCGCGCTCCTGGTCGGCACGGGCCCGCTGCACGTCGTTGAACGCATCGATGACCGCCGCGGGCGGATCGACGCGCTGCAACTGCAGCTGCGTGATCAGGATCCCGGCGTTGTATTGGTCGAGGATCTTCTGCAGCGTCTCCTTGGCTTCGTCGGCGATTTCCTGCCGCCGGTCCGACAGCGCCGCCTGGATCGGGTAGTGCCCGATGACCGCGTGCATGCTGCTTTCCGCCGCCATCTGCAAGGTCGCCTTCGGATCGAGCACGCGAAAGAGGTAGTCGCCGGCGTTCTTGATCCGCCAGAACACGACGTACTCCGCGATGACGATGTTTTCGTCGCCGGTCACCATCTGGTTGGTCGGATCGCCGCGCGTGGCCCCGGCCACCGGCGCCGCCGCATTGCCGGCAGTGCCCGGCGCAAATTCCGCCGCGCCGCCCAGCTGCAGCTGATTGACCTGCGTCACCTTGGGCACGAGCACACGGCTGATCGGGTAGGGCAGGTGGTAATGCAAGCCCGGTTCCACCGTATCGACCCAGCGCCCAAAGCGCAGCACCACGCCCTGTTCATCGGGCTCGACGCGGTAGATGCCCGACAACAGCCATGCGGCCAGCAAAAAGCCGACGACGACATACCGGCCCTGCCCCTGCAGTCCCAACGACGCCAGGACGCCTGCCGTGGCGGCGCCCAGCCGCTGGAGCACGCCGGGCGCGCGTGGGGCGGCCGCTGCGTCGGTGGGGGAGGCGGATTCGGTGGCGGGTTCCATCACGCTATTGTCCTATGAAG
>Ga0075030_100004692_pt1 | contig 12355 bp, 9 predicted proteins | sample LitLauG_LLR_2012_FD_71393 | JGI IMG/M metagenome (GOLD analysis project Ga0075030, IMG submission 71393) | Freshwater sediment microbial communities from Pennsylvania, USA - Little Laurel Run_MetaG_LLR_2012 | ecosystem: Environmental > Aquatic > Freshwater > Creek > Sediment | place: USA... | reverse complement strand
CAAGGAATCAAGGGGGCTCGCCGGCTTGAAATTGACCCACCGCCGCCGGCCGCGCGCCCGCCCTGATCGCGCCCGCGGCCGGCGGCGGTGGGTCAATTTCAAGCCGGCGAGCCCCCTTGATTCCTTGCGCCGCGGCCGTTAACTTGGCGTCCGCACGTGAGTGATGAGGAACCTCCTCGCCACCTCGTCCCCATTCGCCCATTCATGAGCGCCACGGAAGACGCCCACTCGCCCGCCGCACCGACCCCTCATGGCCGTCGCGCCCGCGCCTCGCTCGCGGGTTGGGCGTGGGCCGGGGCGCTCGCCGGCGTCATCGCCGCCTGGCTCGCGTTTCGCTCCGCCTCGTTTCTGCCGTCGCTGCCGCGCTTCGAATGTCGCGTGACCGACGCCGCCGGCCACGGCTTCGAGGTGGCGGGGCCGTCCGCGCCGCTGACCCGCGCGCGTGCGGTCGCGGCGGCGGGATCGGCCGACCCCGAGGCCGAGGCGGCACGCTCGCGCATGAGGGCGCGCGCCGCGGAGCTGCGTGGCGCCGCACCCGGCCCGCTCTCTCAACTCACGCCGGCCGCCGAGTGCGCCGCGCTGCTGCGGGCCCGCGCCGAGCTGGCGCGCACGCTCGCGGGGCCGCGCGATCCAGCGGCGGAGGATCCGGCGGGAGCCCCGCTCTCCAACGAGCTCGCGGACGCGGATCGGGGTCTCGAGAACGCAGCGCTCGCGGGTGATCCCGCGGGCTTGCGCACGGCGATGCGCGACGCCGAGGCGGCCGAGGATCGCTGGCTCTCGTCGTTCGAGACCGCGCGCCGCCGCTACGAGATCTGGCTCGCGCGCGAGCTGGACCGTGGCAGCCAGTTCATGATCGCGGCCGAGGATCTCGAGGCGCTCGAGACACCCTACCAGCGCGATCTCGTCGCGCAGTGGCAGCCGCAATTCATGCTCGAGCTGGAGGCCGGGGCGCTCGCCACGCTGGCCTCGATGCCGGGGCCGGGCACGGTTTCGACCGTGCGTCCGCGGTCGATCACGTGGGCGGTCGGCATCGCGATCGGCGCGCTCGCGGGCGCGCTGCTCGCGCTGCTGCTCGCCGCCGTGATCCGGCGCATGAGCGAGACGCGCGCGCGCTCGAAGGCGCGTCCGCGTGCCGCTCCCGCGCGCAGCGCGCCGCCGCTCGCCGCGCCGGAGCCGCGCCGCGTGCCGCTCGCCGCGCCGGCGGCACATGCGAGCGAGGCGGCGCTCGTGGCGAACCTCGAGGGCGTGCTCAGCTCCGGAAGCGCTCGCGCGGTCGCTTCCGATCGCGCCGCCGCTCCCGATCGCGCACCGGCGACCGCTTCGCGCTCGAGCGCGCCGCATCGCGGCCACGGAGCGCGCGCCGTCGCGCCCGGCCCGTTGCTCGCGCCCGCGGTCGGAGCCGCGTGGCTGCACCTCGTGAGCGCCGAAAGCGCGGAGCTCGTGGCGCGTGTGGCCGGCGAGGTCGCGACGCCGCTCGTCGCGCGCGGCCAGCGAGTGCTGATCGTCGAGGGCGGCCAGCGGCTCAGGCTCCACGAGGGCTTCGGGTGCGCGCCGCGTTGGGGGGTGGGGGAATGCCTGAGCGGAGAGCTTCCGCTGCTCGGCACCGTGCAGCGCGCGGGCGTGCGCGATCTCTACCTGCTGGCCGCCGGGAGCTACCCGGGCCGCGGTTCGTGCGCGCAGCTCGCGCGCCTCCTGGACGAGGCGCGCCGGCATTTCAGCTCGGTGGTGGTCGCGCTCGATCCGCGCGTTCCCGAGGAGTTCCGCGCGCTCGCCGAGCATCGTGAGGCGGAGGCCTGGTGGCCGCACCGCTCCGGCCGGCTGCCGCGGGCGGCGCTCTCGTTCGGTGAGCGCGTCGGCCTTCCCGTCACGCCGTTCGTGTTGCCGCCGCGATCCGAGCACTGGCTCGAGGCGCTCGAGAAGCGGATCGAGGCGCTGCGCGCCGTGCTCGCTCCCACGCGTGCCGAGTCGCTCGAGCCTCTCGAGCTCGCGACCGCTGGCGGAGCTCGCGCCACCATGCCGCCCTCGAGCGCGGCGCGTGCGACCTCCGTGCGGCCGACTGGTGGGCGGCCGATGGCTCGCGAGCGCGCCTCGGCGCCACGCGAGAGCGCGGCGGACGATCCCTCGAACCCGACCGTTCATCGTCCCGCGAACGACGCCGATGAGCGCGCGCGCGAGCGGCTGCGCTTCCTCATGTGGATGCGGCAGGTGCGCGCCGAGCGCCGCAAGCGCACGATGACGCCGGTCGCCTGAGGAGCGCCCTCCGATGCGCATTCTCGTCACCGGCGGCGCGGGCTTCATCGGCTCCAACGTGGTGGATCGTTTCGTCGCGCTCGGCCACGACGTCGCGGTGTTCGACAACCTCTCGAGCGGCCGCCGTGAATTCGTGCCGGCCGCGGCGCATCTCATGGTGGGAGATCTGACGGACGCCGCGGCGATCGAGCGCTGCGTCGCGGAGTTCAAGCCGGAGATCGTGGATCACCACGCGGCGCAGATCGACGTGCGCCGCAGCGTCGAGGATCCGGTCTTCGACGCGCGCACCAACGTGCTCGGCGGGCTGGCGCTGCTGCAGAGCTGCACGCGCCACGGCGTGCGCAAGTTCGTCTACGCCTCGACCGGCGGCGCGCTCTACGGCGAGGGGCGCACGCTCCCGGCCGGCGAGGACCACCCGATCAACCCCGAGTCGCCCTACGGCGTCAGCAAGCACACCCTCGAGCACTACCTCTACCTCTGGAAGCTTCTGCACCGGCTCGACTACACGGTGCTGCGGTACCCCAACGTGTTCGGACCGCGTCAGAATCCGCACGGGGAGGCGGGCGTCAACGCGATCTTCATTGGGCTCATGCTGAAGGGCCAGCGGCCGCGCATCTTCGGCACCGGCGAGCAGGTGCGCGACTACCTCTACGTGGCCGACGTGGTCGAGGCGAACGTGCTCGCCCTGGAGCGCGCGGGCGGAGAGATGCTGAATCTCGGCACCGGGGTCGGCACCTCGGTCAACGACATCGTGCGCGAGCTGAACACGATCCTCGGCGCGCGCATCGAGCCGATCTACGAAGCCGCGCGCCCCGGCGAGGTGCAGCGCATTTACCTCGATGCCTCGCGCGCGGCGAAATCCCTGGGCTGGCGCCCGCGCACCTCGTTCCACGATGGCCTCGTGAAGACCGTCGAGTGGTCGCGGGCCGCGGGAGTGTGAGCGGGCCGCGCCGCTTCACCCCGCGATGAGGCCCAGCTCGCGCAGGCGGTCCGCGATCGTGCCGAAGCGCGCGACCGAGAGCAGACGGCGAAGCGTCGCCGGGGTGGAGCCGAGCCGCGCGTAGTGGGTCCACGAGCCGCGCCGCGAGGGGCCGACCGTGGGCTGCTCGGGATCGATCTCCCAGGTGTGGAGGTTGATCACCGCGGGCAGCCTCCTCATCTTGAGATAGCGGAGCGCGCCCACCGAGAACCACGCCGGCAGGAGCCGAAGGTAGGAGCCGGCCAGAACCGGCACGCGCAGCGGTCCCACCCCGAGGGTCGTGAGCGGAAACTCGGCGATGCTGGCGCCGCCGGCGGTCATGCGGGTGGGCGCGGTTGGTCCGTCGGGATAGCCGTAGCGGCGGCCGCGGATCGGAAAGATGCTCGAGTCGTAGCGATAGCCGGCCTCGAGCAGCGCCTCGAGCGCCCAGCGCGTGGTGGGACCGATGGTGTAGCTGGGGGCGCGATAGCCGAGCACCGGCGCCTGCGCGAGGTCCTCGAGGCGCCGGCGCGACTCGACCGCTTCGGCGCGCATCTGATCGATCGAAAGCTCGGTGATCATGCGATGCGACATCCCGTGCGAGGCCACCTCGTGGCCGTGCGCGGCGATGCGCCGCACGAGATCGGGGTGCTCGATCGCGACACAGCCCAGCACGAAGAACGTGCCGCGCGTGCCCGACTCCGCGAGGAGCGCGAGCATGCGGTCCAGATTGGCCTCGATCCGACTCGGCCAGCGCGCCCACTCGCCGCGCGGGATGAGCCGCGCGAACGCCTGGACCTGGAAGTACTCCTCGACGTCAACGCTCATCGCCATCGCCGGCCCCGCGGCGGGAGCGCTCGGTGCGGCGGTGATGGGCGCGGCGCTCATCGCGCTCAGCGTGCCGCCGGACGGCCCGGCGACTCCCGACGTGAGTGCAGCACCGATTCGAGCACGTCCACGATGCGCTGCGTGCAGACGCCGAGCTCGTACTGGGCGGTGGCACGCGCGCGCCCCGCGCGCCCCATGCGCGCTCGCATCATCTCGTCATCCAGCAGCCGCGTCACCGCGTCCACCAGCGGCTCGATCCTCTGGACCGGCACCAGCAGGCCGGTCTCGCCGTCCACCACCGCGTCCTCGCAGCCCTTGTGGTGGGTGCTGACCACCGGCTTCGCGCACGCCATGGCCTCGAGGACTGAGACCGGCAGCCCCTCCATGAAGTAGGAGGGAAGAACGAAGATGTCCGCGAGCTTGACCAGGTCGGCGACATCGTCACGCCAGCCGAGCACGCGGATGCGCGATTCCAGGCCGGCACGCTGGACCCGGCGGATCAGTCGGCCCTCGAGGGGTCCGGTTCCCGCGAGCGCGAACACCACGTCATCGCGGCGTGCGGCGATCCGGCACGCGGCCTCGACGAACTCCGCCACACCCTTTTCCGGGATCAGCCGCGCCGTGCACAGCACCAGCTTGACCCCGCGGCCGAGGCCGAGCTCGTTCGCGACCCGCGCCCTCGCGGCCGGCGGGAGCTCGCTCGCGTGAAGCTTGAGGTCGACCCCCATGGCTGCGATGCGCACCACGCCGGCGGCCGTGCGCGCGAGCGGTGCGCGGAGCGCGAGGCGCTCGTCGTAGTCGTTCATGACGACGATCGCGTCGGTCACGCGCGCGAGCAGGCGCTCGACACCGTAGCGGATGCGCCACGACAGCGGGCTTTGCGCCGGGCCGCACGCCAGGCCGTGCACGAAGTAGACCACGCGCGGCGTTCCCGCCGACCACGCCGCGATGCGGCCCACCAGCGCGCCGAGCGAGGTGTGGCAGACGATCATGTCGATGTGGCGCGTGGTCAGCACGCGACGGATCGCGAGAATCGCGCCCAGCGCCGGAAACGGATTGAGGTTGCGGGGCATGCGATGCGTGAAGACCTCGAATCCCGCCTCGCGCAGCCGCTCCGCCTGGGGCGATTCCTGCGCGCACACCAGGACCTCGTGGCCGAGCGCGCGCTCCGCCTCCATGGTCGGGATCAGGAACGCGCGCAACGTTTCGGCGGAGCGCGAGACGTGCAGGATCCTCAGCACCCCGTCCTCCGCCGGCGCGCCTCCACTCGACTCACGGACGCGTGGCATCGTTCCGGCTCCTCGTGATGCGCTCCAATCTCAAGACCTCGTTCTCCACGTTGAACGCATAGTTGATGGCGATGAGGGCCGCGAGCACCGCGACCTGCAGCGCGCACTCGGCCACGAGCAGCACGGTGAGGAACGTTCGGCCGCCGCCCAGCGCCTGGACCAGCAGTCCGGTCGCGGCCAGCGGCAGCATCAGCGTGTAGTCGGCCGCGATCAGCACCGCGTCGCGCAGGCGCGCGAGCCACGTCGCGCGGGCGGTCGGCGCCGCGGGGCCGCGATCCTCGTGTGTCGCCTCGCGCGACAGCGCGGCCAACGCGCTGGCGGGGCGCTTGCCGGGCAGCAGCTCCGGCTGCGCGAGCACGGCGCGCGCATACAGGAGAAAGCCCGCGTTCTTGCTCTGGTTGCCGATCACCATCGCCATTCCGCCGATCGCGGCCGCCGCGAGCAGCGCGAGGCCCGCCGAGCCGGATCCGCGCGCGAGGTGGAGCCCGAGTCCGAGGAAGAGCCCGCCCGCGGCGAGCGCGTGTCCGACGTCGTCGAGGTAGACGCCGCGCAGCGAGTAGGTGCCGCGATAGCGGGCGATGTCGCCGTCCACCTTGTCGAGGAAGTGATGCGCGAGGAGCGCCAAAGCGCCGATCAGCGCGATCCAGGGCCGCGTGGCGGCCAGCAGCGCGGCGCCCGTGACCGCGAACGCCACGCTGACGGCGGTCACCTGATTCGGCCGGATCGGAAAATGCAGCAGCACCCAGGTCAGGTGGATCGAGAGGCGGCGCGACCAGGCGTACCAGGCCCGGCGGTCACCCTCGAGCTTTCCACGATGAACCTGCTGCTGGAGCGTAGCGACGCTGGGTATGGGCGTACGATCCATCGAGAAGGGGAGTCTCCGGGGCGGTGACGGGGAATGTCATCTGACATTCTGACACAACCGCGCGTTCGCGTGCGAAGGTTACGGCCGGAAAACACGATGCGGGCGCCGGCGGCCCGGCGTCGCGGGCGGACCCACGCGACGCGTGCGAGCCGCCGGCTGGCCGTCGCGCGTGCATTTTGCACGCGGGAATTTCCCCACCTCGTTCGGATCACCGACTTTTCGGCGTCCACGCGGCCAAAACCGCGGCTCTCCATTGACTCGCGCGGATCGCGTCCCCTAGACTCGATGGGATACCGGAGCCAGCATACGGGGACGAATGATCACTCGTGCCCAGGGTGAACGGTCGTGGCGACGGGACATTGACTCTCTCACGCGGAAGAGCACCGTGCATCGATGCGGAAACCGGATGCACGGTGTTTCGACAACGCCGCGGGGCGGGTCGCAGCACCCGAAACCGCTGACCGGGAGTGGATTCACACCGATGCGCATGCGCTTCAGCCTTCACGCCCGGCGTGATGCGCGATGAATCCTCTCCGAAGGTGTCCCCTCGGGCCCGGAATGGGAGTGGTTGTGGCCTGCCTGATGATCGCCGCGCCGAAGCCCTCCGACGCCGACGGCGTCGAAGCCGGCGTGACGCTTTCCACACGACTCGACAACGGAACGCGCGCCGGCGTCCAGGGCCCGTGGTGGGGCATCGCGGCCGATCCGGAGCTGGGATTCGCGCGCGCGCTGCCGACCTCGAACTGGAGTGCGCTGCTCCACAGCTCGTTCGATTCCTACGCCGCGGCGCCGCAGGGCCATCCCGCCACTCACCTCGCGCGCTTCGACGCTTCGAGCGCGGGAGCGGTGCCGGTCGGCCTGTGGCTGAATGCGTTCTATCTGCGCTCGAGCGATCCGCTGCCGGCCTCGACCAGCACTCCATTCGCCTCCGGCCAGACGCAGACGTACCAGGGATCGACCGGGCTCTACGCGTGGCGCGGCGACGCGAGCTACCGCGTCGACGGCAAGACCTACCAGAATCCGGGACTCAGCGACGGACGCCGCGACAGCCTGAGCGGCGCGGTGCTTCCGCTGCGTGGCCCGACCGACGCGCTCGAGGTCCGCGGCACGTGGCGCCGTTGGACGCTCGATCAACCCAGTGACTTGAGCGCGGTGGATGCCACGCTCGGCTGGCGGCGCCAGAACACCGAGGTCATGCGGAGCAGCGTGAGCGCGGGCTGGAGCGAGAGCCAGCGCCAGGATGGCGAGCCCACGACGCAGACCTTCGCATACGGCGGGACCATTCAAGGGGTCGGGCGCCAGCTCAAGCTGCCATTCGACATTCGCGCCCTGTACTTCCGCGACTTCGTCAGCACCGGCATGGTGGAGGCGTGGCGCTCGAGGCCCGGGCTCTGGGCGGCGCTGAGGTGGGAGCGGACGCTGGATGTCGAGGACGGATTCTTCAGCGAGGCGGCCCTGCGCACCTTCGGGACCCTCGAGTTCAGCGACACGCTGGGCACCAGCATGTTCGTGGGGGTGGACGGCAGCATCGGCCGCGCGCGGCCGCTCAGCAGCACGGTCCCGCTCGTCCAGTTCCGGAGGATCGGCGCCTCGCTGTCGCGCCGCCTTCAGCCATTCGTCACCGCCCGCATCTCGTACACCTATTCATGGCGCCGCGAGCAGCATGGCGCGGCCTGGGACACCTCGTTCCGCAGCCGCGCGGAAGCCGCGCTCACGGCGGAGCTGTGAGCCGGGCCCCGAAGGTCGTGCGCTCTTGAGCGCCGGGATGATTCGCCGTCTGCGGCCGATGCTGGCGTTCGCGCTGGTTCTGGCGCTCGCGGGCGTGGCGCGCGCGGCGGACTCGCTCGCGACCGACTCGCTCGCCTCGCTGCCCGCGGCGGAGTCCGTGGCCTACCAGGTGGGCACGGGCGATGTGCTGCAGATCAGCTTCTACGCGGGAGGCGACAAGCAGGACGACTTCACGAGCACGGTGTCGTCACAGGGCCAGATCACGAGCCCGCTGCTCGGCGCTCTCAAGGTCGCCGGGATGACCCCGGCCGAGATTGCCGATACGATGACCGTTCTGCTCTCGAAGAGCTTCTTCGTCAAGCCGCAGGTGCTGGTGAGCGTCAAGGAGTACGCCGGGCAGGTGCTGGTGATGGGCGCGGTGCGACTGCCCGGCAGCTACGGATTCCAGGCCGGACTGACGGCGCTCAAGGCGTGCCTGCTGGCGGGCGGATTCACCGAGTACGCCACGCCCGCCAAGGTGAAGATCACGCGCGTGGTGGACGGCCGCAGCGCCACCATCAATGTCAACCTCGACAAGGCCAGCAAGGGCAAGGCGATCGACCCCGCGCTCTTGAAGGGCGATCGCATCGACGTGGGGCGGCGCCGCTTCTAGGGCTGCGACACGCGGGAAGAACGGAGCACATGGCGAAGTCCGACGAAATCGATCTGCGCGCCTACTCGCTGGTCCTCAGGCGGCGTCAACGCCTGATCTGGATCGTCGTGGGCGTCTGCGTGGCGATTGCGCTGCTCATCAACATCCTCATGCGACCGGTGTATCAGACCACCTCGGTGATCGAGGTGCGCAAGGATCCCGGCCGCTCGCCCCTCACCGGCGAGCAGATCGCCGCGGATCAGTGGCAGTCGGACAACATTGCCGTCTACACCGCCGCCGAGCTAATCACGAACCGCAATCTGCTGCGCGAGGTGGTGGAGAGGCTGGACCGCGAGCACCTGATTCCACCGCCCATGCCGTGGGAGAAGTGGTTCCACCATTCGGGCGACGGGCCGGCCGGCAGCGCCGAGGCCGACATGGACGCCAAGATCGACTGGCTGGTCTCGATCGTCTCGATCCAGCCGGTGCGCGACACCCGCCTCGTGGACGTCGTGCTCGAGCACGACGATCCGGCGGCCGCCAACCGGATGAACGATCTGCTGGTGGACGAGTTCGTCTCGTATCAGGCGCAGTTGCGCGCCGACGCCGACTCGCTGCGGTTCAACCTGCTCTCGCGCGAGATGGGGGAAACCGCGAAGCGCGTTCACTCGCTCGAGCGCAATCTCAATACCGCCGACGACGCCGGTGTGCCGGTGCTGCAGGAGGAGGCGAAGCAGCTGACCGACGCCATTGCCGGCCTCAACGACAGCTACGTGAAGATTCAGACCGACCGTTTGGCGACCCAGGCGCGGCTCGAGCGCGTGCGTGAACTCGAGCGCGACAGCCTCACCGAGGCCGCGCAGATTCCGGTGCAGAGCGACGTGATCGACCAGCTGTGGCGCGACCTGCTCGCGCGCCAGACCGAGCTCGCCACCGCGCGCCAGGTCTACAAGGACGGCCATCCCAAGATCCAGATGCTGACGTCCGAGATCCAGAGCATCCGCACCAACATCCGCGCCGAACTGCAAAAGTCGGTGGCGAGCCTCGATCAGGAATATCGCGTGCTCGAAGAGCGCGAGAAGAGCGTGCAGAGCGCGATCCATCAGCGCGAGGACCGCCTGCGTCAGGTGAACGGACGGCTCGCGCAGCAGACCACGCTCGAGAGCGAGGCCAAGAGCACGCACGACCTCTACGACCTGATGAGCGCGCGCATCCAGCAGGATCAGGTGAGCGACGCGGTGCGCTATCCGCTGGTGTCGGTGGTTCAGCGGGCCACCCTCAATCCTCATCCCGTGCGGCCGAACAAGATCCTCAATCTCGCGCTCGCCATCCTGGTCGGCGGCATGGCCGGCGCCGGCGCCGCCCTCCTGCTCGAGTACGTCCGACGCACGATTCGCACGCCCAGCGAGGCCATGGAGCAGCTCGAGCTGCCCGTCCTCGGCATCGTCCCCAAGCACAGCTAGGAGCGATCTTGGTGCTCAAGCGCAAAGGCACTCCGCCCTCGCGGGCCGTCGCGGCCGACTGCTACGTGTCGATCGCGGCCGAGGTTCGCCGTTTCGTCGCGGGCGGAACGCGCCAGTTCATGATCACCAGCAGTGGCCCGGGCGAAGGCAAGTCCTCGGTCGTGTACGAGGTCGCGCGGGCGCTGTCGCGCCAGAGCGAGCTGCGGATCGTGGTCGTCGACACCGATCAGCTGCGGCCCACGATGCACCGCCGGTTCGAGACCGAGGTGACGGGCGGCCTCGGCGAGCTGATCCAGCGCGCGTACGGCCTCGATCTCCGCGCGACTCCGGAGGAATTCGGCCTCGGCGACTGGATCGAGCTGCTGCAGGTCCAGGGGCGCACCGGGCGCCTCGCGATCGAGGAGGACGGCCGCACGCTCGTGCTCACGTTCCTCGCGGGCGCGATCGTCAGCATCACCGACCGCGGCGGCGCGGCCGACCGTCGCCTCGGACAGATGCTCAGCGAGGGCGGGCACCTGGCGCCGGCGATGCGCGATCAGGCGCTCCAGCTCGCATCGCAGAGCGGCGAGCCGCTCGGTGAGATCGCGCTGCGTCTCGGCTTCGTCGAGGCCGCGCCGCTGCAGGCGGCGCTGCGCGCCCAGTTCAGCGAGCGTCTGCAGCACATGCTGACGATGCGCCAGCCGCGCTGCACCTTTACCGCGGCGACCGAGCGCGAGCTGGGTCCCGCGATCCCGCGCGACGCCGCGGCCGCTGCCGGATGGGCGAAGCAGTCGGGCGCGATGCTGATGATCCGCGAGCGGTTGAAGCAACCGTTCCTGAGCCGCCATCTGCGCGAGGCGCTCAAGCGCACCGACGTGCCCAATCTCGATCTCATGACGTGCGGCAGGGCCGCGTTCAATCTGCTCGAGGGCGCCGGGCCTGCCGCGCTGCGCTGCATCCTCGAGCACCTCGCCACGACGCACGACGTCGTGCTCGTGGACTCGCCGCCGGTGGCGCTCGGCAGCCCGGCCGAAGCGATCAGCGAGATGGTGGGTGGGACGATCCTGGTCGTGCAGGCGGATCGCTTCGAGGCCGCCGTCATCCGGCGCGCCAAGGATCGGCTCGAAAAGCGCGGCGCGCGCCTGTTGGGCGTGATCCTCAACCAGGTGGATCTCAAGGAGCCGGATCAGTCCTTCCACTACTACTACCTCTATTACCCGAACGACGGCGATGGCTCCGGCAAGCGCAAGCGATCGAAACGCAGCCGCGTGGTGACGAAGGACGAGGAGCTGACGGCCGCGCGGCTCGCGCAGCTCGAGGAAGAAGAGCTGCTGGCGAGCATCGGCATCCGTCCGCGCCGCGCGAGCCGTGCGATGGCGCTGCTGGTGCTCGGTTTGGTGCTGAGTTTGGGATTGGGCGCGCTGCTCATGATTCGCTTGGGGCCCTGGTCGCAGCATGCCGCCCCCACGGCCGGCGCCTCGAGCGCGAGCGCGAGCGCGCTGGCCCAGTCGCCCGCGAGCACGTCGAGCGCCGCCGCGCCCGCGGCCGCCGCGGCCGCGCCAGCGAACTCGAGCGCCGCGGCCACGCGCCCCAGCGCTGCGGCGCACGCGAGCGTTCCGTCCGCCGGCAAGCGGGCGCGCGTCAGATCCACGGCGGCCGCGGCTCCGCGCCCCGCGCGCGAGCCGAGCGCCACGGCGCGCTACACGATCTCGGTCGGAACGTTCCTCGAGGCCGAACGCGCCGATGCCGAGCGCCGCAAGATCGACACGAATTTCTCGCCCCTTTCCGCCAGCGTGGAGAAGATCTCAGACGGCGGGGAGGAGTCGTTCCGGGTTCTGGTCGGCAACTTCGCCTCGCATGCCGCCGCGGTGAAGGCCGCCAGTGACCTGATCGGGACGGGCCAGGTTCGGGAGGCGCTGGTGCTGCCCGCGACCACCGCCGGCTCGAACTGATTCCCTCCCGCCGGTCCCGCCGCGCGGCGGGACGAGGCCGCAAGACCGGTATCCCCTCGGGCCCAGCGCAGCCCGCGATCCGAAAGACCAACACTCCCGCATGACCGCCACCGCCACCTTCGACGTGCGCCGTCCCTGGCCCGACCTGTGGGGCTGGTACGTCGTGCTGGCCGCGCTGCTCGCGCCGGTGCTGGTGCCGCCCGGGCCCGGCCGCACCGCGTGGCTCGATCCGCTCAATCTGATCGCGCTCGGCGCGTTCGCGGGCTCGATCGCGCTCTCGCGGCGCAACGTTCAGGTGCCGTTCGCGGGGCCCGTCATCCTGATGTCGCTCGGCAGCCTGGTCGCGACCGCGAACGCCGCGAACGCGGGGGCGGCGATTCTCACGCTGCTGCAGGACGCCTATCTCTACGTG
>Ga0075030_100004690_pt1 | contig 12356 bp, 8 predicted proteins | sample LitLauG_LLR_2012_FD_71393 | JGI IMG/M metagenome (GOLD analysis project Ga0075030, IMG submission 71393) | Freshwater sediment microbial communities from Pennsylvania, USA - Little Laurel Run_MetaG_LLR_2012 | ecosystem: Environmental > Aquatic > Freshwater > Creek > Sediment | place: USA... | reverse complement strand
GCCTCAGTGTCGGAGGACACCCACACGCTCCATCTAGTTTTGCCAGGCAGCGTTCGGGCCGAGATCAGCATGGCGCGTACCGAGAAGCACGAGAAAATTGGTCGCCCTCCCATTGTCACTCCCGCGACCATTTACGAAGACCTGCGGCGACGCGATTTCACCATGAATGCCATGGCCCTGTCGCTGAACGAAGGATCCCGCGGTCTTCTACTGGATCCGGCCAATGGTGTTGCCGACATTGAAGCCAAGCTGGTGCGCGTGCTTCACAACTACGCGTTTCTGGAAGACCCATCACGCCTGATCCGTGCGATTCGCTTCAGCACGCGCCTCGACTGGCCGCTGGAGGAGCGCACGCAGGCTCGCTATGCGTCTGCCGTGGAGAGCGCGTATATCGAGCATATTTCGCGGCACGCTGCAGGTCACGAAGCTGGAGCGCTGGCATATGAAGACGATCCGCTAAAAGTGATTCGCGCTCTGGAAAAAGAAGGCTGGTTGAAAATCCTGCATCCGCACTGGACGCTGGCCAAAGTGGATACCGATGGTCTGCACGACCTGATGAAGACTCGCCAGCAGATGGTGGATCTCGGATACGCGCCGGACGCCTCCGCCGCCGTCATGCATTTCCTGACGCGCAAGATGCCGGAGAAGGACATCTCTGACCTGCGCCGCGCAATTCCTCGCAAGGATTTGGTCGAGGCCTGGCGCGACCTTGAGGAACGCTCGAAAGACTTGGCCAAGCGTCTGACCGGAAAGGAAGCGGCGACGCCTTCAAAGACGTGGCTGCTGCTTTCGCAGGCGCCGCAGGAGCTAGTTCTTTTCTTGGCGGTCACCGCGCGCCAGCAGGCAGTGCAGCAGAAGATCAAGAATTTCCTGACCAAGTGGCGTCAAGTGCAGCAGAAGCTGCCTCTGCCGGAAATGGCCGAGCTTCTGATCACGCCGCAGCTGCCGATTTATCCCAAGCTTGCCAACGACGTGTTCTTGCTGCTGCTGGACGGCAAGATGCGCTCGCACACCGAAATCATGAAGTATCTGAAGCCGTTTGCACCACCGCCGCCTCCGCCGCCTCCAGTACCCAAGCGCGGACGCGCTGCGAAGGCAGCAGCTGAGGCGGCCGCCGCGGCATCGGCTGCCGAACACGCAAAGAAGAAAGGCAAAGGCAAGGCCGCTGTAGCTTCGGCCGCGCCTGTGCCGGCTGCGGCAAAGAAGGCGGAATCCAAGCCGGCTAAGGCCACGGCCGCCAAGCTCGCTAAGTCTGCGCACAAGCCCGCACTCAAGCCTGCGGCCAAGAAAGTCCCACCCAAGAAGACTAAGGGCAAGAAAAAATAGTCGCCTACTGCACCGTTGAGCCTGTGGCTAGGATTCTCAACAAGGACTCTCGGACCGGCCTATAATTAAGTTATGCGCGGCTGGATTGTCATTCCGGCGTTTGCTCTTGTTTTGGGAGCTGTGCCTGCGGTGGCGCAGCGTGGTGGCGGACACGCCTCAGGTGGACACGGCGGCTTCGTATCCGGTGGGCGTGGCGGAGGCGGCCACTTCGGCGGCATGCGCTCCGGCCCCGGTCCGGGCTCGATGTCGCGCGGCTTCTCGCCTTCGCATTCGTCTTTCGCTCGCACCCCATCTTTCGGTCATCCGGGACATTTCGGCGGGCCGCGATTCCATGGCTCTGGCGGTAACTGTTTCGGCTGCCGCCATCATGGATTTGGGCGGTATCCTTTTGGCTACTCCGGATTTTACGATCCTTACTGGTGGTGGGATTCGGGCTCCTCTTACGACGAGGACCGCGCCCGAGAGATCGCGCTGGCTAATCAGATGAACGAAGAAAGCCTCGAAGAGCAGAGCATGCGCCAGCCGGGCGACCAGGATATTTATGCGCGCTTCGCGCCGACCCAGGCCAGCGAGGGTGCTCCAAGCGACCCTGGCCCTGCTACGGTTCTAGTGTTCCGCGATCAGCGTACGCAAGAAACCCGAAACTACGCCATCGTCGGCCAAACGTTGTGGGACTTCGAGGCCCGAGGGTCGAAGAGAATTCCACTGACCGATCTTGACCTGGAAGCCACGGCAGAAGCGAATGAAGCGCGCGGCCTGGAGTTCCGCCTGCCTGTAGCTCCCCAAGGCCAATAGACCTGCCGAGGTTGTGCTTTTCATGTGGATAAGTCTTTCCTTGCCGATTCCGTTTTCCCGTTAGAATGAATTCAAAAGAGATTGTTGATTGCTGATTTTTGATTGTTGATTAAGAATCGGCCTGCGGCTGAGTTTTTCAATCATCAATCAACAATTCCCCCGGGAGCCCATGTCCCAATTCGTCCACCTCCACCTCCACACCGACTACTCACTGCTCGATGGCGCCTGTGACGTCGAGAAACTCTGCCAGCGCGCGCAGCAGTTAAAGATGCCGGCCGTGGCCATGACCGACCACGGCAACATTTTTGGAGCGGTGCACTTTGTCAATGCCGCCAAGGCTGCCGGGGTCAAGCCCATCGTCGGTTGTGAGCTCTACATCTGCAAGAAGGACGATCACCGCATCGATCGCACACCTCCCGACGGAGACACCTACAATCATCTCTTGGTTCTCGCCGAGAACGAAGAAGGTTATCGCAACCTTGTTCGCATCACTTCGGAAGCTTCCCTGCACGGGTTCTATTACAAGCCCAGAGTGAGTAAGAAGTTTCTGGCCGAGCATTCACGGGGCCTGATCGGACTTTCCGGCTGTCTTAAAGGCGAAGTGGCCGAGCGTTTGATGGAATCCAGTTACGACGCCGCCCGTACTGCTGCCACCAACTACCGTGACATCTTCGGCAAAGACAATTTCTTTCTCGAAATTCAGGACCAGGGGCTGGCGATGGAACATCGTATCCATCCTGGACTGTTCCAACTAGAGAAAGACCTCGGGCTTCCACTCGTTGCTACAAATGACAGCCACTATCTATGCGAAGACGACGCGCACGCGCAGGACGTGATGCTCTGCATCCAGACCGGCAAGTCGATCAGCGATACCGGACGGATGAAATTCGAAGGAACCCAGTTCTTCGTCAAGAGTCACGAGGAGATGCTGCGCGTGTTCAAGGACACGCCACAAGTGCTGTCCCGGACTCTCGACATTGCCGAACGCTGCAGCCTGCGTCTGGAGAAGATCGCGAATCCTTTCCCGGACTTCGAAGTGCCGGAGGGGTACACGATCGACAGCTACTTTGCGCACGTGACACGAGAAGGCTTCGCCAGGCGCATGGATGCATTACGCAGCGCCCGCGATCAGGGCAAGCTCAAGCACAGCCTCAGCGAGTACGAGCAGCGGCTGGAACGTGAAATCGCGATCATCCAGCAAATGCAGTTTCCGGGATATTTCCTGATTGTGTGGGATTTCATCCGCTACGCCAAAGAGCGTGACATTCCCGTCGGTCCAGGGCGCGGATCGGCAGCCGGTTCGCTGGTTTCCTACTCCATGGGCATTACCGACATGGACCCGCTGCAACACGAGCTGCTGTTTGAGCGCTTCCTCAATCCCGAGCGCATTTCCATGCCCGACATTGATATTGACTTCTGCATGAACCGGCGCGGGGAAGTCATTGACTATGTCACCAGGAAATATGGCCGGGAGAATGTAGCTCAAATCATCACCTTCGGGACCATGGCCGCCAAGGCGGCCATCAAAGACGTCGGCCGAGCCATGGATATTCCTTACGCTGACGTGGATCGTATCGCGAAGATGATCCCGGCCCAGCTCAACATCACGCTCGATCAGGCGCTGAAAGATTCGCCGCAGTTGAACGAGGCGTATGCGAACAATCCTCAGATCCGGGAACTGCTCGACACCGCTCGGAAGCTGGAAGGCATGGTGCGCAACTCGGGAGTGCACGCCGCGGGAGTCGTAATTGCTCCGCGACCGCTCACTGAATTGGTTCCGTTGCACAAGACCAAAAACGACGAAATCGTCACCGCCTTCGACATGGTCGCTATCGAAAAGATGGGGCTGTTGAAGATGGATTTTCTTGGCCTCACGACGCTGACCATTCTCACCGACGCGCTCAAGTTGATTCAGCAGACCAGGGGCGTCACGCTCACTCTCGAGAATCTTCCGCTCGATGACAAAGAGACCTATGAGAAGGTCTTCCACACCGGCCTCACTTCCGGTGTGTTCCAGTTTGAATCCGGCGGCATGCGCGACGTGCTGCGGAAGTATCAGCCCAATATGCTCGAAGATCTCACCGCTCTGAATGCTCTCTATCGTCCGGGGCCGATTCAGGGAGGCATGATCGACGATTTCGTAGACCGCAAGCATGGCCGCAAGAAGGTCGAGTACGAACTGCCGGAATTGAAGGAGATTCTCGAAGAGACGCTGGGCGTCATCGTGTATCAGGAGCAGGTGATGCAGATCGCCAACCGCCTGGCCGGATACTCCCTCGGTGAAGCCGACTTGCTGCGGCGGGCGATGGGAAAGAAGAAAGCGGACGAGATGGCCCAGCAGCGCGAACGCTTTGTGCGTGGAGCCCTGGAGCGCAAGTATCCGCAGAAGAAGATTGAAAAGATCTTCGATCTGATGGCGCAGTTTGCCGGCTACGGCTTCAACAAATCACATTCAGCCGCCTACGCACTCCTGGCGTATCAAACTGCGTACCTCAAGACCCACTATCCCGTGGAGTTCATGGCCGCTCTGCTGACGTCGGTCACAGGCAGCACCGACAGTGTCGTCAAGTACATCAACGAATGCCGTGAGATGGAGATTCCGGTCGAAGCTCCGGACGTGAATGTGTCGGATGCAAACTTCACGCCGCACGGCAGCGCCATTCGATTCGGGCTGGCGGCGGTGAAAAACGTTGGCGGCAACGCCATCGAATCCATTCTGGCGGCACGCAAAAAGCTGGGTCACCTTCGCTCGATTTACGAATTCTGCGAAAACGTGGACCTGCGCCTGCTCAACAAGCGCGTGCTCGAGTCACTGATCAAAAGCGGCGCCATGGATTCTCTGGGTCGCCGGGCACAATTAATGGAAGTGCTCGACAAAGCTATGGAACGCGCGCAGAAAGCCCAGCGCGACGCGGAGTCCGGACAGCACGGCCTATTCGGCGTCTTCCAGCAGGAAGAAGAGTCGGCTCGCAACGAAAGCCTGCCGGCCACGCCCGACTGGGACGAGCACACGCGCTTGGCTGCGGAGAAAGAAATCCTGGGCTTCTTCATCAGCGGCCACCCGCTCGAGAAATACCGCGACAAACTGCAGGAATTACAGGCCCTCAATACGCAGGAGATTGCCGCTCTCGCCAAGTCCACCGGCAAGGACGAAACCATTCTGACCGCCGGCATCATCACCAACTTGCGGGTCCTCAAATCGAAGCGCGGCGACTTCTATGCGCAGGCCATGCTGGAAGACATGCAGGGTTCGATTGACATGATCGTTTTCCCCGAGGCCTACAGGAAACTACAGGAAAAAGTGAAGCTGGAAGTTCCGGTGCTGGTTCGGTGCGGAGTACGCATCGAAGAGGGGGCGAATCCAAAGATTACCGCCGCCGACATTGTTCCGGTCGAGGATGCCAGAGTGCCTCTCCCAAGAGCAATCCGAATCCGAGTTCCGGCGAAGACCGCGAACGACACCACCGTGGATGAGTTGCACGCCCTATTTATCCAGCGCAAAGGCGAAGCGCGTGTGTTGTTTGATGTGGAGCGCGAGGATGATTTCATGGTCGTGATGGAGGCTGAAGGCTATAATGTCCTGCCGGACCGCGATTTCATGGCGCGGGTCGAGCAGCTTTGCGGGCGCGGCAGCGTGCGCGTCATTAACTGACGGTTGGCGGTTTTTGAAGAAAATGTCTGAAGAAGAAAAACAAGAGCTTGCGCTCATCGAACAGCAGATCGCCCTCCTCTCTCCGACGGCCGATCAGAGCGACGAGGTGCGCGACCAGTTGATCCAGCTGCAAGAGCGCGTCGAAATCCTGCGACGGCAAATGCAACGCGGCAGCGCCATGGAGAAGACCGAACTGGCTCGCCATATGCAACGGCCGCACCTGGTGGACTACATCGAGCGCATTTTCACCGACTGGAGCGAAATCCACGGCGATCGCCGGTTCGGTGACGACCCCGCGATGGTTTGCGGCATGGCCCGCTTTCACGGCGACGAAGTCATGGTCATCGGCACCGAGAAAGGCAGCGACACAAAGCAGCGCATGAAACGCAATTTTGGCCTGCCCAACCCCGAGGGTTACCGCAAAGCCATTCGGGTCATGAAAATCGCCGAGAAATTCTCCCGCCCCGTTATCAGTTTGGTCGATGTTACTGGAGCGAATCCCGGCGTCGGCGCGGAAGAACGCGGCCAGGCGGAAGCCATTGCCTACAATCTGCGGGAGATGGCCAGGCTCAGAGTCCCAATCGTCGCCGCCATCACCGGAGAGGGTGGCAGCGGTGGTGCCCTAGCAATCGCCGTCGCGGATCGTGTTTTGATGATGGAGAACTCGGTCTATTCCGTCATCTCGCCGGAGGGTTGCGCGTCGATCATGTGGCGGGACGCCACCAAGAAGGAACTTGCCGCTGAGGCCATGCGCATTACTGCGACAGACCTAACCGAACTCGGTATTGTCGACGACGTCATCCCCGAGCCTGAGGGCGGTGCCCACACCGATCATGACGCAGCCGCCAGTCTTCTCGACGCCGGTATACATAAACACTATGCGGAATTAAAGCGCAAACCTGTCGACCAGTTGCTGGCGGCACGCTATGAGAAGTTCCGCACCATGGCTCAGTATTTTCAGGTCGCGTCCTAGAACCCGCCTAATCACCTTCGTTTCTGAGCGTTGGGACGAGCGAAGTCTTATAATAAGCTGTTTCGTTCCACGAGGGCGGATACTGCCGCCCTATTCTCCAGGAAGGCGGTTCGGATGTCTTCAACCGATGTGGTGCCCCAGTCGTTAAGCGGACAGTCGGGGCCTAAGCGCGTCGTCAACGATATGAGTATTCAGGTGGCGACGGTGAATGGTTCGGGTTCCCAAAGCTCGAACACGGTGTTGCTGCGCAGTATTTTTCAGATGGGTGTACCGGTGTCGGGCAAGAATCTTTTTCCCTCCAACATCGCGGGACTGCCGACCTGGTTCACCATTCGTGCCAACAAAGACGGCTACGTTGCGCGCAAAAAGGAAATTGATTTTCTGGTGGCAATGAACGCGGAAACCGCGTCAGACGATGTCCTCTCCATGCCTGCCGGGACGTGTGTACTTTACGACGCGCCGCTCGGGCTCGATAAGTTGCGCAACGATCTGGTTTTTTACTCCGTTCCATTCGACAAACTGGTGGCCGCGATCGGGGTTGACGCCAAGCTGCGCAAGCTGGTCAGGAACATGGTTTACGTGGGAGTGATCGCAAATCTGCTCGAAATCGACATTGCGGAGGTAGAAAAAGCGATTCGCAAGCAGTTTTCGACGAAAGTGAAGGCCGCGAGTCTGAATCTGGCCGCTGCCCAAGCGGGTTTCGACTACGCCAAGTCTAGCCTCAAGAAACACGATTCTTTCTACATCGAACGGATGAACAAAACGGCCGGCAAAATCGTCGTGGATGGCAACTCTGCCGCCGCGCTCGGCTGCCTGTTCGCCGGTGTCACTGTCGTGACTTGGTACCCGATCACACCGTCGTCGTCTCTGGTGGAAACGTTGATTGATTACCTCCGTGAATACCGCATCGGCCAGGATGGCAAGGCGACCTTCGCCGTGATCCAAGCAGAAGACGAACTTGCTGCAATCGGCATGGTGGTCGGCGCTGCGTGGGCAGGCGCGCGCAGCATGACATCGAGTTCCGGCCCGGGGATCTCTCTGATGGCCGAGTTCGTGGGCCTGGCTTACTACGCGGAAATTCCAGCCGTCATCTGGGACATTCAGCGGGTGGGGCCTTCCACTGGGCTGCCCACGCGCACGCAGCAGAGCGACATTTCTTCGATCGCCCGCCTTTCCCATGGCGACACCAAGCACATCATGCTGCTCCCATCGTCGGTGGGCGAATGCTTCACCATGGCGCAGGACGCGTTCAACCTTGCCGAGCAGTTCCAGACGCCGGTGTTTGTCATGTCCGATCTCGACCTCGGCATGAATAACTGGATGTCGGACCCGTTCGAGTATCCCAAGGAACCGCTCCACCGTGGGAAAGTCCTCTCCAGGGAGGACTTGGACCGGCTGGGAAGTTTTGCCCGCTACAAAGATGTGGACGGCGATGGAGTGGGCTACCGCACATTGCCGGGCACAGAGCATCCCGCAGCCGCTTATTTCACGCGTGGCAGCGGTCACAATGAGAGTGCACAGTACAGCGAGCGTCCCGACGATTATGCCAACAACATGGAACGGCTGAACCGCAAGTTCAACACCGCCCGCGCTGCAGTCCCGAGGCCCGAGATTGTCAAAGGTGCAAATGCCGGCACGAATTCGAAGATCGGCATCTTGGCATTCGGCACTTCGCATTGGGCCATCGTCGAGAGCCGCGATCAGCTTCGCGAGGAATACGGCATCGCGACCGACTATCTACGTCTGCGCGCTTATCCGTTTACCCGCGAAGTGCATGACTTCATCGAGCAGCACGACCGCATCTATGTGGTCGAGCAGAACCGCGATGCCCAGATGCTAGGGCTGCTCAAGCTGGATCTGCGGCCGGACTTGGTCACACGTTTGCGCAGCATCAGCCACAGCAATGGACTGCCGCTGGATGCGCGCTCCGTTACCGACGAACTGACCACCATGGAAGGGAAATAGACATGAGCACCGTACCAGGCTCGACGCCCAAGACCAACAGGATTGGACTGACCGTAATCGATTACAAAGGTGGTAAGACTACGCTCTGTGCCGGCTGTGGCCACAATGCCATTTCCGAACGCATCCTCGAAGCCATGTTCGAGATGGGCGTGCAGCCCGAGCGGCTCGCCAAACTGAGCGGCATCGGGTGCTCATCGAAGAGCCCGGCTTACTTCATGAACCGCTCGCACAGCCTCAATTCGGTGCATGGACGGATGCCGTCTGTCGCCGAAGGCACACTGCTGGCCAACCACACATTGATGGCCCTCGGCGTCAGCGGCGATGGCGACACAGCCTCGATAGGCATTGGACAGTTCATCCATCTCATGCGGCGGAACCTGCCCATGATTTATATCATCGAGGACAATGGCGTGTATGGCCTCACCAAGGGCCAATTCTCTGCCACCGCCGATCTCGGTTCAAAGCTGAAGTCAGGTGTGGTCAACGAGCTCCCGCCGATTGACACCTGCTCGCTCGCCATCCAGATGGGCGCGACGTTCGTCGGCCGCTCCTTCTCCGGCGACAAGAAACAACTCCTGGCCATGCTCAAAGCTGCCATCGCGCACCGCGGCACAGTTATGCTCGACGTAATTTCTCCCTGCGTTACCTTTAACGATCATGAAGGTTCGACCAAGTCGTACAAATACGTTCAGGCTCACGACGATGTGCTCCAGGAAATCAACTTCGTGCCGTACTTTGAAGACATTTCCGTTGAGTATGACCCAGGAACCACGGTTGACGTGACCATGCACGATGGCTCACGGTTGCGTCTGCGCAAGCTGGAAGAGGATTTCGATCCGACCAACCGCATTCAGGCCGTGACTCGCCTGGCTGAGGCCCACGAAAGGGGGGAAGTGTTGACCGGGCTGTTCTACGTCAATACCAAGACCCCGACACTGATTGACCAGCTGAATCTAACTGACGCGCCACTTGCTACTCTCCCGGAATCCAAAGTGCGTCCGAGCAGGGAAGTGCTGGAAGCGGTAATGGAAGAGTTGCGGTAGGAAGTTGCGTGCTGCACCTGACACTGGGCGAGGAACCAAGCTGGTCTACATAGCAACCTAATGGTGCGCCCGTTCCACAAACTACGGCGCTAAACTGGGGCCGAGGCCGAAAAGCCACCAGGAGGAAACCAAACCATGAAGCGCACCGTACTGATCTTTGCCGCGAGTGTCATTCTTGCGGCTTCTGTTTCTGCCCAGCAGGGAAGCGCACCGGCGCCAACCGCTCCCACAGCGTCTGCTCCCGCGGCACCCGCAAAGAGTTCCGCTACGCATTCCGGCAAGCACCATCACCATCACCGAAAGCACCCCAAGGCTTCCTAGGCGCAATCATCCGGCCGGCGAGTTCCCCGGCCGGATTTCTTTCATTCCTTCGTCGCGCTGCCCGGCTTGCGCAGCCGCTCTTTTGCCTGCAGCGCCTCGTTCGAGCGCGGATAACGCTGTATCAGTTTCTGCAGTTCCGCCTTGCCGTCGTCCGTTTTCCCCAATTCGAGCAGAGCGAATCCTTTTTTTAACTGCGCTGAAGCCGCTTTATTGCCGCTGGGAAAATTCTGCAGCACCTGATCATAATTCGTGATCGCCGGGGCGTAGGATCCAGCCCGGAACTGCAACTCGCCGAGATAGAAGTAGCTGTTTCCCGCGAGATCGGTGTTGGGATAGAACTTCAGATAGTCGGAAAACTCCTGTGTCGCGAGATCGTTCTTGCCGCCGTTGTAGTCGCGCAGTGCGTTGTTATACAACACGTCTGGCGGTGGCGCCTGGGCCTGCGCCTGTTGGGCCGCCGTCTGCTGGGCTTGCTGCGCGGCCAAACTCTGTTGTGACGCCTGCATGTCTTCCAGTTGCTTGCTGACTTTGGCCAGCCGCACCTTCAGTTCGTCCATAGTGTCGTTCAGCGACTGGATCTGTCCCGAAACCTGATCCACTTTGCCGGATGAATCCCCCTGCTGCTTCTGGATCGAAGCCTGCAGCGCGGCAACCGCCGCCGTCGCCTTATTCACGGCGTCAGTGTCCTGCTCCACCAGCGTCTTCATCGAGCCCATGCGCTCGTCGAAGCTGCGCTGCATTGAGGTCATCTGCTGCTGCAATTGCTGCACCTGGGTTTGCAGTTCGACGATTTCCTTGTTTGCGCCCGACACGGGTGCAACGCTAAGGGCAAGAATAGAAATAAGAACGAAGATTGAAAAGCGTCGTTGTGTCATGAGTTGTTCCCTGATTTCTGATGAGAAATGTACTGCAAGATCTCGCACCGGGTGCCGGCACGTTGCCTTCAAACTACACGGGGAAGGCGCGTCGGCGCCATCCCCGTTAAGGCCTGCCTATTTCTGGTACGAAAAATGCCCGCGGCGGTTCTGCTGCCAACAGGCTTCCGTTGACTCGGTGCAGAACGGCTTTTCCTTACCGTAGCTGATGGTCTTGATTCGGCCGCCGTTAATCCCGGCCTGCACCAGCGCACTCTTCACCGAAGTTGCCCGGCGATCGCCCAGCGCTATGTTGTACTCGGTCGATCCACGCTCGTCGCAGTAGCCCTCAACCGTGAAATTGATGCCGCTGTGCTGCGCGAGGAAACTCGTGTCCGCCTGCACCGACGCTTGCTGATCTGCCCGAATGTCCGATTTGTCGTAGTCGAAGTAGACGTCCTTGATGTTGCTGGCAAACATCTGCTCCTCGGTAGGGGTTGGAGCTGGCGGCGGTGCCTGCGTCACTGGCTGGGTCACGGTCAGCCGCACGGTTGCATCCTGAGTGCCCCCCGGGCCTTTAGCAATCAAGTGATACGTCGTTGAGTCCGCCGGGCTAACTTGCTGGGTTCCGCTGGCTTGCACCGCGCCGATTCCGTCAATGCTGACGTCGGTGGCGTTCGATGTCTGCCAGCTCAGTGCGGCGGATTGTCCCTGCGTGATGCTGGTGGGGTTAACCGAGATCGAAGCCGTGGGCGACGCCGGCGGTGGTGCCGCGGGTGGCGGCGGTGGAGCAACTTTCTTGGCGCAGGCACTCAACAAAACGAGTCCGGCAATGGCCGCAGCTAGCAAACTTCTTCGTACGCAGTGCTCTTTCACGATGTTCCTCCCTCTCCCGGAAATGTTCACTTCCAACTCCAGTTCGGTTGTGAGTTGCGTCCGCTGAACGTCAGCTGACGCGCCTTGGTTCCATCCGCCAGCATCATCCAAATCTGGTCTGACCCGGAACGGCTTGACTGGAAGACGAGGTGTCTGCCGTCCGGCGACCACGACGGCGAGTCGTTTCTCCCACCGTCGTGTGTCAACTGTACCCACTGCTTGCTGGCGATATCCATCAGATATATATCTCGCGAGCCCGGCTCGCCCGGTCCGTACTTCCGCACCCACGCCAGTGCCAGAAACTGCCCGTTGGGCGACCATGTCGGCGATACCGCGTAACCCTGGTCGGTCATGCGCTGAACGTTGGTGCCGTCGGACTCCATTGTGTAAACCTGGGGTAAGCCGGTCTGTCCGCCGACATATGCTATCTGCGCGCCGGTCCGGCGGTTCCACACCGGCGACACGTCGGGTCCGCGATCTGTGCTGATTCTCCGCTGATTGCTTCCGGATGCATCCGCGATATAAATGTTGGGATCGCCCGCCCGCGAAGA
>Ga0075030_100004686_pt1 | contig 12361 bp, 8 predicted proteins | sample LitLauG_LLR_2012_FD_71393 | JGI IMG/M metagenome (GOLD analysis project Ga0075030, IMG submission 71393) | Freshwater sediment microbial communities from Pennsylvania, USA - Little Laurel Run_MetaG_LLR_2012 | ecosystem: Environmental > Aquatic > Freshwater > Creek > Sediment | place: USA... | reverse complement strand
CCATTTGCATTCCCTCGCATTCATGTGACCGCGACGATGAAGGTGGCGGAATTCGAAGCGCACGTGTCGGGATTTTATGCGCGGCTGCAGAAAAGGGTTGGCAGGACGGCCTAGAATCGAGAGAAGTAGCCGGCCGGGGCGCTCCGCGCGCGTCCGGTGCAATTGATAGTATTAGCTATCTGAAAGTGCTTCCGTCGGTGAATTCTAACTTGCATCTGGTTCCGCTCAACGAAATCCCCCAGGATGCCGAATTGCGGGCGCGGTGGAACGCGTTGGCTTCATCGGTGCCCCGACCGCAGGTGTTTTACACATATGAGTGGGCACTCGCGGTCCAGCGCGCCTATGGCGCAACCTTACACCCACTGATTTTTCTCGCCTATGACGGAAGCGAGATCCTGTGCGGGATAGTCGCCCTTGCCCAGCAAGAGAAGGGCAAGGCTTCGTTTCTGTGTGCGACGACGGGCGACTACTGCGATTTTCTAAGCCTGCCTCAGCAAAGGGCTAGTCTTGTTAGCGCTGTTCTTTCGGAGTTGCAGAATAGGGGCATCGACGAGGTCGTGCTTACGAACCTTCCTGCGGACTCGGAGACTGTTGCTGTCCTTCGCGATGCGTCCTCCGGAAGCGGCTATCACCATTTTTCCCGCACCGCGTACTGGTGTACCCAGGTCGTGTTGGCGGCTCTGCCACGCGAGCCTGGCCAGACTAAGCCTTATTTGCCCCGGAGAAAAATGGTTCGCCACTCGATGAATGCCATGAGTCGAGGAGGCACCTTGCGCATCGACCACGCCAATTCGTGGGACAAGGTTGCACCCCTGCTTCCCGCCTTCACGCAAACGCACATCGGACGTTTTCTGTTCACCGCCAGGATCAGCAATCTGGCGCGGCCGGAGCGACGCTTCTTCCTCACAGAGTTAGCGAGGTTACTGTCGGAGTCGGGTTGGCTGGTCGTGTCCCGAATGACGTCGGGCGACCGCGTTTGCGCCTGGCATTACGGTTTTCGCTTTCACGATACATGGTTCTGGTACCAACCCACGTTTGACAGCGAATTTGAAAAGCACTCCCCTGGGTTTTGTCTGCTGACCAAAATTATTGAAGAGGCCGCGGGCGATTCCAGCGTAAAGGCTGTCGATATGGGACTTGGAGCCGAGGAATATAAAGATCGTCTTGCGAACACGACCCGCGAAACCTTGTACGTTACGTTGCACCTTTCGGCGGTGAGGCACTATCGCGAGAGGGTGCGCTATGGCGCTTCGAGGCTCGTGAAGGTGATGCCGAAAACCGAGGCTGCCGCACGCTGGCTAATCAAAACTTATTCCAGAATCAGGACCCGCGCTTCGTCGGGTGGCATCGCATGGGTATTTGGGAAACTGCGAGAGTTGGTTTGGCTGGAGACTGAAGTTTTCTTCTACGAGTTCGGCACGCCTGCGGAGCCTCACGCGAGAACAATGCAGTTAAGAACGCTGGACCTCAATGCTCTGGCCGACGCAACCTCGCAGTATGTAGACGATCCGGCCACGCTTGACTATCTGTTGCGGGCGGCGGCGCGTTTACGTGATTCAAGACCCGAGGGTTACGCCTTGATGGATTCAGAAGGCCGATTCCTGCACTTTGCGTGGGCAACAGTTTTCGAGGGATTCTTTCTGTCGGAATTGAATGCCAAGGTGGATTCGCCCTCGGCGGATAGCGTGATGCTTTTCGATTGTTGGACGCCTGCGAGTCAGCGCGGAAGGGGATACTACGGGTGGACAATCTCGATGATTGCCGAACGGGTGCGAGAGAGAGGGCAACGTCCCTGGATCTTCAGCGCTCGAAAGAATGTTGCTTCCGTTCACGGCATTGAGAAGGCTGGTTTCGAAAGACGGTACTCTCTGACACGACAGCGGCTATTCGGAGTGCAACGCGTCACAGGGAAGACACCCGGCTCTGATGTAGCGTCGGTAGAGGAGGTCTCGGCGCGCGCTTAAGGCCGTTGTTCGATGCGAGTCCTGTTGATTCATCCCGACGATTCTCCGCGGCGCGGACCATGGACCCGCGAGCGCTGGGACCTGATCGTTGACTTGGGCCTCTCGTCGACCTTTTCCGCCGAAGAATGGACGCGGCAATACTCTTGTCCGGTGTTGCGCGCCGATGGCTTTCAGGAAGACATCCAGGATATGCGCCGGGTTCGCAACATTCTTGCAATGGGCAGAAATCAACTGCTCGACCCGGAAGGAATCGACTGGTGGGATGTTACGTCTTTGCTGCTTGCTTTTGAGGTGCACTCCATTCCCAGCATGCAGCGGATGGCGCCTGAGATCGGCCGATCAGCGGATCTATGGAGTACTCGTGCCGGCGGACACGCCAGGATCTTGGCGCTTCTCCTCGAACGTGAGCTTCACGCATTTCGTGCCGGCACCGTGGAGCGAGGGACCGACCGGATCTTCCACTATGCAGGACTGGCGCATCGTTTCTCGCCTTCGGAAATCAAGCAGATCTTTCTCGATAAGTACGATGCGGATTACCAATTGCGCTCCCGCTTTGCCCGCCGTGAACCCGCGCTGTCAAAGCCAGCTGTGCTCATACCCAGCGCCTATGTAAACGTTTCGAGAATGGCGGCGGCCTACGCGCGGCTGCTTCCGGAACAACAGTTTCTTATGGTGGCTACGCGACAGAGCGCAAAACAGTTCGAGGCTGCTGCGAACATCCGGGTTCGAGATCTCGCGGGGTATGCCGACAGCCACCCTTCTGCGGGGGAAATCGATTCCTTGGAGCAGCGTTGGAAAAAACTGAAAACAGACCTGTGCCATGTACCGGAACTGAGAATCCTCGCCGCACTCGGACAACTGGATGCGGTGCCGCGTTGGATCCGCGATGGCCTTTTCGCCCGGAATGCCTGGCGCGAAGTCATTGAGCGCGAGCCCGTGTGTGGTGTCCTGTGCGGAGACGACAGCAACCTATACACGCGCCTGCCCGTCCTCCTCGCCGCCAAGAGAAACATTCCGACGGTCAACTTTCATCATGGTGCGTTCGACGGTCGGTATCTGCTGAAAGATTTTCCTTGCGATGTATACCTCGCCAAGACCGAAGCTGAGCGAGATTATCTCGTGCGCGTGTGTACACTGCCGCAAGAACGGATCGCGATTGGGGCTCCATCCAGTGCTGAAGTCGTTCCCGCCGGTACGCAGGAGAAACGAACATCAGTGATCTTCTTCTCCGAACCCTATGAGGTATATGGGATGCGGGGCGAGGAAGTGTACCGGGAGTTGCTGCCTCCCCTATCCCGCGTAGCACGGGAGAGCGGGCGCGACCTCATTGTGAAATTGCATCCCTTTGAGAGCCGAAGACAGCGGGAGCGGTTGATTCGCGAGATCATGGGCAGTGCGAATAACGTGAATGTGCGCGTCTTGGATGGTCCATTAACTGAGGAGCTTGTATCGAAGGCCTGGTTCGGCATTACCGTTGAATCGACAACAGTGATTGATTGCATGCGGCATGGTGTGCCCTGTTTTCTTTGCGGATGGTACACGATAATTCCCTGCGGATATGTGGATCAATACGAAAAATACCGAATTGGAGAACGGCTCGCCAATACCGCCGAGATTGCCGGAATTCCCAATCGAATGGCGAATGCTCCACGGCCCGATCCTCGGTCCGCTCTGCCGTGCCAGGTTGATCCCGCAAAGTTGCATACCTGGTTGACAGTGGGTACGAGAGTCCCGGCTGACGCCAAGCCTGCTTGATTTGTGTCGACAATCAGCTGTTACACTGCCAATTCAATCTTGTGAGGCGACGGAACCGCGTGCATGACTGAGATGAGGGAAGTAAGGCTGCCTGCCGACTTATGCGCGGCTGCCGAGAAAAAGTTTGCCGGTACTTTCTCGTCGGTCGAGGAACTTCTGGCTTTCATCCTGCGCGATCTCTCACAGGACGAGGCGGCTCGTTTGGATCAAGCCGAACAGAGCCTGGTGGAGCAGCGCCTTCGCGATCTGGGATATCTCTGATTTCTGGCATGACTTTCCTAAGAAAAGCGTGGCAGCGGGGCGGCGATATGCTGCCTGTGTCCGGTTTTCATTTCGACCGGCCCATCGTGCTGCTGCAAAGCGACGACTGGGGACGAGTGGGACTCCGCGACAAAGAAGGACTGGATGAGTTGCAAGCAGCAGGGCTGACGTTAGGGGATCGACCTTACGATTTCTATACTCTCGAAACCGCAGAGGATCTTCTCCGGTTGGCGGACGTGCTGAAGAAGCATCGGGACTCGGTCGGACGGAATCCCTCGATTGAAATGAACTTTGTCTCCTGCAATCTGGACTTTGCCGCGATGGGTGGCGAGGAATTTCGTCATTTGCATCTGTTGCCCCTGGCGGAAGGCCTGCCCCAAGGATGGACTCGTCCGGGCCTGCTCGAGGCGTATCGCTCCGGAATTGCCGATGGCGTTTTCTATCCCGCGTTGCACGGTAGCACGCACTTTTGCCGGACCGCCGTGGAGCGCCAGTTGCAGCGAGGCGGCGAGCGAAGCGAGCTTCTTCAGACGTTGTGGAGAGCCGGCACTCCTTACATCCACTGGCGCATGCCGTGGATTGGGTTCGAATACTGGGATCCAGAGCGGCCGGAGGACGAGCGATTTCTGCCGTCTGACAGCCAGCGGCAAATCATCGGACAGGCTGTCGGCTGGTTCGCGAAACTGTTTTCGTCATTGCCGCATTCTGCCTGTGCTCCCGGCTATCGCGCCAATGACGATACGCATCAGGTTTGGTCGCAGCATGGAATCAGCGTTGCGCAAAATGGTCCCGGCGCGCTCGTCCCCCCGCATTTTGGCCGCTACGGATTGCTTCATCTGTACCGTACGGTTGAGTTCGAGCCCGCGACCGACCCCAACTTTTCGTTGGAGAATTCTTTAGGTCAGGCGAAGGCCTGTTTTGAGCGAGGTATCCCGGCGATTGTGTCGGTGCATTCGATCAACTTTCATTCCACAGTGAAGGACTTCCGGAGCAGAACTGTGCAATGTCTGGATCAGTTCTTTACTGCACTCGAATCGAACTATCCCGATTTGCTGTACGTTCACGATGAGCAATTACTGGAACTGGTGAACCAAGGGACTCACAGCGATGGTGACGGCGCGACACGAGTGGTAGTGACGAAAAAGAATTTTCGAAAGGCGAGTATCGCGCGACGGGTGGAAGCGTGATGGAAGTAAAGAAATCGATCGTGCTGGTAACCATCGATTGCCTGCGTGCCGATCATGTCGGTTTCATGGGATATCCGCGCCCAACGACGCCGTTTCTGGATTCTTTGGCGAGTGAGAGCATGGTATTTTCTAAGGCGATCGTCGCCGGCGCACCGACGTATTACTCATTCCCCGCGATCCTGGCCTCCCGGTATCCGTTAGCGCTGGGACGCGACGTACTCGGGTTGGCACCGGGCGAGACCACTCTCGCCTCCACCTTGAAGGAGGCAGGATACGCGACCGCTGCTTTCAGTGCCGGCAACCCCTACCTCTCGCCGCGATTTGGGTATGACCAGGGCTTCGACGTTTTTCGGGATTATCTCCATGACGAACCTTCTCCTTCAGCCGAAAGACAAGAGAGAACGGTTCAACAGCCGGGCTGGTCAAGCCGATTCAATCGCAAGCTTCAGCAGTGGCGTCCGGCGATGGGACCGTTGCGTCCAGTTTATGACGAACTGTATTTCCGCTATTGTCAGCGCGCCACGCCCGTGCCTAGCACGCTCGATGAACTGCGTCGCTTTCCAGCCGCAGATGAGTTGGTCGATCATGCCTCCGAATGGCTAACGTCCTTAGGCGAGCGGCCTTTCCTTCTTTGGTTGCATTTCATGGATCCGCATTCGCCGTATTACCCGAAGCCGGAAGCGCTTGCACTCATGCACCGCGAGCCGGTTTCGCCGTATGCGGCACGATATCAAAACTCGTCCTGGAACCGCTCCGATATTGGCGCGTCGCGCCTGATGCGCTATCGGGACGAGGTTGTCGCCTTGTACGATGCCGGCATCCGCTGGGTAGATGTGCAATTGGCTCGTCTACGAGATAACCTGCACGCCTCGAATGGGTGGGACAATTGCGTTTTTGCCGTGACGGCTGATCATGGGGAAGAGTTCCTTGATCACGGCGGACGCTATCATCCTCCTTCCCGGCTGAGCGAGGAGTTGATTCATGTGCCGTTGCTCATTCGTGCGCCCGGAACAGAAGGTCGCGTCAATACTCCGTTCAGCATGGTGAATCTGGCGCCGACGCTCTTGGAAGCGGCTGGAGTCGCCATTCCAAGCGAGTTTCAGGGGAGCAGTCATTGGCGGGCATCCCAAAACGTCGATTCGTTTGATGACATTGTTGTTTCGGAAAGCGTGGCCGAGTGCACGAATCCCTTTCGCAGCCGGGACCGGATGGGAGCGCGATTCTTGTCACTCCGCGAATCCCGGTTCAAGCTGACGCTTCAGTTCGATCCACCCGCCGAACACCTTTTCGATTTGGAATCGGATCCCGGAGAGCAGGCGCCCCTCGCTGCGGGCGCTCAGAAGGGGGTTCGAAAACGCTTGCTCGAACGTGCAAAGGAGCATTTGCAGGCGTCGCGCGCGGCACGCAATTCGCAGCTGCGGCTGCGTGCGCGGCTGCGCGACCTTCAGCTAGAATGGTCGAGATCCTTTCCACGCCGCTCGGAAATATAGACATCCGCGATTATTTCAGCGCCGGGCTTGCCCCTTCATGAGGCCAATTCGCATTCTGGTGGACAGTTTTGCTGACGAAGATGCGCTCAACGCGCAAATGACGAATGCGCGCGATATTGTCAGCCGCCTTGATCCGGAGCGTTTTCATGTGAGCATGTTCGTAGTTGGAAAAGCGGACGCGCGGCTTGTTCAACGGCCGTCCACACGACTCATACAATTACCGTTGCGCCGGCAGACACTGCGGATTCTCAACGAATTTCTCTGGGGAAGACACGACATCTTGTTCTACATTAAAGCCTCTCCAGCGGCGCGGGCTTATTTGATGATGCGTCCCAAGCGGCTCGATACGCGTGTCGTCATTGGCACGGCCGAATCGCAATCGGACCTGAGGAATGAACCGACCATTAATCCCGACTACGTTCGGCTATGGGAGCGAACCATCCTGCGCAGTGATTTCATCTTCAGCAATTCGGCTTCTGTGAAGGCAAGCCTCCTGAAGGAGTATGGAATTCGGAGTGAAATCATTCCGACGGGAGTTGATGCGAAGTTCTTTACGCCGGCGGAGGGGCGTGCGCCGAATGCCAGATTGCGCGTACTGTTTGTTGGCTCCTTGAGGCCGTTTAAGGGACCTCAGCTAGTGTTGCGAGCAGCCTCCCAGTTTCCGTCCGCCGACTTTGCCATTGCAGGCGATGGAATCATGAGTGAGGATCTTAGAAAGCAGGCAGAGACCGAGGGACTGCGTAACGTTCAGTTTCTCGGGACTCTAGACCGAGTGTCCTTGCGCGAACAATATCGGCAGGCCGACATCTTCCTGTTTCCGTCGCGGTGGGAAGGTTCTCCTAAAGTGATCTTGGAAGCAGCAGCCTGTGGGCTTCCGGTCATCGCGAGAAAAGATTATGAGCCGGAGACGGTGGTCCATGGCCAAACTGGCTACTTGGGAAGCAATGACGATGAATTGCTTGCCTACCTTGCTGAATTGATCTCGCACGGCGGATTGCGAGAGCAAATGGGACGCTCCGCACGAGCCCACATCGAACAATTCGATTGGGACTTGATCACTCGACAGTGGGAGGATGTTTTCACCAAGTTTGCCCGTCGACACGGAGGGCCTCGGGGCACATGAGTTCTTCGGTCACTGTCCCCTTGCGCGCCCTGCAACCCCTGCACATCCTTACGCTGACCCCGTTTTATCCCAGCGAAAGTGACGATGCGGGTGGTTGCTTCGTTTCTGAGCCGCTCGAATGGTTGGCACGAGCTGGCATTCGCAATACCGTCTTGGCTGTGCAGCCCATCTATCGGAAGAAGGTACGAGCGCGAAAATCCCCGATTCCGACTGATTGGATACGATATCTGTCTTTCCCGCGAGGTTTCGGGCTCTCGACTGCCGGCGCGTTCGTCTTTGCCCGCATTGTGGGACGGGTCCGAGAATTGCAGAAATCGCAGCCGATCGACCTGATCCATGCCCACGGCGCCTTGCCATGCGGCCACGCGGCGATGCTCTTGAGCGCCGAGGTGGGAGTGCCTTATGTCGTTTCCGTGCATGGGTTGGATGCGTTCTCGACCGAGCAAGTTAAAGGACGAGCCGGACAATGGTGTCGTCGCATCTCCCAGCGCGTCTATCGTTCTTCCAAGCGCGTAATTTGCGTGAGTGAGCACGTGCGGGAGCAAGTGCTGGAGGGGACGGGATCGAGTTGCCGCACGTCGGTGGTCTACAACGGAGTCGACCCTCAACTCTTTTCGCCCGCGAATGAAGAGGGCCAGAATGAGTTGAGGGTTCTGAGTGTCGGCAATCTAATTCCGATCAAAGGGCATGAATTCCTGATCCGTGCCATCGCTTCGCTGCGAATTGAATTTCCCGAACTCTCCCTGGAAATCATCGGCGAAGGACCTGAGCGTTCCCGACTCGCCGCTTTGGCCTACGAACTTGGCATTGGCGAACGTGTCCATCTCCAGGGACGCCAGTCGCGTCAAGCAGTGGCCGATGCAATGCGGCGTTGCACGATCTTCGCCATGCCCAGCCGGTACGAAGGGTTGGGATGTGTGTATCTGGAAGCGATGTCGGCTGGCAAACCAGCGATAGGGTGCCGCGGACAGGGGATTGCCGAAATTATCCGGCAGGGAGTGAATGGCTTCCTCGTGGGTGCAGATAATGAAAAGGAACTGACGATCGCACTCGGTATGCTTCTGCGTGACGAAAACATGCGGCGAAACCTGGGTCGAGCGGCACGCGACACTGTTCTCGACCGTCTGACTCTCGAGCGGCAGGCGGAGAGCCTTGCTCGCATTTATCGGGAGTGTACGCGATGAGTCGCCGGCTAGTCCTTCTGACCGAGATCATCTCGCCGTACCGCATTCCCCTGTTCAACGCGCTTGCGAAACGGTCGGAGGTCGCTCTGCATGTGATCTTTCTCTCTGAGACCGACCCGAGTCTGCGTCAGTGGCAGGTGTACAAAGACGAGATCCGATTCTCTTATGAGGTTTTGCCGTCTGTGAGGAAGCGCATGGCGGGATTCAACCTCCTTCTCAACCGCCGAGTCGCCCGCGCGCTGGATCATGCGTCTCCCGAGGTGATCCTGTGTGGCGGCTACAGCTACGTTGCGTCCTGGAGAACCATGTTCTGGGCGAAATCGCACGGCGTACCTTTGATTCTTTGGTCTGAAAGCAATGCGCAGGACGCAAGGCGGGGCCATTCACTTGTGGAGTTCTTGAAGCGGGCGTTTCTGAAACGGTGCGATCGTTTCGTAGTACCAGGCCGGTCCGCTCGTTCGTACCTGTCTTCCCACGGTGTACAGGACAAGGTCATTTATACTGCGCCCAACGCCGTCGACAATGATCTGTTCGCAAAGGCCGCTGAACTCGCTTGCAATGACGCGTTGGCCCTGCGACAACGCCTGCAGCTTCCTGGGCGATATTTCCTTTTCGTCGGTCGATTCGTCGCTGAAAAAGGAGTGTTTGAATTGCTTAGCGCTTATGCCAAACTGGATGAGCGCCTTCGCGCCGAGATCGGACTGGTTCTTGTAGGGGACGGGGCCGCCAAACCGACACTGCAAGGGCTAGCGGCAAATATTGCTTCGGGGCATGTGATCTTTCCGGGCTTTGCTCAGAGGGAACAACTGCCGGTATATTACGCTCTCGCTGACATGTTGATCTTGCCAACTTATACGGATACATGGGGCTTGGTCGTGAATGAAGGTATGGCGTGCGGCCTTCCGGTGATTCTTAGCCGCGCTGCAGGATGCGCGGAGGATCTCGTCGAGGAAAATTGGAACGGTGTGTTGATTCCGCCCAAAAATGAATCCGCCCTTGTTGCGGCGATGGAACGTCTGGCTACGCAAAACGATGTTCGTTTGCAGATGGCCGCCAATAGCAGGCAAAGAATCGCGCGATATTCTCCTGAGGAGTGGGCAAATGGTGTTGTTCGGGCGGTTGGCAACAACCAGGGGGCAACAACGCATGACTGAGCACATCCCCAGGAAGTACCTCTGGTTAGGTGCGGCTGTGCTCCCGCCGTTGCTCGCATTGTTTGCTTACATGCGGCCCGGCTACTTCACCAGCCAAATCTACATCGGCGCCATTGTCCTGCTGGAGTTTCTGGTGTTTGCTTTGTGGAATTACCGCAAGGTATTCTTCACCGTCGTGCTCCTGGCATTCCTCTTCGCCGGGACGGGGGCGCCCGGCGGCGGGATGTGGAATGTCGCCCGCTGGCTGTTTCTCGCCGTCGGAGCCTGGGCCGGCATTCTCCTGATACTCAAGGAGCGGGAACATCATTTCGGACTGTTTCACGCCGTGGCGGCGCTTGCGTCCCTCGCCGCCCTGATATCGGCGGCGGTGTCCCGTTTTCCCACCTTTGCCATGCTCAGGGCTGTCAGCGTGCTGCTGCTGTTCGTGTATGCCGCGACCGGGGCCAGATTAGCGGTGAATGGGCGGGAAGGCCGTTTTTTCTCCGCATTTACCACCGGCATTGAAATCTTTGTAGCTGCGGTCGCCGGTCTCTACGCCATTGGCTACGAGGTCATGGGGAACCCCAATTCCTTGGGCGCCGTGATGGGAGTCGTGGGTGCGCCGATGCTTCTCTGGGGTGTCCTGGTGGCCGACAAAAAATCGGTGCAAACCCGGCGCGTCGCTCTTTTTGCGATCTGCATGTATCTGGTCTTCCACAGTCATGCCCGTGCGGGAATCGCTGCCGCTATGGGATCTTCAGTTCTGCTTTGTTTGGGATTGCGTAAATATGCCTTTCTCACAAAAGGTCTGGCCATTCTGGTGATAATGCTTGCTGCCGTCGCCATTTTTCAACCGCAGACTTTTTCCGAGAAACTGTCTTCCGCGACCTCGACTCTTATGTTCAAGGGAAAAGATCCGAACCTGGGCATTTTTGCGTCACGAGAAACCCCTTGGCAGACGGCTATGGATAGTATCCGTTCGCATTTCTGGTTCGGAACCGGATTCGGGACCACCGACCAAGGCCAGGACGCCAGCGAGCAATACGGGCAGTTTTCCAGCACGAGCGCGGTAACTTCCGAGCATGGCAGCAGCTACCTCGCCATACTCGCATGGGTCGGGGTGCTTGGAGTCGTGCCGTTCCTTTTCCTGTTGTTTCTTCTCGTTGCCTATGTTGCGCGCACGGTCGGCTGGATGTTCAAAACTGGTATGGGTGCTCATCCCGCGATTCCTCTCGCTATGGTGGTCCTGGCGGGACTTGTGCATGCCGGGTTCGAAGACTGGATGTTTGCGCCCGGGTACTACCTTTCCGTTTTCTTCTGGAGCGTGGCTTTCATCCTGGTGGATATTGCTCCGTCCGCCTCCATCCTTCCGTCCACCTTCAGTTGGCGGTTTAGTCGCGCGCCGCAGCCCTTGGGCATCGTTCCCGGCCGATAATGCACCTGTTCATCAACTCGATTGCCGCCAGCGCGGGCGGCGGACTTACGTATATCCGAAACGTGCTTCCTCTCTTGGCCCGGAGATCGGATTTGCGGGTTACGGTTGCGCTGGGAAGCGAACTACGGCAGGAATTTCCGGAATTGCCGAACGTCGAGTTTGTGGAACGCGAGATTTCGCCACTACATCGTCTTTGGTTCGAGCAAGTCAAGTTGGGGGAGTTGATCCAACGAAGCAGCGCACAAATATTGCTGTCGGCGGGCAACTTTGCCGTGCGGCACAGTCCTGTGCCGCAAATCCTGCTGTCGCGCAACTCCATCTATACATCGCAAGACTACTTCCGCGATCTGCGGGAACGCGGCGAATATCGCATGTGGGTCGATACCCATATTCGAGGATGGCTGGCGAAGAAATCCGTCGAGTGGGCAGATGTGACGGTGTCTCCCAGCGAAGCCTTTGCTGAGGAACTGCGCCGCTGGACCGGACGGCCTGTTCAAGCCATCCATCATGGTTTTGACGAAACGGTTTTTGCGGATGACTCAAAGCTCCCGCCTCCAGAGCTCGCGCAAAAGCTGCAAGAGATTGAGGGAGCCTTCAAGATTCTTTTTGTCAGTCACTACAATTACTACCGCAATTTCGAAACCCTGCTGTGCGCCCTGCCGCTTTTACCGAATGAGATCGACGGGCGCCCGGTGAAGCTCTTGTTGACGTGCAAGTTTTTGGGAGACCAGACGCCTGGCTCCTATCGTCCCGAGAAGGCGGCGAGAATGGTGAAGGATCTCGGGCTAACGGAAAAAGTGTTGCAGCTGGGATCTGTTCCTTATGATCG
>Ga0075030_100004678_pt1 | contig 12367 bp, 21 predicted proteins | sample LitLauG_LLR_2012_FD_71393 | JGI IMG/M metagenome (GOLD analysis project Ga0075030, IMG submission 71393) | Freshwater sediment microbial communities from Pennsylvania, USA - Little Laurel Run_MetaG_LLR_2012 | ecosystem: Environmental > Aquatic > Freshwater > Creek > Sediment | place: USA... | reverse complement strand
CTCCAAGGGCAAGGGCTTCGCCGGTGGCATGAAGCGCCACAACTTCTCCGGACAGGGCGCCGCGCACGGCAACCACAAGCACCACCGCGCCCCGGGTTCGATCGGCGCCTGCGCCACTCCCGGACGCGTGTTCAAGGGCACGAAGATGGCCGGTCGCATGGGTAACGCCCAAGTGACCACGACCAACCTCGAGGTCATCGCCGTCGACGTCGAGCGCAGCCTCGTGCTCGTCAAGGGGGCCGTTCCCGGACCCCGCGGCGGAGTGGTCGTGCTGCGCACCTCGGTCAAGAATCCGATGAAGGCTGGAGGCCAGCGATGAGCGACGTCTTTACCCTGCGCGGTCCGATCAAGAAGGACCGACCCGCACCCGCCAAGCGTTCGGCCGCCCGACGGGCGCTCGACGGCAAGGAGCTCGGAACGGTCGAGCTCGAACCCACCATCTTCGGTATCGAGCCCAACATGGCCGTCATGCATCAGGTCGTCAAGGCCCAGCTGGCCGCCAAGCGCTCCGGCACCCAGTCGACCAAGACCCGTAAGGAAGTCCGCGGTGGCGGCAAGAAGCCGTTCAACCAGAAGGGGACCGGTGGAGCCCGACAGGGAACCATCCGCGCCCCGCACTACCCGGGCGGAGGCATCGCGCTCGGACCCAAGCCGCGCAAGTACGACCAGAAGACGCCCAAGAAGATGATCCGCCTGGCGCTCTACTCGGCGCTGTCGGACCGCGCCTCCATGGAGCGCGTGGCCGTCGTCGACAGTTTCGCCGCCTGGACCGCCCCCAAGACCAAGGAAGCGGTCAACTCGTTGGGCGCGCTCGGTCTCGAGGGCAAGATCCTCGTCGTCGTGGAGCGCGGTGACCTGGTGGCCGTGCAGTCGTTCCGCAACCTCGCGAACGTCAAGACCATCGACGCCGGCGAGATCAACGCCTACGACGTCCTCGACTCGGACTGGGTGCTCTTCACCGACGCCACCCTGCCCACCGCGAAGGAGAGCAACTAATGCGTGACGCCATGAGCGTTCTCATCCGTCCCGTCGTCTCGGAGAAGACGTACGGACTGATGGAGAACCACACCTACGTATTCGTGGTCGACCCCCGGGCGACCAAGATCGACGTGCGCAACGCCGTCGAGCGGGCCTTCAACGTGAAGGTCACCAACGTCAACACCCTGAACCGCAAGGGCAAGACCACCCGTAACCGCCGCACCGGCGTCGTGGGCTCGCGCCCCGGCACCAAGCGGGCCATCGTCACCCTGCGCCAGGGCGACTCGATCAACCTCTTTGAGAACTAAGGACTGACATGGCACTGCGTCACCGCAAACCAACCAGCCCCGGCCGCCGGTTTCAGACGGTCTCGGACTTCGCCGAGATCACGAAGTCCACTCCGGAGAAGTCGCTGCTCGCGCCCAAGCCCAAGACCGGTGGGCGCAACGCCTACGGCCGCAAGACCTCGCGTCACCGCGGCGGAGGCCACAAGCAGCAGTACCGCATCATCGACTTCAAGCGCAACAAGGACGCGATCCCCGCGAAGGTCGCCGCGATCGAATACGACCCGAACCGTACCTGTCGCATCGCGCTGCTGCACTACCTCGACGGTGAGAAGCGCTACATCCTCGCGCCCAACGGACTGAAGGTCGGCGATTTCGTCGAATCCGGGCCCAAGGCCGACATCCGCACGGGTAACACCCTGCCGATGCGCTTCATCCCCACCGGTTCCACCGTGCACAACGTCGAGCTGCGCCCCGGTGGCGGCGGCAAGATGGCCCGCAGCGCCGGCATGAGCGTCCAGCTCGTCGCCAAGGACGGCGGCTTCGCCACCCTGCGTCTGCCTTCGACCGAGATGCGCCGCGTTCCGATCGACTGCCGCGCGACGCTCGGTATCGTCGGTAACTCCGAGCACGAGCTCATCAAGATCGGCAAGGCCGGCCGCAACCGCTGGAAGGGCGTTCGCCCCCAGACCCGTGGTGTGGCGATGAACCCGGTCGACCACCCACTCGGTGGTGGAGAAGGAAAGACCTCCGGAGGACGCCACCCGGTGTCGCCGTGGGGCCAGCCAGAAGGTCGTACGCGTCTGCCCAAGGCGTCGGACGCTCTCATTATTCGTCGTCGCCGTGGACGCGGCTCGCGGAGGTAGGTAGACAATGTCACGAAGTCTGAAAAAGGGCCCATTCATCGATGCCCACCTCTTGAAGAAGGTGGACGCGATGAACGCCGCCAACGAGAAGAAGGTCATCAAGACCTGGAGCCGTCGCTCGACGGTGATCCCGGACATGGTCGGCCACACCTTCGCCGTGCACGACGGTCGTCGCCACGTGCCGGTGTTCGTCAACGAGTCCATGGTCGGCCACAAGCTCGGCGAGTTCGCCCCGACGCGAACCTTCAAGTTCCACGCCGGACAGGAAAAGACGGGTAAGCGATAATGACCGGCCCCAAGATCAACGAACGTCCCGGCACGCGGGCCACGCTGCGCGGATACCACATGTCCGCGAGCAAGGCGCGAGTCGTGCTCAACCTCGTGCGCGGCGAGGACGTCACCACCGCCCGCGAGATCCTGGCGGGCACCACCCGTGAGGCCGCCGACGTCATCGGCAAGGTCCTCGCCTCGGCGGTGGCCAACGCGGTCAACAACGACGGCCTGCAGGCCGAGGAGCTCTACGTGTCGGCGGCCTACGCCGACGAGGGCATCACCATGAAGCGCTTCACGCCCCGCGCCCGTGGTCGGGCCGGCAAGATCATGAAGCGCTCATGCCACATCACCGTCATCGTCTCGCGTCTCGACGAGGACCGTCTGGCCATCGTGAAGGCCGCCCGTTCGGCCCAGGCCGCAGCCTCGCGCACGCGCCGGGTCGCTTCGTCGCGTCGTCGGGCCGACCAGCAGGCCAGTCTCAACAAGCGTGAGACCGCCGCCGAAGTCGCCGAGGCCGAGGCCGCGATGATCGAGAACGAGACCGTGGAGACCGAGGTCGTCGAAGGCGACACCGAGGTGGCCGTGGTCGATGAATCAGTCGTTGAGGAGACCTCTACCGACGAGACGGAGTCGATCGACACCATTGAGGAGACGAAGTAATGGGTCAGAAGGTAAACCCCTACGGTTTCCGTCTCGGCATCACGACGGACTGGAAGTCGCGCTGGTTCAAGGAGCGCGGTTACAAGGACCTCGTCATCGAGGACTGGAAGATCCGCGACTACCTGACCAAGCAGCTCGAGAGCGCCGCGGTCAGCCGCATCGAGATCGAGCGCAACTCGGACCGCGTTCGTGTCGACATCCACACGGCCCGTCCGGGCATCGTGATCGGACGTCGTGGCGCCGAAGCCGAGCGCCTGAAGAAGGACCTCGAGAAGATCACGGGCCAGAAGAACAAGATCTCGCTCAACATCCAAGAGATCAAGCAGCCCGAGCTCGACGCCGCACTCATCGCCCAGGGGATCTGTGACCAGTTGCTGCGACGAGTGGCCTTCCGCCGCGCGATGAAGCGCGGAATCCAGACCGTCCAGAAGGCGGGGGCGATGGGCGTCAAGATCCAGGCCTCCGGCCGTCTCGGCGGAGCTGAGATGTCGCGCCGTGAGTCGTACCGAGAGGGTCGCGTTCCGCTGCACACGCTGCGCGCCGACATCGACTACGGATTCCGTGAGGCCCGCACCTCGACCGGGCGCATCGGCGTCAAGGTCTGGATCTACAAGGGTGACATCCTGCCGTACCAGCTGACCAATGACGAGAAGATCGTCCGCGAGGCCGCCATGGCCGCCGGAGACGCTGTCCCGGTCGCGAACGCCGCTCCGGTCGCCGCCAAGGGCGTCGTGCGAGCCGGTGGTGGACGCCGTCGAGTGGAGGCCGAGCCGGTCGTCGAGGAGGTCGTCGACCTTCAGCCGGTCGACCTGCTCGCCGCGACGCCCGAAGTGGAAGCGCAGTTGAGCGTGGAGGAAGAGATCGAGCGCCGCACCGCTCAGGATCACACCGACACCCCGCACTTTCGAAAGGACGCAGAGTAATCATGTTGATGCCTCGCAAGGTTAAGCACCGCAAGCAGCAGCGCGGGCGCATGACGGGTAACGCCAAGGGCGGCGTCGAGCTGAACTTCGGCGACTTCGGTATCCAGGCCCTCGAGAGGGGTTGGATCACGGCTCGCCAGATCGAGGCCGCCCGTATCGCGATGACCCGCCACGTGAAGCGTGGCGGCAAGGTCTGGATTCGGGTCTTCCCCGACAAGCCCGTCACGCAGAAGCCGGCCGAGACCCGCATGGGTTCGGGCAAGGGCAATCCGGAGTTCTGGGTCGCCGTCGTCAAGCCCGGCCGCATCATGTTCGAACTCGGTGGAGTGGACGAGACGTTGGCCCGCGCGGCCATGGAGCGCGCCATCCAGAAGCTGCCGATCAAGGCCAAGTTCGTCGTGCGTCCCGGTACGCACGGCGCACCGGAGGTGACCATCTAATGGCGAAGACCAAAGAACACGTAGCGGAGCTTCGGCTCCTCGGAGACAACGAGATGGTGGAGCGCCTGACTGAGGCTCGCCGCGAGTTGTTCAACCTCCGCTTCCAGCTGGCCACCGGCCAGTTGGACAACTCGGCACGGCTGGGCATGGTGCGCCGCGACATCGCGCGCCTGTCGACGTTCCTGCGCGAGCGCGAGATCGCGGCCGCTGAGGCCGCGGAAGAAGGTGAGTGGTCATGACCGACCCGATGAACGAAACAACCCGGGAGAACCCGCGAAAGGTCCGTGAGGGCATCGTGATCTCGGACAAGATGAACTCGACGCTGGTCGTGGCCGTCAACGAGCGGGTCAGCCACCCCCGATACGGCAAGACGGTCCAGCGCACGAAGAAGCTCTACGTGCACGACGAGAAGAACGAGGCCAAGGTCGGCGACAAGGTTCGCGTCCAGGAGACCCGTCCGCTTTCGAAGCTCAAGCGCTGGCGCCTGGCCGAGATCGTGGAGCGTGCCCGATGATCCAACAGGAATCCCGTCTCAAGGTCGCCGACAACAGCGGCGCCAAGGAAGTCCTCTGCATCCGCGTGCTCGGTGGGTCGCGTCGTCGTTACGCGTCGATCGGTGACGTCTTCATCGCCACGGTGAAGGACGCCATTCCGGGCGCCGCGGTGAAGAAGGGTGACGTGGTGCGCTGCGTCGTCGTTCGCACCGCCAAGGAGAAGCGTCGTCCCGACGGTTCGTACATCAAGTTCGACGAGAACGCCGCGGTGCTGATCAACGACCAGCTGCAGCCGCGCGGTACCCGAATCTTCGGGCCCGTCGGCCGTGAGCTTCGCGACAAGAAGTTCATGCGCATTATCTCACTGGCGCCGGAGGTGCTGTAATGAAGATTCGTAAGGGTGACGACGTGCTCGTCCTGGCGGGTAAGTTCCGCGGCGAGCGCGCGAAGGTGGAAGAAGCCATCCCGCAGAGCCAGAAGGTGATCCTCGACGGCCTCAACATCGCCAAGCGCCACACCAAGCAGGCCGGCGCGACCATGCAGGCCGGCATCATCGACAAGGTCATGCCGATGCACGTGTCCAATGTGGCGCTGTGGTGCAGTGGCCACAAGGGTCCGGCGAAGGCCGGATTCAAGATCTCGGACGGCACCAAGGTGCGCGTCTGCCGTAAGTGTGGAGAGTCGCTATGAGCACGACAACCCGTCCCCGTCTGAAGGTCCGTTTCGACCAGGAGATCCGTCCGGCCCTCCGAGAGGAACTCGGCCTCGACAACATCATGCAGGTCCCGCGCCTCGAGAAGATCGTCATCAACTCTGGCGTCGGCCGGGCCACGCAGCAGGCCTCGCTGCTCGAGGGCGCCCAGCGCGACCTCGAGCTCATCACCGGCCAGAAGCCGGTCGTGACGCGGGCCAAGAAGTCGATCGCGAGCTTCAAGCTCCGCGAGGAGCAGCCCATCGGCGTGAAGGTCACCCTGCGCGGCGACCGCGCCTGGGAGTTCTTCGACCGCCTGCTCAGCCTCGCGATCCCGCGTATCCGTGACTTCCGAGGTCTGTCGCCGAAGTCGTTCGACGGACGCGGCAACTACACCTTCGGCGTGAACGACCAGTTGATCTTCCCCGAGGTCGACTACGACAAGATCGACTCACCGCGTGGTTTCGACATCACCATCGTCACCACCGCAACCAACGACGAGCAGGGCCGCGCATTCTTGCGCGCGTACGGCTTCCCCTTCAAGCAGGAGAATCGATAGTCATGGCGAAGAAAGCTCTTCGAATCAAGCAGAAGCAGGTCCCGAAGTTCTCGACGCGTGCCTACACGCGTTGCGAGCGATGCGGGCGCCCGCGTTCGGTGTACCGCAAGTTCGGCCTGTGCCGTATTTGCCTGCGACAGATGGTGCACGCCGGTGAGATCCCCGGCGTGACCAAGGCGAGTTGGTAGGAGGACAGCTATGACAATGACCGACCCAATCGCCGACATGCTCACGCGCATCCGCAACGCCAACTCCGCCATGTTCGACACCGTCAAGATGCCGAGCTCCAAGCTCAAGGAGAACCTCGCGAAGGTCCTCGAGCGTGAAGGCTTCATCGCGGGCTTCACCGTCACCAAGATCGACGGCAAGCCCGGATCGCAGCTGGAGATCAGCCTGAAGTATTCCGAGGACCGCAAGAAGACCATCATCGGCATCAAGCGGATCTCGAAGCCGGGACTGCGTATCTACAAGAAGTCCGACCAGATGCCCAAGGTGCTCGGTGGCGTCGGTGTGGCCGTCGTCTCGACGAGCCATGGCCTGATGACCGACCGTGAAGCCCGCAAGGCCAAGTTGGGCGGAGAGGTGCTTTGTTATGTCTGGTAACCGCACCACCATCCAGGAGGTTCGCTGATGTCACGTATTGGCCGCAACCCCATCACGGTCCCGTCCACGGTGACCGTCAGCGTGGCCGACGGAGTCGTCACGGTCAAGGGTCCCAACGCGACCATGACCCGCAACGTCCCTGAAGGCATCACGCTCCAACAGGAGGGCGACGTGCTCACCGTTGACCGCGTCAACGATGAGACGATGTACCGCTCGCTGCACGGGCTCACCCGCACCCTGGTCGCCAACATGGTGACCGGCGTCACCGACGGCTGGAGCAAGGAACTCGAGATCATCGGAGTCGGCTTCCGCGCCGCGGCCGGTGGACCCGGGGTCCTCGACCTCGCCCTCGGATTCTCACACCCGGTCAAGTTCACCGCTCCCGAGGGCGTCACTTTCGAAGTGCCGACCCCGACGCGCGTGATCGTGAAGGGTCCCGACAAGGAAGTCGTCGGCCAGGTGGCCGCGTCGATCCGCAAACTCCGTAAGCCCGAGCCCTACAAGGGCAAGGGTGTGCGCTACCTCGGTGAACGAGTTATGCGCAAGGCTGGAAAGGCTGCGAAGTAATGGCACGTACCACTCGCGAACTGCGTCAGCGCCGCCACGCACGTATCCGCCGTCGCCTCTCGGGCACGGCTGAGCGTCCCCGTGTCGCCGTGAGCCGCACCAACAAGCACATCTCGGCCCAGATCATCGACGACGTCGCCGGTCGGACCCTCGCCGCGGCCTCGTCGGTCGAGGCCGGGCTTCGCAGCACCAACGGTGGCAACATCGACGGCGCCAAGGCCGTCGCCGAGCTGCTGGCCCAGCGCGCCAAAGAGGCCCACATCAACATGGTGGTCTTCGACCGCGGTGGATTCGACTACCACGGTCGGGTGGCGGCGTTCGCCGAGACCCTCCGTGCCGCAGGACTGGAGTTCTAATGAGCGACCTAGAGCAGTTTGAAGAGCGCACCATCAAGGTGAATCGCGTGTCGAAGGTCGTCAAGGGTGGCCGTCGTTTCTCGTTCACCGCCCTCATGGTCATCGGTGACGGCAAGGGCCGCGTCGGCCTCGGCTACGGCAAGGCGAAGGAAGCCGGTCTGGCCGTCCAGAAGGGCATCGAAGAGGCTCGCAAGAACCTCTTCGATGTCCCGCTGGCCGGAACGACCATCGTCTACCCGGTTCTCGGAGCCTCCGGCGCCGGCCGCGTGCTGATGAAGCCGGCCGCCCCCGGAACCGGCGTCATCGCCGGAGGGGCCGCCCGCGCCATCTTGGAGATGGCCGGCGTGAAGGACATCATCGCGAAGTCGTTGGGGTCCTCCAACGGCATCAACGTCGCCCACGCGACGATCGAGGGACTCAAGCAGTTGCGTCGCCCCGAGGACATCGCGGCGTCGCGCGACAAGCCCGCCGACCACGTGATCCCCAGCGGGACGCTTCGCGCCTACCGCGAGCGTCAGCGCGAGGGTGACCTGTTCAAGGTAACGGAGAACTAGACATGGCTCAATTGAAGGTAACCCAGATTCGTTCGGGCATCGCCACCAAGCCCAAGCACCGCGGCACGCTGCGCGCGCTCGGTCTGCGCGGTATCGGCCAGAGCAACGTGCTGCCCGACCGTCCCGAGATCCACGGCATGATCGCGCGAGTACCCCACCTGATCAAAGTAGAAGAGGTCAACTAATGAAGTTGCACGATCTCAAGTCGCCGGAAGGCTCGACCCATCGCAAGAAGATCGTCGGACGTGGCATCGGCGGCAAGGGCGGCAAGACCGCCGGCCGTGGCACCAAGGGTCAGAAGGCTCGTCGCCAGATCCCCGCGGGCTTCGAGGGTGGCCAGTTGCCTCTGCTCCAGCGCATCCCGAAGTTGAAGGGATTCACCAACCCCTTCCGCGTCGAGTACACGCCGGTCAACCTCGACACGCTCACCGCGCTCGGTCTCAGTGACGTGACCCCCGAGGTCCTCGTCGCCAATGGGCTGGCCCGAAAGAAGGACTTCGTCAAGGTCCTCGGACGCGGCACGCTCTCGGCGAAGATGAACGTCTCGGCCCACCGATTCTCCGCTTCGGCCAAGGCCGCGATCGAGGCCGCCGGTGGAACGACCACCGAGTTGCCCCTGCCGTTCGCTGTTCGTCCTCCCGCGGCGGGCAACCAGCACCAGAACCGCTAAGGCGAGATCGTGCTCAAGCGACTCGGGAACATCTTTCGCGTACCGGACCTTCGCAACAAGGTTCTGTTCACCATCGGAATCATCTGTCTCTACCAGTTGGGCGCCAACCTGCCCATCCCCGGAGTCAGTTGGTCCCAGGTCTCCCTGCTCCAGGCCAAGGCCGGGGCCAGCGGGGTCCTCGGATTCCTGAACCTGTTCTCGGGCGGAGCCCTGACCCGCCTGGCCGTCTTCGGCCTCGGGGTCATGCCCTACATCACCAGCTCGATCGTCATCCAGTTGCTCACCACCGTCATCCCCAAGCTGACCGAGTGGCGCGACGCCGGCGCGGTCGGTCAGAAGAAGATCACCCAGACCACGCGGTACCTGACCATTGGCCTGGCGCTGCTCCAGTCGACGGGTCTGATCTACGCCTTCCACGGCCACGACCAGGCGCTGCTGGGCTTCAACATCGACCTGATCCCGAAGTTCAACCTCTGGTTGGGCCTCTTCATGGTCGCGATCATGACCGCCGGCACGGCCTTCGTCATGTGGCTCGCCGAGCTCATCACCCAGCGAGGCATCGGCCAGGGCATGAGCCTGTTGATCTTCGCCAACGTCGTCGCCGGACTGCCGTCGGGCGGACGAGCCGTGTGGGCGGAAGGCGGGCCCTTCAAGTTCTTCACGATCCTCGTCATCTCGATCGCGCTCCTCGTGCTCATCGTCTTCATGGACAACGGCCAACGCCGCATCCCGGTGACCTTCGCGCGGCGCGTCGTCGGGCGCAAGGAGATGGGCGGCAACTCCACCTACATCCCACTCAAGGTGAACCAGTCCGGCGTGATCCCGATCATCTTCGCCTCGTCGGTGCTCTACATCCCGGTGTTGATGTCGAACATCGTGCCGTGGACCGGGTTCCAGAACTTCGTCAACCGGTCACTGCACCCGACCAGCTTCTTCTACATCGGTTCGGACTTCCTCCTGATCCTCGCCTTCACGTTCTTCTACGTCTACATCGCCTTCGAACCCCACCAGCAGGCCGAGCTGCTGCGCCAGCAGGGTGGCTTCGTGCCAGGTATCCGTCCGGGAATGCCGACCGAGAAGTACTTCGCCAAGATGTTGAGCCGCATCACCGTGGTCGGAGCATTCTTCCTGGCGTCGGTCGCGGTCGTGCCCAGCGTCCTGATGGCGTTGTGGAACATCAACCGCTTCCCGTACTACGGCACGACCCTGCTGATCGCCGTGGGTGTGGCCCTTGAGACCATGCGACAGATCGACTCCCAGCTCATGATGCGCAACTACGAAGGTTTCCTGAAGAAGTAGTGATGGCGCCACGGCTGAATCTCGTGATTCTGGGGAAACAGGGCGCGGGCAAGGGGACCCAGAGCAAGCGTCTCGCCGCGGCCTACTCGATTCCGCACATCTCGACGGGAGACATCCTGCGAGCCGCCGTGAAGGCGAAGTCGCCCCTGGGCTTGGAGGTCTCGTCGATCCTCGAATCGGGCGGACTCGTCTCGGACGACCTCGTCAACCGATTGGTGGAGCAGCGTTTCCACGAGCCCGACGCCGCCCGGGGCGGACTGCTCGACGGTTTTCCACGGACCATTGGCCAGGCTGAGGCCCTCGAGGGCATCCTGGGCGACGACGGCGTCAAGTTGTGCATCAACCTCGACGTCCCGATCGACCTCGTCACCCAGCGCCTATCCTCGCGGCGAGTCTGTCAGGAGTGCGGCGCCATCTACAGCGACACCGACGTGGAGGCGATTTCGGGCACCTGTTCGAACTGTGGTGGAGACGTGATCCAACGCGCCGACGACCAGCCCGATGCGATCCGCAAGCGCCTCGAGGCCTACGAGCGCGACACCGAGCCGCTGCTCGGCTTCTACGAGGCGCGCGGACTGCTCGTCACGGTCGACGGGTCCAAGAGTCCCGACGAAGTGACCGAGGCGATCGAGAAGGCAGTGAGCGACCGGGGTCTCGGGTGAGGCGTTCGGGCGCCGAACTGGACAAGATGCGCAAAGCCGGCCGGGTGGTGGCCGAGATGCACGAGGTGACGCGAGCGGCCCTTCGACCCGGCGTGACGACCTCGCAACTCAACGAGCTCGCCGCGGAGGTCCTCGCCAAGCGCGGTGCCCGTTCCAACTTCCTCAACTACCACGGATTCCCGGCGGTGATCTGCACGAGTCCCAACGACATGATCGTCCACGGGATCCCCGGGGACTACGTGCTCCAAGAGGGTGACATCATCTCGATCGACTGCGGGGCGATCATCGAGGGATACCACGGTGACGCGGCCTACACGGCGGGGGTCGGACAGATAAGCGACCTCGCTCAACGGCTGATCGACGTGACCGAACGCTCCTTGTGGGCGGGCATCGACCAGTTGGTGATCGGGAACCGCTTGCACGAGGTCGGGCGCGCCGTACAGGACGTCGCCGAGGCCGCGGGCTTCTCCGTCGTTCGAGAGTACGTCGGACACGCCATCGGCACCGAGATGCACGAGAATCCCCAAGTCCCGAACTACTGGCCCGGCACTCCCGGACCGACGCTGAAAGAGGGTATGGTCTTCGCGATCGAGCCCATGGTCAACGTGGGTTCCTATGACACCTACGTCCTCGAGGACGGTTGGGGAGTGATGACCAAGGACGGCCAGCTCTCGGCCCACTTCGAGCACACCATCGCCGTCACCGAAAACGGGCCCGAGGTCTTCACCATCGCCTGACTGCGAATGGACCTGCTGCGATCTCCGACCAAGGGCGCGTAGGAAGAGTCGAACCGAGGTTGACAGAAATTGTTTTATTGGGTGGCCGGAGTCGGCGAACCCTTGAACTTCGAGAGGTATGCGCGCACTCGCGGGTGGCACCTCGTTGATGTGGGCGAATCTGAGGACGAAACGTGGATCCTCACAATCGTTTCTAAAGTTCCAACGGTATGTTGACCGGGCAAGGCCAAGGCCCTAACCGAAGAAGGTGACTGAGCAATGTATCGATCCTCCAAGAACAAGGTGGCGAAGCGTTTGGGCGCATCCGCTGTCTCAGCGGCGCTGGCAATCGGTGTAGTCGCCGTCGGAGTTGGGATTGCCAGCGCCTCGTCGCACGGCTCACGGCCAGCCAGTGCGAGTAGTGGTCCTTCAGCGCACGACCAGACCGCGACGACCTCAACCACGACGACGTCGACCACCTCGACCACCTCGACCACTACGACCCTGAACACCCCCACCGTCACGGTGACCCCGACGACCATCGTGGCGGATGACGACGATTCCACCACCCAGATTGCCGAGACCGAGATCGAAGGGAACGTCACCTCATTCACGAGTGGGTCCATCATCGTCACCAGCGAAGACGGGGCGGCCTACACGGTCAACGTCTCCGCCTCGACTACCTTCAGCATGGACGGTTCGCCGGCGACCTTCGCCGACGTCACGACAGGAGCGTCGATCACCGTACGGGGCACGGCGTCGAGCGGTGCCT
>Ga0075030_100004676_pt1 | contig 12372 bp, 9 predicted proteins | sample LitLauG_LLR_2012_FD_71393 | JGI IMG/M metagenome (GOLD analysis project Ga0075030, IMG submission 71393) | Freshwater sediment microbial communities from Pennsylvania, USA - Little Laurel Run_MetaG_LLR_2012 | ecosystem: Environmental > Aquatic > Freshwater > Creek > Sediment | place: USA... | reverse complement strand
GAGGTTTCCAAGTACTCGCTCACGGGAATGAAGAGCGGATTCGTTCCCTCTGCGTACGATCAGCACGATCAATACTCGACGGCAATCGTCACGGGCGCCGCCCTCGATACCGAGAACCTTGTTCTCAGGCTTGCTCCACAGGCCATCATCGGCGGCAGGGTGCTCGACGAAGCCAGTGAGCCGGTCCGGCACGCGGTCGTCACGCTCTACCGCAACAACCACTTCGAGGGAGTGGACCAGATCAACATGTTTCGCAGCGCTCAAAGCGATGACCTGGGAGCCTATGAGTTCACCTCGCTGGCGCCGGGGACTTACTTCCTTTCAGTGCGCGCCCAACCCTGGTATGCGGTTCATCCATCCCCGACCGATCAGGCAGGCTCGGATGGAAGTGGCAGGACAAACACCAACGTGGACCGGAGTCTAGACGTTTCCTATCCGGTGACGTACTACGAAAATGTGACGGAAACCGACGAGGCTACGCCAATCGAGGTAAGCGGCGGCGAACATTTGCAGTTCGAGACGCAGTTGATTCCAGTTCCTTCCCTTCGGCTGATCTATCACGTACCGGGCAATCCAAACGGATTTGCTATGCCACAGTTGGAACAGGCTGTTTTCGATAATGTGGTCCCCGTGCAGTCCACGCCAGTATTCTCTTCGCCCGGTGTGGTGGAACTCACCGGCATTCCCCCCGGCCGCTACAACATTCGCATCCCAGGACAGAATACAGTCACTCAGTTGAACGGGATCGAGCTTAGTAAGGATAGCGAAGAACTCGACACATCGCGCGCCGAAGCTCTCGGCACCGTGAATCTTTCAGTGACGGTGCCCGAGGAACCTTCGATCCCACCGACGCTGGCCGTTGGACTCGTGCAGGCAAGAATAGCTCTGCGCGGTTTTCATCCGATCAACGTTAAAGGAGAAGCCCAAATTGATCAGGTTCCGGCAGGAAGCTACGAAGTGCGGGCTCTCGGAGGCGCCAAGCAGTATTCAGTGGTAGGTCTTTCGGCGGAGGGCGCGCAAGTCAAGGGACACACCCTCACCGTGCCTGCGGGTGCGTCGGCCACGGTTAAGGTGATTCTTGCCGTGGGCGTCGAGATTCAAGGCGTCGCCAAAAAAGCAGGAAAGCCATTCGCTGAAGCGATGATCGTGCTTGTGCCAAAGGATCCCGAAGAGAATCGAGATCTCTTCCGCCGCGATCAAAGCGACCTGGACGGGACCTTCAGCCTGTACAACATTCCTCCGGGTTCGTACACGCTCGTGGCGATTGAAGATGGCTGGGATCTGGATTGGTCGCGGCCCGAGGTCATCGCAGGCTACGTGAAGCGTGGGAAACCGGTGGTGGTCAGCCAGACGTCCAGGAGCATCAAGGAAACGATCGAGGTGCAACCGAAGTGAATGCGTGCTGTTTCTATTGCAGCGCACTGGACCTTGGCTCCGACTCCCAACTCCAGTTCGCGTAATCCTTCCTCAGCTTCGTCTTCAGCAATTTTCCGGTGGAAGTGTGCGGCAGTTCGTTGACGAATACGAACGCATCCGGCACCTGCCAGCGCGCAAACCGTTTCTCCAGAAACGCCCGCAGCTCGGCTTCCGTAACGCTGTTCCCATCTTTCAGCACGATCACTGCCAGCGGGCGTTCCTGCCACTTCTGATGAGGAATGGCGACGACCGCCGCCTCTCGCACGGCTTCGTGACCGACCAGCGCGTTCTCCAGGTCGATCGAACTGATCCACTCGCCCCCGGACTTGATCATGTCTTTCACGCGATCCGTGATCTTGATGTAGCCACCGGCATCAATCGTGACCACGTCCCCAGTGCGGAACCAGCCATCTGACGTCCAGCGATCTCCGCGCTCCATGCCGTAATAGCTCTCGGTGACCCAGGGGCCACGCACTTCGAGTTCTCCGTCGGTCTCGCCGTCCCAGGCCACTTCTCCCTCAAGGCTGGTGGCGCGGATATCAATAAACGGCGAAGGCAAGCCTTGCTTAGCCCGTAGAGCGTAGAGATCATCTTCGGGCCACTCGTTCATGTGCGGCTTGGGAATACAAACGGTCGCGATCGGAGTTGTTTCTGTCATCCCCCACGGTTGGATGACTCGCACTCCAAACTTTTCAAAACGCCGAAACAGAGACTCGGGAACAGCCGACCCCGCGGAAACGATTCGCATTCCCGGCCGAAGCTTCCAGCGCCCGGGATGCGCCTCCATCGCGTTAATCACTGCCAGCCACACCGTAGGCACCGCGCCAGTGAGAGTTACGCCCTCATTTTGCAGAAGATCCAGCAGAGCTTCGGGCTGAAGATTCCTGCCCGGCATCACCTGTTTGCATCCATTCATCGTAGCTGCAAATGGCAAACCCCATGCGTTCGCGTGAAACATCGACATGGCGTAAAGAACCGTATCGTGACAGCTGATATGAAATCCATCCGGCAACGAGATCGCCAACGAATGCAGCGCAAGCGCCCGGTGCGAATACACCACTCCTTTCGGATTGCCCGTCGTGCCCGAGGTATAGCACATCGCGGCAGCGTCATCCTCCGCCTTTGCGGGATATCGGGGCTCGCCTTTTGCTCCTGCAAGAAACGCTTCATACGCTTCGCATCCGCTCGGAAATTCGCCGCAGCCACTATCCACCACAAACACGCGCTCAAACGAAACCCGCCCCCGAATCTTCTCGAATAAATCCGCCAGCGTGCTGTCCAGGATCAGAAACCGGTCCTGTGCATGGTTGGCGATATAGATCAATTCGTCGGGGTGCAGCCTCAGATTCAACGTATGCAGAACGGCGCCTGTGGCAGGCACACCGAAATAAGCCTCCAGATGTGCGTGCTGATTCCACATCAACGTGGCCACCCGTTCTCCGCGCTTGACACCTGCCTGCAGCAGGGCCGCAGAAAGCTGGCGAGCGCGCCTTTGCAGGTCGCGGTAGGTGTAGCGACGCAGTGACCCATCGGGCATCGCGGCAACAATCTCGACATCCGGAAACAGCTTCGCGGCGCGCTCGATCATGCAGTCGAGCAACAGCGGACTGGACATCATCGTGGATTTCATTTGATCTCCATCGGCGGTGAAGGGCTGGGCGCCGCCCTGGGATGCGATTACCCGCAAGAATTGGCGAGGAATTATAGCCTTAAAGTGAGGCGACCCACGACCTTATTATGCCGCTCTATGGGGCGTCATCGTTGGCTTTCTCAACCCGCAGATGGCTGCACCCATGGCTCTACGCAACGGACCGCTCAAAATCGGGGCGGGCAGCAGCCGGCCTCTTCCACACGATCACCCCCATGCGGAACAGATAATGGGTCGAGATATCGATCGACTGCGCGGCAGCCCTTGTCTGGCCGGCAAGAATCCCGCGCACTTCTGCTGGAGTGTATGCCCGGCGCACCGAGGCAACTCCGTCGACCCGCGAAACATAGCTTCGCATCAAAGGGAAGCCCGCATAGACCAGCGCCAGATGCAGAGGATGCCGGATCAGGTCGTTGATCAGCACGGCCCGCCGGCTGACGCGTAACGCTTCCTCCACGAACCGCGACAATTCCGAGGGAGTGAGATGGTGAGCGAACAAGCTGCAACTGACCAGGTCAAAGCGATTGTTGCGGAAGGGTAGAGCCACTGCGTCAGCAACCACGGCGCGATGTCCCGGCCGCAAATGCGAAGCCATGCGGTCGAGATCGGTGATGTCGAGAGCGATCCCCTTGCCCGCCAGCTGTGCCGCGGCCTGCCGTGGTACTTCGCCAAGTCCGGCGGCCACTTCCAGAACCGAAAAATGCTTCTGCCCCGTGGCGGACGAAACCCGCTCGAACAGATTGCGGGTCGTGCTCACCCCTCCGAACCATCGATTGATGCGACACAAATCGCGCAGCGATGTCTCGGTCTCAGGCGCGGGACACTGATCGGAATCCAGAATTTCTTCCGAGTCGATACGGCGCATGATTTGTCGATTCCCCAGTTACCGGCAGTCTAGACGTTCCAGCGACCCCACATGTCAACAGCCTGTCAACTCTGTTGGAGCATGATAATCCCGGGGTCTATCCGCGTCCAAGAAATCTGTCAGGTCGGTCGGACGCGCACCACAATCGTTTCGGCGATCCGGTCATGGACCGTCTGCTTATTCCGATGGATGGCGTATTGGAAGAACCCGGAACCGGCTTCCAGAAGTGAGGCGCCATACCCCAGGGCGCGTTCGACCGAGTGCCACAGGCTCATGCGCTCGTGGGCCAGGGATACGATGCGGATTCCGGTCAGCCATTTCCCCAGCGTGCGCCCGTTGGTCAGCCAGACCGAAAGACCGCAGTACACCACAGGCAGAAGCGTGCTGTACCAGTTCTCAAACGGATCGAAGCTGAAGTGTGCTTCGATCTGGTGCGTCTTGGCATAAATCGCCAGTGGGATCGCCAGGACGACAAACAGCAGGATCACCGCCAGCATGTCGATGGCGAGCGCAGCAGCCCGGCGCACGAACGAAGCCAACTCCACCCCTTCCAGTGCCAGCATGCGCTGCGTCTCGTGGGGATGATAGTGACCGCCCTGCCAGCGGCTGGCGGAACGGGCAGCGTCCGACGTTTGCGTCAAAGCGGGATCCTCCGAAAGTAGCGCCGGCCACCGGCAGGCTGTCGCGAGACCATCCTGGCCTCGCATCTGTGTGGTAGTTCCGCGGTCCGTCCTACAGCACTTCCGCCAGTTCTTCTTCCAGCAGTTGCTTGTTATACAGGTCGCTGTAGTATCCGTTCAAGGCGAGGAGTTCGTCGTGGGTGCCCAGTTCCACTATGCGCCCGCCGTGCAGCACGGCAATGCGGTCGGCGTTGCGGACAGTAGACACGCGGTGCGATATGAAGATCGTGGTTCGCCCCTGCATCACATCGCGCAGGTGGTTGAGGATCTTATCTTCCGTATGCGTGTCGACGCTCGAAAGCGCGTCGTCGAGAATCAGAATCCGCGGATTCCGAATCAGCGCCCGCGCGATCGCCGTGCGTTGTTTCTGCCCGCCGGATAGCGTGATGCCGCGCTCCCCCACCATGGTCTCGTAACCTTCCGGGAATCCTTCAATGTCGACCGCGATGTTGGCCGCGTCTGCCGAGCGCTGAATTTCGGTGTCGGTGGCTGACTCCACGCCAAACGCTATGTTCTCGCGAATCCGGTCGCTGAACAAAAACGTCTCTTGCGGCACGAACCCCACGCTCTTGCGCAGCGATTCAATCGAGTAGTCGCGGATCGGCCGTCCATCAATCAGTACCATGCCCGGATCCGCGTCATAAATCCGCGGCATCAGATTGACCAAGGTTGTTTTTCCGGATCCCGTCGGACCAACGATCGCCAGGCTGCTCCCGGCAGGCACGCGCAGGCTCACATCGTGCAGAACCTGTTTGCCGTCGTAGCTGAAGTTCAGGTTGCGGAACTCGATCTGGCCCTTAATCTCCCGAGCCTGTGCCTGCGGAGCATCTTGAATCTCCGGCTGTTCCTGCATGATCTCGTTGATGCGGACCAGCGACGCCGTACCGCGCTGGAAAATGTTGATCACCCAGCCGAGCGCGATGATCGGCCAGGTCAGCTGCATCATGTAGGTGCTGAATGAGACGAATTGCCCCACGCTCATCGAGCCAACGAGCTTCAGCGTGGTGGCAATTCCCGGGAAGCCTGAGACCAGAGTTGTGACGCGCGCGAAGGTCGATTGCCCGGTGAGCACTTCGCGGCCTCCCAGCCAAAGCACCAGCACGACCGCGCATCCCAGCATCAACTCCAGCGTCGGCCACAGCATGCCCATCAGCCGCACCATCTTCAGGCTCCGCCGGATATATTCCTTATTCTCCCGTTCAAAGGCGCGGATCTCCGCTTCTTCCTGCACGTAGGCCCGAATCAGGCGTGCCCCGGAGAAATTCTCCTGCGCCCGCGCGGAAATGTCGGAGAACATCGCCTGAATGCGCTCAAAGCGCTCGTGGATCCGCCGCCCAAAGGTCTGGATCACAATGCTGACGGCCGGCAAGGGCAAAAACGTAAGCAGCGTGAGTCGCGGGTTAATCGCGACCATGAACGCCAGCGCCCCAGCGGTGTACACGATCGTGTTCGCCGAGTACATGATCGCCGGTCCCAACAGCATGCGGACAGCGTTCAGGTCGTTGGTCGCCCGCGCCATAATGTCCCCCGTCCGATGGCGCTGGTAATAGGAGTAGCTAAGCCCTTCCAGCTGGGCGAACAGATCATTCCGCAGATCGAACTCAATATCCCGCGACACGCCGATCACCACCCACCGCGTCAGGAACTGAAAGATGCCTTTGGTGGTAGCAATGGCGAGCAGAAGTCCCGCGTAGATGAGAAGCTTGTGCCGTGTCACACCCTGGTTGAGATCGTCCGAAGCCTTCCCGATTACGAGCGGAAACAGCACCCAGATCCCGTTGTGCAGCAGGACGCACAAGGTTCCAAACGTGTAAGCCCCCCGATAGCGCTTCAGGTAAGGCAGCAGCGGACGCAGGCTCTTCGGCAACATGCAAATTCAGTAGATGAAATTCTAGCAGGCAGGGTGCAGACACTTTGCACGCCAGAAATCGCAGGGAGTTTTCAACCTGTGTCCCAAGCATCCAGATGCCGAAACGAATGGCGTAAATCGAAGTCGGTCATCATCCAAATCGGTCATCATCCAAACCTGTCGTATCCAAACCTGTCGTAATCCAAATCCGTCACCATCTAAGTCTGTCATCCTGAGCGAGGACTGTTCGTTGCGCGGCAAGCGCAACGAACAACCGCAGTCGAAGGATCCCTACCACGCTCGGAGCTCTTGCCTTTTGCATACGGTCGCGGAGTAGCTCGACCGACTTTCCGACCGCCATCGAGATTTCCACAAGCCAACCATGTGACATCTGCCCTTGCGCACAAAATAGAAAAAGCAGATCATCGCCATGCGATGGGAATGTAAAAGGGAACAGGCCCATCGGACCTAACTCCTTGCGGCTCAAGATTTTGCCCCTAAGTTATTGAACCACAAGATTTTTCCCGCCAATTTCCGCTAAGTCGTTGATCCTACAAGACCACGGGGGAGGGGGGATACCCTTCCGGCCCCTCTCCTTTCCCAAAATGAAAATCGCTACTTAATCCCCGACGGCCCAATCGTAGGCCTGGACGTGTAGTGGAGAAGACATCGCGAGCACTCGGAGTAGGTCAGCCGAAGAGTTTTGCCTGCGCGGTCTCGGATGCCACACCTGTGCCGCTCTCGGGATGCAGGAGCAATGGGCTGATTCCCAGTTCGTGGCAGCGTGCAACCCAGGCGTCGCGCGAAAGCTTGCCAGCCATCAGTTGATTGACGGCGTCAAAAGGATTGAACTCCTGCTCGCCGCGACGAATACGAAAGATCGCCGGTTGCACCTGCAATTCCCAACCGGAACGAATCATGGCCAGGGCCAAAGCGGCCGCAAACAGGCCACCCGCACGGGCGGTGCGCTGCCCGGGATCGAGCAGCATCCCTTTCGGATCGCGGATACGCGAGCCGATCTCGCGGAACTTCACGACGTGATCCGGAATCGACTCAGCGGAGACTCCCTTGAGAGGTTCTGAGTATTCCGTGACAAAGCTCTGCCACGAGGGAATCGTCACCCGCACAGCAACATGGTCCCAGCCGACGTAATTGAGCGAGCCCGGCAGCAAATCGGGAACCCTATCCTCTACGAACTTTACTTCGGTTGCGGGCAAGTTCTCGACGAGGCTGCTGGCCGGTCGTGCATCGGCAACGGCGGCGCTGTCGGGCAGCTTCTGTGCTGCTGCAATGCGGTCCCGCAGCGGCGGATGCGTATCGTAGGGCTGAGTCTTTTCCTCCTGCATCCTTTGCGAGAGGCTCTTGCTCAACGCTGCAGAGACCTGAGGCGCAGAAACGAATCGGACGAACCCTTCCCCAACGGCAACCAGGCGGCCATCGTCTAAAGGTGGCGCAACCTCGTTGTTCCAGTAAGACGGCCAAGCCACCGCGGCGCGATGGATGGACTGCAAGCCGTCGATGAGATTCTGGCGTCCAGCCACGTGGCAGGCGAGTTCATCGGCGCGGTATTCCTGGCGGCGGGAGACGAGATTGATGGCGCGCAGGAAGGTGATGAAGTATCCCTTCAGCAACATTGCGACCGCCATGTACATGAGTCCCAGGATCGCGATGCGAGCCAGTTCGCCGACCGAACCGATATTCTCGAAGATTCGGACAATGGAGCTCTTGGTCTTGTAGACCCACGGACCCAGGCTGGTGTCGCCGCCGTAATAGTGCGCGAACTCGTGAGCCAGCACGGCGCGGAATTGCGAGACCGTCAGCAGCGAGAGCAACGGCAAACCCAGCCCCATGATGCGGCGGCTGCCGATTCCCATCACTCCGCCGCGGTCCGCAACAAAGGCGTTCGGTGCGCCGATGAGATAGACCTCGCTCGGAAGCGGCTCATCGAGGGCTGCCGCGATGCTCTCAAGTTCGGCGAACAGGCGCGGTTGCGTCGCGCGATCGAGCAGCATTCCCGGCGGCTCGAACTTGTCGCGGCGTGGAATCAGCGACCAGAGCATGGTGGCCGCGATGACGATGCCAAACAGGAACAGCAAGAGAACCTGTGGAGAGAAAGACCCTGAGTTGAACAAGATCAGATACGGAAGATAGACGCAGGCTCCGGCGAGAAGCACCACAAAGACGTACGAGAAGACGACCATGACCATGGCAAAGATCGCGAAGAATGCCATGGAGGGACGCCGCCGGATTTCGACCTTCGGGACGGACATCGAAGGGCGGCATCATACCACGAAAAGGGAGAAGCGCTCAGTGCGCGCCGGCTTCGCGCGAGGACACTCTGGAAGAATCAGTTGGAGAGTGAGACGGTGCCTTTGAGGGCTGCAGATCGCGGCCGAAAGCCGCATAGCTGATGGCTGCAACCATCGCGCTCCAAGCGGCGAAAAAGAGAAATCCCATATCCGAGAAGAGCCAATCGCGCATTGGGCAGATCCTCCAGGGCGCGGAGCAGACTCGAAGCCCGCCCCGCGCCAGGTAGAAGCGAACTCTCCGTTCCAGTCGGAGAGTTCAGGCGTGCGATCTATTGCTCGGAAGAAGCCGGAGGCTGGTGATTCATGCGCTGCTGCATGCGCGCCTGGTGGTCGGCCTCCATCTGCTTTAACTGCGCCTTCTGCTCTGTCGTCAGCAGTTGATAGAGCTCGTTGTGAATACGGGTTTCCTGAACGGTCATCTGCGCCTGGATCTGGGCTTTCTGCAAAGCCAGGGCCTGAACTTTAGCCTCATCGAAGTTGCCTTCGACATACTGTCGTAGCTGCTGATCGATCTGGCCCATCTGCTGGTGCAGCGGCTTCATCGTGGGATGCTCTTTCTGCAGGACCGCCTTCATTTGCGTCTTCTGGTCGTCGGTCAGATTGAGCTTTGCAGACAGGAACTGGAGATGGTCTTCCATGCCCATACCCATACCCATGCCCATCTCGTGGCCGTGCATGGAAGGCGGCGGAGGCGTGTCTTCTGCGGTCTGGGACTTGGCAAGAGCTGAGCCCAGCAGAACAGCCAGGGCCGCGATCAGCAGGCGGAAACGAATCGCTTTCATGATTACTCCCGTAGGTTCCGGATAGTCCGGTATCTGTGTACATTGATAGGAACACGGAACGCGGAGAAAAAGCGGTAAAAACTCGGTCAACCGGAGTAAAGTTTTGTAACTGGCGTTCCTTTTTTTGGACGGACCAGCTAGTGATCGCCGGCAAGAGACCCTCGTGCCGGAGTGGCAGGATTCCGGCTCGATGGTTGACAATTCTTTACCACTCACGGGTTTGCACGGGTGCACAATTAAACTGCAATGGATCGCATTCTCGTTATCGACGACGATGTTGAGCTTTGCCATCTGGTAGGCGAATACTTGCGCGCGGAAGGGTTCACGATCGAGTGCGTGCACGATGGCGAAACCGGCCTAAAGAAGGCAACGGAAGCAGAGTGCCTGCTGGTGGTGCTCGACGTGATGTTGCCGGGTATTAATGGATTCGAGGTCTTGCGGCGGATTCGCGCGACCTCGCGCATGCCGGTTTTGTTGCTGACGGCTCGGGGAGAAGATGTCGACCGGATCGTGGGGCTCGAAATCGGCGCGGACGATTATCTGCCTAAACCTTTTAACCCGCGGGAACTGGTCGCGCGCATTCGCGCGGTTTTGCGGCGGACGCGCGGCGACGGCGGGTCACCAGCGGCGCCGGAAACCGTCACGGTCGGTGACGTGGAACTGGATCCGGCGACGCGGACGGTGCGCATGGGAGGGAAGCCTGTGGACTTGACCTCGGTCGAGTTTAACCTGCTCGAAGTGTTGCTTCGCGAGGCTGGACGCGTGGTGCCCCGCGAACGCCTGGTGAACGCCGTGCTGAGCCGTAAGTTTTCGCCTTTCGACCGCAGCATCGACATGCACGTCAGCAAAGTGCGGAAGAAGCTGGGCGACACGGAGAACGACGAGCACATCAAAACCGTACGGGGTGTGGGATATATCTATGCGCGGCCCAGAGAGAAGGTGAAGGTCTAGGCGGCAGGCTTCAGGCGCCCAGAGGTCAACTTCACGTGTAGTGGTTTTCCTTCGTGAACCTTCGTGCCCTTTGTGGTTCAAATGCTCTTACCATTAAGGACACAAAGGTACACGAAGGAAAAAAAGTCTTTCCGAGTGAAATATGAAAAGTCTCTTCTTGAGGATTTTTTTGTCGTTCTGGATGGCGCTGGCGCTTTTTGTGGTGCTTGCGATTCTGGTGACAATCGTGTTTCGCCCGCGCAGCTCCACGTGGGAAGCGCTGCGGACTGCGGTGTTGAACGACAGCGTAAGTGCTTACGAGGACGGAGGGGCGGAAGAACTTCGCGGATATTTCGAGAATCTCGATCACACGCAAAAAGTGCGCGCCTATCTGTTTGATGAACGAGGCAACGAACTTTCCGGCCGTGGCGCTCCGGATTGGGCGATGCGGGTGGCCGCGGGTGGTCCACGCACGCCGCACGATGGATTTCTTTTTCCTGCTCCGCCTCTCCTGCGCGATTCCCGCGCCTCATCCGACGGAACGCACCGCTACACGATTGTGTTGGGAGCGCCTCCTGGTCCACGCGTCTTCATCGGTCCAAAAGGATTCCCGTTTACCGGGCTGATCATCGGTGTGCTTACCTCGGGGCTGGTCTGTTATTTGTTGTCGTGGTATCTGACCAAACCGATTGTGCGTCTGCGGTCAGTGGCGAAGCAGTTGGCGAGCGGAAATTTAGCGGCCCGCACGGGAGCACCTGCGAATACCAGCACTGACGAAGTGTCCGGATTGATGCGGGACTTCGATGCCATGGCAGAGCGGATCGAGACGCTGCTGAAGGCGCAGTCGCGCCTGCTCAATGACATTTCGCACGAGCTGCGCTCACCTCTGGCGCGGCTGAATGTGGCTTTAGGACTGGCCCGCCAGCGTGCTGGAGTCGAAAGCGCCGATATGCTGGACCGAATCGAATTGGAAGCCAGCCGTCTGAATGAATTGATCGGAAGGATTTTGACGCTTGCCCGCCTGGAAGATGGAGAGCAAAGAGTGCCGCAGAATCCGGTTGCGCTGGACGAGATCGTCATGAGCGTGACCGAAGATGCGGAATTCGAAGCGCAGGCGCGGCATTGTCACGTGCGGACATCGCTTCCCGAAGGGAACTGGGAAGTGAGCGGCAATGCGTCGCTGCTGCATAGCGCCGTAGAAAACGTGGTGCGCAATGCGATCCGGTACACGCAAGAGAATACGTCGGTCGACGTGGAGTTGACGCGCGCCACCAAAGGAGCCAGCCAGGAAGCCGTGGTACGGGTGAGCGACTGCGGGCCGGGAGCTCCTTCGGAGGCTTTGAGTAAATTGTTTGAGCCGTTTTATCGACTGGATGATGCCCGGGGACGCCAGACTGGCGGTGTTGGACTCGGCCTGGCGATTACCGAGCGGGCGGTCCGGTTCCATGGAGGAAAGGTGAAGGCCTTTAATCGCGATGGAGGCGGGCTGATCGTAGAAATTCGACTTCCGCTGATCGCGGGAGGAACATTTCAGCCGGAGCCCAAGCAGGCCATTGCGGCGGTACAGGTTTAACAGGCTTCAGGCTACTGCCGCTCACCGCATCTGACTTACCATCCCATACAGTTCCTCCTTCGGAAAATGAGTCGTGCTCGTATAAACGCTCACAACCAATCTCATTGGGGGAAGGCTAGACTGAAGCGTTGGATGCCGGTTCGGCCAATTCTCATCAGCTCAAATCCCGACGCCTGAAGGCTGAAGCCTGAAGCCTGGCAGTCACGGCGAGGCAACTCCATAGAGGACTTAGGGTTCCAATCACTCGGGCGGGGGAGATTGCTCTTCCCGCGCATTCCTGATACACAAGTAGATTGAGTTTTTCCGCATTGCAGACTGCA
>Ga0075030_100004675_pt1 | contig 12372 bp, 5 predicted proteins | sample LitLauG_LLR_2012_FD_71393 | JGI IMG/M metagenome (GOLD analysis project Ga0075030, IMG submission 71393) | Freshwater sediment microbial communities from Pennsylvania, USA - Little Laurel Run_MetaG_LLR_2012 | ecosystem: Environmental > Aquatic > Freshwater > Creek > Sediment | place: USA... | reverse complement strand
GACCACAGTGGCCACCTTCAAACTACCTTGGCGGATCGCCTTCTTGCCCGATGGCCGCATGCTGGTCACCGAAAAGGTTGGGCCCGTTTGGCTGGTTACGCAGCAGGGTGAAAAAATCCAGGTCAGCAATACGCCCGCCGTCTATTGGGAAGGCCAGAGCGGCATGCATGGCGTCTTCCTCTCGCCGCACTACGCCAAAGACCACAAGATCTATCTCACCTATGCCGAGCCCGGCGACTATGGCGGAGGTTTGGCCCTCGCCCGCGCCACGCTGAACGTCACAGCCACATCGGCTGCACTCGAAAACCTCGAAGTCTTGTGGCATCAGATGCCCAAAGGCAAAGGTGGACAGGAAGGCGCGCAAGTCGCATTCTCTCCCGACGGCAAACATCTCTTTCTCACCGTCGGCGACCGCCAGCGCTTCACGCCGGCCCAGGATCCAAGTCAGCCCGAAGGCAAGATCCTGCGCCTGACGCTCGATGGCACACCCGCCCGCGGCAATCCCAACTTCGGCAAAACCGGTGCCCAAACCATTCCCCTGATCGATCCGCCGAGTGACACCGAGGCCGCCAAGACTGCCGATGTGGTCAGCAACTATACCTTTCCCAGCCCCAATTTGACTCCGGCTGAAACGTGGGCCAGCGGCGTCCGCACACCTTACGGCATGGCATTCTCGCCCAAAGGCGAATTATGGGAGGTCGAGCACGGCCCGCGTGGCGGCGACGAGTTGAACCTGATCGAGAAGGGCAAGAATTATGGCTGGCCGCTCGTCTCCTACGGTATGAACTATAACGGCGTGCCTATTCCAAGCCCCGATACGCGCCCAGATCTTGCCAAGCCTGTGCTCTATTGGGTACCGGTCATCGCGCCGGGGAATCTGATGTTCTACCGTGGCGATAAAACCTTTCCGCAATGGAACGGCAGCGGCTTCGTCAGCGGCTTGGCCACCAGATGTATCAACCGCATTATCTTTGACGGCCATGGCGGCGCCAAAACCGCTGAGCGCTGGGATGTCGGCCACCGCATCCGAGACGTGGAAGAAGCTCCTGACGGATCTCTGTGGATGCTAGAAGACGCTAATCCAGGTGCTCTAATCCATGTCACTCCCGTCCGTTCCGAGCCGCGACCGTAAGGGAGTCGGTCTGCTCGTAGCCCGAGCGTCGCCGCGGTTGTTTACTCGTAGCGCAGCGCTGTGTTTGGGTCAACCTTCAAAGCGCGCCGGGTTGGCCCAGCAGCGGCAATCAGCCCGGTCAGAATCATAACCAAGAGAACCGCGCCAAAAGTGATCGGGTCAGTCGGTTTCAATCCTGGCACCAGAAACATGGCCAAAGGCCGCATGATAAAGAGCGCCGCGAACAAGCCGACGGCGGATCCTGTCAGCGTCAGCCTAGCGGCATCTCGCAGCACCATTCCAGAAATATCACGACGTGTTGCGCCAATGGCGACACGGATGCCGATTTCGCGAGTCCGCTGCACTACCGAATAAGCCACAACCGCATAGAGTCCAATTGTCGCTAGGAATAAGCCGAGCATTCCGATTGAGCCTACCAACCCTGCGCCCACTTGGCTCGGAAAAAAAGCGAGGCCAATACTCGCATACATTGTCTTTACTTCCACCCCGGCCATCGGATCAATTCGATGGAGCGTGCGACGGATCGGCTCGAGCTGCTGAGCGGGCGGAATGAATGATCTCACAACCATCTGCAGGTCAAGGCCCTCGTACTTAAATTGTGCGAGCGACTCGTAGATCTGCGGCTGAGGCTCTTCACCGATTGTCCAAGTTTTAGTTCCCTCAACCACGCCAGTCACTCGATACCACTGCTCGTCATGCCACGAGAAGATCGTTCCAACAGCCTCTCTGCCTCCAAAATAGCGTTGCGCGAAAAGACGGTTGACGATGACTTCTTTCTCACCATCGCCCTTTCCAGAAAAAGTGCGGCCAGTGTAGATCGGGATATCCATGGTCTGGAAGTAGCCGGGAGTGACGGCGTTGCCCTTGAATTCTGCGTCGACTTCTTGTCCGGTATCGGCAAATTTCAAGCGAACGCCATACGCGGCATTTCCATTGAACGGCGTCAGCGTAGCGGCGGCCACACTCTCAACGCCTGCCAAAGCTTCCATCTCACGCAATACTCGGTCCACGTACTGGGCCCTCTGCTCGTACTTGCTGTACTTGCTGGGCGGAAGATTTATCTCCACGTGAACCGTGTGCCGCACATCGAAACCGGGGCTGATGGAATTGGCATTTACCAGATTGCGAAGGAAAAGGAAACCGGTCGAAAGCACGATCACCGATATTGCAATCTGTGCCACCACCAAAGCGCTTCGTAGCCTCGACTTTCGCTCCCTGGCCAGAGCGGGCGTGATGGATACCTTCAGCGATTGCCAAGCCGGAAGCAATCCGCAGACGACGGTAGCCAGCCCCATCAGCACTGTCGAATAAACCAACAGACGCCAGTCGGGAGTAATCTGCAAATGAATCGGCACGGGAACGGGAATCTCTACTGCCGCCAGCAGCTTCACCGTTGCCTGTGAAAGCAGCAAACCAAAACCGGCGCCCATAATTGCCAGCAACGCGCTTTCCGCCAGAAACTGTTGAAGAAGCCTTCCACGGCTCACCCCTAGTGCTAGCCGGACGGCGATCTCTCCACGACGCGCCGAACTGCGGGCCAGCAGCAGAATCGCGACGTTCACGCAGGCGATCAATAGTACGAGGCCGACCACCACCCAGAGGAGTGCAAAAAAGACGGCAACTGGGACAAATTGCGGCTCGCCGAAGAAACGGTCGTAACCCGCGACCGCCTCCATCTTGATGTTTTCAGAATATCTTCGATGACCGGCGGGCAGCCCCGCATCAATGCGGCGGGTCACAATAGCAAGCCCCACGCGCGCTTGCTTCAGTGAAACGCCCGGTTTCAGACGTGCATAAATTTCGAGGTTTGTCGTTTCCAACCACCGGGGTTGGTAGACATCAGGAGAGAGTCCTAACCCAGTAAGCGTTCGGTGATGCTCAGGCAGAATTCCAATAACAGTGCAGGCGCGCCCGTCGAGATTGACGGCGTGTCCTATAGCCGCTGGATCGCCATGGAAGTGTTTTTTCCAAAAACGATAACCGATAACCGCGACGTCTTTGCCATCGGTCGGACTGAAACCTCGGCCATGCAACAAGGGCACGCCGAGCGTTGTGAAATAGTCGCTCGTCGTGTAGATATCGAAAACCCGCTTCGTCTCCGTTCCATCGTTAAAATTGGCGTACGCTTCGACATTTTCTCCAACCACTCCGGCAAAGAGGCCGCTCGCTCTCAATGAATCGATCACTTCTACTGGTGCGGTGTTGCTTCCGCCGAGCCAAATAGACACCAACGACCCTGCATCGCGCACCGAAGGCTGGCTGAAAAGAAACTCCATACCCAGCGAAAAAATCGCCGTATTCACGCCTATACCCAACCCAAGCGAAAGCAGCGCGCTGACCACCAGTGCAGGACTCCGCCGAAATCCGCGCACGGCGAAGATCAGATCGCGTCCGAGGTTCTCGATGAAATTGAAGCGCCAAAGATCAAACGCACCCTCTTTGATAAGAGCAGTGTTGCCGAGCGGAATCGGATTCCGCTGTTCGCCCGACATCTCGCGATGGAACGCGAGTTCTTGTTCAAGATCTCGTTGCAACCGCCGTCGCCGAAAGAGTTTCAAAAAGAACCGTCGCATCTCGTTTTACCTCGCAAGAACTCTTTGTACGGCATTAGAGAGGCGGTCCCAGGTAGCCTGCTGCTCGCTGACAACCTTCTTTCCGCGCTTGGTGATTTTGTAGTATTTCGCCTTGCGGTTGTTTTCAGAAAGCCCCCATTCCGACGCAATCGCGCCATCCAATTCCAGCCGGTACAGCGCCGGATACAGCGATCCTTCCTCCACTTTCAATACTTCATCCGAAAGCAGGTGGATGGTTTGCGCAATGGCGTAACCATGCAACGCAGTCCCGCGCTGCAGTGCGTGCAGAATCAGCAAATCAAGAGTGCCTTGCAGAAGCGCTGGTTGCGCCGATTTTCCCATTCAGTTCTTCCCTATGACGATCTTTGGGAAGTATCGCCTGAATTGCCCTAGATTGTCAAGGGGGAGCATTCCGCTGAGCGCGAGCAAGATGCATATAATGATCGAGAAGGCCTTTGAACGCCATCGACAATTCGAATGTTGTCTGGTCCATTGTGTGGGCAGCGGCTGGCCTTTTGGGCGTGGCCCTTGCTCTCGGACTTTCTTCCAATAGCGCCCCGGCCTCCGCATTGAAAGCCAGTAAGCGTTTGTTGGCCACGGTGATTGCCGGCTTGGCGATTTCCACAGGAGCGCTGGCGGTTGCGTTGCATGAATGGCAGCGGCCTTATCAAATTGAAGGTCTGATCGAGCGCGTTTCCATCCGAAAAGGGAGAAGGCAAAGCGTTTCCACTGAGTTTGGTGTGCGCGTGCGATCCAGCGCTCGCGGGATGCAGCCGGGAGGGGAAGTGTCTTTGACCGTCGACGGAACGAGTCAGTACTTTCAAGCAGGCCAGCTTGTCAAAATCAAGTACGAGCCTCATAGTCACGACGTTGGCGAGGCGCAATTCTTGTCCGACGATGGCAAAGAAGAGGAAACGTTCTATTCGGATATGATGGGTTGGATCTACTGTTCGCCTATCGCCGGAATCGCGATCGTAGTTGCGGGGTTAATCAAGTTCAGGCGAGATCCGCGAGGACGGGAGATGGGCGGCAACTCGCCGGAAACACAGTTGCGGATTTTCGACCCACCCGATTCCCTATCATGATTACCTAGCTGGCATGTCTCATCGAAGATTGCGGATGAAATAGTCTGGCGAGCTTCCCGTATCTGAATCGATCCCCGCAACATTGGACCCTCTTGGCGCTTAGGGTGGTGGCCATACACAACTCTTTGTTCTATCTCGCCGTGGACGTTGGCCAACAATCTCTAGGTGAGAGTCGAGCCGCTGGCTTCGAAGCGCTGCACCAGCCGCACTTACCAAACATGTGTTTCGGTTAGGTAAACTGGTGAAGTAGCATCGCACCAGCGATGCTGCTCGCCCCGTCTGCGAATTCGAATTGTCACGAAAAGAAGGATTCAATATGACGACGGAGAGCGCAAGTACTTTGGAATCAACCCACGTGTTGACGCTGGAAGAGATAGCGAAACTGGCAGAAGAGACCGGCCAGCCAGCCGAAACGCTGGCAAATCTGGTTGATTTGATTAGCAAGCGATTCAAAACGGATGTCTGCTCCACGTACTTGCTGGAACCAGATCGCGCCAATTTAGTGCTGGCCGCGACCGTTGGATTACGGAAGCAGGCCGTAGGAACGCTCCGTTTGGCTCTCCACGAAGGCCTCGCCGGATTAGTCGCCGAGCAACTCCGTCCAGTTGCAGTCGACCAAGTCAAGACGCATCCCCGCTTCAAATACTTCACTGAAGCAGGCGAAGACGCATATCAGTCTTTTCTCGGCGTGCCCGTTGTTGACCGTGGCGTTTTGCAAGGTGTCTTGGTTGTACAAACCATCGCCGCGCGCATTTTCACCGAAGATGAAATCAAGCTTCTGACAGAGGCGGCCGCCGAAGTGGCGCCTGTGGTGAGTCAGGCCCGCATGCTCGACCGGTTCATTGCGCCCACTCAAGAGCGCCTATGGGCGCTGGCCAGAAACCTGTGGTGGAGTTGGGATAACGATTGCGTCGGTTTGTTTCGCGAACTCGCTCCGCAACGTTTCGCCGAGCTGAATCAGAATCCTGTCGCGCTCCTGCATGAAATGCCGTTGAGTGCGATTGAAAAACGTGCCAGCGAATTGATGCTGCATAGCCGCATTAACTATGCGTACCGCCGCCAGCAGGAATATTTGCAGGCCGATCGCACCTGGGGCGCAACCAACGCGAGCGTGCTGCGTCCGCGGCCAGTTGCCTACTTTTCTGCTGAGTTTGGATTGCACGAATCGTTGCCCATCTACTCCGGTGGCTTGGGTGTGCTCGCCGGCGACCATGTGAAAAGCGCGTCTGATCTGGCGATTCCCCTCGTGGGCATCGGGCTCTTTTACGGGCAAGGCTACTTCAGGCAGCGGCTCGATTCACAAGGCTGGCAGCAGGAAGAATATCTCAAAACCGACGTGAACAATTTGGCCATGGAACCGGCCATTGGTAAGAACGGCGAACCGGTCACTGTGCAGATTGACACCCGCAACGGTTCCATTCGCGCAAAAGTCTGGCGCGTCAAGGTCGGTCGCATCGACTTGCTTCTCCTTGATTCCGACGTTGAAGGCAACGCGCCGGAAGATCGCGAACTCACTTCGCGTTTGTACGGAGGCGACGGTCGCGTTCGCATTCGTCAAGAGCTCCTTTTGGGCGTGGGCGGCGTACGCGCACTCAAAGCCATGGGCGTTACGCCCAGCGTGTTGCATTTGAACGAAGGCCACAGCGGATTTGCGGTCCTCGAAGCCATTCGCATGCGCATGGACGAAGAGGGCATGAGCTTTGATGAAGCTGTGCCGCGTGTTTCGCGCGAAGTTTGCTTCACGACTCACACACCCGTGCCCGCGGGACACGATCGCTTTAGTTACGACCTGATCGAAGAACACTTGGGTCCATTGCGTGAGCAGCTTGGCATTTCAGCCGACCGTTTGATGTCGATTGGCCGCGAAAATACCAGCAACCACAACGAAGATTTCTGCATGACGGTTCTCGGGTTGAAACTTTCGCGGCGCGCCAACGCTGTGTCAGCTTTGCACGGCGAAGTGTCGCGCAATATGTGGACCGGTCTCTACCCGGGCAAGGCCGAAGACTCAGTGCCTATTGGCCATATCACCAACGGCGTGCATGTTCCTTCTTGGTTGGCGCCCCAAATGTCGCGCCTGTATGACCGTCACCTGGGCGCAGGCTGGAACAGCCGTAGTGCCGAGCCTGGTATGTGGGAAGGCATCGAAAGCATTGATGACGGCGAACTGTGGGAGACCCACCTGAGCCTGAAATCGCGCTTGCTCGAGTTCATCCGTGCGCGCGCCGTTGCACAATCGAAACGTCGCGACGAATCGGCGGCGACACTGCAAAAGTTATCCCGGCTCTTGACACCCGACGCACTTACTATTGGCTTTGCACGACGCTTTGCCACCTACAAGCGCGCCAACTTGCTCCTGGCGGATATTGAAAGATTGGCGTCGATGGTGAATGATGCCAACCGTCCAGTCCAGTTTGTATTTGCCGGAAAGGCCCACCCGCGCGATGAGCCCGGCAAACGCGTGCTGCAGCAAATTGCCGACCTGATGCGCGATTCCAAGTTCTCGGATAAGTTCGTCTTTATCGAAGACTATGACATCAACGTGGGCCGGTTCTTTGTGCAAGGCGTTGATGTGTGGCTCAACAACCCGCGCCGGCCGTTGGAAGCGTCGGGCACCAGCGGCCAGAAAGTCGTTTTGAACGGCGGGCTAAACCTCTCTGTACTCGATGGTTGGTGGGCCGAAGCTTATGACGGTTTAAACGGCTTTGCGATTGGCACCGGCCGGACGCATTCGAACATGAGCGTGCACGACACGCGCGATGGCGAAGATTTGTATCGCGTGTTGCACGACGAAGTCATACCGCTCTACTATCAACGCGACCGCGACGGTCTGCCGCGCGGATGGATCAAACGCATGAAACGGACCATTCGCACCTTAGGCTGGCGTTTCAACGCCGACCGCATGGTGATGGATTATACGCTGAAGTGTTATGTGCCGGCAGCGGGTGGAACTTCCAGTGATATGAGCGGACGATGGTGACCGGAAACGAACGCGAAGCCGAACTCATTCGATATATCAACCTGAAGCTCGCTGCACTGGGACAACCGGTCAGCGAGGCCACGGTCGACCCCCATTTTTTGGAGATAGCCGGGCCGCTGCTTCGCAACCACTATCAGAAAGACCGCTTGCTGGGCGATCGCATGTGCGCGGTCGATACCCGGATCCAAGCATTTCTAGATGGCTATTTAGGCGAAGGCGCACCGCGTTTACCTGGGCACACCCTTGTCCTTGATAGACCAGGCTTGGCGCGAGTGACCTCGTTGCCTGCGGGCGAAGATCGCATCGGATCTCCGTATTTGCAGTCGTACCGTGTGCGCCAAGGCGTGTTGCACAACCCTCGCAGTGATCGGCGAACCACGCAGGGTATCTTTCACGTCGTCGAAGGGGGCCTGCCGATCCCCGCCGATAAGATTGCCGTTCCCAAGATCACTTTTTCCAAGTTGCTGGCGGCTGCCTTTGAGCCTCCGTCGGAAGTGATGGCTTTGCCGTTTACCGCCAATCAAAAGCAACAGGTCAACGTGTTCGCCTCACTGCTACTACGACCTCTGGTCTGTCCGGCGACCGGAACCGGCGAAGCGAAGACCATGGAGACGCGCTTCTTCGTCCCTGGCAGTTTGGTGAGCAATCTGGATTTTGTCGAAAGCATTTTCGGTAACGCTGGGGATCCAGACTTGCCTGAGAATGATGCCGCGCTCGATGGCATGCATTGGACTGGGCATACTGGCTGCGTCATTCTGGCGCCGCATGTTGCCGGAATGAAAAAGAGAGACCTTGGCTTGCCGCACTATGACCATGCCACGCCACGGCAACGCAAAGATGGTATGTGCTGGCGAGATGAGACCGAGAAATATAACGGCGGCAACGCGTTCAAGCTCACCTGCCGAGATCAGCGCGGCGTGATCGTAACGCTTATCGCCGACAACTATTACGGCTATTGCAAGAAAGAAGTCAAGACCCAGATCAGCTTCGCGGCCAATCTTTACGGTATGTGCGAAGAAGAGCACGCGGGCGGGGCAGTGGCGTTTCCGGCGTATGTTCTTGGTGCCCAGTTTTACGCCGGCCGCACCGTGCTAACGAAAAAGGTTACCTTCCGTGAGGCGATGCACTGGCTGGGCGAGCGCGTCGAGATTCAGCCCGAAGGCTACGCCAAAGACCGCAAGTATTCGGACATTCTGTATGTGCCCGAGAACACCGAATTCAGTGTGAGAAAAGGTACCGTGGAGTGGGAGTTGGCGAATGGCGGACGGCACAGTCTCACGCTGCTGGCGAATGTGACCTACATGCTGCCCTGGGGCACAAAAATCCGTCTCGAAAAGCAGATTGAAGGTACGGCGTGGCGCTTGGTTGCTTCGCGCGCCGACGGCATTTTATGCCACAAGCCTTGCACCGTCTCCGGCGGTGGTAAATCCGAGATCTCGAAATCCATTGGCAGCATCATACTGAAAGGCCCGATCTTTGTAAGCGATTTTCACAAGGATATGGATCGCGTTGCCGAAATTCTCAGCAAAGACTTTTCGAATATCGCCAAGCGGAGTGTTTCGGCGGAGCGCGGCAAGCGCCCGATTCTGAGTCACGAACGTTCGCTAGGATCGGTCATCAAGCTGATGACGGTCTCGCCCGAATACACCGACGAACACAACGCGTGGATCGAATCGATTCCAGCCAGCGTTCGCCAATTGCTCATCACGGTAAAGCGCTACTACCAGCAAGACTGGGGCGATAACTGGCGCGAACATTTCGGCGTTGATCAGATTAACGGCAAGATGGGCAACGAACTCAAGTTCGAGAACCAGAAGCTAACGGCCAATTACCTGCGCGTCGGCTACGATCCCAACGGTTCGTGGCGGATTTATAAGCTTCGCCCCGATTTCAATCCTGCGGACAAGGTCCAGGTTGAGGACGACATCACAGCGTCGGTGGTGTTGCCTAAAGAAAGCCTGAATCATCTGGATCCCGAATACCGGAATCCGAGTGTGAAGCTTGTTGAAAATTGCGAGACGATGCTGTTCCAGCGTCCGGACGATGCCATTCACCGCGGCTTCGACAAAGATGCTGAAGCAGACATGGCGGGTCCGGACAACTTCATTTCGAATTTCGAACCGCTCGACGAGAAGGCGGTGCGCGAAATCATGAACGGCGTCGTGGAGTTCGACAAATACACCGAGCCCATGAAGCATTTGCTCAAAGATTTTCTGGCCGATCCGCATCCAGCCTATGTGGTTTCGTCAGCGCATCCCCGTATCGTGGATGGCGCGCCATCGAAAAATCCTCGCTACTTGCAGCGCCGGCCCGATCTCGTCAATCCTCGCGACGTCTATATCGGCGAGATCGGAACAAGGCTCGCGCGCGAAATTCCGTCCGATCAACCTGCTTGGTTTCCCGTGAACGCTGTGCTGTCAGGACGGCGCAACAATCCGCCCGACCCTAAGACAGGCGTGCCTCCGCTGGCCGTCTACAATCCGATCCATTACCAAGAACTGCCTGAGTTGTTCATGGATTTTATTTGCAGTTTGACCGGAAAGTCGCCTTCAACCACGGGTTTCGGCAGCGAAGGTGCGCTCACCAAAGGCCCGTTTAATGCGCTGCCCCCAGTGATCGATATCAACAACGCGTTTGTTTCAGCGATTGTCACTGGCTACGCGGGCTTTACCACAGCGGCTGGTCACATCGGTCCGAACTATCGTATGGACCACGACAACAGCATGCTGGTCCCGGAGTTGTGGTGTCGCATGCGAGTGTTTGAGCGCGAGGCGCCCTATCTAATTGAGCACGGATATTTCGAGAAGGTGCCAGACCTGGAAGTCGATGGCCGCAAGGTCCTGGCGAGCCGCCTGGGCTATCGGATCACAGCTTCGTTCGTCGACCATTTCCTAGGGCGCATTTTCGAAGTGCCGGGCGCTGTGTTTCCGGAAGAACTTTTGCGGCCCGAAAAGCAGGGATTAGCGCCGTTTGCCGCGGGCGTGGATGCCATTGTCGAGGCGCAGCGGTTGGTGGCGTTGAACTATTTCGAAGACGGAAGCATTGAAGACGCTTGTCCGCCGATTAAGGCGCTTTTGCACATCATGGCCTATGGCACCTACAACGGCATGACGGAAAAAGACGAAGCTTTCCGAGCCTTGTTCCGGCGCGAGAGCGTGATGAATAGCGATTGGTACAAAGCAAGATTGCGGATGAAGCAAGAACGCGACAAACTGCTCTGGATCAGGCACAAAAACGCGCTCGAACAGTTCTTGGCGAGCCGCCTGGATCGTAACGAGACAAATTGGCGCAACGGTCTTTGTACTGTTAATAAACAATTAGATCGCGTCGCTAGTAGCGATTACTTGAAGGAATTAACCGGGACAATTGGATTGGAACCCAGTATATTCGAGTGATGCGATGGTGTGTTCTTCTTCTGGTAGCAGCGTTGGCTACGAGGAGCGTTTGCGCCCAAACGCCAACCGACGGGGCTGAGATTTTCAAGAGTTCTTGTGCCACTTGCCATGGATTGGACGGCCATGGCGGCGAACACGGACCCAACATTACGCAGCTCGATCACAACGAGGATATTGCAGCGTTCCTCAAAGCCGGGAGACCGTCGCGCGGTATGCCCGCATTTGGCGATGCTTTAGATGCGACTCAGCTTGCGGCCGTGGCGCAGTTTGTCCGAAGTCTTCCACCACTGGCTGTCAAGGGTCAGACCACTCATGTTGCCGATGTCGCTGTGAATGTGAAGCAGTCCGATTTGTTGACCAGTTCATTAGGCGCGAATTGGGTTTCGTACAACGGCGATTTCACCGGCAAGCGTTATTCATCGCTGAGCCGTATCAATACGGGCAACGTGAACCAACTCCGCGCACAGTGGGTATTTCATGCGGCGAACTCTAGCCTGTTGGAGTGTACGCCTGTGGTTGTGGATGGCACTATGTTTGTCACAGCGGCTAACGATGTCTTCGCGCTCGATGCCAAAACCGGCAAGACACGCTGGCATTATCACCGTCCAGTAACGGAAGGTTTGATTGACGATGCTTCGGCGCATCACAACCGCGGTGTTGCCATCTTAGGCGATCATCTGTTTGTTGAGACGGACAACGCCCATCTGGTGAGCCTTGATGTCCACAACGGAAACCAGCTTTGGGATGTTGCGTACACGGCTGGCAATAAGAACTATGGTGCTACCAGCGTGCCGCTCATTGTGAAAGATATGGTTATCGTCGGAACATCTGGCGGCGACGATGGCGTGCGCGGTTTTGTTGCGGCCTTTGATTCAGCGACTGGCGCCGAACGCTGGCGCTTTTGGACGATCCCGGGGCCTAATGAAAAGGGCTCTGAGAGCTGGCCGGGAGATTTGTATTTGCGCGGCGGCGCGACTACCTGGATGCCGGGCACATACGATCCCGAGCTAAATCTCATCTACTGGGGCACAAGCAATCCGGCACCCGATTTCGATGGCGACGTCAGGCCAGGGGATGATTTGTATACCGATTGCGTCCTCGCTCTAAACCCCGATACAGGCACGCTGCAATGGTATTTCCAGTTCACGCCGCACGACCTGTACGACTATGACGCCGTGGAAACGCCAGTGCTGGTGGATCGCGGCGG
>Ga0075030_100004673_pt1 | contig 12374 bp, 9 predicted proteins | sample LitLauG_LLR_2012_FD_71393 | JGI IMG/M metagenome (GOLD analysis project Ga0075030, IMG submission 71393) | Freshwater sediment microbial communities from Pennsylvania, USA - Little Laurel Run_MetaG_LLR_2012 | ecosystem: Environmental > Aquatic > Freshwater > Creek > Sediment | place: USA... | reverse complement strand
ACGGATTGGAGCCGCTATGGCGCGGTGGGATTTAGTTCCACGTTTCAGCAGAATGTGGCGTGCCTTGGACTGGCGCGGCGAATCAAGGAAGGGTTTCCCGAGGTAAAGATCATCTTCGGTGGATCGAATATGGAGTCCGAAATGGGGCCGGAGTACGGGCGCGCGTTTCCGTTTGTCGACTATGTTGTTTCGGGTGAGGCCGACGTAATATTTCCGGCTCTCTTGAAGACGCTTGCCTCGCGACGCCCCGCCGGGACCTTGCAGGGTGTGAGTAGTCGGGAACCGGAGTCCGCCGGCTACAACGGGAGTGAAGTGAGCCCGTTTACGGATTTAGACTCCTCGCCTGTACCGAACTATGAACCCTATTTTGCGCGTGCGGAGGAACTGGGGTTGCTGCCGCATTACAAGAACGACTGGGCGTTGCCGGTTGAAAGTTCGCGCGGGTGCTGGTGGGGAAAGAAACACCACTGCACATTCTGCGGATTGAATGGTGGTGGGATGACGTTCCGGGCCAAGACGCCCGAGAGATTCATGAGTGAACTATCGGCGCTTGCGAGCAGACACCGAATCAGTTCCTTTGAGGCGGTAGACAATATTCTGGATCTGAAATATTTGCCGGCCGTCTTTTCGAAAATTGAGGAAAATAAAACCGACTATCGGTTTTTCTATGAAGTGAAAGCCAATCTGACGCGCGCTCAAATCCGCAGCCTTTATAAGGGTGGTGTGCGCTCCATCCAGCCCGGCATCGAAAGCATGAGCAGCAACATCTTGAAACTGATGCGCAAGGGCTGCACGATGCTTCAGAATGTGCGCTGCCTGAAATGGTGTTTCTACTACAACATCAAAGTTGGTTGGAATTTGCTGTGCGGCTTTCCGGGTGAAACTTCGCAGGATTATGAACAGCAGGCGGAGGTATTAAAGTGCATCCAGCACCTGGAGCCTCCGACCGGCTGCTCGCGCATCTGGCTGGAGCGTTTCTCGCCTTACTATCACGATCGCGAGTCGTTTCCCATCTCGAATGTGCGCCCGCAAGCCAGCTATGGCAATGTTTATCCGGAACATGTGAATCTCGATAAGATTGCCTATTTTTTCGATTACGAAATGTCGGGAACGCTGTCCGAGCGCGAGATTGAACCGTTACAGAAGCTGGTAGGGGCTTGGCAAAAGGCGTGGGGATCGGAGGAAAGCAGGCAATCTCTTTTTTACCGGCGCACGGGCGACGGCATATTGCTCGACTATAAGTTTGCTTCTGGCGAACAGGGAACTTATAGTTTCTCGCGGACGTTGGCGCACATCTACGAATTTTGTGGCGAAACGATGCACACGCCTAGGCAAGTCGCAGAACAACTTACGTCAGCAGGCGAAGGCAACTTCGGAGAGGAAGAAGTGCGCGAGGCGCTTGATGAGTTTTGCGGCGCCCGGCTGATGCTAAGTGAAGACGATAAGTACTTGAGTTTGGCGATCCCGGCAAATCCAAATTGGTAGAGGAATCATGGCCAGTTCCCAAGTTAAGTTGTCGCCAGAATCGGTCGAGCGCGTGCGGGCCAGCCTGATTGAGAAAATATTGGAAGATCGCGCCAGCAGCGGCATGAGCGGTCCGAACGCCTGGGATTTACTTCTGCACGAAGGCGTCACCTGGAAAAGCGCGGTTCATCTGGATCCCAATCTGCTTCAGGAGTTGCAGCCGGAGTTTAGCCCCAGTGTTACGCGGGAAGTTCTGCTCGCTGCCGCCGGGATAAAACTGTCGAGAACGTGCTTAGCCGACGACAAAGTTGCCACGCTTGAAAGAATCGCAGCGCGGTATAATTTTGAGCTTTGTGTCAGTGAAGAGCGTTACATTCACCGGCCCGACGCTGGAAAAGGCGGTTCGTCGAATCAGATAGCCTGTGTGGCTGAAGCGGCAAACAACGAAGGTCTGCGCAATGTCTATGTTGCGTCCGATGGCGGCTTAGCGGAGGCAGGGAAGATGTTGGAAGAAGCCGGCGACGATGAGATTTTCGGGACGTTGTTAGGAATACCGCGGTGTTGTCGGAATGCGTTCGCGGAAAATCTCTCGGTAGCTTCGGCTAAGCAAACTGACTTTGTCTTAGTCTCGCTCGAAAACACGCCGGGCGACATGCCATACGATTCGTGGCTGAACTACCCGGCTAACTATTTCGGCGGCGGGCTGATCAGCTTCTTTCCTTGCTCATACCGCTGTGAGCGTGCCGCGCTGGTGGCGCGTAGTACGTTTGCCGCACTGAACGAGTGTGGAGATCGCTGGGCGCGGGGATTTCCGGCATGTTTGCGCACCAATATCCTGTACACCGAGTATGACGGCTTACACATGTTCGCTCAGCCGCTGATGAACGGAGTGATTCGCTACACCCAGGCAGACTTGCGTACGACCATGGAAGGGCCGCTGACGGAGTTACTTCGGCGCGGCACGCAATTGCGGGTTTACGGGAAGCGGCATGTGGCGGTGTTTCGCGAAGGCGAGCAGATTGGCGAACTATCCGGCCCCGACATTGGACTGTGCTGTTTCTTCTGAGAAGCAGGTGCGCTGGTCCAAGGAGGGTGGCTAAAAGAGTGGTGAGTGTTGGACCGAATCCAAAGAGTGCTTCAATGGAAAAGATTGATCCGAAACTTTTTCTTGTCGAGGATCTGAGTCAAAAGGATCGGAGTCAACATGAGTCGAACAATATCACGCAAGAAGTGCTTTCTCGTAGCTGCCATTTTTTTAGGTTTCCTCAATACCTTCAGCCTCGCTGCCGCAGAGCGTCACTGTTTGACTCGCCACCTGCGCGCGGTGGTTGGCAACCATCGCGCAAAGCGAATGGGGAAAATGCCCGGCGATCAAGTCATGACGCTCAACATCGTCCTGCCGTTGCGGGACGAAGCGGGCCTAGATAAGTTCCTCAAAGCACTGTACGATCCGGCCAGCCCAGGCTACCGGCAATTTGTCAGCGTGCCCCAATTTACCGAGCGCTTTGGCCCCAGCCAAAAAGATTACGAGGCCGTTGTTAAGTTCGCGGAGAAACATAAGTTTGCGATCATGGGCGGCAGCCGCGACGGCATGAACGTCGTCATCAAAGGGTCGGTCTCGACCGTGGAGAAAGCGTTTCACGTCAAAATCGGAAGCTATCAGCGCAACGCGGAGAACCAGACGTTCTATGCGCCAGACCGTGAGCCCACGGCCGACTTACCGTTCTCGCTGTGGCACATTTCCGGTTTGGACAACTACTCGGTACCGAAGCCTCGATTGATCACGAAGACCGCGTTTGCCAAGGCGCACGGTCTCAATCCAGACGCGGTGACGACTCATGCGACGACGGGCTCTGGTCCGTCTGCTTCCTTTCTTGGAAGCGATATGCGCGCGGCTTACTACGGCGGGACGGCTCTCACCGGCGCCGGGCAGAACCTGGGATTACTCGAATACGCCGGCACCGATCTGGACGATCTGGCCACCTACTATAAGAACGCCGGTCAAACGAACAATGTGCCGGTTACTCTGCTATCCACCGATGGCACCAGCACATCTTGTCTGCAGAGCGACGGCTGCGATGACTCCGAACAGACTATCGATGTTACGCAGGCCCTCGGCATGGCGCCCGGCTTGGCAAGCTTGGTTGTCTACATAGGTTCAACCGATACCGCCATCATCAGCGCTATGACTACGCACAGTCCGTTGCCGGCCACAATTGGGTGCTCGTGGGGCTGGACGCCGGCGGATCCGAACACCTTGGACCCCTATTTCAAAAAAATGGCGGCGCAGGGACAGACGTTCTTAGCAGCCTCAGGCGATAGTTCCACTTGGTCGTCTACAAATGAAGCATGGCCGGCCGACGATGCCAATGTTGTTTCGGTGGGCGGCACTGACTTGGTTACCGCGAGTGCCGCTGGCCCTTGGCAATCGGAGACGGCTTGGGTGAATAGCGGGGGTGGCATCTCTCCCGATTCCATCGCCATTCCTTCGTGGCAACAGCTTTCGGGAGTGATCAACGCGAATAACCACGGTTCGACGACGTTGCGGAACGGGCCGGATGTGGCGGCCAACGCAAACTTTACGTTTTACGTATGCGCCAATCAGACGGCGTGCGCGGCGAACCAATTAGGCGGCACCAGCTTTGCCGCGCCCATGTGGGCTGGTTATTTGGCGCTGGTAAATCAGCAGGCCGCCGCCAACGGGGCTCCGCCGGTTGGGTTTATCAATCCCACGATTTACGCGCAGAACATAACTGCCGCTAACTATGCGGGCAACTTCCACGATGTGGCGAGCGGCACGTCGGGGAGCTTTTCGGCGGTGCCCGGCTATGATCTGGTGACGGGTTGGGGTTCTCCGAACGGAGGCGGACTGATCAATGCGTTGACGAAGACTGCAAGCGCTCCGGGCTTCAGCCTTTCGGCGTCGTCGCCGGCGGAAATTCTTACTCTTGGAAAGACTAGCTCTGTTGTTGTGAACATCGGGATTTCGGCGGGCTTTTCGGCTCCCATCGCTTTGTCGGCTGTTGGTGCGCCTCCTGGCGTTCAGGTTACTTTCAGCCCAAGCATGATCAATGCACCGGGGCGAGGATCGTCGCAGATGATCTTGTCCGTGTCACGGCATGTTACCGCTGATACCTACCCGATCACGATCACGGCCATCGGCGGGGGGATTGCGCATACGCTGACCCTTACTTTTACGGTGAGGCGCTAACTGTCAATCCGCGCGTAAGGCGTCGAGCGGATTGAGGGAAGCCGCCTTACGCGCCGGCAGGTAACTTCCGGCGAGCGCGCAGGCTTCCAAGACCACGGCTATCGCGAGCACGGCGGGCACATCCCAGGCATTTACACCGAACAACAAGCTCCGCAAGACCGCTGCCGCGCCCACGGAACACAGCAGGCCAATCGCAATTCCGATACCGGCTACCAACCCGGCCTCACTGAGAATTAAGCGATAGACGGCGCCGCGGCCCGCTCCTAGAGCCATGCGGACACCAATTTCGCCGTTCCGCCGGCTCACCGAATACGCAACCACACCATAGAGGCCAATGACTGCCAGCAGCAGTGCCGCAGCCGCGAACCCTCCTACAAGCGCTGCTGATGAACGATTGAAGAACGCGGCATTATCGATCCGCTGCACCATGGTGAATTGGTTTCGTACGCCGATGTCGGGGTCCACTTGCTGAATCGCCGATTCAATCGCAGGCATCAGTTGCTCTGGCGCCTGTTGGGTGCGAACCGTGAGAAATAATCGGCCGTCTGGATTCTGCAGAAACGGATAATAGACGGCCGGCATGATGGTCTCGCCCAGCGTCCCTTCGTGGATGTCGTCCACGACGCCGACAATACGGCGCAACGAGGATGGCGACAAATCGCCATCGCCGACCATTTTGCCGATGGGATCTTCGTCTGCGAAAAACTCGCGCGCCAAGGTTCGATTAATCAGAACCACCTTCTGGCGAGTGTCGTCATCCTGTTGGTTGAGCCAACGCCCACGCAACAGATCTGCGCGCAACACTTGAAAATAGTCCGCGCTCACGATTCGCTTGAGAACTTCGCGCTGTTGGCGGTCGGGCGCATGTCCAACCAGCCGGAACGGGTTCCACCCGCAGTTACAGGTGACTGGAAGTTCGCTCGTATTTGCCGCGGCCTGCACTCCGGGCAGCCCGGATATGCGTTCCATCAGACGATTGGAAAGCATGCGAAGCTGAACGTCGTTGTAGCGGGCGTCTGTATGGTCCATTTCCAAAGTGGCAATATGATCGGGGAGAAAACTCAGGCGCTCGTGCACAAGCCCGTAAAGACTTTTTTCGAGCAAACCGGCGCTGGCCAGCAGAACCATGGCGATCGCCAACTCGACCGCGACAAGATTAGAGCCGAAGCGCCGCCAGGCCATGCTCGTGGACCCGCGGCCGCCCTCCGCCAAATCGGCGCGTAGGTTTGAACTCCAAAGCCACAACACCGGCAGTACCGAACACAACACAACGGCAAGCAAGACAACGACGGCCGCGAACACAAGCACCCAGGCATGCAAGCCAACGCCGTGAAAAAACGGCATACCGCGCAGCGAACGCTCGGGAATCAGCGTGTAGAGCCGCGGAATCATCCAGAAATCGACCGATAATCCCAACGCCATGGCGCAGAGGGCAATCGATAAACCGTCAATGACGTAGAGCCGTATCACTCGCGCTGTAGAGGCACCCAACGCAAGGCGGACCGCCGTTTCGCGGCGGCGGTTTTCTGCGCGCACCAGCATCAAGCCCGCCACGTTCACGCAGGCAATGAGCAACAGAAGGCCGGCACTTCCCAGCAGGATCAGGAGCGTAGGCCGCACCGCACCCCGAATGGCTTCGCTCAGCGGCAACACGATGGCGCTTTGCTCGCTATCGGAATCCGGATATTCCTTGGCGAGGCGCGCCGCCAGTTGGCGCATCTCAGCCGCCGCCGTTTCGATCGACATGCCATCGCGTAAGCGGCCGATTCCATACACGCTGTGACAGCCGCGGTCTTTTCCGCAGTCATCGAAATCATGGATTGTCGTCCAAACTTCCGCAGCCCGCAGAGCGAAGTGGAAATCGCTCGGCAGTACGCCGATAACAACGTGGGGCTGGTCGTCAAGTATGATCGACTGTCCTACGACTTCGGGCCGGCCACCGAAACGGCTCTGCCAGGTCGCGAAAGGAAGTAACACGGTGCGCGGTGCGCTGGGCGTGTTATCCGTATCGACAAAAACACGGCCTAGCATTGCGGAGACACCTATGGTCCGGAAGAAGCTACCGCTTACTCGTGCTGCGCGCAGCGCCTTCACGCCGCTGGGACTTTTCCAACGATGCACGGTGAGCTCGAGCGCATCGAGCGAGGCGAGGGATGTGTTGTATTTTTGAAAGTCCAAGTAATCCAGGTAAGCCAGTCCGCAATCGCGGCAATTGTGATCGGTGCGAAAAATACTTACCAGCCTCGACGATTGGCGATACGGCAGCGGCTCGACGAGCGCGGAATCAACGAATGCGAAAATTGCGATGCTGCCCGCCATACCCAGCGCGAGGACGAGCACGGCGATGATGGTAAACCCGGGATTGTTTGATAACTGGCGGAACGCATGGCGTAGATCGTGCAGAAAGCTTTCCAGTGCGCCGGCGCTGCGAAAGCGCAAGCCGAGGTTTTGAGGGACGGAAGGCGGTGCATCCATAGAGGGTCGCTGGCTGAAACTCAAATCCATCCTATCGTTAGGCTCCGTCGACTGTCCGAACGGGCACATAGGTAACACTTTGGACCGAGGACATGAGTAACAGAATCCGGCCAGCGATGAGTGTAAGCTAGCTTTTATCGTTCGGCCTTTTTGGCGGGCGACCACGATTTTCGCCTTGAAGGTCAGAGGAAGAATGGGGTGGGGGGTGGCTTTCGCGCCGCCACCAATCCGGACTTCCCTCGGCGTTCGGGTTCCATTCCTGGAGAGCCCTATCCTCCGTGCAAGCAACTCGATTGGTCCTGCTCCGCTAACGAATTTGCAAGTTAAAATGAGCCAGTCTGGTAGAAAGCGCTAAATCCCATGGGGTGTGGGGGGCAGAGTCCCTCACCTCCGGATTACTAAACGCTGGCCGACAGATCGCGAGTGATCCCAATTTGGCCATGAAACTTATTGCTCAGGGGCCAATTGGAGGCACAACATGTCCGACGCCTGCGCCGTGCTCTCCATCTCCTTCGGAAGAGGGGGATGATCTTCCTCAGCCGGCGGGCCGCAAATTCCAGCCAAAGCCTGAACGGCGACACAGCCTTTGCCGAGTCCTATGCCTGCTTCCTCGTCCGAGCAAGTTGTGCCTCTAGGATGGAGCACGGGATGCTTACTTCATCTTTACAATGTTGGCGTGAAAGTCGGACAAGTGTTTGCCGGCCCACTTACCCAGTGCTTCCAATACGGGGCGCAGCGCAGCCCCGGCGTCTGTGAGGCGGTATGCGTTATTGCGCGAGGCAGCCTCCGGGGTGGTTCGCTCGATGAGCTTCAAACACGTCAAGAGTTCAAGCCTCGATGCCAGAATATTGGTCGAAATGCTCTCTTGTGATTCGAGAAATTGTGAATAGGTGCGGGGGCCGTGAATGATCAGATCGCGAACGATGAGCAACGACCACTTGTCACCGAGGACGTCAAGAGCAGAGCTAATGGGACAGACAGAACGCCAATCCACCTTTCCCTCTTCGGTTGTCATCTGACTTGATCCATGCGCCTTATGCGTCAAACGCCGCAGACGACGTTGCAGCATAAGGCGCGCCTACGAAATAAGTATACTACCGGCGTGAATCGATCACATTCCGCCGATCAATAGAACCTGCCCGCTCTCGGTCAATTCATTGATTCGGAGCGCCTTCAAGGGTTGATATTCAGGGGAGTTGTACCAGGCTTGCGCCTGCTCCATGCTGGGAAAACGCAAGATGGCAGCCCAGCTGCCGTCCCACTGTCCCTCCAAGACGGTCGGCGCGGGTGTGCCCGCAATCATTTCTCCACCGAAGTGGATTAAGCTTGTGATCGCTGCGTGAGCATAGCGCTTCGAAAGTTCTTCCAGATTGTGCGCCTTCACTTGAACCGTGAAGTAGGCGGGTTTTGTCGAAGTTGGGGTAGTCATTGCTTTCCTATGTATGGAGTGATAGGGCTGCTGCCATATCTTTGAACGAGTTGGCGATTGGTGTTGGCTTCCAGTCCAAAATCGTGAGCGTCGCACTGGTGTCGAGCGCGGCTTTTTTGCCGATGAACGGCAGCATTCCTTTGGCCTCGGGGTCAAACAGACTCATCAACTTCAGGAGAAAGGTCGGCGCTTTCATCGAAGGAGCCTTTGTGTAACCAGCTTCTCTTAGAACCTTGGCCAGGGTTGCCATCTCGACAGGCTCGGCGGTGCAAGCAATAAATCGTTTCCCAGCGGCCCCGGGGGCGGTCATGGCCGCGACGTGAAGCTGTGCTACATCGCGCACATCGACCATGCCCATCGCCATGTCGGGTATCATCGGCACCTTGCCGGTGATCATGTTGCTCATCATGGCGACGCTTTGGCCGTCAATTTGAGCGCCCAAGGAAGGCCCAAAAACGGCTCCGGGGTTGATCACGGTCAATTCCATATTGCCGTGGTTAACGGCATCCCAGGCGGCGCGTTCCGCCAGAGTTTTGCTTTTTGCGTAGGCGCCGATATTGGCGCCGGTATCCGACCAGTCGCCGGGACCATATTTGCCGGTTGCTTTTCCAGCGATGATGGCAAAGGTTGATGACGTTAACACGAGCCTTTTCACGCCCGCGCTCTGGGCAGCGGCAATGACACGTTGGGTGCCTTCGACGGCGGGCTTAATCAATTCGTTTTCGTCTTTGGGTTCCGCAAGCAAAAACGGCGACGCGACGTGAAGGACAAACGCGCAGCCAGTCATGGCTTTCGCCCAACCACGATCCGATAGCAGGTCGACGTCCGCAAAGCCTAAATGATCCCCAGGTGCGACTTTGCTGATCGCAGTGCGGGTGGAATCCGCCTTGGACCGTGAACGAATCGTTCCGACTACGTTGTAGCCGTGGCGCAGTAGTTCGGCGGCGCAGTGTTGCCCAATGTAGCCGGTGATACCAGTCACTAGGACTGTTTCCATTTAGGAACTCCTCACGGGGAAGGCGTTGACTTGCATGTTGCAAGTGTACCAGAGTGGCTTGCAACATGCAAGTGATGGCATGCTTTCGCCTTAGCCTGCGCCGAATCCTTTCACGCAGTAAGCGAAGTCAAGTAGCCCGGCAAGTAGCCGCCTTTGGCCGGATCTTGTTTGCTGGCGATCGTACCGCCGGTAGACTGCACAGCGACCGTCGGCAGCTACTGGGCGAGGGCTGTAAAGCATGTCATTAACAGCAGAATAACGATGGCCAGATTCGTCATGCGACTACCATACGGGCTTGGCTGAGTCTTGGCCTACGTTGCTACAGTGCCTTAGCACCGCTAAGTCCTCAATCACGCCGCAGCTAGGAGCCTCTTCCAGAGCAGCTCCCGCCTAACGTTAGGGCTGTATCTGGAGAGACCCGGCGACAGCAGCGCTCAGAGCCGGAATGGAGATGCGGGTCTCTTTAGATACAGACGTTTGAAGGAAGCCGTTCGCGTTTTTGGGCAGAACTACCCGAGCCGAAGGCAGCAATCGGCAGCGCTTGCAGCGCTAATCAGCGCGCTCAGAATTTAGCATTTGATTACCCGTCCCTGACGGCGATGTGTAGAGTAACCATCGTACAGTCGCCAGCAAGCCTGCTTGTGCGCCACGCATGTCGTTATTGAAGTGCGCCGATCTCTTTAACGTTTTAAATGAGATGCAACGATTCATCGATTCGAAAAGGTGTTGTACCGGTACGACGCTTAGCTATGCCAACGTTGAGCGTTGGATCCAGGGTGTGTGCCCTGTTTTGTACGCATTCACATGCTAGTTTAGTGAGTGGAGGAATGGGTGAGTGGTTGAAACCGGCGGTCTTGAAAACCGTTTGCGTCGAAAGGTGCACGGGGGTTCGAATCCCTCTTCCTCCGCCAGAATTTAGGCGGTACCAACAGCAACAAAGTGAATTGAATCGGGCTGAGAGGCCCGATTCTTGCGTTTGGGGGCGAGTGTCCGCAATGGTTCTGCTGGTCGCGCCAAACCGGACAACATGACTTACCGAAAAGCCGCAGTACATCGCCGCTCCTCCGCCACAATCCCCTTATAGTAAAAGAAAGTCAGCGGCTCACCAATCAACATCCATTCCATTCAAGTTCAGGAGTTCATCGGTTGCAGCCAGTGGCAGTCCACGATTACGTCTCGTCTCTTAGCAGGTGCCGCGATCAACGAAGTGTTGTGCGGCACCTTGGTTCGAGGAGATTCCTCCAAAGAGGAGTTCTTCCAGTTTCAACCACCGCAAGGCCCACCGATGAAAACCCCGTGGAGAGCCTTGCATGTGTTTTGATCCGTCCGAATACACTGGCTGGTTCCCGTTTGCGGGTCGGAAACCAAACACGCCCCTAAGGCTTCGCCGGCTGCGATTCCTGTATCAGCGAGAGCCTTGATGCTCGCTAAGTGGCTTTCGATGGACGACGTCCTTGTTCTTGTGACTACCTTGTTCATTGGCTTTGCTGCGGTCTTTGTCTGTTTCATGTTGTCATTCCTTTATTTGGGAGAATATTGGATCCCGATTCCGGTCTTGAAGTAGTTGCGCCGAAACGCAACGGGAGCGTTCGGTAAGTAATTGTCCTGCGCGGTGACCGTCATCGCAAATTTCGAATTGATTGGGACTGCCAGGAATGCACCGCCATTCGAAAACCAAGTGTGGGATTGACTGAGTGCTGGTACAAATTGCTCTGTCAAGCTCAACACGGTCCCGCGCCTCACGAAAGCCAACGGTATGTCGTACTTTCCCTTCAATCCGATTCCGAGAAAAGAAACTGACGCCGCGGGTGCGTAGAAATGCTCGCCTACGAACCGTAAGTCTCCATCAAATTCAAGCCGGCCGTGCGTGAAACCGAAACCTCCTCCGTAACTCTGTCTCATATACACTCCTAGCGAGTTATTGTGGTAGAGGTCGGCAACACCGTAGCCGAAGACACCGTTCGACAGAAGGAAAACAGTGTGCTGCAGTGTGGCTCCATAGTTCCGGGTGACGTTTGGTGCCATTTTGCCACTTCTTTTCTCGTCATAACTAATGGGCAGATCTACTAGCGTTCTTTGATACGGCCAGCCGCATGCCGATGAATCCGTCGCATCGGCGTGCCAATTGGCTAGAGCGGTTATCTGACCGCTATACGTCTGCTGCCGCTGTGTTGAGCCAAGAATTGCGGCCGATACATTTACCCTCTCTAGCAGTAATCCGCCTTCCCCCGCAGTTCCGCCAGGGCAGCCGTGAACGCGCGGTGTGGGTGAGTCTTGCGCACACATCATTTGAACAACTACGAGAGCGATGGCAGAGGCCAGCAATCTCTGTATGGCAGGCGATCTTGATGATCGCCGGATTTGAGACGTTGTCATTGAAATGCCTTTCTTTCCGTCTTTCGATTGACGTGACCCGGTAACGAAGTGCTCCCGAAGTCGACCGTCATTTCTAATAGCGAAAAACAAAAAGCCAACGGGACATTAAGCCGGATGCAGTGTATTGCGGACTCGAATGCCCTGAAACGCCCAACCCCCAATGTCGTTCCCAGGGCGTTGGCCGCGCTGCCTCCAAATCAGAAGAGGTCATCCCCAGCGATCACGGGCGTTTCAAAAATCTTTCATCCCAGTCTTTTCAATGCCTTACGCTGTTTTTCCACGCTCCCTCAAACACGCCCTTTTTATTCTGGTCTCGAAAATGTCATTCTCCACACACATCCCGCCCTCGCTCTTCAGCCCTGTCCCCGCCACGCCCTCATTCCTACAAATTTCTACCGCCACTCGCGGACTCTTCTTTATAG
>Ga0075030_100004672_pt1 | contig 12374 bp, 14 predicted proteins | sample LitLauG_LLR_2012_FD_71393 | JGI IMG/M metagenome (GOLD analysis project Ga0075030, IMG submission 71393) | Freshwater sediment microbial communities from Pennsylvania, USA - Little Laurel Run_MetaG_LLR_2012 | ecosystem: Environmental > Aquatic > Freshwater > Creek > Sediment | place: USA... | reverse complement strand
GAGGTGATCATGCTCCAGTATCACAGCGAAGAGACGGCGAAGTCAAGGCTGTCGGAACTGGAACGAAGTCGCGTTCGTGCCATACGGAGCGCAGGCTTCCTGTCTATTGCAGGCGCGGCTGTTTCCTTGTCCTGGACATCTGGCGCAACTTGAAGAGAGCCATCTCCAGGCCCGACCGGGCTATATCGGAAAGATCCAGATCAAACTCTTTGGCCAGGCATCGAAACTCCCTGTCCATACTGATGGGGATACGAAATGTGTAAGGCAGCCCGCGCTCCTTTTCGGCCGCAGTCAGCAGCCTGGTCAAGGGATCGGCGTCAAGACCGGCCGTGCTTTCGGGAGCTACCGCTTCCCTGCTTTCCGTGTTGCCAGCCGGTTGCGGCTTCTCAACCCGGAAGCCAGCCTCGATCGGCGTCGGCACATCGAGATCAGCGCCTTTCAGAATTGGACGTTCGCGGAGTTCGCTGAAGTCTGCTCCGAAATCAATACCGCCGCTGCCCTCTCGCTTGTTGCTGCTAGACATTTCAGAATCTCCTCCCTCAGAGATATGTACTCGAGTGCCCCTTTGCTCTCCCGCGCAAGCTCAAACACCGTTAGTCCAGCATCCCCGGTACGACGGATGTCCTCCCGGTGGACAATCTCGCTCTCCAAAACTCGAATCGGCAGGCCCGCCAGGCTCAGCACGAGTTGTGCCCTGGCCCCCTTTGCTGAGTTAGTTCGGACATCGCGATTGTTGATGAACGCGATCAGCTCGAGATCTGGCTTTGTGTTTTCGCGGATAGCCAAAAGCCATTGCAAGAACCCGACCAGTGCCCGCAAATCGTGACCGGAAGGCATCACCGGTATCAGAATGGCGTTGGCAACCAAGATCGCGTTGCGGAGCACTTCTCCGTCCCGTTCCCCTGGGTCCCGCGGCGGACAATCAATGAGAACGATATCGTAAGGATCGACTGCCAATGCGGCTTTTAAGAAGTTCCGCACGTTAGTCGACTGCAAGCCCAGAACTTCATACGAACAGCCTGCACCCTCGCCGGTCCTTCGCCACGAGAAGGCGCTCGCCTGGCTACCATCAGCATCTACGATCAATGTACGATAGCCCCTAGCCACGAAGGCCCCCGCTAAATTGGTGGTCGTAGTGGTTTTCCCGCTACCACCCTTTTTGTTTGCAACCGCTATGATCGTCGCCATGTTCGGGAGAGTAATCCCTACCCAACGCCGGAGTGGAGTAACTATTATGGTTCTGCGGAACAGACCGACTGATGTGCTGATTGCACGTGCGACTGTGCGTCCTTCCAAACTCATGATTTACTTCAGGCAATCCGTATTACACGCTGTCTGACAGACACGCTTACAGACAGCCAGACAGACAGACAGCCTGTCGGAAACTCAATTGACGCGGCGTCCGCTGCTCAGCGATGTACACGGCCAACCGAGCGGGCTCGCTCACTGTCGAACCCTAGGAAGGGGTCGACATGTCAAAGTAAGACGGGGGCGCCAACTCGCGCGATCTGTATCGTGTGCAAACGCCCATCTGTATGATTAACGCCGGACGGCTTCCCCCGCTATGCATCAAGCCGTCGCAACTGCTCCCGACTCCCATGATCCGACGGCGCCCGATCCATAAAGCGTGACGAGTCTCCGCATTCAGGCACAGACAGCCGACGGCCAACCCGGCCTGGTCGAGCACCGTGCCGCGTCTCGCCATTCCTTAAGTAACGCTTGAATTGCTCCCTAACTTACCGTCAGCTTTCCAGGCAGCCGGAGCAGGAACCGCCAGGCCCCACCACGGAGAACCCATGGGGGCGTTAATTAACACCCCGCTTGTATGAAACTTAAAGTAAATACGGCGTGTCGGAGTTCGAAGATGATTGTCTATAAGTCTATTATTATCAATGGCATAGAGATACTTCTTTAAAGGCGCTGCGGCCCCGAAAACAGTATCTTGTGTTCACTACTATGTTACTACTCGATGCGTATTAACTTAATAGTTATCATCCTCGATCGCACCGGCTTCCCTACATCTTGTGGTTTGGCGAACCACAAGATGTAGGGGGTGGGGCAAACGGCTAGATTCGGGTTCAAGGGTCACTTGAAATCGGTGGGCGAGAGATCGCCACTTGAAGTGCTGCTTGAGAGAGGCTAGAACTTGGTTGAGAGATCCTCCAGTTGAAGTGTTGGTGGAGGGAAGCCGGAACTTAAACTATTACTTAAATAGTTAACGGGGCCTGTTCCGGCGGAAATGAGACGGAAGTCTTCCGCTCTGAGGTGCGAAATGGAGGGCGAAAAGAACGGTGGCAGGATCCGCTTGTTAGTCGGTAGTTGCGGAGGTCGATTGACAGCCGACCAGGAAGCAGCCGAGCCCCAGTTGGGGCAAACAATCTCCGCCGAAAACGGCGTGCCGCGATAACTGAGATTCTTCCATCATGCCGTATTCTTGCCATGCTATTGACATGCGATTGACATTAAAACATGTTTGTTGCCATGATTATGCCACGCTGCGTGCACACATCCATGGCCCCATACCGCATCAAAGTCAAAGTTGGCGAGCATGAATTCGAGGCCGAGGGTCCTGCTGAAATCGTGCAAAGTCAATTCGAGACGTTCAAACAGCTTATAGCCAGTCAACCTCAGCGTATAAATGCCACTGAAAAGGCTCCGACAAAAGCGGGATCTGGGGCGTCTCCGCATTTCGATATTCAGCTTGACCAGATTTGCCAACTGAGTGGGCGGGTGGTTTCCCTGACAGTCAAGCCCAACGCCGAAGCTACTGCCGCAATGCTGATCATGCTAGGGCACAAGATAATCCGCAACAATGAGACGGTAACGGCAAGCGAGATTAAAGATGGTCTAGAACAGTCCGGCTATCGGCCTAAACGTATTGACAGAATCATGCAGCCGATGGCGGACGAGGGAAGTGTTATCCGCATTGGCCAAAGGAAAGGCACGCGCTACAGATTCACAAATCAAGGCATTGCCAAGGCCAGGGACCTGGCCAAGACGGCCCTCGAACAAGTGAGCTCATGAGTTTGGGAATCAAACACGAACGGCCCAACGTGATCAGGGTGCCCCACTTTGATCCTGGACTCCGAGTAACCCCTCGATCTCAGTTTCATGACTATTGTGGTTCGCGTGTGATTCCGTTGCGGCCCGGCTTCTGTTAATCTCCTGCCAGCCTTGTTGTCCTGTAAAACCGCCGCCGGACGTCTCCGGTCATCGAGCCAGCGCGCCATGTCGAAGGATACTCAGCAGCAAGATGTCTCCGTACTCTTGTCGGCCAAGAATGGATTGGCGTATCTCACTGCGAACGACTGGGCTCTGATTTCCGACAAGGCTACCCGCTTGCAGTTCAAGGCCGGCGAGCAGTTCGTGAGTCGCGGCAAAAGGACCCATGGGGTTTACCTGCTGGTCAAAGGGACGGCATCCGTCGAGATAGCCGGGCATGGCAAAGCGCGGGAGATTGGGCCTGGAGAAGTTTGCGGAGAGATTTCGTTTCTGGACGAACTGCCGGCCACGGCAGATGTTGTCGCCAGCGAGCCCCTATGGGCCTACTATCTCGACCGGCCCACGCTGCTTTCGCTGTTCGAACTGTTCCCTCATTTGGGATCCCGCTTCTATCGCTCGCTGGCCTCGATTCTTTCGCGACGCTTGCGTGAGCTCATCGACCGACCAGTTCCAGTTAAGTAAGAAAGATCTCTCCTAGTGGCGACTGCATGTCGCAGTTGTGCTAGCCTAGAAGTCCGGTCAACTGGCGGATTTTTTTCCCGAAGCCGGGGCTGGAGCCATCCGACAGAAGCTGTCGTGGTGCCGAGTGCCTGTATTTCCATCTCGAATGGCCGATGCCGTGAATCTGCGACTCGCATTAGTTTCCGCCGCCCTTTTAGGATTCCGGCATGGACTCGACTATGACCACATCGCGGCCATCACCGATATCAGCAGCGTACAATCCCGAGCCCGTGACGCCATGCGCTTCGGGTTGCTCTATGTGGCGGGGCATGCGGCCACGGTAGCCGTGCTGGGGAGTGCAGCCGTAATGTTCCGAATCTCGTTGCCTCCGGCCAGCGACCGCTGGGCGGAACGTTTGGTTGGGATCACCCTGCTGCTACTGGGATTGTACGTTTTGGGCACGTTCTTCCGTCCCGTGGCGCACAGCCATGCTCCTCGCACCCGGATCACAATTCTGGTTAACGGGGCGCTGTGGGTCTACTGGCGATTGAGCCTGTTGTTCGGAGGAACGCGCGTAGAGCCGCCGCAGATCTTTAGAGACGGATACGGTACCACGTCCACGTTCGTGGTCGGCGTGGTCCACGGCCTGGGGGCGGAGACCCCGACCCAGATCCTGCTGTTTCTGATGGCGGCGAACCTGGGTGGTACGGGCGTAGGGCTACTTGGGCTGCTGATGTTCATCCTGGGTCTTCTGTTCATGAATACTCTGCTCTGCGCTTCCGCGGCGGGGTTGTTTTCGGCGAGCTTAGCGCGCCCATATGCCTTGCAGGCTCTGACTTTGGCCACATCGGCCTATAGCATTATCGTCGGTGCGATTTTCCTGCTAGGATCGGCGGATCGACTGCCTTCCTTGACGGGCTAGCTCTCATCCGCGACGCCACACTCCCCTGGTCTCCAAGTCATAACAAAACTGACTGTGTGTGCATCTGTTTGCATTCGAGTGTTTGCCTGGATGAGTCCAAAAATCATCTATCACACTGATGACTAATGGCTTAGTTGATATGTGCGTTTGGTATCCCATGTGCGCATGCAGTGTCGGCGAAGTTTGGCTTCAGGCTCAGCTTCAGCTTGCGATGATGGGTCCGTAAGAACCCAAAGAAGAACTAAAGAGCGGTCATCGGGGAAACCAAGATATGAAGAGGATTGTATTGCTGTTTTTGCTGGCTCTGGCGTTGCCGATGGCGGCGTTCGCAAATAACTCGGTGGACTTTGCAAACGTCGGGGGCACCCTGAGCGGAAGCAGTGCGGGACTGACCATGAGCGGTTCCACGTTGGTCGCGATGCAGACCAGCGGCGGCATTCTGACCGGCAATTTGGGCACACTCGCCTTCTCGACCGCCGGATTGAGCAGTGGAAACCTGCAGACGGGCACGACGACCTTTATGGCCGGCGGAACCTTCACCATTACCGGCAACGGTACGAACGGAATCCACAACGGCGTGATCTTCTCAGGGACGTTCTCCGGACCGGTTAAATGGACAGTTATCAAACTAGCGAATGGCACCCACAACTACACGTTAAGGGGCGCTCTGAAGGGAACCTGGTATACCGGCGAGACGATGGACGGCGCAACTGTTCAGCTGACGATCAACACAGGCCTGGGTTTCTTTAGCGGAACCACCACCATCTCCGGCGGCTCCACCAACATCGTGGTTCCTGAGCCTGGCTCTCTCACCCTGCTTGGCACCGGATTGGTTGGCCTGGCTGGCATCGTCCGGCGTAAGCTGAAAGCGTAGCGAAATTAACCCGAATTTCGAACTTCTGTGCCCCGCCCTTCTTGGGCGGTTTTTTTTGGGACGGTTCTCCTGGCAAGTTCCTTGCTTGCACGGCCATTACCCCGCCATTACCCCAGTAATCGCAGCGTGGGGATTACCGTTGACCCGTATGCCATCGGCTTCTTACATTGGCAACAGGGGGGTGGTATGAAAGATATTCACGAGGTCCTGCGTCAAAAGCAGGCGAAATACGCCCAACTCGGCAAACAGATTGAAATGCTCCAGCAAGCGGCGGAGAAACTGCGGGAAGTAGCGCCGCTGCTGGCCGAGAGCGACGAAGAAGACAACGTCGTGCTGGCGGAAGTGGATGATGCTGGCTCTGCCGACGCATTAGCGGCGAAGGCTGGCGCGAGTGGCGGCGGTTCGACCGCATCCAAGGCAGCGCGGCCCACAGCACCTCGCTGGCCGTAAGGCTGAAGGCGAGGTCCCATCCCGATCGATGCTATGAATCTTCAGGCACTGCTGGTTTCGAGCGATGATTCCGCGGCGGACGTGCTGGGCAGAGTTCTGTCCGGTTTTGGCATTGCTACGGACCGTTCCAGCGATCCGGAAACTACGCTGGCGCGCATCCAGCAGCAGAAGTTCGACGCGCTGGTCGTAGACTTTGATGACCAGAAGGTGGCGGAAGACGTTCTGCTCGAAGCCAAGAAGCTTGGAACAGAACCGCTGAGCGTCGCCTTGGTTGCTGACACGGCGAAGGTTCGCCAGATCCTTAGCGGCGGGGCGCACTTCGTCCTCTATAAGCCAATTTCCGAGGAAGCCGCGCGAGCAGGACTGCGCGCGGCTGCGGCTCTGTTGACGCGCGAGCGGCGCAGGGCATTCCGCGTTCCGGTGCAAGCACCGGTGGAAATCACGCTGCCTGACTCCCGAAAAGTCGACGGCATCTTGCTCGATCTCTCCGAGACCGGCATGGATGTGCTCACGGCCGAATCTCAAACGGCAGGTTCGTTGCTGGCCTTCCACTTCCAGTTGCCCGATGGGGCCGTCGAGATCGATGGTCACGGACAGGTGGTTTGGGCCAATCCCAATGGGCAGACGGGCGTGCATTTCATCGACGTGCCTGAGACTGTGAAGGAACAGCTGAAACACTGGCTGAAAGCAGCCGCCGCGGCTGGTGGCTCCGCCGATGACGACGAAACCGTGCCGCACTGCAAACTCACGGATTTAAGTCTAGGCGGATGCTACGTGCAGACCGACGCGCCCTTTCCCGAGAGCTCACTCGTCGATTTATGCTTCAAGACCAACGAGCTCGAAGTTCACACCGAGGGCATGGTTCGCGTAACGCACCCCGGGCAAGGGATGGGACTCGAGTTTCCGTCGCGCACGCCCGAACAGCGCGCGCAAGTGGCCACTCTGATCACCTTCCTGCAAAAAAACTCCGATGCGCTGCCCGAGCTAAGCATCTCTCCCAAGGCCCTGGTCGCCGACCTCACGCAATTTGAGCCCGTCGACAAAAGCGCAAAAGACGCAGCTGAGGACATGGAAGATGCGCTGCTTGAACTCTTGCGCCGCGGCACTTCCCTGCAGCAGGAATCGTTTCTCACCGAGCTTCAGCACCAACGCAATCCACAGGACGTCGCCACGGCGTAAATCGTCGTTGGCCGTTGGTCGCTGGTCGTTCGCCAAGTCTCCGAACAACCCGCCACATTCTCCGGACTGGCATCCAAACCGGCTTATTCCACATCACCGACAAATAGAAAGCCTCTAGCCCAGTGCCCGAGGTCGATCTTGCCAACAACCAAGGACCACGACTAACGACCGACACAAAGCCTCCCGTTGCAGGTCATTTTCAGAGGGAACTTCTGCTGGGTAGGAAAGACAGGTTGGGCGGTGCGGCGAAAGGCCTGTGGGAAGCGAGAGCCTTCAGGGGCGGTTTCCGAAGAATTGAAGAACCCGAACCCCGTCTCTGGTGCGGATCCCTCAATTCTTCGTGGTCTGTTCCAACCCCAATGCGAGTACGGTAGCCCTTTCTCATTGCGCCGTGGTTTCAGCAGTATTAAATCTGGGTTAAATTGGAGCGACTGAAGTTTGCATTGCCGGTATTGAATCTCTCAGCTGGAAGAGGACATTCTGGGAACCTCGAGCTCGACTCTTGACGCGCAGAACTCGCCAGAAACCTGCAGCCTTTGGTGGAAGCCACTCCTGGCGATCACTTCGGCGGTCTTCGCGGCCGAAATTCCGTTCCTTTTTTTCGGCACTCCATCCGGGCACGATGTTGAGTTTCATCTTTACTCTTGGCTGGACGTGCTGGCGCAGTGGAAGCAAGGGATTCTCTATCCGCGTTGGGCGGCGCTCGCGCACTTCGCGTACGGAGAGCCGCGCTTTGTGTTTTATCCGCCCGCTTCGTGGACGCTGGGCGGAGCGATCAGCACACTCTTTCCCTGGACGATGGCGTCTCCCGTCTACATCTGGATGGTGCTGGTGCTGGCGGGAATTTCAATGTTTCTGCTGGCGCGGCGCTGGTTTAGTCAGCGGGATGCGATCTTTGCTGCTGTGCTTTATGCGGTCAATCCCTACCATCTCGTGATTGTGTACTGGCGCAGCGCCTTTGCCGAGCTGCTTGCCAGCTGTCTGGCGCCGCTCCTGGTGCTGCTGGTCTGGAAGGTAGTCGAAGGCGAACGGCGCGCCGTCGTGCCACTTGGATTGTTGCTCGCGGCGGCATGGCTCACGAATGCTCCAGCAGCGGTGATGATTCACTACTCGCTGGCACTGTTGATGGTGTTCTTCGCGTGGGGAAAAAAATCACCAAAGCTCTTGCTGATCACGGTGGGCACGGTTGTGCTGGGCGCATGCTTCGCGGCCTTCTACCTGCTTCCGGCAATCTACGAACAGCGCTGGGTTGAAATAGCAAATGCGGTCTCGGCAGGGTCGCGTCCCGCAGACAATTTTTTGTTCATTCACACGTCCGACGCAGATCACGATGCGTTCAACCGGGTCATCTCCTGGTTAGCGCTCCTGGAGATGGGAGTCATTTTGGTCGCGGCCCTGGCATCGAAGTTCTGGCGGCAATCAAAACCTTGGTTCTGGAGTGTTTTACTTGGATGGGCGGCAGCCTGCAGCGCGATGATGTTTTCAGCGACTTCATTTCTCTGGAAGTTCCTTCCCAAGCTGCAGTTTATGCAATTCCCCTGGCGATGGCTGCTTTGTCTGAGCATGATCTTCACTGTTTTCGTGACCGTTGGGCTGCGGCGCTGGTGGCAGCGCGGTGCAGTATGCGCCCTGTCTCTGATCGTCATTGCTGTGGCTTGGCGGCACGTGCAGGCTCCGTGGTGGGACACCGCCGCCGACCTACGGGAGATGCAGGACAATATGGCCACCGGCGCCGGTTATGAGGGCACCGATGAGTACACGCCTCTGGGAGCCGATCCCTCGGCGATCGACAAAGACGCCCGCAAGGTTACGGTCGCTGGACCGGCACATGCCGCCATCGACGTGCTGCACTGGGACACCGAATGGAAGATATTCACTGTGCAAATGTCGGCGGACGATCAGGTCGCGCTGCGGCTCTTTCGCTATCCCGCGTGGCGAGCCGTTGTCAATGGACGCGAGGTGGAGACAACCGCCCGCGAGGGCACGGGGCAGATGCTGGTCCCGGTCGCAGCAGGGATGAACCGCGTCGAGATCACTTTTGTGCGCACGTGGGACCGCACCGCGGGAGGATGGATTTCGGTTTGTTCAGCGGCTGCCGCCATTGCGTGGCTAGCATGGAAGCGCCGAACAATCACGTAGCGCCGGCACCCTTCGACTCCGCTCAGGGCAGGCTCTGCCGGCTGTCGCGGGGGCAACTTGCCCCCGCACCGCAGGCGAGACGCCTGCGCGACAGCCGCCTGGAAGGCGGCGCTACGAATCGGAATATGCGGCGAATTCTTATTGCCACATCCAATCCCGGCAAGCTCCGCGATTTCGCGGGGGCTGCGGCTGTGCACGGAATCGAGATTGCCGGAATCCCCAACTTCTCTTCCCTGCCGCTCGTCGTCGAAGATGGGCAAACCTTCGAAGAGAACGCGCGCAAGAAAGCGGAAGAGTACAGCCGCTACGTGTCCGGAGAGATTGTGGTCGCTGACGACTCCGGGTTGGAAGTGGATGCCCTAAACGGCGCTCCCGGCGTGCATTCGGCTCGCTATGCTGCCGATGAGCCGTATCTGGCCGATGCAAACACCGATGACGAAGCCAATAACGCTCGCGTGTTGCGGAAATTAGAAAACCTTCCTGTAGAAAAGCGGACGGGACGATTTGTCTGCGTGCTGGCCGCAGCCCGCGACGGCAAGACGCTCCAGACCTTTCGCGGTGTGGCCGAAGGAATCATCCTTAATTCTGCCCGCGGGACCAACGGCTTCGGCTACGACCCGTTGTTTTATTTCCCGCAAATTCAGAAGACATTCGCGGAACTCTCTGCTCAGGAAAAATCGAAATACAGCCATCGCGGCGCCGCTTTTCGGCAATTTCTAGATTGGTGTGAGAAGCGAATTTCCGAAAACGCAATCTAAAACGGCCTGTGACCATCCATCAGCGCCGAAGCCCGATCCGGAAGTGTTCCTGATCCCGTTGGAGAAGCTGCAGTTGCAGGCAGCCCCTGGATCGAGGACTCAGTAAATGGATTGCGAGCTGCGAAGGCTGAAAACGGTTTTGGAACGGGTATAGTCGAGCTCAGCTCGACGGACAGCCGAGGGCGGCTGTCCCCACATTGGAGTCGTCACTCGCATCTGCGAACTGAGTTGGGTACTGAGTACTGCTGTCTCATTTGACTTCCCTTCTTCGGGCGCAAGATAATGACAGGTTCTTTTGTCATCATTGGGTTGATAAGGAGATTCTGTGGCGTCCGCCAGTTCTTCTGCTCCCGTTTTAGCGCATGGCGTGGCCCCGTTGCGCGCTGGTCAGGGGATTTCGTTCGTACTTCGCAGACTTCACTCCCTCACAGGCATCGTTCCGGTGGGTGCCTTTCTCTTCGAACACATTCTGATCTCGAACTCGACTGCGATCGGGCAAAATGGGCCTTCCGCCTATGCCCGCCAGGTCAGCTTTCTGGCAAATCTGCCGCTGGTGTTCTTCCTGGAGTTGTTTGGAATCTGGATCCCGATCGCTTATCACGCGCTCTACGGCTTCTACATCTGGTATCGCGGCGAGGGCAACACCGGATCCTATCCCTGGTCAGGCAACTGGATGTACACGCTACAGCGCTGGACTGGGGCTATCGCGTTCATCTACATCGTGTGGCATACGTACACGATGCGGTTCACGGGCATAGACCTGCATGACCATCCGTTGGCATCGTTCGGCAAGGTGCAAGAAGAGGTCATCCACACGCCGCTGTTTCTGTTCTACGTTGTCGGACTCGTAGCGGCTTCGTGGCACTTCGCTTACGGCATCTGGCTGTTTTCGGCGAAGTGGGGGATCGTCTCGGGCGACAAGGCGCAGAAGCGATTGCTCCGAGCGTGCCTGGTGTTTTTCCTGCTGCTATGCGGCGTGGGCTTTGCGAGCTTGTACTCGTTCCGCTCCCGGCCTGTCGCGGACGATGACCAGAATCGCGCGATGACTCAGTCCAATCACCCGCCAGGCGGTCAAAGCACCGTTGTTGGAAAGAGGGCACAATAACGTGGCAGCTCCCAGAATCATTGTCGTGGGTGGCGGACTAGCAGGTCTAGCAGCCGTGATCAAGATCGCCGAGATGGGCGGCCAGTGCGACTTGTTCTCCATCGTCCCGGTAAAGCGTTCGCATTCGGTCTGCGCACAGGGCGGTATCAACGCGGCGAAGAATCTGAAGGGCGAGGGCGACTCGACCTGGAAACACTTTGACGACACGGTCTATGGCGGGGATTTTCTCGGCAATCAGCCTCCGATCAAGGACATGTGCGAAGCGGCGCCCGGTATTATCGATCTGCTCGACCGCATGGGCGTGCCTTTCAATCGCACGCCGGAAGGATTGCTCGACTTCCGCCGTTTCGGCGGAACTCTATACAACCGTACTGCGTTTGCCGGTGCGACCACCGGACAGCAACTTCTTTATGCGCTGGACGAGCAGGTGCGCCGCTATGAAGCCGAAGGCAAAGTTGAGAAGTACGAGCACTGGGAGTTCCTCTCGGCCGTGCTGGATGGAAATAAGGTCTGCCGCGGCATCTGCGCGATGGATCTGCGGTCCATGGAAGTGCGCACCTTCCCTGCTGACGCGGTCATCATCGCAACGGGCGGCATTGGCGCCATCTTCGGGAAATCGACCAACTCGGTCGTGTGCACTGGTTCCGCGCAGTCGGCTCTGTATCAGCAAGGCTGCTACTACGCTAACGGCGAGTTCATTCAGGTTCATCCGACCTCCATTCCCGGTGAGGACAAGCTGCGGCTGATGTCGGAATCAGCCCGCGGCGAAGGTGGGCGCGTGTGGGTCCCGAAGACTCCGGGCGACAAGCGCGATCCCAAGTCGATTCCGCAAAGCGAGCGCTGGTACTTCCTCGAAGAGTGGTATCCGAAGTACGGCAACCTGGTGCCACGTGATGTGGCGACTCGCGCAATTTTCAAAGTCGTGTACGAGCACAACCTCGGCATCGACGGCAAGCCGATGGTCTATCTCGATCTGACGCACATCGATCGCAAGATTCTCGACCGCAAGCTGGAAGGAATTCTGGAAATCTACGAGAAGTTTGTGGGCGACGATCCGCGCGATACGCCGATGAAGATTTTCCCCGGCATGCATTACACCATGGGTGGGCTGTGGATCGATTACAAGCAAGCGACAAACATTCCCGGGATCTTTGCGGCAGGCGAGTGCGAGTACCAGTATCACGGCGCGAACCGCCTGGGCGCAAATTCGCTGGTGTCGTGCATCTACGGCGGGGGCGTCGCCGGGCCGAATGCTGTGAACTACGCGCGCGGGCTGCAGGCAGC
>Ga0075030_100004667_pt1 | contig 12378 bp, 9 predicted proteins | sample LitLauG_LLR_2012_FD_71393 | JGI IMG/M metagenome (GOLD analysis project Ga0075030, IMG submission 71393) | Freshwater sediment microbial communities from Pennsylvania, USA - Little Laurel Run_MetaG_LLR_2012 | ecosystem: Environmental > Aquatic > Freshwater > Creek > Sediment | place: USA... | reverse complement strand
GCAGAATGCCGCGCCACCTCTGGTGATTGAGGCGAGCCATGCGATACGTGATATTCGCGCCACTGTGAACCAAGCAGCGATCGGTTATGACATCTCGGTTCAATTGCTGCAGAGCGGTACGCCCTATGGCAGTGCCCTGATTATCCCGTCAGGAACGACAACATCAAGTTCCATTCTCCAGGGTGGCGCCCTGCCACCGCTTCTTGTCGGAGATCTGTTAACGCTAAACGTCACGCTGAACCTAAACTCCAATGCGGCCGCCACAGGCGGACCCAGTCCCGGCAGAGATCTCACAGTAACGATACGGCTCTAAATTTATGTCTGAACAAATTTCAAAATTGACTCCCAATCGGGACCTGCAGGCATATTTTCTGACGCCGTCAGCGATTGCCGCTTTGAGTTCTGCTACCAGTAATGGATTCGTTCTCTCTGGCAAATGGCGGCAACAGTTTGATTGGGCGGTTGTCGAGTGGAATCGCGATAACGTTTTTGAACATCCGTCATTACGCAATCTTCCCGATGGCGATCTCAGCGGACTTACGCTCACTTATGACGAAGAACGGATCGGCTGCATCCCATTCCAGTCGAATCTATACCCCGTTGTAGATTGGAATCGACTGCGTCTATGGGTTGCTGAACCCGACGGCAGCGAAACCGTCTACTACGTCACGCTTCGTGACAATGCTGTGCCCATTTCTGGTAGCGTTCAACCAGCATCGGCGTCGATGACTCTCATCGCTTCGCCTGGCACAAATCGAGTCGGGTTGGCTTTCTCGGAAGAGCATTACTACTTCCAAGGTCTCGGTGGGGAGACTTTGTTTACTGTTGCGGCGGGAATTGCCGCAGCTATTAACAATGGAAGCACGCGGTTTACTGCCACTTCTTCCGGTGCAACGGTTACGGTTTTCTGCAACGGCCCGAACGCGGAGCTGGCGCTACTTGGCAGTAACGGTAACCGAATGTCCATGTATGGCTTCTCCCAAAATAGCGTGCCAGTGTGGCAAACGACTAGCGCGACATTTTCGGGTGGCGCTTTCCCGAGTGTTTACCGTGTCACTCTGAATTTTGCTAACCTGCGCGGAATTACCAACGCCAATCCAAATACCCTCCAACCAATCCCTACGACGAACGTCCGTAAGGTTCGTTGGACTTGGGCCGCAGATCTTCAAAATCAAGAATTTTCTCAAACCGAGTTCCAAGTAAATGTTTCCAATTGGTCGGTTGTTGGCACAAACACGCTATACCGTTTTGCCGGTCAGGGGAGCCGACGAGTCGAAGACACCAATGCCAGCATCGCCTATTCTGGGTCATGGCAACTTGAAACAGGCAACTATTCCAATAGCAAAATTCACTCAACAAGCACGCCAGGAGATAGCGTAACGATTACCTACAGCGAAACAAGTTCGCATCTTGCCTATTTGGGATTACGCCGTACTGACGGCGCTCCGCCCGTCACGATAATCGTCGATAATGGGTCCGCTCAACAGACCACGCTTGCTTTGGCAGGGGAAGATGTTCTCATCCGCTATCCGCTCGGAACGCGCGCGGCCGGATCTCACACCGTCACTTTGAGACACGCCGGCAATGCTTCGCAGACACTCTATTTCGATTTCCTTGAGATTGCATATCCCAGCCAAAATCTGCCTGATCTGCCGGCGAATTCTCAGTTGGCGCTGGCCACCGACTGGGATACCTACCACTCGCAATCGCTCCCGGCTGAACGTACGGCATGGCTGATCAATAAGCTGGGATTCACGGGTCGGGTGAATCATTACGTGGGAGCGCTCTGGTTTTATGAGATTGTTCGCACCGGTACCCAATATGCGTCGCTCACCGTTCAACTTCAACTTGTGGGTACGCTCGAAAATAACGCCACTATAACGTTCATCCTTGCGGCCGACCAAACCTCGCTAAGCGTCGGCCCTTACACCGAAATTACCCATCTTGTCTTACCGGACGATGACAACACGACCATTGCGCAAGCATTCGCCGCATTGATAAACGTCGGCAGCAACCTTGTCTGGGCAAACGCCCTTGGAAACCAATTGACTCTGACTGCCCGGGCTATGGGAGAGATCGGTAATGGGGTTGGGTTCAAACTGCTATCAGCAACTACTGGCTTTTCAGCCACTCAAGTGTCCACCGCTCTCAGCGGCGGCATCAATGGCGCACCGTACAACTTGGCTCCCAGTGTATTAAACAACACACTGCTGGCTCAAACCGATTTTTGGCGAACGGATACTTCTCTTCCGCGCATGAACCGGGCTGCTCGCGACTGGCATGCAGCATACTTTGCGGCAATCAAGAGCTACGGTATGGACGTAGTAGCTGCTTTCAGCACGGAGTTGGCGAATGCGGATCCATCGCTCGCGGCCGGTCTGGCGCAGAGGTATTTTGACGGCACGCCCGTCGTGCTCAACACTCCTTCCATTCAAACGAATTTTTCTCCGACGGCACTCGCCTATTGGAGAAACATCTATTTGGAAATGGCGTCGCTGCAGAATGCCGCTGGCCTTGTTCCCTATTTGCAATCGGGTGAAGTGCAATGGTGGTACACCCCACTCACAGGTGTCAGTATGCCTTTCTACGATGCCTACACCCAGCGGCAATTTAACTCGGTTTATGGTGTTCCCATGCAGCAAATTGCCGATGAAAAATCCGATCCTGCCGCATATCCCAATGAAGTCGCATTTCTGCCGACTCTGATCGGCGCTTACACAGCCGCGATTCGTTCGGCTCTGCAGGCGGCCTATCCCGCTTGCCGTTTCGAAGTGCTTTATCCTAACGATGTCAACAATACGACTCTGAATCGACTGGTCAATTACCCTTCGACCGATTGGACCCCCGCGAATCTAACATGCTTGAAGACAGAGAGCTTCGGGTTTACGGGCAGCTATGATCTGGTCAACTGCACAATGTCCATCAATACTAGCGCGTCCAAAGGCTTTCCCAATTCCCAGCGGTCGCACCTCGTGGGCATCGGCGATGCGTGGAGCGCGTGGCTTAAGGAAGTTGACATAGCGCAGTCGCAAGGGCTTGAGACTGTCGCTCTCTTTGCGCTGGACCAATACTGCCTTATCGGCTATCCCCCGCCGCCTTTCGTGAACTCTACTGCTAGTTCGCGCCAAGGCTAAGCTGCGAAATGCGTCAACCATTACCGGACCTCGATACTATGGTCCATTCATGATCTACGTCATCACGCTTGCGTTCGTCGTCGTTCTGTTGGTCAGCATCACGGTCTTCAAGTTCACACAGGTCAAGACTCAAACGGATTTCATGGTTGCAGGGCGGAAGCTGAGCTGGCCGGTGTTGGTCTTCACTTTGCTTTCATCTTGGATTGGCGCAGGCAGCTTATTAGGCGGTTCGGAAAATGCCTACAAACATGGGTTCGCTGCCCTGTGGCAACCCGCCGGTGGCTGGCTCGGCTTGATTCTAATCGCCGCCATTGCAGGCAAAGCCCGTAAGTTCGCCCAATTCACTGTGCCCGATCTGTTGGAAGCCCGTTACAATTCCACCGCTCGTGTGCTCGCCACCATTGCCATTGTTATCTCTTACGTCATCATCACCAGCTATCAATTCATTGGCGGCGGGGACATTCTGCACTTGATCTTTCCCGCTATATCGCGACAAACGGGGCTGTGGATTATGGCTGCTTTCGTCATCTTCTTTACTGCGATGGCGGGAATGGCATCCATCGCCTATCTCGATTTGGTCATTGGTTCAGTCGTCACCTGTACGGTCATCGTGGCCGTTCCGGTTCTGCTTCATAACGTTGGCGGTTGGAGCGATGTCACGGCCAGTCTCCCGGCCACTCATTTCCAAGTTCTGGGAGATTATGATTGGCATGGAGCCCTTGGTCTGATGCTGCCTACAACTCTTTTGTTGATTGGCAACCAGGGCATGTATCAGAAATTCTTTTCCGCCAAGTCGGAAAGTGATGCTCGCAAGTCCGTTATCGGCTGGATCATCGGAACCGTGACGCTAGAAACGCTGCTTATTTTTCTTGCGGTTGTTTCGAGTTCCAAGCTTCATACCGAACATCCTCGTGAAATTCTCGCGCTCACTGCTAAGCAGGCGCTGCCATCGCTTCTCGGAGCCATTCTTCTCGGAGGTGTCTTTGCCAAAGTGATCTCCACCGCAAACAACTATCTGTTTTCGCCTTCAACGAATCTTATCCACGATGTGTACCAACGATTCATAAACAGGAATCCATCCCCCGGCCGTCTCATGATCGTCTCGCGCTTCATCGTTGTCTTTCTTGGCCTTTTTGCCGTTTTACAAGCAGCCGAATTTCAGTCTGTCCTGAAAGCGTCCCTCTACGCTTATACCGTCTATGGCGCGGCGGTAACACCCTCGGTCATGGCCGTCTTTTTTTGGCGCCGCAGTACTACAGCTGGCGCCATCTCCTCTATTGTCCTTGGCACCATTGTCACCGTAGGCTGGCAGTTGCTTCAAAACTACGGCCCATCTTCGATTCAATCGGCCATAGGCAACATAGACGGTGTCTATCCCGCGCTGGCCGTTTCTGTTGCTAGCCTATTTGTGGTGAGCTTGCTAACTCCTCCACCATCGGCCCAGCAACTTTCAGCTCTCGAATCTCAGTAGAATCGAAAGAAAAAACGATGCAAATTGATTCAGTCCAAACTGCCCTTCGCAACGCCAAACTCGATGGATGGCTCTTCTTCGATCACCACCGTCGCGACCCGCTTGCCTATCGCATTCTCGATCTGCCAAAAGATTTACAGCCTACGCGCCGTTGGTACTATTTTGTGCCGTCCAACGGAGAGCCGCGCAAACTCGTCCATCGCATCGAAAGTGGCAGTCTCGATTCGGCTCCCGGCGCCAAGAGTGTTTATTCAAGCTGGGCCGATCAGCAGCAGAGACTCGCCGTGCTGCTCAATGGTGCTAAACGAATTGCCATGCAGTATTCTCCAAACTGCGCCATCCCATACGTTTCGCTCGTTGACGCCGGCACCATCGAACTAGTCCGCGCTACGGGCGTTGAAATTCTAACGTCGGCCGATCTGGTTCAACAGTTCGAAGCCCTTTGGACCGAACAGCAATTTCAACTTCATCTCGACGCCGGCAAGCTGGTCGACCAAGTTTTGCGAGAAGCCTTTGCCTTCGTCTCCGAGAAATTGCGCTGTAAGCACCCGATTACCGAGTACGAAGCGCAACAATTTATTCGCCAAAAATTCGCTCATTGCAACCTTGCTTGTGACCACGGCCCAATCGTTGCCGTGAATGCCAACGCCTCCGACCCCCATTACGAACCCTCAAGCGAACGTACCTCGCACATTCAGCCAGGTGACGTCCTCTTGATTGATCTCTGGGCCAAACTCCAGCAACCCAATGCTGTCTATTACGACATCACCTGGACCGGCTTCTGTGGCGACACGATTCCCGAAACTGTCCAAAATGTCTTTTCAATCGTGCGGGATGCCAGAAAACGCGGTTCGCAGTTTGTCATTGATCGTGTTGCGCGCAATGCTCAAATCGCGGGTTTTGAGGTTGACGATGCTGTCCGTGGCCACATTGCACAAAACGGCTACGCCGAATATTTCTTCCATCGCACAGGGCATAGTATCGGCACCGAAGTTCACGGAACGGGCGCAAATATGGATAATCTCGAATCCCACGATGAGCGCCGAATCACTCCTGGAAGCTGTTTCTCCATAGAACCGGGCATTTATTTGCCGGAATTTGGAATTCGCTCAGAAGTGAATGTCTTCGTCGGCAATGGCTTTGCCCGCGTCACCGGTGAGCAACAAGAGGCGATGGTACACCTGTAGCGGGTGGTGTTCTCAGCTTTCGTCAAATTGAAACACTACTAAATCTATGTGCTTCAACATCTTGCGGAAGCATGAGCCACATCAATTATTTTGATTGGCGCTCACGCTCGATTACGTTCTACGCTCAGATATGGCGACACTGAGTCATATGGAACCACCACCTACCCTGGTTGGTCTTTTACATAGGGTTAGCAATATTGTGAGTTCCGAGCTTTCGCTGGATGAGATGCTCGGCGAAATTGTTGGTTTGACTGTTCAAGTAACCAACTGCGATGCATGCTTGGTTTACCTCATTGAGCGGGAAACAAACGAGATTGTCCTGCGGGCCTCGCAGGTTCCCCACCAAACGGATCTTGGCAATATCCGCTTGAAAATCGGCGAGGGCGTGACGGGATGGGTGGTTGAACACCACTCGGTCGTAGCATTGTCTTCCAACGCGTCGGCGGATAGCCGCTTCAAGCGCTTCCAAGCCTTGGTGGAAGATACCTACGAAGCTTTCCTCTCCGTGCCTCTATTGAGCGGCGGTGAAGTGATTGGCGTTATCAACGTGCACCATCGCCAACCGCATGCGCATACGGCCGATGAAATCTCTTTGCTCACGTTCGTAGGCGAGCAAATGGGCGGTGCCATCATGAAGAGCTACCTGGCGGAGGAAAACACCCGCCTGATAGAAGAAACCGCCGAGATGCGCCGCCAGTTGGAAACGCGCAAACTTGTGGAGCGCGCTAAAGGAATTTTGCAACAGCGGCACACGCTAACGGAAGAAGAGGCCTACTTGAGGCTTCGGAATGAGAGCCGCCGTCTTCGCCGTCCTATGCGCGAATTGGCGGAAGCCATTATTCTTTCGGAAGATCTCAGCCGCAAGAGCGAACGAGTGCAATAAAGTTAATCCTTCTTATCCTCCTATCTTCTACGGGCCCGGTATTTTGCTCATACTCGGCCCGTATTTTTTGCTTGCCGCTAAAATCGGAACTTGGCTCCAGCGTTTCAGCCTCTCCTGTCACATCCCCACCTGCTTACTATTGCGGGCAACTTTTGGCCGCGTGAAATTGATACAACTCGTTTCCCAGCAAAACGCGTGCAGTATCAAATTGACGCTCGCACTACCGTTGTAGCTTTCGAACATCAGCCCACAGGCATTCCCCGGGGACAGATTGTTTTCCTGCATGGCCTGGAAGGCTCATCTGAGGCCGGCTATATCGCCAGTTTTTCTCAGCAGGCCTTGGAGCGAGGCTATGGCGTTCATCGCCTGAACATGCGGACGTGTGGCGGCACGGAAGCCCTTTCTGAAACCATGTACCACTCTGGACTCACGAGCGATCCGAGATTTGTCTGTGAACGCTTGGCTGCTCGCGACGGTGGACCAATTTTCGTCGTCGGATTCTCGCTCGGTGCCAACGTAGCTTTGAAACTGGCGGGCGAGCTAGGTTCGTCCGACCTGCTGGCTGGGGTTTGCGCTATCTGCGCACCCATCAATCTGGCCGCCTGCGTCCGAGTCATTGACAAACCATGGAATCTCCTTTATTCGCGCCGTTTCCTCGCCAGGCTTCGCGAACGCATCCGCGCAAAGAGCGCGCTAGCGCCGCATCTTTATAGCACAAACGGCCTAGATAAAGTAAGCTCCATCTGGGAATTCGATGACCGCTTCACTGCGCCCTTATTTGGCTTCGGCACGGCTGCAAACTACTACGCGACTCAATCCGCTGGTAATCTCTTGGATGCCATCCGCCTGCCCAGCTTTGTGATAACGGCGCAAGACGACCCGCTCGTGCCGTTCGAAATATATGATCACGCGGCCTTCAAAACCAACCCAGCCATCCGCTTCCTGGCCCCGAAGCATGGCGGTCACCTGGGCTTTCTTTCACGCAACAAGCCCCGCTTCTGGTTGGACGGTGTGTGCCTCGATTGGATCGACGAAAGAGTCTTAGGCCGAGCGTTTCCGGGCAGCCGCCTTGGCTAGCTTCTTCTTTCGAACCAGCGCCATCATGTAGTTCTGATATGCCTCGTCTAGTACCTGCACTACGTGTAATACTCTCTGATTCTTGCCGTACATGCGCACGCCAGCCTGCAACTGAAGCATGCAGCCTGGGTTGGCGGTCGCAATAATCTCCGCCTCAGTACCTTTCACCAACTCCATCTTGTGGCGTAATATCTGCATCGCCATCTCGTTTTCAGTGACGTTGTAAATCCCCGCGCTGCCGCAACAAATATCGGCTTGTGGCAATTCGCGATATTCAAGGCCCGGAATGGATTGCAGCAGCTTGCGTGGAGCGTCCTTGATTCGTTGTCCATGCGCCAAGTGGCACGAATCCTGGTATGTGACCACAGCTTCCAAACTTCCCATCTGATCGTTGAGTTCGAGGGCGGCCAGAAATTCCGTCACGTCCTGCATTTTTTCCACAAAGCGCTGCGCAGGTTCGGCGTAGTCGTAGTCAGCCGCCAGCAACTGATCGTATTCCTTCAGCGTGGAACCGCAGCCGGCCGCATTCGTCAGAATCGCATCGAACTCTTCCGGTACGAAAGCATCTACGTTGTTCCGCGCCAAAGCCTTTGCGTGGTCGGCCATGCCCGAATGCAGATGCAGCGCGCCGCAGCAACCCTGCGCCGGCGGAATCACCACTTCGCAACCATTACGCTGCAGCACCCGAATAGTCGCCTCATTCAAGCGTGCAAATGTGACGTTGGCGATGCATCCCGCCACAAACGCCACCCGGAACCGTCTTTCACCCAAAGCAGGGAACGTCTTGCCGATCTTCGAATAGAAGAACGGAATCTCCGCTTTCGGTGTCAGCACTTCCAACTTGGCAAGTTGACTGCCCAAAAGCTTAACCGCGCCCGTGATGCGCGCCAGCTTCTGCAGGCCCGACATCTGATAAAAGTACAAAGCCGCGCCAGCCATCTGCAATGCTGGTCGCGAAGGTAGAAGCTTATCGAAAAACCAACGCCGGTAGCGCGCTTCTTTCTTCGAAAACTTACGGTGCGGCAGGATCTCTTCGCGAACGGCCTCAATCAGCCGCCCATAAGGAACCCCTGACGGGCAGGCGCTTTCGCACGCTCTGCATCCCAAACACAAATCCATGTGGCGAATATAGGTTTCGCTGATAGGCGCACCCATCGCCACCTGGTTCATCTGGTAAATACGGCCGCGCGGCGAATCCATCTCCACTCCCAACTCCCGATAGGTTGGGCACGCGTTCAGGCACAATCCGCAATGAACGCACTTGTCCAAATCGGCGCGTTGCGGGCCTCTGCCATCTTGTTCCTCGGCTAAGGCCGACAATACTTTAAATTCGTCCATACAGGCGGGAGCGGTTCAGGAGCAGGTCCGGATCGAACATGCCCTTTACCTTTTTCATCATTGCAAACGCTTCGCCAGCCTCTTTGGAAGTGCCCAGCAGCCACAGCTCTTTGCTGTTACGAGTTTCATTTGGCGCAAACTCCACTACCGCACTCCAGCCATTCTCTGCCGCCGCCTGCCAGAGCGTCGCAACTCCTTGCCAGGAACTCAGATAAACGTAGGCAATGCCCGAAGCCGCTCGGCAGATGCAGGCTCCCGATACGAGCCGCAGCAGGGCTGCCAGGTCGCTGATCTTCGTTGAAATTCGCAACACAACGCCGTTCGGTTGCCTCCGCAGAAAATCGCCGGCAAACTCACGAATCTGGGTCCAAAAGATAGTGTCCTCTGCGCCCGTCATGCGAGTTCCGCCCTGCAATTCGCGCTCATAACGAGCCAGAACTTTCGGGCTGCCGCCTGCCCGCAACGCCAGAACGTGGCCGCGCAACCCTAACCGTGTCGCTGCCGGGGGCGAAATAATATCAAGCGAAATCGGACGCAATACACTGTAGAGAATCGAATTGCGTTTTTCAACCAACTGCTCGACGTCGTTAAACGAAAAAACGAACGTGTGTGTGAGCTCCGGCATTGGATGCAGCCTGAAGTTCACGCTGGTAATCACAGCTAAGGTACCAAAGCTGCCAATCATCAGCTTGCCCATATCCAAACCCGCAACGTTCTTGACAACCATGCCGCCGCTGCTCACCTGCTTGCCTGCTAGCGTGGCGAACTTCATGCCAATCACTTGATCCCGCGCCGTGCCATAAGTCCGCCGCATCGGCCCGCTCGAGTTCGTGGCCACAACGCCGCCCACCGTCGCTTTCGCGAAGAACGGCGGGTCCAGCGCGACCATTTGCCTGTTCTTTGCCAGCAGCGCCTGCAAATCGGCAAAGGGCATACCCGCTTCCACGCTCACCGTCAAATCGTTAGGCTCGTATTTCAGCACGCGCCGCAATCCGCCCGTGTTGACTTTCGTATCCGCCGGCGGCGTGGGCCCGCCCATAAGCCTCTTCGAGTTGTTCCCGGCAATCTCAATCGTTTTGCGTTCAGCCGCAGCGTCTTTGAGAACCGTTGTAAGATCCCTCACCGACGAGGGGATAACTGATTGCATTAGGACCTATTGTCTAGACTACCTGTTTGCAAAAAATGGATAGCCTCATTGGCGAATGTTAAGCTGACCACAGCTTCCAGTATGCGCTGGAGCCCCGTCTCCACGTTTTAGGCCTACGAACGTAAGAGAACCGGACAAATCATTCATTATGGACTTCGAATACTCAGCCGAGCAAGTGCAGCTCCGCAAATCTATTCGCGATTTCGCCACCGCCGAGTTGGCGCCCCACACCCTCGACTGGGATGAAAATCAGATCTTCCCCTTAGAAGCGATCAAGAAAGCCGGCGAATTAGGCATGATGGGCGCCATTTTTCCGGAAGATCTAGGTGGCTCTGGGCTGGGCTATATCGAATATTCCATCATCATCGAAGAACTCGCTCGAGTCGACGCCAGTGTCGCCCTGATCGTAGCGGCGCACAATTCGCTGTGTACCAATCACATCTTCCTGGCTGGCAACGATGAGCAGCGCAAGAAATACATTCCCAAACTCGCCACTGGCGAATGGATCGGCTGCTGGTCTTTGACCGAGCCCGAAGCGGGCTCCGACGCGGCTGGTACACGATCCACGGCGGTGCTCAAAGACGGTGAATGGCTGCTGAACGGTGGCAAAACATTCACCACGAATGCTCATTATGCCGATGTCTGCGTGGCTATGGCTGTTACCGATCGAGCCGCCTCTCAACACGGCATCAGCGCTTTCGTACTTGAAAAGGGAATGGATGGCTTCCGCGTAGGCAAGAAAGAAAACAAGCTGGGCATGCGCGCCAGCGCCACCGGCGAAGTTCTTTTTACCGACTGCAAACTGCCGCAGACTCATCTGCTCGGCAAGCAAGGCGAAGGGTTTGTCGATAGCCTCCGTATTCTCGACGGCGGCCGCATCTCCATCGCTGCTCTCTCGCTCGGCATTGCGCAAGGCGCCTTCGATGCTGCTCTCAAATACTCAAAACACCGCAAACAATTTGGCCGTCCGATCTCAGAGTTCCAGGCGATCCAGGATAAGCTCGCCATCATGGCCACCGATATTGAAGCCGCCCGCTGGCTCATCTATCGCGCAGGTGCCCTGAAAGATCAAGGCGAGCGAGTGACGAAGGAATCAGCGATGGCGAAACTCTTCGCCTCGGAAATGGCCGTTAAAGCCGCCGATCAGGCTTTGCAAATCCACGGCGGCTACGGCTTCATCAAAGACTACCCAGTCGAGAAGTTCTACCGCGATGTGAAACTCTGCACTATAGGTGAAGGCACGAGCGAAATTCAGCGGCTCGTCATTGCGCGACAGTTGTTGAAGGAATAGTCGGATCTTCTCTCCAGTAAGACCTCCGAATCCGAGCCAGGGAGCGTCAGCGACCCCAGTTCGGTCTTGGCGCATTGCAGAACCTTATCCATGTCTCTACCGCCGATTCTAGAAACGCCGCTGCTTTCCTGCTTGCCTCAAGGAACACAGATTGTTTCAGCAAAGCCGTTCCGCCCGGATTATCGAACCTTCCCCATGAGGGTGAGTCTGCGGTACCCGGACGGTTGCTCCCGAGACTGCGTTGTCAAAATCAATAAAGACGAAGTCGTCGTGCGAGAAATGCATGCGTTGCGCACCCTTGCACTCTTGGGGTTGCCCGTTCCAGAATTACTCTCGGACTCGGTGCCGCTCCCATCCGAGATGGGGCTCTCGTTCTTTGTCATGAGCGAGCTGCCGGGCTACCCACTGCCTTGGTGCGGCGTCGCTTCTCTTCACGAAGCGGACTTAACCTGTCGTCTGGTCCTCGAAGCTGTCGCCCAACTGCACCAGATGACAGATCGCGTTTTGGCGGTGGAGACGAAAGAGCCAACACTGTTGTTTCCCCGCAAAACGCTGCAAACGGAATTTGACGCTGTTGTTGGCAATGCGGGTGATTGGATGCGGTTAAATCCTGTCCAGCGCGCCCTTCGTGTGATTTGCGCATAACCATCGGCAATATATGTTTGGTAACCGCCGAAGATTTCGTCGGCGCCTTCACCACTAAGCGCGACGGTGACGTTCTGGGCGGTCATGCGCGAGAGGAACCAGACGGGGAGCGCACCAGCGTCGGCACTTGGTTCGTCGGAATAGTAAGCCATTTCGCGAATGGCCCCAGCGAGGTCCACGTCGCTGCTCATATTGAACTCGCGGT
>Ga0075030_100004664_pt1 | contig 12382 bp, 7 predicted proteins | sample LitLauG_LLR_2012_FD_71393 | JGI IMG/M metagenome (GOLD analysis project Ga0075030, IMG submission 71393) | Freshwater sediment microbial communities from Pennsylvania, USA - Little Laurel Run_MetaG_LLR_2012 | ecosystem: Environmental > Aquatic > Freshwater > Creek > Sediment | place: USA... | reverse complement strand
TTGGCCGCGGCGCGCCAGTCGTCGACACAGCGCTCAAGGTAAAGGTTCTCGAAGTCCTGAACGCCTTTCTGGTAGAGCGCCCGGGCAGTGGCGGAGGTTGTGGTCAGCGGCACAGTCGCGCCCATCGGCTTTTTGAGATGATGCGCAGAAGCGGGCAGCGCCAGTCCCAGGCCCAACAAAACGAGGACGGTCCATTCGAGAAGGTGTACAGCGACGGCAGGAAGACCTCGGCGCATGGGAATCTCCAGTGAAAGCGTTTCGGGGAGGAACACGGCGAGGGTAACAGCGGCGTAATGGGGCAGCCAGTAACCAAGGTCACTTCGGAGACTTCCCGAAAAGCAGGTTCCTCACCGCTAAGGCGGTTCGGAATGACATCAGGATGGGTGGGATTTGATTCCGATGATGGTCATAAGCGGGTGTCATTCGGGGCCGACAGAGGGAGGTGTCATTCCGACGTTCAGAAAGAAATGTCATTCCGAACGCCTTCAGGCGTGAGGAACCTGCTTTTCCTCGCTAGCTTCGCGGCGTTGCAGGACGAACGGCTTACCCCAGTCCGCTGCTAGGTCTTCCCATGTGGGGTTGCTCTCCTCAATGAGCTTGACCTTTTTCTCGCGACGCCATCCCTTGATTTCCGTCTCGCGCGCAATTGCGTCACCAACGAGGCCAAAGCCTTCGTACCAGACGAGTCGGTTGATCCGATATTTTTGAGTGAAGCCGGGCTTCTCGCCGGCTTTGTGACGCACCACGCGGGCCATCAGCGATCCAGTCACGCCGACGTACAGAACGCGGCTCTTGCTCGAAAGAAGGTAGACGCAGTATCGGCGTTCAGACACCCTGCATTTGTAGAAGTTTGCAGCCAGCGATTGCTGTGTGACTCGTCACATAAAGCGAACACAGGCTGTGCAAAACCGACCCAGGTCCAAACAACTGCGTTCCGATTGCCATTCCGTACGGCCCTTGAATTCCTGTCATTCCGAACCGCCCGTCAATGCTTGTCATTCCGAACCGCTTTAGCGGTGAGGAACCTGCTTTTCTCTCCACGCCCCAAAAAAGCAGGTTCCTCACGCCTGAAGGCGTTCGGAATGACATTGCTTGGGGGTTTGAGCTTGCAACACTAGCCCCTGTGGAGCAGCTCTCAGGCAAACAAAAACCCCTGCCGCGCAGCGGCAGGGGCTTGAGGCTCGAGCAACCGGGCTAGAAAATGATCTTCAGGCCGAGCTGCATGTTGAAGGCTTCGCCGGGGCCGATGCCAGGGGCTCCGTTGAAGTCGCCGATGGTGTCCGCAACCACGCCAAACCCGCTCGCGTTGGTGCACACGCCGCTCCCATTGGCTGCGCAACTGGTTCCCAGCGCTCCCACTCCGGAAGCAAGGTTCACGCGGTTGAACAAATTGAAAAGCTCAACGCGGAACTGGGCTCTGACGCGCTCCGTGATGGAAAAGTTCTTCAGCACGGACATGTCCACTTCGGAGAAGCCAGGTCCGTAAATCTGGTTCCGGCGCAGGTTGCCGAAGCCCGAAGATGGCAGGGCGAAGGCGCAGGGATTGACCCACTGCACACCGGATTTGGAGAAGGAGTGGTTTGCCCCTCCGCCGCATCCAGCGGCTGTGCTGGACGAGAAAGGATTGCCAATCAGGTCGAGGCCCAGGCGCGCCTCGTCCGTGGGTTGGCCGCCATGGAAGGTCATCAAGCTATTGATGGACCAGCCGTGGGTCAAGACTTTCGGACCGCGCGACGATCCAGGAATCTCCCAGACCAGCGTACCCGAGAAATTGTGCCTGGTATCGAAATCGCCATTGCCGTATTCAGCTTTCAGATTAGTGCTGTCCGCCGGGAGGATACCGCGATAGGCTGAAATCTCGTCCAAGGCGTGCGCCCATGTATAAGCGAACGAGGAACTCAGCCCGTGCCATGCCCGCAGGCGCAGTGTGCTCTGCAAGGCATTGTAGTTCGACGTGCCGATGCTATTGAGCTGGTTGATACCGCCGATGTTCGGGAACTGACAGGTGGTCGGGGCGGTAGGGCACGGGCCGGTGGTGCCAAACTGGTTCAGGTTGAGCATGACGGACAACTTGCGCCCTTCGCTGCCCACGTAGCCGACCTGCCAGACCGCCGCGCCATTCCCGAAGCTCTTCTGTACGTTGAAGTTGTAATTGTAAAAATACGGCGTGCGGAAGTTCTGGTTGACTGAGAAAACATCAAACACTGACGTCCCGCAATTCGGGTCCGTCGTGACGTTGCCGGTTAGACAGGTCGAAACGCCCGGGAAGATCGGCGTATTGGGCTGCCAGGTAGTGGGACCCGCCAGGCTGTAGGTGGAAACCGGCGACGGCCCAGCAGGATTGTCCTCAAGACCGTCGGCCGCATTGGGCGGACGGAAGTCCAGGAACGGGTTCATGTTGATCTGGTCGTAAAACACGCCAAATGCGCCGCGGATCACGAGATCGCTCTTTTCCGTGGGCTGGTAGGCAAACCCGAAACGGGGAGCGAAGTTGTTCTTGTCCGGAGGAAAGATGTTGCTGATTCCATTGCCCTGGATCTTAATGCCACCCTGCTGGGGGATAAAGACCGCCAAGTCCTTGGCGTCGCTATGCAGTGGGCCGTAGTAGTCCCAGCGCACACCCCAGTTGATGTTGAGTTTCCGCGTGACCTGCCACGCATCCTGCATGAAGAAGTCCAGTCCATTGACTTTGACTTTCCTCTCTGCATTGCCGACCGCGATGCCGCCGCCCGCGATGTTTCCGGCGAGAAAATCGGCAAGGGCAAAGATATTCGGATCGATGTTACCGGCATCATTCTTACAGCCTGCGGGAGTGACGGCCTGGCCGCAGTATCCTGCCCAACCGCCGAACGCGGCCGGGCCCTGCGAGCCGTCGAATACAAACTTTCCGAGCGAGTGGCGGAAGTAAAACTCGTCCACACGGCCCTGCCGGACTTCGCCGCCGAACCGGAACTGGTGCTTGCCCACGTTGTAGGAGACGATGTCGGCCAGCATGCCCGTGATGTCGTTTCGTCCTTCCGGGGGGGTGATGCCGACCTGCTCAAAGCCAGCGATCTGGATATTTGGAGCGCCAAGAATCGGCTTCCCATGAATCAGCGCATCGGGACTGAGATCCAAACCGTAAGAGGCTGTATCGAAGCTGTGATTCGCGTCGTTAAACACCTGATTGAAGTAGTTCACACCGAACAGTAGTTGGTTGGTTACGCGGGAACTGAAGGCCGAATTCAGCGTGGCCGCGTAGTTGTAAACGTGGATTGGCGCTTTCTCGAAGTAGTACGTGAGGTTGGAACTGGCGGTTGCCAAGGCGGCGCTGCCGCCGAGTGGAGCGATCTGATCGCCCTGTCCGCCAAACCAGCGAATGGAGAAATGGTGCTTGTCGGTGAAATTGTGATCAAGCTTTACCAGGCCGTTATAGCTGTAGCCGATCGAAGGGTTGGTGGCAAAGTAGTTTAGTGGTTGCGCCTTCAGTCCACTGATATAGCTGGGCCAGAAGTTGGCTTCCATCTGTTGCGAGATCGTACTCTGCGCGATTCCCGCTCCGGCCAGCAGATTCCCGGCGTCGGTGAAGTAATTCGTCGACGGCTCGGTGGCCTGGCCAGAAAGGCCAATCGTATATTTCTGCTTTTCGAATGTGACGAACCAGAACGTCTTGTCCTTGATGAGCGGCCCGCCGACGGAGAAACCGTAGTTCTCGTTGCGTAGCGGAGGCTTGCTGGAGGGCAGACCCTGTGCAGCCAGGGCGCCGGGGTTAAAGAACGGCGAGGCCGCGCCGAATGCAGTGTTGCGGTTGTAGTAGTAAAGCGAGCCGTGGAGCTGGTTGGTGCCGGACTTCAGCACGACGTTGACGATGCCGCCGGCGTTGCGGCCACCCTCTGCGTTGGACTGCGTCTGCGCCGCGAATTCGTCAATCGCGTCCAGCGGCATAATCACACCGGCGATGCCCGACACGCCGCCCTGGTTGACGGCGGGGATGTTGTGCCAGAAGTCGTTGTTGTCGACGCCGTCAATCTGCCAGTTCATCTGGTTGGCGCGGGTGCCGTTCAGCGAGCCGAAGCCGCCGACGGAGTATCCGCCGTAGCCCGGCTGCACCGCGGCAAACTGCGTGAAGTCGCGGCCGTTCATCGGCACGTTCTGCACCTGCTCGGTCGGGATGATGTTGTCCTGGGTCGCGGTGGTGGTGTCGAGCGAGAGCGCCTCGGCCGAGACTTCCATCACCGTCGCCGATGAGCCGACTTTCACGGTGACAGGCAGCGTATAGACGCCGCCGGCGGTCACTGGCACATTGTTGACTGTAACCGGCGCGAAGCCGGACGCCGTCACCTGAATCTTGTAGGAGCCAAGCGGAAGATCCTGGAAGGCAAACTCGCCTCCGGTGGTGGACGTGGTGGTCAGCGCCACGCCGGTCCCATTGTTCGTGGCCTTCACTTCGGCCCCGGCTACGACTGCGCCGGTTGGGTCGTTCACGGTCCCGTTGATTCCGCCGCGGAAAGTCTGGCCGTAGCCCACTGTCGCTAGAACTAGAATCGTTACCAGAACGCCTGCTAATTTTCTCATCGCCTTGAAGCTCCTGTTTTGAACGTTGAAGTAACCAACATAATCCCGACCGCGTCTGGGATACACGTATCTTGCTTGATTCCGAGTGTCGATGCACGTTGCAAACCAAACTGGCGCCAAACCAAGTTGTTTATTATCAATAATATGGGATGGTTTTACAGCAAGGCGACACGGCGATCTGCGGGAAACTGTAGGGTTCGGCATTCTTGGCTATGGAAATACGTATCCCATAGATCGAGCTAGATGCCGTCGAATCAGTTATTTAGCTGAGTGCTAGAAAGAAAACGCTACGCCGCCGCGAACCGAGCGCGCTGCCTGCACGAGGTAAACCGTCTGGCCATCCTGGCCGACGACCGGAACATATCCTTGCGCCAGCAGATTTCTCAGGTCGATCAGCGCTTCCATGTGAGGAAGGAATCCGAGAGTCGGGAGCGGCTGGCGGATGAACAGGTTGAAATACGGGTCCGCCTGCCCTGGGGACGAGTTGAACAGATCGACCGGAGTGAGGGCCGATCCGCCGGTCCAGCGATAAGAAGCGATCCAGCGGGTATGGGCGCGCGGGATGGCGCCGCTGAACTTGATCGCGGCAGCGTGCCGCTTCTGCGTGGCGATTGCGGCATGGGCAGCTTCCGCGCTCACGTCGGGGCGGGAGAGATCAAGTACTCCGCCGTATGCATAGTCCAGAGTGGCGGTCAGGTCGGACGCGAGCTTGCGCTGGAACACGACGCGGACGCCGGAAGTGTCGAGCCTGCCGCCACCATAGCTGAACGTGCCCGAGTAAGTATCGGGAAGAAGGTCGCCGTTGGCGGCCGAAACCAGTCCGACGCCGGTAAGCGCCGTGTTGGAGATGCGGTCGCTGAACACTGCGGCCTGAAGGTTATTGCGGCCAAGCCGGCGCGAGAGGCTTAGTTCCTGGTGATGAGCGCTTTCCAGCCGCGGCGAGAAGCCGGCGAGGCTGACGCGCGGGTCGACTTCGGTGCGATCGGCGGGCGAAGAATCGAAGCCTTTTTCGTCTCGGGTCCGTGGCAGCGACGTGGTGTAGCTGTATTCGAGCAGAGTGTTCGGCGAAAGATGCGCATCGATCGAGCCGTAGGGGCGAACCGCAGTCATGTGACCGAGGAACTGGATGGCCTGGAGTTCGCTGCCGAATTTGAGTTCGAGCACGTCGCCGATCGGCATGTCGTCGGAGACCGCGAAAGAAAGCGCCTGCAAAGCCGAGTTATTGAGAATCGGGTCGGAGGGAGCGAAGCGCCGAACGGTCATCGATACGGTCGGCTCGGAGCCGTTCATCAGCCGATGCTTGTAGGTGGTGCGCAGAATTCCATCCGGCACGCCGTCGCCGTAGCCGAGATTCCCGCTGAGTCCGACCGTGCCGCCGGCGAACAGCGAAGTCTCGAGCGAGAACGCGGTGTTGAGGTCGGAACCGCTGCCGTAGCCGTCGCCAATCGAGCCGGCAAGGAACGAAAGTTGGGTCTTGATGTCGCGCGGCTGGGATTCGCGCGATGTGGCAGGATCGTCGAGAATGCGCAGCACGGGGCGGCTGGCGACCGAACGCAGCGTCCACTTCCAGCCGTCATCGTCGGGAATTGCGCGGACCGGGCCAAGCTCGACCGATTCAAGAAGCGAGCGCAGCGTCAGGTTCAAATTGATGGCCGCGCCGGCGTTGAGGCTGATCTTTTCGCGCATCGCGGGGAGGAACGACGGCGCCGAAACCTGCACGGCGTAGGTTCCGGGTAGAAGGCCGGTGGCGGTGTAGAAACCGGCAACATCGGTGAAGACAGTGAGGTGACGGGAGGCCGTTCCCAGGACTTCAACGACCGCACCCATTTGGGGAACGCCGGCCGCGCTGCGTACGTAGCCCGAAATCGTCGCAGGCTTGTCCGTCGCCCACGAGGGGAACGTCGTTCCAGCCAGGACTGCTAACGCGAGGGCCTTGCGCAGCATTCATTCCCCCAGGGAGTTAAGAGCTTACTCCACGGAAAAAACCGCGGAGGGTTCAATCGACTGCTTGGAAATGTTGTCGCTCACCTTGATTTGAATCTTGTAGAGCCCCGGCTGCAGATTGGCCGATGCGATCGTCTTTTGCAGCGTGATCTGTTCGCCGATGTTTCCCATCTGGTCGGTGGACTCAGTCTTCTGCACGACCGGTTTATTGGTTGTGACATTGACGATGTTGTACTCGACGGTCGCCGAAGGCCGGTGGGTTTTTTCGTCCGTGCCCAGGTTGTAGACCTGCATCCAGAAGTTGAGCTTGGCGTCGCGGTCGCGCTTGAAGAGGGCCGGCTTGCCGTCAGAAGGAGCAACCCTCGGCCGGACCTTCATGGTCCCGATGACGAAATTTCCGGTGCCAATGGCCTTGGTCGGCACCGCCTCCATCTGGTCGGCCACGATCAGGGTGGAGCTTGCCAATTTGTCGTCCGAGTAGTCGGGAACGACCACACCACGACTCCAGGAACCTTTGCGGTCGCCATTCACGTCTTTGACCGCAACATCGACTTTATAGCGGCCGGGCCGCAGCGGAAACGCCTTCCAGTAGACCGACGAGTTCTCGGCAGTCTTCGGCAGCAACTCAGCGGGAACATCCACCTGCACGGTGTCTTCGTGGGTCTGCACGATCTTGCCGGTCAAGGTGGAGATGCGAATGAAAATGTTGGCGGTACCGCGCTGCACGCCATCTTTGTTAGCGAAGGTGATGTCGCGGTTCTTCATCTGCACGGTGACTGGAACCAGAACGGTATCGCTGGTGACTTTTACGAAGTCGGTGCGCACGTCAAACGGCATCAGATTGACGATGATCTTGGTGTTGACGACTTCTTCCAGGTCTTTGAACTTAACGGGGGGGGGCGCCTGCAACTTGGCGAACTGCTCGAGGCGGTCGAACTGCTTGGTAGACTGATTTGCCGTTTCCGGACCCACGCCAAGTTTTTCCAGGCCGCCGTTGAAGCGGGCAGCCTTGGTTGACTGTCCCATCTGCTCGTAGAGAGTGAGGCCGGCGTTCGGGGTGTAGAGCAATGCGTCTTTTTCCGAACGATCGAGCGTCATGTGGTAGTCACCGCACATGCAGGTATCTACGAACTCGATAATAACTTCCTGTCCTATACCTTCGATGTAACGGTAGCGCCAATCTTCAAAGGGGAAGGTCGAGGTTTCGCCGCCGCCTTCCTCGAAAGGACGCTCGTAGGTGCCCCCGGAAGGATGCGCATCGACTTCGTCGGCGGCACCGTAGATGATGTAAATGCGGCCACGGTCGCTTTTCCATCCCGGAATGCCAGCTGCGAAATGTTCGTTCGCGTAGGCGATGCGGCGATAATGCTCTTCCTTGAACTCGTTTTCCTCGGTGTCAGGCGTGGGATCGCGGCGCTGCCAGAAAGCTTCGATGAACTGGTCGCGCTCTTCGTCGTTGGAGAGCTGCTTGAACGTCGCCCGTTCGTCGTCGGTAATGATCCAGACCACGTCTTCGTCGAGCCACTTCTTGTAGACGCCCTTTAGTTCCTGCTTGTAGGACTTGGCGTTTTCTTTTTTCCGCTTGTCGGAAATTGGGCGCTTGAGGGGATCGACTTCATCCTGGGCCGCGGTCGAGGATTGAGTAGTGGTGGCGGGCGGGTCCTTCTGCGCATACCCAGGCCGGGCAGGCCCTAGAACGCCTAGTGCCAAAAGCGGAACCGCGAGAAAGCTAGCCCAGGAACGACGATCACCAGCCGGTAGCATCAAGGGGAACTCCTACTAGACGAACCATCCTACATTTTAGGCCCCGGCACGGCTCAAAAGCAAGGCTAAGCCGCAAGCCGAGAGCAGGTTGAGACAGGCGCGTCCGTGGTGATTAGAACCTGTGGACAGTAATTGGAGTTGCCTGGAATTTTTTTGTTAAGTTCCCGAAAAGGCACCGACCATCAACGAGGGGGCGGCAGCGTCCAAAGGTCGCCTCAAGCGCTCCTTCGGGCACTCGGCCTCAGGGGATGAAACCCTTACTGGAGAAGTTAAAGACCTCACCGCAGCGCTGAAAGCGCTGCGTTACCCAAAAGCGATTTTCGGCGGCGGCGGCTTAGAGCTCGCGAAGCGCGGTAGCTACATTGGCTCGGGAGGCTCGAACTGCCGGCGCGACTCCGCCCAGGATGCCCATCAGCAGGGCGAAGACGACCCCGCCGAGCAGAAGGCTGGGCGTGATCTTGAAGGCAAAGGCGAGGTGGGAAAAGGTCTGCCAGTTCATGGTCCCGGTGGTCAGGCCGTTGAGGGGCAGAACACCCAGGCAACCGATGACTCCGCCGATGAGGGCGATGCAGGCGGCTTCAAAAACGAAGGAGACGACGACGGAGGTGGCGCCAAATCCGAGAGCGCGCATGGTGGCGATTTCGCGGCCGCGTTCGGAGATGGCGGAATACATGGTGTTGAGCGCCCCGAGAATCGCGCCGACCGCCATGATGCCCGCCACCATCGATCCGAGAACTGTGACCAGAGTGGTAAATACGCGCGACTGTTTTTCGTAATACTCAATCTCGCGGTCGGCCTGCACGGTGACGCGCGGGTCGGCGGAGAGAGAGTCTTTGACGCCGGAAAGAGCGGCCGGCGAAGTGAGCTTGGCAGTGATGGATTGGTAGATGTTGGTCGGCCGCTTGTAGACGTCGTTGAGCACGGTGGAGTCGCACCAGAGTTCGGAATCGAAGGCGCTGCCGCCGGCGTCAAACACACCGACCACCGTCCATTTGCCGCCGCCAAACAGCACCGACTGGCCGAGATCGAAGCCGGCGTAGGACTTGGCCACGTTACTGCCGACCACCAACTCGTTCAGTCCGGGCTGGAAAAAACGGCCTTGCACGATTTTGACCTGATCGCGGACCTTGAGCACGACCGGCGACACGCCGCGCACCTGAACGTTGGCGTCGGTGCCGGTCGATTTCAGCGGGAAGGCGGCGATGACCACGACTTCGGGACTGACCAGTGGGCCATCGGCGTCGCGGGCAATACCGGCGGTGTCTTTCAGTATCTTCACCTGCGTGATGTCGAAACCGCTGTCCATTTCAGAGGTGGAGCCGGCGCGCCGCACCAGCGCGTTGTTGGGCGAGCCGGAGGCGACGAGCGTGGCCTTGAATCCTTTGGCCAGCGACATCATGGCCACGAAGACGCCCACGGTCCCGGCAATGCCGAGCACGGCGACGATCGTGGAGGCCCAGCGCACGCGGATGCTGCGCAGGTTATAACTCAGCGGAATGGCCATCACACCCTCCTTAGAGCGTCGACGACACGCAGACGCATGGCTGAAGTTGCAGGCAGCAGCGTGGACAAAACGCCCGCACCCAGGGCAAAAGCCAGGCCCAGCGCGGTATCGCTGGGCAGAAGGATGAGAGGCGGCAGCAGACCGGCGAGCGCTTTGCTCATGCCGGGAATTACGACGATGGCCAACAGCAGCCCGAGAATGCCGCCCAAGACCGCGATGGTCAGGCCTTCCGACAGGACCAGCCACAGGACGAAGCGATCGGAGTAGCCAAGCGCTTTCAGCACGGCGAGCTCGCGCACGCGCTCGCGGATGGAGGTGGCCATAGTGTTTCCGGTCACCAGCAGAAGGGTGACGAAAACCACGGCGCCGATGGTCATGATGATCAGCTTGATGTTGCCGAGCTGCTTGCCCCAACTGGCGGCGAATTCTTTTTCAGTATCGGACTTGGTCTCAAAGGGCGAATTGCTGAATTGCGCGTCGATGGCCTGCGAGATTTTGCCGGAGTTATCGGGATTTTCGACCCGCACCACATACCAGCCCACCGTGCCCTTGCCGTAAGTGCGTTTCTCCTCGAGGTAATCTTCGTGAAAAATGAAGGGCAGGATGTCTCCGGCAGCGTTGTCGCCCTTGGCGATGGCGGCGATGTTGAATTCCCAGGCGCCCTGGAAGATGACACCCTTGATCGGGATGTGGTCGCCCACTTTGAAATGGTAGTGGTCGGCAATGGATCTGCCGACGATAGCGGCCTGCCGGTCGTCTTCAAAGGCCTTCCATTCGGCGTCGGTGACGCCGACGTCGGGGACGACCTTGCGGTAGGTCGGGACATCGATAGCCATCTGCGGGAAGAAATTCTTCTCGTCCTGATAGACCCCGCCGAACCAGTTAAGGTAAGTCACTTCCTTCACGCCGGCGAGACGCAAGATGTCGTTTTTGTAAGACAGCGGAAGCGGCTGGATGATGGAAGTCTTGTTGCGAACGACCAGGCGATCGACACCGGCGCTGTTTGCGCCCTGACTGAACGCAACTCGCACCGCCGCCAGTACGCCGAACAGGAGCAGTGCGACGGCGAACGAGCCGATGGTGAGTGTGGTGCGGATCTTCTTGCGGAAAAGATTGGCCAGGAGGATGCGGGAATATTTCATGCGATGGCTCCCTCTCTCGCGCCATCGATCAGCACGCCTTTGTCCATGTGGAGGGTGACGTCGGCGCGCGTGGCGGCCAGCGGATCGTGGGTCACCATCAGGATGGTTTTCTTGAATTCCTTGGAAAGCCGGTCAAGCAGATTGAGGACTTCGTCGGCGCTCTTGCGGTCCAGGTCGCCGGTGGGTTCGTCGCAGAGGAGAAAAGTTGGATCGGCGACGATGGCGCGGGCGATGCCGACACGCTGCTCCTGCCCGCCGGAAAGCTGGTTGGGAGAGTGGTTCATGCGGTCGGAGAGGCCGACGACTTCAAGCGCAGTCTCGACGTGGCTGCGGCGCTGCGCTTTCGAAAGATTGGTAAGCAGCAGAGGCAACTCGACGTTCTGAAACGCGGTCATGACGGGGATGAGGTTGTACATCTGGAAGACGAAGCCGACGTGGCGGGCGCGCCATGCTGTGAGCTTGGTGCCCGACATGCTCGTGATCTCGTCGCCGGCGACGGTGATGGTGCCGCGCGTCGGCAGATCAAGGCCGCCCAGCAGATTGAGCAGCGTAGTCTTGCCGGATCCGCTGGGGCCCATAAAAGCGACGAAGTCTCCCGCATCGACGTCGAGGTTGAGTCCCTGCAGGACGTGGATATCTTCACTGCCGCGGCGGTAAACTTTGTCGACGCCGCGAACTTTGACCAGGCTGTTTTCGCTTTTGCCGTCCACTCGAACCATGCTGACTGCACCCCTTATTTCTTTATTCGGTCAAATCATATGCCACGCGGTGCGGCTGTCCTATTGACGTTTGTCATGTGAGGTTCCCTGGGCGTGGGCGCCCGGGGCTACATCACACTCACTGTTTCAACTCCACCGCGTCTCCGTCCTTTAAGCTGTCTGGGCCGGCGACGACCACCTGATCGCCGTCGCGGACACCGGCTAGAATTTCGACTCCGCTGGCGAGGGTGCTGCCGGGGCGGACCGCGCGCCGCTCCACGCGACCGTCGTGATAGACGAACACAACCGGCTTGTTGTCCTGTGAGCGCACGGCCTGCGCGGGGATGATGGTTTTCCCGGCCTGCCCCTGCGAAGGCGCTTCATCGCCGAGGAAGGTGACCTTCACGCCCATGTCCGGCAGGATGCGTGGATCGAGCTTATCGAAGCTGATGCGGACCTTCACGGTGGCTTTCTGGCGGTCGGCGGTGGGGATGACGGTGCGCACTTTGGCGGGAATCTGCCAGTCGGGATAGGCGTCGAGAACGGCGGTGACGGGCTGCGCGTTTTTGACGCGCGCGATGTAGTTCTCGTTCACGTCGACCTCAATCTCGATGGAATTCATGTCGACGATGGTGGCGATACCGGTGCGGGTGAAGCCGCCGCCGGCGGAGATGGGCGAGACCATCTCGCCGCGCTGCGCGTCTTTGGAAACGATGATGCCGGTAAAGGGGGCGCGCACGGTGCAGTTGTCGATATCCTGCTGGGCGACGAGAATG
>Ga0075030_100004661_pt1 | contig 12383 bp, 7 predicted proteins | sample LitLauG_LLR_2012_FD_71393 | JGI IMG/M metagenome (GOLD analysis project Ga0075030, IMG submission 71393) | Freshwater sediment microbial communities from Pennsylvania, USA - Little Laurel Run_MetaG_LLR_2012 | ecosystem: Environmental > Aquatic > Freshwater > Creek > Sediment | place: USA... | reverse complement strand
CTTCATTATGCTGGTCAATGACCATCCGCCATTGGAATAGAGTTCGGCGGTATTCTCGCTCAAGCCCCCGCCCGCCATCAGGACCTCGCCATTTTGCAGCCGCGTCGCGTGGGTCGAGCGGGCATGGTTCAGGCTACCGGTCTCTGTCCATCTGCCGGTGGAGGGTTCATATAGTTCGGCACTGGCGAGTAATCCGTTTGCGTTGGCACCGCCTGCCACAAGCACCTGGCCGCTCTGGAGTAGCGCCACGCCGTGGCCAAAACGGGGAGCTGCCATGTTGCCCGTCGTCGTCCATTGACCGGTGGATGGGTTGTAGAGTTCCGCTGTGGCGGTATAAGAAGGGATCCCTTGGATGCTGGTGCTGACGATCCCGCCGGCTACGAGAACTTCACCGCTTGGGAGCAATACCGCCGAGTGCGCATAGCGACCAATCGCCATGCTGCCTGTAAAGGTCCATTTGCCGGTGGTGGGGTTGTACAGTTCGGCGCTGGTAAGTCCTGCAGTCGAATTTTCACCACCTGCAACCAGCACTTGGCCGTTCAGGAGCAGCGTGGCACTATGGCCCGCGCGAGGGACGTTCATGTTACCGGTATTTGCCCATGTACCTAAATTTGCGGCGAGAGCCAGGAAGGGCGTGCTCGCCACCAGACCAACGGCAAGGGCTGTAGACGCGAGCGTGCGAACTGAGGCAAAAATAGGCAAACGTCCGCAAGTCATGGCTATCTCCTGTAGACGGCTGGAGGACAACCAGAGTCCGTGTCGTCACGGCGGGTTCTGATCGAGTCATCGACCGACTGGTGAGCGTCAAGAACAGTCTTCCGGTATACCTTCGGGCAAACGTAGTTAACCAGATGTAATCATGGTTTGTGTCATGGGCCTGTCAACAGTTTGTCAAAGTTAGGGCACGAAAGGAGGCTACTGCCGAATCTGAACCGCCAACATGATCATGGGCAGGCCTTCCGGCTAACCGAAAGCCAGGCCGATTGTTGGCGTAACATCGCGTTTACGCTCACGAATAACATTTCGACTGCGCGTTCCGCGATTGATGTCGTCGTCATCGCGATGTTCCTTCAGCCAACGCCTTTCTGGCTAATCCAGTCTTTAAGCGCGCCTGCGTGCCCGACACACCGAAGTAATCTGAGTTCCGAAACCTTGCTGACCTTGTACTGACGCTGAGGGCGGTGCCGTTCGCTTCGGCTCCAAATCTTGTGCAATTCTTGCCTTCCAGGGCGTTCTTCCTGAGAATGCATCTCCTGCCCAAACATCCCCCAGAAATTTATATGCATCCCCAGAATAGTTGGAGTGAGGGTTGAACTATGAAAAATCCGATTCTCTCCGTTGTCTGGCAGCTCAGACGATTCGCTCTGAGACGAGTTTTTTCCTGCCTTGTGGCCGCTTCCTTCTGTTTCGGGGCGGTAGCGCAAGCTCAAGAGAAGGTCCCGGACGCCTCGCACGCCGCAGGATGGGTCGTGATTCCCGTGGAGGAATACCGCGTGCTACGGGCGAAGGCTTACCCGGTGGAGCAGAATCCGGAGCCGCCTCCGGTGGAGGCGACGCTGACTCGTGTGGACTACGACCTGCGTATTCCCGGCGATTTGGCAACTGGGCGCGCTAGCCTTACGGTTGACGTCCTGAAAGACGGCTGGGTGCGCGTGCCGGTGCCAGCGGGATTGCTGGTGCGCGAGGCCAGACTCGACGGCAAGCCAGTGTCGCTGGTGCCGGGGGCGCAGGGGAAAGGCGGGGCTCATCTGGCTGCGCTGCTCTCGCATGCTGGGCGCTTCGTGCTGCTGCTCGACGTGGACGTGCCCGTCACAGCGTCTGCCGGAGACGAGAGTATTTCTCTGCCCTCGACCGAATCAGGCGTAACGCGGGCCGCGGTCGAGCTTCCGCGCCAGGGAGTGGATCTGAGAGTCGGTGGGGGACTGCTGTCCGAGAAATCGGAGGCAACGGGCGAGACGAAGTGGCTCGCCTACGGCCACGGCAACGAGGCGTTGACATTTACTTGGCGCAAGAAGACCGAAGACCATCATATCGATCTGCCGCTGCGCATGCGCGGGTCTTTGACGCAACTGACCAGCCTGGCGGAAGACTCGACGTTCCTTTACGCCGAAGCGAATCTCGACGTGGTGCAGGGAGCGGCCAAGGAGGCGCGCATTCAGCTTCCGCAAAACGTCACCATTAATCAAGTCGCGGGGGCGATGGTGGCGGACTGGGAGATGAAAGACGGTGAGCTCGCGGTGACCTTCCTCGAGCCGGTCGAGCACAGTGCGCGCTTTGTGATCACTGGGGAAATCCGGCTGCCGCGGGACGGGATTGTCGACATTCCTCTGCTCCGGTTGCTGAACACCGAGCGCGACGAAGGGGGAGTGGCGGTAGAGATTCTGGGCGCGGGCGAAATCAAAGGCCAGAAATCGCAGGGGCTGGAGGATGCCGATGCTACCGATCTGGGCGAAATGGTGGCGAGCCGGCAGTCGCCTGCGCTGGTCGCGTTTCGGGCGCGATCCGGACCGGCGGGTGCGACGCGCTCGCTGAGTGTGAACGTGGCGCGCTACGACCAGCAGGCGGTTTTGATGGCTAATGTCGAAGAGGCGCGCTATCAGATCCTGATGAGCGCTGACGGGAAGGAACTGGTGCAAGCTCGGTATGCGATCCGCAACAACCAGCGCAATTTTGTGAAGGTGACCTTGCCTGCCGGAGCGACGGTATGGAGCGTTCTGCTGCAGGGGAAACCGATTCGACCGGGGCAATCGCCTGACGGCAGTCTGCTGCTGCCGCTCGAGAAATCGCGAGGCGGAGAAGATGCGCCGGCATTCGCGGTAGAGATTCTTTATCTCGCCAAGGCTCCGGTTTGGGAGGAGAAAGGCCGCGAGAAGCTGACGCTGCCCGCGCTCGATCTTCCCATTTCCCGCACCGGGATGCTGGTGTACTACCCGCCTCTGTTCCGGGTTACGGCGGAGCCCGGAACGTTTCGCCAGCAGGAGTATGTGAATCCGACTTCGGCGGCGCTGGTGCCGCCAGCTGCGGTGGGCTACGGCTATGGCGGTGGAGTTGGGAGCGGATCTGGCGCTGGGTTCGGTGCCCCGAGCGGAGGACCGGTGGCGGCGGGGGCTCCAAAGGAGGTCGATCGACTGGAGCAGTTCGCCAAACTGAAATCCAACGACGACGAAAAGAAGGACGCGACGCAGGCGCTGCTCGACACCTTCCGCGCCAAATCCAGCGCGGGAAGAGTAACCGGCGTTCTGCCGGTGAACGTGGCGTTTCCTGCATTTGGGCCGTCGATATTCCTCGTTTCTGAACTCACGAGCGAGAACCAGTCTCCCGCCGCCGAGTTCAACTTCCAGCGCGAAAAACAGAGAGGTGTGCGATGAAAAACAGATTCTTGTTGGTGCTATTGCTTTGCGGTGTGTGCGCTGCGGACGAAAAGGCGACGCTGCCATTGCCTGATCCGGGCAACGTTACGCTGACCCTGGACGAATACAACAAGCTGGTTGAACTCGCGGCCAAGCCTCCGAAGAAGCTGGAAACTGCGCCTCTCCCCTATTCGATCCAGCACGCCGATGTGAAGCTGCGTGTCGAAAACGACGGCGTGCGGGGGACCGTGCAACTCGACGGAGAAATCTTTCGCAAAGGCGTGATCAAGGTTCCGCTGACCAGCGGAATGACCGTCCTCGACGCGCACCAGAACGGCAAGAGCGTCCCGTTGGAGCAGGAGAATGGCACGCACATGGCGCTGCTGGCGGGACCGGGCGAATTCTCAGTCGCGCTCGAAACGGGATTGCCGCTTCGCATCGAAGCCGGGCGCGCCTCTGTCCGTCTGCCGGTACCAGCGGCGGGCAGCGTTCAGTTATCGCTGGTGATTCCGGGAGAACACGCACTGGCCAATATCACTCCCGGCCTGATCACCAGCCGCAAATCGGAAAACGGGCATACGACCATCGAAGCCACGCTGGTTCCGGGACAACCCGCGAATATCTGGTGGGCGACGCGCGAAGTGGTGGCGCCCGTGGTGCCGCGCGAAGTGAGATTCCTTGCCGACGAGAAGACGCTGGTATCGGTGAGCGAAGCGGAGATGCGCATTGCCGTGCTCGCCGATGTGAACGTGGTGCAGGGAGAGCCTCCGCAGTTCCAGTTGGAGACTCCCGCTGGATACGAAATCACGGGCGTGACCGGGGCGACGCTTGACTCGACGGAGACTCAGCCTGGGGCTTTGATCCTGAAAGTGAACGCACCAGCGCAGCGGACGCATCAATTCCTGATTTCGATGGAGCGATCGATCGACGCGCTGAAAGCGGACGCGCCATTCCTCAGCTTCAAAGGCGCGCAACGCGAGACCGGCGAAGTTCTGGTCGAGGGTGCGGGCACGATGGAGATCACGGCGAAAGAGGGCGGGGGCCTCAAGCGCATGGATGTGAAAGAGGTGAATCCGTATCTGCGGTCTCTGGCGCACTACCCGCCGCAGGCGGCGTTCCGCTATCACCGCCAACCGAGTGAGACGCCCACGCTGGCGCTCGAATGGGTGCGGTTCCCCGACGGCAGCGTGCTCGCGGCCGTGGCTGAAAGTGCAGTGGTCACGACGATGGTCACATCAGAAGGGAAGTCGCTTACCGAGGTGAAGCTGATCGTCAAGAACCAGGCACAGCCTTTCCTGAAGGTTGCGCTGCCCGCGGGCGCGACCATTCTTTCCGCCGATGTCGCGGGCGAGCGCGTCAAGCCGGTGCAGGGACCGGATGGAAACCGAGTGCCGCTGTTGCGTACGGGATTCCGGCCGACCAGTTCCTACACGGTTTCATTCGTGTTCATGCACTCCGGAGCTCCCTTCGCGAAAAAGGGCGGCGCGGAGTTGATCCTTCCCAACATGGACATCCCGATCAGCCTGCTGAGTTGGGAAGTTTTTCTGCCGGAGCAGTACAAGGTGAAGGATTTCGGCGGCGACGTCATCGCAGCGAACCTGGTGCCTGCGCCGTTTCGAGAAGGAGTGGCGACGAATTACCAAGTGGGGGCTGACGAGAATCTGAACGGCCAGCGAGTGCAAGCCTTCCCTGGGCAGATGGGCGGCTATGTAGTGGATCCAAGCGGAGCGGTCGTCGCCAACTCGCGGATTACGATCACGAACTCAGCTACAGGAGGGACCTCCACAGCAACGACTGATTCTCAGGGCCGTTGGGTGATAGCCGGCCTGCCCTCTGGAAACTACAAAGCGCGAGCGGACGCAACAGGCTTTAAGAGCAACTCTTTCAACCTGAACTACGATGCGGATCGTCCGTCGATGTACAACTTTTCGGTCGAGATCGGCAACGTTTCAGAAACAATTGAAGTCAGGGCAGAATCGGTTCAGCTTCAAACGGAGAGCGCTTCGGTGAGCAACCTGCCGATGAACGGACGCAACTATGACAAAGTGGCGAAGCTGACCCCCGGCGTTTCAGGCCAGAATGCTTCGGCCAACGTAATGAACTTGCAAAAGCGGGTGGCGGGCGTGCTGCCGGTGGCGACCGATGTGCCGCGGGCCGGCACTTCGTTCAGTTTCGTGCGGCCACTGGTGCTCGATGAGGAGACGAAAGTGACTTTCAGCTATAAGAGCCGCTGAAACTGGGCTGTCCCCGCGACGAACTTCCGTTTACATGCCGGATTTGGCGGATGGCATAGAATGTTTGTTCGCGGGGAACAGTTCATGAGCAGTGCCGAGGTATGGAAACCGTGGGAAGGCCGCGTGGTCGACGGGAAATTCCCGCTTCGAAAGTGGCTGGGTGGCTCCGAGCACAGTGCGGTCTTCCTCACTGAGCGCCCAGGGCCAGGGTCCGAGAAAGCTGCGCTCAAGCTAATTCCAGCGGACGCCGGGGATGCGGACCGTCAACTCACGCGTTGGCGTGCCGCGGCGAAACTTTCTCATCCTCACCTGATTCGAATTTTCGAAACCGGGCGTTGCGGGCAGACGCTCCTTTACGCGGTGATGGAGTATGCGGAGGAGGATCTGGCTCAGATTCTCCCCCAGCGCCCCCTGACTTCGCCAGAGGTGGCCGACCTGCTGCCTCCGCTGCTGGAGGCGCTTTCCTACCTGCACGAAAAAGGATTCGTGCACGGACGCATCCGGCCGTCGAACGTGCTGGCGGTGGGCGACCAGCTGAAGCTGACGTCGGACCAGATTACGTCGGCCGCAGACGGGAGTTCCAGAAGAAGGCAGCGTGATGTCTACGATGCGCCAGAGACGGCGGCTGGGATCGTCTGGCCGGCGAGCGATTTATGGTCGGTCGGCGCCACCTTGGTGGCCGCACTATTGCAGGGCACGCCTTTTTCGGGAGAGGGGTCGCAGGGCGATCCGAACCTGCCCAAGACGTTGCCCGAGCCGTTCCGCGGCATTGCCTGCGAGTGTTTGCGCTTCGATCCGAAGCGGCGATGCTCCGTCGCTGACATCATTGCGCGCATGCAGCCTCCGGGACGCTCAATCCCTGCCGAACCCGAGCCGGTGCCCGCTCCTCGACGTCGCATGAATCGTGGACCACTCGTCATTGCGTTGCTGGTGGTGGCCCTGCTGCTGGGATTGATCTTTTTCTTCTCCAGCGGAAAGAGGGGGACGTTGCGGCCTGCGGCCTCGACGCAGCAGCCCGCGCCCGAGACACCGCCTGCTACATCGCCGCGGCCCACAACAACGCCGGCGTCGGCGCCAGTTGCGCCCATCCCCAAACCGGTGGAGCGATCTAAGTCTGCGTCCCAAGGCGCGGTGGTGCGACAGGTTCTCCCCGAAGTTTCGCCGGGCGCGCGGCGCACGATTACGGGCAAGATCAAGGTGGTCGCGCGGGTTGAGGTGGATACCGCGGGCAAGGTTACCGACGCGAAGCTTACCTCTCCGGGACCGAGCAAGTATTTCGCCAACCAAATTCTGAAAGCGGTGCGGCAGTGGGAATTCTCGGCGCCTGAGGTGGCTGGGCAGCCGGCGGCGAGTGAATGGGTGCTGACCTTCCGCATCGGACGGAAAGGGACACAGGTTTCGCCACAGAAAGTGAAGCGCTAGGGAACGTCGGAACAAGTCTGCGCCGCGTCAAAACCTTAAACCGCTAAGGGCGCTAAGAAAACCGCAAAGGCCGCAAAGAAAATTAGCGGCTACTGCGATGAGGACTTGATCAGCGATTTCCTAGTTTCCGTCGGCTTGACGCAGCTTCCACACAATCTGCCTCGCCATGCCGAGGAGGACTTTTGCATCCATGCCTTCCAGGTTCAGGCGCAGAATAAGGCGACGCACTTTCTTTTCGCAGACGGCGTCGGTGCCCGGCTTCACGTAGCCGCTGCGGTGCAGTGCCTCGAGCAATGCTCTGGCAATTTGCTCGTTGACCTCGGCCGTGGCCAGTTCAACGGGGGGCTTCTCCGACTTTGGGGCTGAGTTGCGGGCTAACTCGTATAGGCAAACGGCGACCGCCTGTCCCAGGTTCATCGAGATGTGGTCGTCGTGCGTGGGTACGTTCAGCAGCCAATGACAATGGCTGAAGTCTTCGTTGGTGAGGCCGATTTTTTCCGAGCCGAACAGGAGGGCGACCCGGCCGGTTTGGAGTTGCTTGTGGATTACTCTGGCCGATCGTTGGTTGAGCCGATGCAAGGGATGATGCAAGACGCGGCTTCGCACGGCGGTCGTGCCGACGATCAGGGAGCAGTCGGGCACGGCGTCGGCAACAGTGTTGAATTCTTCCGCCTTCTTCAGCAGTTCCGAAGCGCCAACGGCGGAACGAGCCTCGCGAAATGCTACGGCGTACGGATTCACCAGGCGTAAAGAATGCGCGCCGAAATTGCTCATGGCCCGGGCGGCTGCGCCAATATTGAGGGGATTGCGCGGGCGCACCAGTACAACGACGAGACGGTCCAAAGCAGCAGGCAAGGCCTCAATTCTACGACAGGCTCCCGTTGTACGAGGAAGTAGTGCTTCAGTTGGCGGGAGCGGCAGCGGCGCGGGCGAGATCCTTGCGTTCCGCTTCAGCCTGCTTGGCCTCTTTGCTGGCTTCGAGCGTCAGGTCCTGTGAGCCCAAGCCGACGCCGATTTTCTTGAGGAAGGCATTGGGCGGATTGCCACCGGCAAAAATCCAGACATAGTCGTTGGGAATTTCCTGCTGAGTGCCGTTGACATCGATGATCACAGATTCGGGCTTAAACTCCACCGGATTCGAGTTGAACAACACCGTCAGTTTTTTGGAGCGTATGAAGTCTTCGATGCGCTTTGTATTGCGCTCTTTGATGCGGCTGAAGCGCTCACTGCGGTAGGAGAGCGTGACCTGGTTGCCGGTTTGGCTGGCCAGGCCCATGGCAGCTTCCACCGCGCTGTCGCCACCGCCAATTACAAGGATCTTCTTGTTGATGTAGTGATCCGCCTCAATCAAGCGATACATCACCTTTGGCAGCTCTTCGCCCTTAACTCCAAGCTTGCGCGGTTCACCCGCACGACCCAGCGCCAGGATCACGGCGCGCGCGCGATATTGGTTGGTGGAGGTCACGACTGTAAGAATGCCGTCTTCGCCCTTCTTGATGTCTTCCACCTTCTCTCCAGTGGAAACGTTGAAGTCGGCCCGGTTAAGAATCATGTCCCAGAAGGCAAGCAGGGCTTCCTTGGAAAGCTGGAGCTTCTTGAACTTGCCGTACATGGGGAACTCCACCGGACTGGTCATCACCAGTTTTTGCCGGGGATATTTGGCAACCGTGCCTCCAACCTCGTCGCGTTCGAGGGTCAGGTAGTTGAGCTTATGCTCGATGGCACGCAAGGAAGCGCTGATACCCGCGGGCCCCGCGCCGACTACCAGAAGATCGTAGACGCCGGGAATGGGCTGATGCGCACCATTTGCCTTGATCCTGGTGGCCACTTGATCCACGCAGTCGCGGCCCTGGTTGACAGCGTTCTTGATCAGGGCAAGCCCGCCCAGTTCTCCGACGATAAACAGGTTGGGCACGGTGGTTTCAAACTCAGGAGTGAGGAAAGGCATGTCGCCAGCCATGCTGGGACTGGCCATCACCATCGTGATGGCGCCCACCGGGCACGCATCCGAGCACAGAGCGTGGCCGATGCACTTATACCCGTTGACGATAACGGCCTTGCCGCCGATCATGGCCAGCACGTCACCCTCCGGGCAAACGCTGGTGCAGGTGGCGCAGCCGATGCAGTAGTTGGTGTCGATGTGGGGATGCTGGGCCTTGGGGCCCTCGGAAAAGAGCTTGCCTTTTTCCGCAGATTCGCGGGCGCGGGCTTCCTTTTTCTTCAGGCTTTTGAGATAGACCAGAAGAAAGACGACCGAGATGAACCCACCGATCGCGAAAGTAATGATGTTATCCATCGCGGTCGGCTCAGAAGTACCCCAGAACGAATTGCAGTCCGATATGAAGCAACGCCAGCACCGCGAAAGCGTAGCTGAAAGGCTTATGCACCACGTGCCACAGGTGAAAGACCTTCTGCGAGCGCGAGAGAAACAGGATTCGCTTCAGCAGCGCCGCTTCTTCCGCGGCAGCCTGGATCGCCCTTTCGAGTTCCCGATGCCGGGTGCGAAGAAATCCCCCTAGCGTCGCGATCGACTCTCCAAAGCTCAATGCATGGCGGCGCAACCCGGCGACGCGAAACTTGCGGATCACGTCGAGGATCATCATGTAGACCAGCGCGATCACGATGGGGAGTCGCTTTATCGAATTCGCGTCCGGCATGTGCAACAAGGCGCGCAGGCTCGCTTCCGGCAACACATTCTGCGCCGCCAGTTCGTGCGACAACTGTTCCTGCAACTCCTGCACTTCCTTCATCGATAATTCAGCCGTGGTCACCTTGCGCGGAATCTGGGCGTAGAGATAGCGTCCCACCACCCCGCTGGCCGAGACGGCAAACATGATCCAGAAAGCCATGCCGGCGATACCGCGAAACTTGAACGTCGAGTGAAACGCAATAATAAACGGCGCAGTCAGCCCCATGAGTACGTGAATATCGAGCCAGTGACGGGTACTGCCTTTGGTTCCGAGCCATGTCCAATGCTTGCGCAAGGGGTAAAGGAAAATCCCCACAAACAGAGCCACGCCAACGAATCCCAGGTAGAGCCCGATGGGGCCGCTGGGCCGGAACATGTGGTGCTTGGGCGAGAACGGACGGTCCATCGCCGTCAGCTTGTAGTAGTCGAAGCCGTAGATAAATATGGCGAGGTTCGAGACAATGGCGACAACGTACAAGGCGCGTAGGCGCGCACGATGGCGTCTCTCCCCGTCCGGGACAACCCGGGTACGGTCGGCGATGCGGGCGGTAGCGGTGGCATTCGCGCTCATTTCCTTATTACCTGCTCCTCGGTGCTTACTGAGAATTTCTTGTATGAAGTGAAGTGATGCAAGTTACGCCAGTGCTGCTTGGGAGTTTCGACTTCTACGCGCGCCTGCGTCGGATACCAGTAAACCTGCTTCTCGTCGGGGAAAGGCAGGGGAGCAAAGTCAATCTCCGAATTCAACGATTTTAGCCCGACATCCGCCAGCGTGTCCGCGATTCCGGCTTCCATCTTAGCGATGGAGCCAGTCTGCGGTTCGATCCATGCTGTGCCGCCTAGTTCCAGAGGATACTCCCTTCCCCGCAGGGCCAGGGCCGCGGGGGACCTCATGCCCGAAACATGCTGAAAGCTGACTTTCTCCAGCAAGTGACCGTCGATGGTCTCCTCGCCTGCCAGGGTGAATTTGAATGCCTGGGAGTAGAGCGGATGAAAGACAAGAAACAGAGTCGCGAAACCGTTGCTGAGCAGCATCGACGTGTTCCGGCGATCCCGCTTGGCCTCGCGTACCGGAATGCGCGACTCAGACAGGTTGAGTTCGCCTCCGCTGTTCGTCAGAATCACGAGGTAGTCGTAGGTGGAATCTTCCTTCAGTTCGACCTTGTTGTCCTTGTTCAGTTTTTCCTGGCGGACTTGCTCCGTGCACTTCACATCCGAGAACTGATCGAGGAATCCTGAGGTCTGGCCGGCAGTGCGAGACAGGAGATCGTTCAGCTTCTGCGCGTCCGGAGCCGGGGGCGTTGTGCCCGCCTGAGACATGCCCGCCGCAAGCAGCGTCGTGAAAACCAGGACGCCAGAAAGGCGCCGGGAGCGCGCTAGGATTTCCATCAGGTTCGTCATGGCCGTTCGCCCCTCCTCTTGGAATCGAAGCGATAGCCCGCCGAGAACATCAATTGGTCGTAGCTCAAGTCCCCGCGGTTCGTGGTGAAATTACTCTGCAGGTAGTAGTGGGGCCCCAGCGTGGTTTCAATTGTGCCAGTCAGGAACTTGGAGCGGTTGTTGGCTGTGATCTGGGAAGCGAAGACCTGTTGTCCGAGCAGGAGTTCCAGGCGCAGCCGGTCGCTCATTTGCCGGGAAAGTGAGAGCGCGTCGTAGGATCCGGTGCCATACGAACTGCTGAACCGGGAGTAGTGCAGATCGGCCCGCAAGTTGATCAACGGCAGGCGGTTGAAGGTGATGCCGTACATTTGATTGAGCGAAGTCTTCGAGTCGCCGGTGCCGCTGCTGCGGCCCAGATTGGTGGACAGCCAGACCTGCTTGAGGATTTCGAGCCGCCCGCCGGCGCTGAATCCCTGGAACAGATACTTATCCAGCAACCCGGTGCCAATCAGAGTCGGATTGAACGTCGGGACCTGTCGGAAGTAGTTATAGTTGGCATCGAGTTCGAGCCGGGAAAACGGGTTCACGCGTACGGTAAAGAAGTTGCGTCCCAGCCCGGGCCCGGGGGAAAGTGTCTGCGAGTTTCCCTTGGGATCATCCAATTGCGCCGACTCGTAGATGGCGAAGTCGCGCTTATAGGAAAGCGAATCTTCGATGAACAGGAACGGGTCGTCGGGGGCCCATTTCACCAGGTTCATCCCGGCTCCGGTCGTGGCGCTGTAGTGGAAGCCATTATACTCGCCGCCTTCGAAATTGATGAACGCTCCACCGATGGCGCGGTTCGGGCTGTAATCCCAGGACGATGGATCAGGAGTGGAACCACCGAAAATCCCGAGCACGGAGCCCCTGGAGAGCCGGTAGCCGAAATAACCCCCGTCGATGGTGTCGAGGCTGGGAGCCCAGGGGAGGAACAGGCGACCAAATCCCATCACAAGGTCCGAGTTAGGATTGTCGTACGTCAGGTTCAGGTGATACGTGCGGTTGAGCAGGCTCTGCAAGGTCTGCTGGGAGGCAGCGGATTCCTTGGTGATCTGTCCGCGCCAATAGCCGCTCAGGTTCCAGTAGGAGCCGCCGATTCGGGTCATGTCACCCCGGAAAACGAAGGCTACGTCGGTACTGGTGACGCTGGCGAGGCCGTGGCTGATGGTCTCAATGGTATCGAACCCGATGCGGCCACGAGCGCGGTTGACCGAGGGCAACGGCGGGCGCGGGACCTCCGCACGTACTTCCTCGTCGAGGGTGTCGCCC
>Ga0075030_100004660_pt1 | contig 12384 bp, 9 predicted proteins | sample LitLauG_LLR_2012_FD_71393 | JGI IMG/M metagenome (GOLD analysis project Ga0075030, IMG submission 71393) | Freshwater sediment microbial communities from Pennsylvania, USA - Little Laurel Run_MetaG_LLR_2012 | ecosystem: Environmental > Aquatic > Freshwater > Creek > Sediment | place: USA... | reverse complement strand
GAACGTGTCGTCGCGCGTCTTCTTCACCTTCTGCGCGATCTCGCTGTACGCCTGCTCCCACGAAATGTCTTCCCAGTCGGTGGCGCCCGGCCGCCGTACCTGCGGCTTCAGCAAACGCCGGTCATTCAGGATGTCCTGCTCGAGCGACGAGCCCTTGGGGCAAAGCGTTCCGCGATTGATGGGATGGTCCGGATCGCCTTCCACATGGACGACCTGCGGGATCGCGTTCTTTGCCTTGTCCCCCAGCGTATAAATAATGACGCCGCAGCTCACCGAGCAATAGGGACAAGTGCTGCGCGTCTCGCTCGCTCTTGATATTTTGAGGCCCTGAGTTTGGGCGTAGACAGGAGTGAGGTCAAATCCGAGAAGGGAAATGCCCGCCCCTCCGGCAAGAGTACCTTTGATGAAGGTCCTGCGTGAGAGTTCCATGCCACGGCCTCCGCGATCGAGCGTTCTTAAGACCGAGGTTGTTGTTGTCAATCGTTCGAAAAAGCTGAACGATCGGGGGGCTCCCCTAAAGTTCCTGAGAATATACCCCTCGCATCCTGAACCCGTCAAATCGCTATCGCTTCGCAGTGGGTCAGTTTGGTTATCGTTTCATCGATTGTCGTCCCGAAGCCCCGCGCTTTCTCCAGCGGGGCGAGAGCCTGCCCTGAGCGAGCCGAGCGTATGCGAGGGAAGTCGAATGGGGATCTGGCGCGCGGTCTGTCAAATTGACGCACTACGGGCCACTTGCGCTCGTGCGGGCTCGCCCATATCAGATGAAAGGAGGCGCAATATGATGCCGGTTCGAAGGTTCTGTTTTTCTCTTCTTTTGCCAAAGTTATTCAGCCGCGGGAGGGCATGGCTTTAGCCATACCGAGAAAGCGAGACAAATGAGGAGCGGCTTTAGCCGCTGCGGGTGGCAACGCCAGTCGAACCTAGCGCCACGTCGACGCCCTGCTTTCGCTAGTCAATGACTCAAATATTATTCAACCCATTTGCCGCCGGTCCTTCTGTCCCGCATAATCCCAGCATGCCGCCCTCTCCCTGGCAGCGCCGCATCGAGCGCGCAGAAACTCTAGCCCGCGAGTGTCCTTTTGCACGTGAAATTCTGTCCTTCTACTCTCGTGTCGCCCAATTTCAGGAAGCCCTGCGTCGAAAACTCGACACGACGGCGGCGACCCCGGGCAATCCCTCCGCCGCACTCTCCGGCCCACCTGAGTTGCCAGTCCTGATTTCAGGCTTCGACGGATTCCTCTCCGTAATCGCAGAACACGCACCGACCCACCTCGCCGAAACTGCACGCACCCTACGCGGCGAAGGCGAACCATCCTGGTCGCAGCTCTTAAGCAATTACTGGCTCGCCTCCAACTCTTCCCCTACTCAGCCCGCGGATTTCGTCGCCCTTGCCTATCTCCAACCCTACGCGGAATTCGTACGCCTCCGCTCCGCCATGACCTGGGACGGCTACACTTACTCTCTCTGTCCTTTCTGTAACCGAAAACCCGGAGTCGCTGTTCTGCGCCAGCAGGGCGATGGCGCGCGCCGCTCTCTTCTATGCTCACTCTGTCTGGCTGAATGGGAGTTCCGCCGTATCGTTTGTCCTGCGTGCGGTGAAGAAAACAACGCCAAGCTCCCCGTCTACACTGCTGACCAATTCGACTACATCCGCGTAGAGTGCTGCGACACTTGCAAAACCTACGTCAAGTCCATCAACCTGACGCGCAATGGACTTGCCGATCCGATCGTCGACGAACTGGCTTCCGCTCCGCTAGACCTCTGGGCGCATGACCGTGGCTATTCGAAGCTGGAGCTCAATCTGTTCGGGATGTAGGTGACTCGCGGTCCCAGATGCGGTTGCCAGCGCATGTATAGAATAGGAGCGAAAGTGTCTACTGCATCTGGAGGTGAAGATTGTCGGTTGGGCAAGCGTTCCTGGCACTGAGTGCCAACGATCGGGAGCTGTCTCTCGGCAGCGGAAGCCACTGGGCCATCGGTCGTGAAAAGGATAACGCCTTTGTTTTTGACGACAGCGCGATGTCGCGCCGCCATGCTCTGATTCAACAGATGCAGGACAAGTTCTTCTTCATCGACCTGGGCAGCCGAAACGGTTCGCTGGTAAACGGCCGGAGGGTCACCGTTCCTCTTGAGTTGCGCGATGGCGACTCGGTCACCTGTGGCAAGACCCAATTCACTTTCCGAAATCCTTCGGCCGAACCAGGTACCGCGCCCGTGCAAGAGCGGATCACGGACGCCACCATCCCCCTATACACACCGAACTGGACTACGGTGCTGGTCGTCGACATTCGGGGATTTACGCCCCTGACCCGCGAGATTGGTGAAGCGATCCTCGCGCAAACTATCGGCACCTGGTTTCGCGAGGCAGGCAAGATTGTTAAGCGCCACGGCAGTTCTGGGGACAAGTACATCGGCGACGCGGTGATGGCCACGTGGACGCACCAGACTCGCACGCCGAAATCGGTTGAGATGCAGCGCGTCCTGCAGGCACTGTGGGAGATCCACGTGGTCACCAATCATCTGCAGGAACAATTCTCTCTCCCCGTTCCGGTGCGCATTGGAGCCGGCATCAATACGGGCCTGTGCATGGTTGGAAATACGGGCGGGCAGGACACCCCCGAGTTCAGCCCGCTGGGAGACAGTGTGAACGCCGCATTCCGCCTCGAAAGCGCGACGCGCAAGACCGAATTGGACATCGCCCTCGGGCGCGACACTTTCGAGCGTTTAGGAGATACTCCCGAAATTCAAGCTTGTTTTGAAAAACGTCTGGTCGAGCTTAAGGGCTACGAGAACGCCGTCGACGTCTGGTTCACTTCTTTTGCCAAGCTCGGCAGCGCTCTTCGCAGCCGCAAGCGTGAAAGCTCGAGGGCATCATCCAGCCGGCCGATTGCGCAACGTCCTCGCTGAGCAAGCGGTGGTGCGGTCTGGATTCTTAAACATAACTCTTCAATCGGTGTCATCCTGAGCGCAGCCGTTTTTCAGGCGGAGCGTAGGATCTGGCGTGCATCTCCACCGCCTCTAGGAACAAACTGGCTTCATATCTGTGAACAAATGCTGTTGACGCGTGACCACTATTAGCACTAGAAGATGTCCGCTGGATCGGCGTGCCGCAACTTGCGCATCGCCAGCATGCCGGAAAAACCGCACATGACCGCGGTCAGAAGATAGGTCAGCGCGATGCGAGTGGCGGCCATCTGGATAGGCAGCAGCGTCGCGGACCGCGCTATTTCGTACACCGCGAGCGAAAGCAACACGCCGGGGAGAAAACCCAACACGGAAAGGATCAGCGCCTCCTGCAGCACAACAAAAAACAGATACCGATCGGGATAGCCGATCGCCTTGACTGTGGCGTACTCGGGAAGATGCTCGGAGACGTCGCTGTACAGAATCTGATAGACAATCACTGCCCCGACAATCAGTCCCATCACGACCGATGTGCCAAAAAAGAAGCCAACCGGCAGGCTGGAGCCGAAGAAATTCTTCTCGCGCTCCATGAAGTCGTGGCGTGTCAGCACCGTCACGTCGCGGGGAAGTGCGGCCGCGATCTTCGCGCGAGACGCTTCGGCGTCGACACCCGGCTTGAGTTTGATCATCCCGACGTCGACGATTCCGAACTTGCGGGAGGGCATCAGTTGCAGGAAGTTTGTATCGCTGGTGATGATATTTCCGTCGTTGGCGAAGTTTGCTCCCACGTGGAAAAGCCCGACGACCTCAACTCGCCGGTGCGACAACTCTGTTGTCAAACTCCCATTCTTGCGAAGCAACTCGGCCACCGGGCCGAACTCGGGACGAGAACCCTCGTCAAACAGGACCTTGCCCGGTTGGGCGATCTGCTGCAGGTTATCGTTCACGCCCGGGAAGTCGAACACGCCCCGGTTCGGACGGAATCCGATGACGAAGATTTGCCGCTCGTGCCGGTTTACCGGATTCTTCCATTGCGCCATGCTCATGTAGAGCGAGGAAACCGACTCCACACCGTCAACGGCGAGCGCCTGATACAGGCGCTGCTCGGGAAAATTCTCCGTCGAAACGATGCACTGGTAGCGCGGGCTGATGAGAAAAACATCCGCGGTAAGATGCGAGTAAAACAGCGTCACGCTGGTGTAGAGCGCGTCCTGAAACCCAAGCTGCACCAGGGAGAAGATGACAGTAAAAGTAACCCCTGCCACAGCTGCAATCAGCCGGCCCTTCGCCTTGGTCAGCTGCAGCCAGGCAAGAGGAATATGTCCGCCCACCTGCGGATACCATGTCGACCTTGCCGGATTGCCTGCGGCCATCGCTCCTCACTGTCTATGCAACGGATTGTGCGGTTCGCGCTCGCGTCATTCGCAGGCAGCTCTCCAAAATCAGGCCCAGCGGCATCGCAAAATCCTGGAACGATTGTTCGTCCTCCGGCGTGAACGGCCCGCCGCCCTGCTTATTCAGCAACTGAGCCACGGCAAACACATTCTTCTGCCGGTCGAAGATGGGCATGCAGAGGATGCTCTGCGTGCGATAACCCGTTCGTCGGTCCACTTCCGGGTTGAAGTCCGGGTGGCTGTACGGATCTTTTATGTTTAGCGTCTCGCCCGTTCGCGCCACGAATCCCGCAATTCCCTTGGTGATCGGTACTTGGATTTCGAGCGGCTGAGCGTCGCTCGATTCCGCGATCTTGGAGCGCAGGTACCCTTGTTTTTGGTCCACCAGGAAGATCGTTCCACGATCGGCGTTGAGCAGTTCCCGGATCTTGAGCACGACTCCTTCCAGGATCTGATCCAGCAGCGCCTGCACTGCCTGTTCGTTTCCCAGGTCAATGACGTTGAGAAACTGCTCGAACTCGGTCGTCATCTTGTCCAGCAGATCGAGGAACTGCCTGCCCGACATGCTGCTGACGTGCCGCATCAAGTCCCCCTTGCGCTGCAACTTTGCAAAGGCGGCAAGCAGCTGCCCGGTGTTGGCGGCTAAGCCTGCAACGAAGGAGGTGATGCGGCCATCTTCCAAAGTCAACACGCGATCCGCCAAATCGAGAATGCGGTTGTCGTGCGTCACCAGCAAAATGGCGCAAGCCTGCTCCTTCGCGAGTTTGTGCAACAGCTCGACCACCTCGCGCCCCGTCTTCTTATCGAGCGAAGCTGTGGGTTCGTCAGCCAGAACAATCTTCGGATGCCGTACCAGCGCCCGCGCAATCGCAACTCGCTGCCTCTGCCCGCCGGACAGCTTTGAGGGGAACGATTCAATATGGTCGCCTAACCCGACGGCTCGCAGCATTGCTTCACTGCGCGAACGTGCTTCCTCTTTCGAAAGTCCCTGCTCCAGCCCGAGCGACATCTGCACATTCTGGCAAGCGGTGAGCGCATCGAGGAGGTTGTGGGCCTGAAAGATGAAGCCGATGTTCGCCCGTATCCCCACCAGTGTTTCGTTGCTGGCGCCTTTCAGTTCACGATTCAGAATGCGGAGACTGCCCTCCTCAACCGATCGCAAGGCCCCCGCCAGTGTGAGCAGGGTGGTTTTGCCGGATCCAGAAGGCCCATTAATAATGACGATCTCGCCCGGAAGAATGTCCGCGGAAACATCGAACAGGATCTGGCGGCGCAACCCTCCGCTGCCATAGTAGTGATTCACGTTTTGAATCGAAATCACCGGATCCATACGAGTCCCCTAAAATATCTCCGCTGGGTCGGCGGAGCGAAGCTTGCGTACGGCCAGTGCGCCCGAAAGAGCGCACAAAAGCGCCGTCAGTAGATAGACCACCCCGATTCGCATCCACGTCATTTGAATGGATAGCACCGTCGCCGCCTCGACAATCTTGTACACGCCCAGCGCCAGCAGAACGCCGGGAATGAAGCCCAGCACCGAAAGAATCAGCGCCTCCTGCAGAACGACCCAGAACAAACGGCGATCGGAATAACCGATGGCCTTCAAAGTTGCGAATTCAGATAAGTGTTCCGACACGCCGCTGTACAAGATCTGATAGACGATCACCGCCCCCACGATCAGTCCCATCACCAGCGACGCACGAAATATGAAGCCAATCGGCAGGTTGCGGCTCCAGTAGCTTCTTTCGCGGTCGAGAAAACCCTGCTTCGTCAGCACGGTCACGTCGTCCGGTAGTGCCGCCTCGAGCTTCGCGCGTGTCGCCTCCAGGTCAGCCCCCGGCTTGAGCTTGATCAGCCCCACATCTACGATTCCGAACTCGCGAAACGGAAGCAGTTGAAGAAAATTCATATCGCTGGTGAAGATGTTGCCGCTGTTCGCGAAGCTCGCACCCAGCCGGAACAGACCCGCCACTTCCACCTGTCGATGTGAAAGCTCGGTGACTACGGTTCCGTTCTCCCGGAACAATTTACCGATCGGGCCGAACTCCGCCCGCGAGCCCTCATCAAAGAGTACCCGTCCCGGCTCCGCCATCTGCGACAGGTGGCTGTTGACCCGCGGCAAGTCGAATACTCCAGTCTGAGGCTTGAACCCAACAACGAAGATGAAACGTTCGTAATGGTTCACTGGATTCGTCCACTGCGCGGTGTCCATGTACACCGACGAAACCGAATCGACTCCATCGACCGCAAGCGCCTGGTAAAGGCGCCGCTCCGGGAAGTTCTCTCGGGAAACGACGCACTGGTACTGGGGACTGATGAGCACCAGGTCAGCGACAAGGTGAGAATACAAAAGGGTGATGCCCGTGTAGAGCGCGTCCTGGAACCCTAGTTGCACCAGGGCCAGAATAACCGCAAATGATACGCCCGCGATGGCCGCAAGTAAGCGCCCCTTCATCTTGACCAGCAGAAGCCAGGCAAGAGGAATACGCGCATTCACGGCCGGATCACCACGTTCACTTTGCCGTGGATCAATTGCGCCACCGGGCTGCCGTCATCGAGCCGAATGCGAACTTTGAACACTCGTGCATCGGCGAAAACGACCGGATCGAGCGGAAGGACCTCATTCTTCGCAATGGTAGTGCCGACAACTTCTACCACTCCAGACAATTCACCGGAAAACAGGTCGCTGGTGATGGAGGCCCGCTGGCCAGGGTGGACCCGCGCGATGTCTGTTTCATAGACGTCGGCTTCCACATACATCGCGTCCGTCTTCCCTAGATCGAGCAGTCCCTGAGGCCCTGCTTCCTCCCCCGGATGAGCATGAACCTTCAGCACTCGTCCGGTTACAGGGGAATAAACCATCGCCGTTTTCAGTTTCGCTTGCGCCTGGCCCGCCTCCGCCATCGCGACCCGCAGTTCGGACTCGGCTACATCAACATCCGTCTGCCGCACTCCAGAGATGCTCTTGAGCCGTTCGTCCGCTTCCTCGAGCTTTCGTTCCGCTGTCCGGACTGCAAGCCTCTTGGCGTCGAGTTCCGCCGTCGAGACGTCGGTCTTTTCGTGGAGCACTTCATAGCGCTGGTACTCGGAGCGCGCGTTATCGAGCGTAGCCTGAAGTTGATTGACCTCTGCCTTTTGAGCTGCGATGTCAGACTGGCTGGCGCCAGCTTTTACCTGGGCAAGCTTTGCACGAGCCAGGTCCACTCTTGCTTCGGCAAGCTCCACTGTCTTTTCTATTTGCTCTTTGCTGTCCAGAACGGCGAGAAGCTGGCCCGCCTTCACCTGATCGCCCTGCTTCACCTTCAACTCACGCACGCGCTGCGACCGGCCTTCGTAATAGTCAGCCGTCACCAGCAACACTCCGTCCTGCGGCTCAATATGGCCGAGAGCGGCTACCGCGCCGTTTTCGGCATGGCCTGCTCCTCCTGCGGGGCGAACATCCGCGGTCCCGTTGGGGCCCGCCGCGTAGGCAGATGATGTCCTCTCTGGAGCGCGCCACGCCCACCACATGATCAGCACGGGAACGAGTAGCAACAACAGCAGCAGCGGCAGGAGCAACCTGCGAACAACAGCAGACACATGCAGTCGTGGGGTCTGAAGTGGCATCTCGCGTATATTACACCTGCGTATACCACATCGGGTCGAGGAAGGTACACAAATGTCCAGATCAACGGGAATAGCTATCGGTGTTTTGTTGCTCGTCATGGCCTGTTCCGCCCAGTCGGTCCAGCCCGCTGCGCCCGCCCGGGATCTGAGTTTGGAGAAGGCGATCGAAATGGCCCTCTCCCCCCGGGGCAACACCACCGTGCAGCTCGCTCACGAATCTGAGCAGATGGCACATTCCCGCTATTCCGATGCTCGCGCCAGTCTCCTGCCTAACCTGGATGGTTCGGTCACCGAACAAAACCAGATCGTTAACCTAAGGGCCCTCGGCGTCCGCTCTGTCCCGAACAGCGGTGTCGTGCTTCCCGAGGAAGTTGGCCCCTTCTACACCTTCGACGCGCGCATGCACCTGAACCAGAATGTCCTTAACCTGAGCACGATTCGCCGTTGGCAGGCCGCGCAGCAGGATGTCCATGCCGCCAAGGCCGAAACGGATGGCGTCAGTCAGCGCATTGCCGCCACAGTAGCGAAAATCTACGCCGCAGCCCTGCACGCAGACGCGGACGTCGAGGCCGCCAAGGCGAATATCTCGTTTGCCGAAGCGCTGCGCGACCTTGCCGCGAATCGGGCCACGGTGGGGGAGGGCACTGACCTGGAGCTTACCCGTGCCAAGCTAAGCGTGGCACGCGATCAGCAGCGACTGCTGGCGGCCCAGACCGAGGAGACTCGCGCCTACCTGGACCTCATCAACGTACTCAACTTGAACTGGAACACCGCACTGCACCTGACCGGGACCCTCGGCAGCCAATCTGCTGAGACGCTTACCGCCGAGGAAGCGGTTGCTGTGGCGTTGAAGTCGCGAGCCGACTTCAAAGTCCAGGAAGACCGCACCGAGAGCGCGAAACTGAACTACAGCGCTGCCAAATACGAACGCATGCCATCGATCGTCGGCTACGCGGACTATGGCGTCATCAGCGGTGTGCAAACTCACACCATCGGCGCCGCGCTTCGCGTGCCCATTTTCGACGGTGGACGCCTGGACTCCGATCGCGCTCAAACCTCTTCCCTCATCCGTCAGGAGCAAATCCGCCAGACCCAGCTTCGCAACCAGGTCGAACTCGAGATTCGGCAGTCGTTGGCCACCGTGACATCGATGGAGCAGCAGGTCCAAGTGGCCGCGCAAGCCGTAGCTCTGGCCGAAGATGAGCTAGGTCGTGCGCGCCGCCGGTACGAAGCAGGCGTGACCAACAGCCTCGAAGTCAACGACGCCCAGACCCAACTCGAAGCGGCCCGCAAGGATCGCGTCGCCGCCCTGTTCAATTACACCAGCGCCCGCATCGATCTCGCCCAGGCCATGGGCACAGTCAAGCAGATAAGGTTCTGACCCGTGACTCGGCGTCGTAGGCGACCGGATCTGACGATCCCACTGTTTCCAACTCGCGCTCCAACTCACGTTCCACATCACGCGCGTAGTTGATGAAGTGATGGCCCAGCCCTAACAAGGCAAGGCTCCACCAGAGCTTCAACGGATCGCGGACCCATCGTCTGGCATCAAACAAAAATTTCCACCATTCCCTTCGGTAGTCGGAGCGGATGCCCTGGCACCACAGCAAACCAAGCATCATCCGCAAAACCGCCGGCAACGGAATTGCCGGAGCCTTTTGACCCGCTGGTTTCCAGTACTCCATCGCGCGACGGCAACGGTCGTAGTAAGCCGGGGGCTCGTATAGCGCCCTCAAGATCCCCAAGAATCCGCGCAGCAGTACCGGCCGTGGAATCAGGGTTTGAAAATTAGGGGGATGAAAGTTACTCACGATGGTTTCGTCGAGTAGCCGTCCTTCCGCCTGCATCCGCCGGTACAGTGGAGTCGTCGGAGGCGCCTGGAGAAATCCCAGCATGGCCCAGGTGATACCCGTACGCTCTATGAACTCTCGCTGCTGCTCGAAGATCTCTTCCGTGTCGGAGTCGAACCCGATGATGAATCCGCCTCCGATCCAAAGCCCTTTCTCCTGTAGAAAGAGGATCGACTCCACCGGATCCGCCCGCAGGTTCTGAAATTTCTTGGTCTCTTTTAGGGACTCTTTGGACGGACTCTCGATGCCCACGAACACGCCGAAGAAGTTCGCCTTGACCATGGCCTCCACCAGGGCGGGGCGTTGTGCCAAGTCAATCGATGCCTCGGTCACAAACAGGAATGGACGATTGCGGGCGGCGGACCACTCTTGCAGCTTCTCCACCAACTCCAGCGCGCGTTTGTGATTGCCGATGAAGTTGTCGTCGACGATGAACACGGGCTTCCGCCAGCCCATCTGAAACAGGATCTCCAACTCAGCCAGCACCTGCTCCGGTTGCTTTGTGCGCGGCGTGCGTCCGTAGATCGTGATGATGTCGCAGAACTCGCACTGGTACGGACAGCCCCGGGAGAACTGGACCGCCATCAGGGCATAGCGGTCCATCTCGAGCAGGTCGAAACGCGGTGCCGGGCTTGTCTTGACGTCCGGTTTGTCGGTGATCTCGTAGACGCGCTGTGTGGTGCCACCCTCCAGCTCAGCCGCAATGCTCCCAAACACCTCATCGGGCTCGCCGATCACCACGTGGTCGGCAAGCGGCAGCAACGACGAGGGCTCGCTGCTGGCATACGGCCCCCCGATCATCGTGCGCTTCCCGAGTGCGCGCGCCCGCCGCAGAATCCTCCCGACCGCTTCCTTCTGTACCTGCATTGCGCTCACCATTACGAGGTCGGCGTCGCGGATGTGCTCGTCACGGAGCTCTTCTACCCGCTCGTCGATGAACCGGATCGTCCAGCTCTTCGGGCACAACGCTGCGATGGTGAGCAGACCGAGTGGCGGAACCTGGCTCGTCTCCTGCGAACCTGGCATGCGGTCCGCAGTCCAGAACGATCGTGGTACCTCCGGCCAAACCAGCAGAGCTCTTATATTGGGCCCGAGCGGCGGAAATTCCTGGTCGTGACGGGTTGCTGCCCTCGATGAAACGGACTCTGGCAGCGGCGCTAAGAAGTTCTGTGAATTTGAGACTGCAGAATGGCCAGTCATTGCAGGATTTTTCCACCCCGGCCCAAGGCGCATAAGAGTATCATGAGCCGCCAAGCGAGCGGCCCATCGGAGAATCGGCGTGCGCTAAGATCGCGTACCGCGAGCCCGTATCCATGAACCCATGACCCTTCGAAACTCGGATGTTCAGCAAGCGCCTGGAATTGCCTCCGCCTGGTGGAAGATCTTGTGCGGGCGTGCCCCCGTGCTCTCGATCGAGATCACGCACGAGTGCCCGCTCCAATGTCCCGGCTGTTACGCCTACGGCGATCTCCACTTGGGCGGTCAAGTCACTCTCCGAAAGCTCAGCGACCGGCGAGGCGATGCGCTCGTCCAGGGAGTCCTCGATCTGGTCAGTACCCATCGGCCGAGTCACGTTTCGCTCGTGGGAGGCGAGCCCATGGTCCGCCACCGTGAACTGTCTCGAATCCTTCCGGCACTTAGCGAAATGGGAATTTTTACCCTGCTGGTCACCAGCGCCGTGATCCCCATTCCCCGGGAGTGGGTCGGCATCGATCGTCTGCTCATTGGAGTTTCGGTCGACGGTCTGCCCGAACATCACGATATTCGGCGAAAACCAGCCACCTATGCACGCATCCTGGAGAACATCGCTGGCCGCAAGGTGGACATCCACTGGACGATTACCCGGCCAATGACGACCGGGCCCGATTACCTTGAAGAATATGTCGCCTTTTGGAGTGCGCGAAGCGAGGTAGGCCGAATCTGGGTGAGCACATACACTCCGCAGATTGGGGAAGACACGCCCGAAATGCTCCGTCCTGAAGATCGTCATACAGTCGCGGAAAGGCTGGTTCCGCTGAGACAGCGCTATCCCAAGCTCCTGATCAACGAAGGCATTGCTCAGGCGCTCCTCGACCCTCCGCACTCACCGCAAGAATGCCTGTTCTCCTTGGTATCTGCCAACTATTCGGCCGATCTGAGAACGCGGGTAGAACCCTGCGTATTTGGAGGACAGCCGGATTGCCGCCAATGCGGATGCACCTTCAGCGCGGGCTTGCATTGGGCGCAGAACGTCAGGATCGCCGGTCCCTTTAAGATCAAGCATCTGTTGCAGGGTTCGATGGCGGTCGGGAAGCTCAGCAACCGTCTTCGACCCCGCAGGCAGCGCTTGCGCACCGAATCGAAACCGATACCGCAAGGCCTGAGAGCCGACGCCCTGTCCCACGATTAAGGTCAGGCGAAGGGTAGACTCGCAACCCAGGCCAGGCCAACCACGATCGACAGGACGGCCCCGCCGTACCAGTTGCGCTTGAGAGATCGAAAGAAGGCGTAGTCGGTCATCATCACGACCAGCAGCAGGGTCCCCAAGGCTAAGCCGGGTCCCAGGATCTTCCAGTTGTTGCCAATCACCGGCGCCGCTAGTGCAAACCCCGCGATTCCGCCCGCGAAGGCCCCCCAGGCTAGCCATAGGGCGC
>Ga0075030_100004654_pt1 | contig 12396 bp, 7 predicted proteins | sample LitLauG_LLR_2012_FD_71393 | JGI IMG/M metagenome (GOLD analysis project Ga0075030, IMG submission 71393) | Freshwater sediment microbial communities from Pennsylvania, USA - Little Laurel Run_MetaG_LLR_2012 | ecosystem: Environmental > Aquatic > Freshwater > Creek > Sediment | place: USA... | reverse complement strand
ATGAATGAAGCACTTCTTCAGTTGTGCACAGCTTTCGACGGTCACCGGCGCATTGCAGCCGGGACGCTGGGCGAGGTCGCACTCGTGGCACGTCAAACGGTAGAAGCCGGGGCGGCGGGTCCGGTCCATATCTATGACGACGGGACCGGGCGCGTGATCGATGTGGATCCGCAAGGCAGCGAGGAGGAGGTGCTGGCACGGCTGGCCAGCCGGCTCTCGCCCGGGCCGGTCGCTGAGCTTCCGGTGGATCCGGACAGCCAGGAGCCGCGTGGACGGGGGCGGCCGAAGCTGGGCGTAGTGGCCCGCGAGGTGACGCTGCTGCCGCGCCATTGGGACTGGCTGAATACACAGCCCGGCGGCGCTTCGGTGGCGATCCGAAAGCTGGTGGAAGCCGCACGCCGGAGCAGCGGCGACAAAGACCGGGCACGGGCGGCGCAGGAGGCAGCGTATCGTTTCATTTCCGCCATGGCGGGAGACCTGCCGGGCTTCGAGGAGGCTTCGCGGGCGCTGTTCGCGCATGACCGGCGCCGGTTCGGCGATCTGATTGCTGCATGGCCGGAGGACGTGCGGGATTATGCAGTCCGGCTGGCGTTCGCCGACGTGGAGCCGCCGGTGAACTGAGGGTTGGCTGGAGTGTGGCGCGGGATTTTTTGGAACGTGACATCCGCGCAGCGATACATATGACAAACTGTTTAACCAGGGTGCCGCAAAAAGCGATCACACGCCGATTGATGCTCGGGCATCTTGCCTCGCTCGCCGTTTGGGCCCAGACGGACGACGATCCGCTGCGCCAGTTGCGCGGGGCGCATCCGCGGCTGATCCTGACGGAGGCAAACCTCGAGCGGGTGCGCGGCCTGGTACGGGACAACCAGCAGGCCCGGCGGATCTTCAACGATCTGGAAAAAGAGTGCGAGCGGCTCCTGCCGCTGCCGGTGACCGAGTACAAGCTGACGGGACCGCGGCTGCGGCTGCAAACACGGAGGGTGCTGGACCGGGTTTCGACGCTGGCGCTGATGTACCGGCTGACGCCGAAGGAATCTTATCTTCGGCGTGCCATGGCGGAGTTGCGCGCGGCGGCGGGATTTCGCGACTGGAATCCGCAGGTCTTTGTGGACACGGCGGAAATTGCGCATGCGTTTGCGCTCGGGTACGACTGGCTTTATCCGGCCCTGAACGGGGAAGAGAGGGCGTTGCTGCGGGACGCGATCGTGACGAAGGCGCTGGATCCCGCGCTGCAGGCGTACCAGCAGCCGCAGCCGAACGGGTGGCCGCAGGACCGGTTCAATCGCAACGTGGTTTGCAATGCCGCGATGGGGCTGGCGGCCATGGCGGTGGCGGGCGACGCGCCGGCGGTTTCAGCGAGTGAGGCTGACATTGCGGCGGCGCGGGAGTTAAACGACAAGTGCGGCGCGGTGCTGCGGTACGCGCTGGAATCGATCCCTCGGGGGCTGACGACCTACGGGATCGAAGGCTCGTGGCCGGAAGGCATGGATTACTGGCAGAGCGTGACCAAGTACTCGTGCGTGTTTTTCAACGGCCTCGCAACGGCGCTGGGAAACGATTACGGGCTGAGCGCGTTTCATGGGTTCGATCGCGCAGGCCGCTTCAAGATGCACATGTCGGGGCCGGGCGGGAAGGTGTTCAACTTCGGCGATTCGGCAGACGACATTGGCGAGGCGCCGGAGATGTTCTGGATGGCGCGGCGATACAACTTGCCCGCCTATGCATGGAGCGAGCAGCGGGCACTAGAGCGAAATCCGAAGCCCGATCCTTACGATCTGGTATGGTTCGAGCCGAATGCGAAGCAGCCGGCACAGGCGGGGATGTCGCTGGACGCGGTGTTCCGCAGCCTGAATGTGGCATGCTTCCGCAGCGCGTGGGGCGATCCGGACGCGCTGTATCTGGCGGTGAAGGGCGGCGATAATAAAGATCCGCACGCGCATCTGGATCTGGGGAGTTTCGTGCTGCATGCAGGCGGGGTGAGATGGGCGGCGGATCTGGGGCCGGATGACTTCGACTTACCAGGATATGTGAACACGCCGAGGCGGTGGACTTACTTCCGGAACCGGACGGAAGCGCACAACACGTTGTTATTCGACGACGATAATCAGGACCCGAGAGCGGAAGCGCGGATTACGCGGCAGGAGAGCGCGGGCGAGCTGAGCTGGGTACAGATTGACTTATCGCGCGCCAATGCGCCGAAGGTGAAGCAATGGACGCGGCGCATCGGGATGGCGCAGCGCCAGGCTGTAATCGTGGATGACAAAGTGCGGGCGGACCAACCGGTGGATGTGATCTGGAACATGATGACAGACGCGGAGATTACGGTGAGCGGACAAACGGCGACGCTGAAGAAGGGCGGCTGGGCTCTGGCTGCGGAAATCCGCACGCCGCGGCATGCCGTGTTCGATGTGGCGCCGCTGCCGACGGTGGCGCCGAATGCGCCGAATCCGGGTTATAAGAAGCTGATTGTGCGGCTGGGCGATAAGCTGACGGAGCTGGATCTGCAGATTTCGCTGGCGCCGTATAAAGACGGAACTCCGCGGCCGAAGGTGACTACGCAGTTTCCGGTTTAGTACGGCATTCGGGAAGTTCCAGAACGTATTCCGTGCCCCGAAAGAGAGCCGGGCCGGGGGGCCCGGCGCGGGCTTGTTTGGGACAAAACCGGGCGTCCGCCCCACTTACGAAAACGAACGGGGAAGTTATCGTCCTTCAGCCTTGTCGCCCCGCAGGGTCATAATTGTTGACGCGGCTTTCGCAATGAGGCGTCCGCGGTCATCCTTGAGCTCACATTCCGCATAACCGACGGAGCGTCCGCGGCGGATGACGTGGCCTTCGGCGCGGACGAGACCGTTCCAGAACGGCCGGAAGAAATTCATCTTCAGTTCGATGGTGGTCATGGATTCGTCATCCTGGAGGCCGGAACCGAAGGCCGTGCCCATGGCTGCGTCGGCGATGTCGCAGAGGATGCCGCCGTGGAGCGTGCCCATCGGGTTGGCGTGTTGCGGACCGGCGTCCATTTCCAGCGTGACGTGGTCGGGGGCATAAGAGGCGACACGGAGGCCGATGAGTTTGGCGATGGCCGGCGCTTCCCCGCCCTCGGCCCATTTTTCGAAGATTCTGCGCATTCTGTCTTAGTATGCCCGAGACAGTGCACAAAACCGAAGAATCCGGTAGTGGATGGAGTTGTCCAGTGAGCGGGAGAAACCCGTCCCGCTCACTGGACGATGACGCGCAGGCCTACTGGATCGTGACCTGTACGGGGTTCGCGGCTACGCCCTCGGCAGTCAGCTGCACAGCTACGCTGCCCGCGCCGGCGAGTTTGGCCGGAAGCAGGACATTCACCTGGTCGAGGCCGGAATCGGCGCCAGCGGGACCCGCGTAGATCACGGTAGAGGCCACTCCGTTGACAGTGACCGAGGTCAGCGCGGTGCCGCCGTTGGCGATGCCTGTACCGAAGAGCAGCAGGTAAGTGCTGGAACCCCCGGTGCCGATCTTAATCGGGTTGGCGACGGTGGCGCCGTTGGCGTCGGTGGTGTAAACCTGCTGCACCGTCTGGGTACCGCCGGATACCTGCACCACTTCAGCGGCGGCAAGGCCCGAGCCGTTGAGAGTGAGCACTCCGGGAGCCACGGTGGAGATCTCGATGTTATTCGAGGTCTGGCTTGCAGTGCCGTTCGTAACCGTAACCTGCGCAGTGCCAGTGGCAACAGTGGAGGGGACAAGGAACGTGACCTGAGTGGGCGACACGGAGAGAATGAGGCCCGCGGTGGTGACACCGGCTGCGTCGAGGATCGACACGGACGTGCCTGCGAATTGCGTCGGGAAGGGTGACGTCGCGTTGCTGGTGGTGCTGGCCAGGTTCTGTCCGTTCGCAGTGGCAAGGGAGCCGGGAGCGATCGCGAAGGCATTCGGGTTGGCAGCAGAGAGGATCAGCGGCACGCCGACCGCCGCACTGGATCCGGCAACAGGCGTGAGCGAGACGCCGCGCAGGATTTCGCCGGCGTTGGCAGTACGGAGAATAGTAAATTGCTCCTTCGCGGCAACGGCGGGGTCTATGTTGCCAAGCGTGTCCGTGACCGAAACCAGTTGGTTCGGATCGGCGCCCTGATCGCCATTGGCACTCACAGTGGAGGTGATGCCCCAGATGGTGACAGTTGTACCATCACTGCTCACCTTACCCGTGATATTGCGGAGACCATCGGTGGCGGGGCTCAGCGCGGAGGGGTAGTTGGGAATGGTGTACTGCTGACCGAGCTTGAGGCCGCTCTGCAGCGTGTAAACGCGGGTCCAGACACCGTTGGTCAGGACCCACTTCTGAAGGCCGGAGGTGGTGCTGGTGGCAGCATTGGCCGTGGTGCCATCGCCTTCGTCGCCGACATAGAGAGTATTCGCGTTGGCGAAGAAGATTCCGAACGGAAACAGCACCGGATGCGGACCGGCGGCGAGAGTATTGGGGAAGCCGGGCAGGATCGTGATAGAGGCACTGGCGGCGTTTGCCGGCGTGGGGAGGCTGCCCTTGTCGCCGACGCGATAGACGGTGTTGAAACCGTTGCCGCCGCTGCCTTTCGTCATATAGAGCGTGTTATTGAAGATGGTCAGGCCACGGAAATTATTATCCTTGCCGGCTTTATCGGGAGGATACGGCAGGCCTGTGTCCGGGTTGGTGATCTGGCTGATGGAAAGAACGCTGATCTGCACCGCCGGCGTGGCATAACTCTGACCCGGGAGGGCTATCTGCGCGCCTGCCGTGGCGATAATATTGGCGGGCGTTCCGGCGCCGTTATTGGCATTGCCCGACATATAGTAAGTGCCGTTGGCGAGAATCGCGGCTCGTCCGTTGTTCCCGCTGTATGAGTTAGTGGGAGTTACCTGGATGGCTCCATTGGCGCCGACCTGAACGACAGCGCGATAATAACTGCCTCCGGCCGGATTGGTGGGATCGTAAGCTCCCGGTGTGTTGGAGTTCGATACGTCGACGGTGTTAACCGGGGCGAGGTAGCCCATGAAGGTAATTGCAGTGCCGTCGGTCGAAAGATTCAGGGCTACTTCGGATTTGGAGCTGAAGCTGGTGGTGACCAGGTTCGTCGGGATCGGGAGAGAATTGACGAGGGTGCCGGTGGGCGTGTACTGATCGAGAAACAGCGGGGAAGTGACGCCGAAGCTGCCGTCGATCAGATTGTTGTTGAACACGTTGTTGGTGCTGCTCAGCGACGGGTAGGCGCCGTTGTCGGTTGCTTTGCCGGTGCCGCATTTGGCGGTGGACGGACATACCGGAGGGAGCGGCTGGCCGACGGCCAGCGTCGATGCACTGCCAGCCCAAACGCTGCGGCTCACCACAATGTTGCCGGCGCTGAAGCCATTAAAGGATTGCGCCCAAACCGGCGGCGCAACAAGGGCGAAAACACTCAGCGCAAGAGCGCCACGGACAAATGGAATACGTCGAATGGTTTTTGACATGAAACCCAGAGTCTACCGACGGAATATTACGAAAATACTAATTTTGGGTAACAATTTCGCGACAACCGTGTATATCGATACAATGGGTCGGTCCGGCTATGCGTCCTAAATGGCAACTAACGCTGATCGCTGTAGCCGTTGCGCTGGCAGGGGCGTGGGGCGCCTGGTTTTGGCTCCATCGCGCGGAGGACGACCGGCAGATCAGCGCGCAACTGGAGGCAATCACTGCCAACTACCGCAAGATCATCATCCTGATGGACGGTGCCGGGGACCTCGATCCGGCGCTGCGGGCACGTTGCCGGACGGCGGGGCGGCGTATTTTTTGGGATAAGCAGGTCGCGGTGGAGGAACTCACGCGCAGGCTCGAAGCGGAGCCGCGCAGGATCCGGCAGGTCGCCGAGTATGTTACTTCATCGAGACTGCGTGACGCCGACCGACTGGCGTTTCTCGATGTCTTCGAAGAGCTGGGCGCGCAGCCTGCACCCGCGGCGGGGGTAAAGGCTGAGCTGGACGATCTGCATTCCATCCAAAACGCGTACCGGGAGGAAGTAACCCGCATCTTTTCGCAGTTTTCCACGCGCGGCGGCCGTGCGGTGCGCGAGAAATGGGATGCCTACGTCGCGTTTCTGCAGGGCCTCGAGAATCGCGAAAAAATATTGGCCCAGTACGACGATGGCGTCACGGACGAAGCGGATTCCGGGTTGCGGGGCAAGGCTTATCCGAACGAGATCTCCGGGGCGGATTTCGCGCCAAAGACGGTAGCCCTGACGTTCGACGATGGCCCGCATGCGCGGCACACGGAAGAGGTGGCAGCGCTGCTCCGTAAGTACGGAATTCGCGCGGCCTTCTTTGAAGTGGGAAGTAACCTGGGAAAAGTAGTGGACGGAAACGTCACGCTCCTGAAGACGGCAGAGATATCGAAGCGGCTGCTGGACGCGGGTCACGTGGTGGCGAATCATACTTACCCGCACAGAGTGCTGGCGAAGCTGACAGAAGCCGAACGAACGCAGGAGATCGAATCGACGAGCCAGTTGCTGGAAAAGGCACTGGGGCAGAAGCCCCTGCTGTTCCGGCCGCCTTATGGTGCGCGGAATCCGCAGGTGATGGAGCAAATTGCGCACGAGGGCCTCGAGAACATCATGTGGACTGTGGATTCGGAGGACTGGGCGGACCCGATTCCCGAATCGATTGCGGTGCGGGTTCTGAAGCAACTGGATGAATCGCACAAGGGCATCATTCTGTTCCATGACATCCACAAGCAGAGCGTGCTTGCGCTGCCGCTCGTGCTGGATGAACTCAACCGGCAGGGCTACACGTTCCTGGCGTTCGACAAAGGAAAGTTTGTGAAGTCGGAGCCGCCGGCCGGAGATGAACGGGCCGACGCCGCGCCTGCTCCAAAGCCCTCGCAGACGGTGGCGGGCGAGAAGCTGAATCCCTATCGCAACAGCTGGGCGGTGATCATCGGAGTGAACGATTACCAGAACTGGCCGAAGCTCCGGTATGCGGTGAATGACGCGAATGGCATCGAGCAGGTGCTGGTAAACCGGTTTGGGTTCAAACAGGAGAACATCCGCAAACTGCTGAACGGCGAGGCGACGCGGCAACGCATCATGCAGGTGATCGGGGATGAGCTGAGCGACCCGGCAAAGGTGTCGCGTGACGACCGAATTTTCTTTTTCTTTGCGGGACACGGGGCGACAAGGACACTGGCAGATAACCGGCAGGCGGGGTTCATTATTCCGGTGGATGCGGATCTGAATAACTACTATTCGACGGCGATCAGCATGACGGAGATACGCGAGGCATCGGACCTGATTCCGGCCAAGCATGTGTACTTCGTGATGGACTCGTGCTACAGCGGCCTCGCGCTGACGCGCGGCGGCGGGGGCGCGTTTGGCGGGGCGCGCACTTATCTGGATGAAGTCACGAGCCGGGTGGCAAGACAAATATTGACCGCGGGCGGGGCAGATCAGGAGGTAGCGGACGACGGGCCGAACGGACATTCCGTGTTTACGTGGGCGCTGCTGGAGGGCCTCGAAGGCAAGGCGGATCTGGATCACAACGGTGTGATCACGGCCTCGGAACTGGGCGCGTATGTGAGCCCGGTGGTGACGTCATTTTCGCGCCAGACGCCGGCGATGGGAAATCTGATCGGCAGCGAAGGCGGGGAATTTGTTTTTGAGTTACAGCCGGAGGCGCTGACGCGGGAGACAGAACAACTGGATGTGAAGTCGCTGGCTTTGACTAAGCAACTAGCGTCGCTGGAGCGCGAGGTGGCGGATAAGCAGGCGGAGTTACTGCGACTGCAGCAGAGTATTCAGTCAGAGACAGGGAAGCTGGCGCAGGGCGGCGGACACGCGACATCGACGCCGGCTGCTGCGCCGACGGGGGCGCAGATCGCGGCGGCATCGAGCCCGGCCGCGGCCGCAGCATCCGTGAATGCGGCGCTGCCACCGAAGGCGCGGGCATACGATCTGGACCGGATGGCGCGCGATTATTATCGAGAAAAGAAGTACGGCGAGGCGTTGCAGGCGCTGGAGCGGGCGGTGGCACTGAAGCCGAATGACCCTGTGTTACTGAATAACCTCGGGTTCATTTACTACGAAACGGGCCGCTACGACGATGCTGTGGCTTATCTGGAAAAGACGCTGGCGGCCGATCCGAAGCGAAAAGAAGCGCACGGCAACATTGCGTATGCGTATCTCAAGCTGGGACGGCGGGCAGATGCCAGGACGCATTTCGAGCGGTATCTGGAATTATTTCCGGGTTCTCCAAAGACGGACGAAGTACGCGGAATCCTTGCAACACTGCAATAGCGGGGTTGGTGTAGTGTCCAGGAATCAGCTGGACCGATCCTTCGGCTGGTACTCGCGACTTCAGTGGCGTTTTTGCGGGCGAAAACGAACGCGACTGAAGCCGCGTGTACCGGAAATGTACTAGCTCTGCGTTGCCTGTTCCATTTCGTCAAGGCGCTGCAGGAAAGACAAGGCCTCCGGGTAATCTGGCCGCAGCTTCAGCGCCTGAGTGAAATCGGCGCGCGCCTGAGTGAGATCTGGCTGGTAGAGCAGATGATAGACGCCAGCGAATAACTGCGCGCGCGCATCCAGCGGGCGAAGGCGGGCGATCCGCTCGGCAATCGCGGTGGCCTCGTCGTACATTTCCAGCTGATGATACTCGGCGGCGAGGAAATCAAGACGAGAATCGTCGGTTGGGTCAGCGGCGATTTCTTCGTTGAGGATCCGGATATACCAATGGTTCTTGCGGCGGCGGGCTTCGGGATCGGACGCAAAGTTGTGATGGATGCGGATGTCAGTGGTGAGCAGGCGCCCGCCAGCCGCAAGGATGGAGGCGTCGATTGTTTCGTGAACCCGGCCGCGATAGCGATGGGCGGGGCGGTTGGGGAAGATACGGACCGCGTGGTCCGTGGTTGTGGTGGTATCTGATGTAGACGCGTCCAGCGCATGGTTGTGGCGCTCAAGATAGTAGCCGGCGTTTTCGCTGCCGGCAATGAGATGCGCGATCAGAGACACCGTTGCGGGATCGAGCGTCTCATCGGCGTCGAGCACGAGAATCCAGCGGCCGGTGGCATGGGCGAGCGCGTGGTTGCGGGCAGCGGCGAAATCGACAAAGGAGAAATCGAATGGCAGGATCTGCGCGCCGTAGCCGGCAGCGATACGCGGCGTGGCGTCGACGGAGCCGGTATCGACCACGATGATTTCGGGCGCAAGAACGCTGACGGAATCGAGACAGCGTGGCAGGTTGCGCTCCTCATCCTTGACGATCATGCAGAGGCTGAGGGCGGGCTGCATCAGTTAACGTGGCCGGATTCAGCGGGTCTTGCGCAACCAGATGCCGCCGCCGGAATTCTTCATGCAGAGCGGCATCAGTTCCCGTGTCCGGGCGACGTGTTTCAGGTACACGAGGTCGCTGAAAAACACGATATCGAAGGCATCGTTATATTGCAGAAACGCCCGCAGGGCATATGTTTCATTCCACGAATGATTGTGCTCGGTTACCCAGCGGCCAGGATATTCGAACGGATAAAAAATGTCGTGAATGTGTATGACGACGCCTTTGTTCAGCAGCGGAAAGATCCGGAAGAGGTAGTCATTCACGTCGCTGCCCATCTTCGAAACATGGGAGGAATCGATGAAGAGTATGTCGTTCTCTTCGAGCTGCGTGAACAGGCTGTCGGGGGTTTCCTGGAGGGTTTTTTCGAGGATATTCCCGCGATACCGGTCATCGGGCGCAAGCCGGTCGAGCAGAACCTGCGGATACGGGTCCACCATCGTGATTTCGATATTGCCGGAGAAAAACAGATCGTTGGTGTCGAGCGTGACGCCGGATGAAAAACCGCAGCCGATTTCCACGATGCGGCGCGGTTTGACGTCGCGAATCATGCAATGCAGCGTAATGGCATCGCCGTAGGAGAAAGCAGAGTTTTCGTAGTAGTAGCGTTTGCCGTCCGTCTTCTCCGGCGTAAAGGGGAGTTCGGGATAGTAGTCGCGGCTGAAGCGCTCCAGCATCCGGCCCATGGCTTCTTCATCGATGCGCACGCCGGGGCAGCTCTGTTCGAAACGGCGGCCCTCTTCCCGGATAACGGCGAGGACGGCGGGATCGTTCGGGTTGACGACGGGCGAATAGAAGTGGCCGGGAGGTGCCAGCATCTTGTGGGTTCGCTCCTGCAACTCCTGGTATTCGGTCCGCAGCCGGTGGAGGTGCACGAGCGCTTCGGCCCGTTCGGCATCGAGGCGGATGGCATGGCCGTGCATTTCGTCGCGCTCTTTGGCGAGGGTGTCACGGGCGACGATGGCCGCTTCCAGATCGGTGCATAGCTGTTTCTCCCGCTCGTTTCCGGCAGCTAATGCGGCATGCAGGCGAGTGGCATGCTCGAAAACCTTGTCGCGCTCGGCGGCCAGGGCCTCGAGCGGGCGGCCCGGCAGCTGAGTCAGGCCATTCAGCAGGTTATTTTCGGCCAATAAACGCTGGTAGTGGCGTGCCGCCCTTTGCCGGGCAATAGCTTTGACGATGGAAAAAAGGCCTGCCATTCTGAATTGCCTACTCTACCATTCTCGTGTTCAATTCCTGTGCCACATCGCCGCCGGAGGGAGCGCTCCGGGCGCAGTCGAATTCGTTGCGGTATATTCGTTCATCGCGTGGACTCCCCCTGAACACCGCGAAACGCCACCATGCACCATTTCATCTGCAACATCTGCGGCACCGAGGGCGACTCGGAACATCTGGACCGGGAGCGCTCCAGCTGCGCGACCTGCGGTTCCAATGTACGGTATCGGTGGATCGTACACGCGCTCTCGACGGGGTTGTTCGGCCAGAGTCTGCCACTGCAGGAAATGCCGGTGCGAAAAGATATTCGCGGAATCGGCCTGAGCGATCCGCAACTCCTCGCCGACGCGTTCTCTGTGCCGTTCGCTTACGAGAACACTTTTTACCACACCGAGCCGCGTCTCGACATCATGACGGCGGCGGGCGAGGCGGAGTACGACTTCATCGTGTCCAGCGAGGTGTTCGAACACGTGAACTCGCCGGTGCAGACGGCGTTCAACAATCTTGCCCGGCTGCTGAAGCCAGGCGGAGTGGCGATCTTCACCGTGCCGTGGGGATTCCAGCCGGAGACGATTGAGCATTTTCCGAGCCTGCACGACTGGCAGCTGGTTGAACTGCGCAGCGGCTGGGTGCTGTTGAACCGCACGGCCGACGGGCAGCTGGAAACGTTCGAAAAGCTGGTTTTTCATGGCGGGCCGGGGTCGACGCTGGAGATGAGACTCTTTTCCCACGCGGCGCTTATGGCGCATTTCCGGACGGCAGGGTTCGCTGAAATCACCATGGCCGAGGAGGTTCCGGCGTGGGGAATCGTGGAACTCCCGTGGTCGCGCGGATTCCTGCTGCGCAAGGCCGCGGCTTAGTTCGTGGTTTCGGAAGTCATTCCGTTCAGGAGTAATGGCGCCATATGTTCGACGCAGTCTGGCGGGTTCCATCAAGGATCAACAATCAACCGTTCCAGGAGATTGAAAATGATGAACTTCGCGATTGAAAAGCAGCTGGCTGATTTGAGGCAGTCTTTCATCGTTTTCCGGCGTCTCCGGAGGTGGAGGCTTATCTCCACATTTTGGGTCGAATTATCCCCCCATCCGGACGATGAAAGCAAAGAGAATGTTCGCAATCATCGGTATCGTGCTCGTTTTCGGAGCCATTCTTGGCGGATTCCTGATGGAGCACGGCAAGTTGATGGTCCTTGTTCAGCCGGCTGAGCTGGTCATCATCGGCGGGTCCGCGCTAGGCACGCTGCTGGTAGCCAATCCCCTCCCGCTCGTGCTAAAGGTATTCAGGAGTTTACTGAGCGTAATCGGCGGCAGCCGCTTCACACAGGCATTTTATCTTGAAAGTCTGAAGATGCTCTACGAGATTTTTCAGCTTGCGCGTAAGAGTGGCATGGCGAAACTCGAAGAGGAAGTTGAGAACCCAAAGAAAAGCGCGGTGTTCTCCAAGTACCCAAAATTAACCAGCGATCACCATGTCCTGCACTTCATTTGTGACACCCTCAGAACAGCGGCTTCAGGCGTAGTGCTTCCCCACGATCTGGATGCATTGCTGGAAAACGATGTGGAAGTGCACCATCAGCAAAGTTCAGCTCCGGTACGTGCTTTGTCTACTGTGGCCGATGCGCTTCCGGGTTTGGGGATTGTCGCGGCCGTACTCGGTGTCACGATCACGATGAGCGCCCTCGGTGGCCCCCCGGAGGAAATCGGGCACAAAGTGGCAGCGGCGTTGGTAGGCACGTTCCTGGGCATTTTACTTTGCTATGGGGTCGCAGCCCCGCTGGCAGCCAATCTGGAAAAAACAGTCGAGGCAGAGAGCCAGTACTACCAGGTGCTTAGGGCCGGACTGATGGCGTTTGCAAAGGGAATGGCTCCGATT
>Ga0075030_100004650_pt1 | contig 12397 bp, 8 predicted proteins | sample LitLauG_LLR_2012_FD_71393 | JGI IMG/M metagenome (GOLD analysis project Ga0075030, IMG submission 71393) | Freshwater sediment microbial communities from Pennsylvania, USA - Little Laurel Run_MetaG_LLR_2012 | ecosystem: Environmental > Aquatic > Freshwater > Creek > Sediment | place: USA... | reverse complement strand
GCATGCACCCGAACACGATCAATCCAGATGACGAGACATTCTTGTACTCTGACGGAATCCCCTCAGGACGTGAATAAATATAAAAAAGAATCCACGCCGCGAGATCCGCCGCGACCGCAGGCAGGACCCTAAGCGCAAGCCAGCGGTCGCGACATGCCGCTACTTCGCTCGCAAGAGCGATTAACAGGAACGCCGTGACGAACGGCACCAGATCATGCGTCGCAATGAGCAGCGCCAGCAGGGTCACCACGGCGGCAACATTGATCACCCAGACCACGGTGGTTAGATTGCGCTTCCACGCCAGCGCGTCGGCAGCAAGCACGAAGGCGGCGAGAATGGCGGCCGTCGCGAAAGTCGGTAACACCTCGAATCGAAGAGTCAACTCCCACAGCATGGGAGCAAGGATGAGAGCTGACGTGGTGGCATATACGGTGCTCGCAAAGCGTTCCCCGTCCCGAGTTCGCACGGCCCAAACCAGCCACATCGCGGCATAAGCCAGCGCGAGAGCGACGACCGCCAGTTTTGGAAACGAGCCCGATTCGGCCACCGCCCGGAGCAGATAGGCGCCCGCCATCCCGAGCATCGCCTTCCCCAAAACTCCAAAAATTCCACTGCCTTCTTCAGCCGGCAACGCCCCGGTGCTAGATGTCGGTGTGACAGGGAAGGCCGCTTCCGTCGGAGGCTCGGCGACAACCTGAGATTGACCTTCGAGCACAGAGACTCGCCGTTCCAGAGTCTCAATGCGCGCCGTGAGCCGTGTTAAAGCGTCGAGATCGTTCATAATCCCCACTCGCTTTAAAGCTGGCACCGAATATGTTCAAACTTTAGTGTGCTGGAGCGATGTCCGGCAGCGATCCCGATTTCTTCTCTGGCCAGGGTGGCAGCAGTTTCACCAGCACCCCTAGAATGACCAGCGGCATCACGGTCAGGACAATCGCCACGAGCAAGCCCTCACGGGTAACCAAGCCCATCTTGTACGTCGTGTACCCCAGAAAGCTCTTGGAAAACAGCTGTCCGCCGATCACCACATTCCAACGCATGGCAAAAATGCCGATCAAAGTTAGGCAACCCGCCAGGACATAGATGCGTTTACGCGCCATTTCGCCGAGCTTCCACAACTGCGTGAGAGCAAGTAGCAAATTGGAGTGACCGTGCCAAGAACAATCTGAATCACAATGTGCGACATGTACAGCTTGGTATGAACCATGAAGTCCAGACTGCGGAACGATTCATCCGACTCATAAATGCGATGAATGAGATCGAGCATTTCCAGGCTGAAATCAATGATGAAGGTATAAAAGAGGTAGCGTGCCACCGTGTCCACGCAAGTTATTTCAATAGTCTCTTTGCGCAACCACGTCAGCAGCATGTAAAGCAGCATGACAGCGGCGATTCCTGAAACCATGGCCGAGAAGATGAATACCACCGGCATGAGCGGCGTCGACCACCATGGATTCGCTTTAATCGAACCAAAAATAAAGCCAACATATCCGTGAAGCAAGAACGCGGAAGGAATGCCGATGAGAGTGATTATCCATCCGACGCGGTCATCGATTGCAAGAGCGCGTGGGCTCAGATTGCTCGAGCCCAGGGTCATCATTCGATAGATCAGGCGTTTCCATCCCGTCGTGGATTGCGAAAGCAACACAATGTCACGCCGGTAGTCGAGCCAGATTTCTAACACCAGGACAGCCATCAGGTACCAGAGATACACGAACCCGAACATCGCCATCGCTGATGTCTTGTGTGGCGTCAAATACATTTCATACGACCGTTCCGGATGCCCAAGATGCAGTTGCAGCGGCAGCGGCGCGATGAGCAAGAACGACAGCGCTGTTAGCAGCGCGAGACGGTAGGTCGGCTTGACTTCCTGCACCTGGAAAACGCGCTCCAGAGAGGCAAGAATGAACGCGCCCGCCACTAGTCCCGTGAGGAACGGATATAAGACGATCAGCACGCTCCACTGCAACTCGACTTCGTTCGGATACATGAAGCCTTCAACGCCAGGCATAACTGTTAATCGTCTCCTTGCTCGTGCCGATCTACCTCACCTCTACCTCACAGAACCGTCGAGGCCGTTATAGAAAGTCTTTGAATGAGTCGCCATGTAGGGCTTCAAAACCTGAACACTGTGTGTTTTCAGAAATTCGTGAATCGGGTCGTTAGGATTCTTCAGGTCCGCCAACTGGCGTGCGCCGGTTGGGCAATTCTCGCAACAGGCTGTGGTCAAGCCCTTGGTGATCCGGTGATAGCAGAGCGTGCATTTCTCGGCCACGTTTTTCTGCGGGTGGATGAAGCGGCATCCATACGGACACGCCTGCACGCAATACCGGCATCCGAGGCAATATTTTTGATCCACAAGCACAACGCCATCGGGGCTAATGAAGGTCGCGCCCACCGGACAAACCTGGGTGCATGGCGAATCCGAACAGTGGTTGCAAAGCTTGGGGACGAAGAAATTCTTCCCACCCTCTTCCTTCGACGGCAAAAACCCTTTCTTGCCGCCATCAGGTGAATCCACATGGGGATTTTCAATGTCGTAGTCCGATACGTGATAGCGCTCGACCCAGGTGCGGAAATATCCATCTGGAACGTCGTTCTCCGTCTGGCAGGCCCGAACGCAGTTGCCGCAGCCAATACATTTGGTGATGTCGATCAACATGCCCCACCAGTGATCGGACAACTTGTAATTCGGGGAGGCTTCCGGAGTTCCGGCTAGAACGTGTTTCCAAGCGACGGCCGCAGCTGGCAGCAGCAGCAACATTTGGCGGCGAGAAATGCTCATTTTTTCCCTCCGGCCTTTGCTTCCGACTTCTCCTCGGCGACGATCGCCGGGCTGTGCGGCTGGTGACAGGTGTCGCAGGGTAATCCGGAGGAGTGGTCCGCGGACGCGACTTGTGGGAATCCTTTGGGCTTGGCGAGATTCGCCTCGTGGCAACGTACGCAGAGCACTGCCGTATCAAGCTTTGCCGGTTGCACTGAGCCCGGATCATCAACGTGCTTTGCCAGCGGTCCATGGCACGCTTCGCAGTTGACGTTTACGTGCTTTCCGCTCTTCTTTTTTTCTAGAACATCCGCATGGCAATCTTCACAAGCCTGATGGCCTGCGAAGTTCACCGGACGAGCAGCGATCTCGGTGATGGCATCTCCTCGATAGTGCCCGTACTGACCGAAGCTTCTCGGTACCAGCGAGGCACGTACCCCTAGAAACACGAGGATGCCGACAACAAAAACGGCGGCCAAGCGAAACAGGTGTCCTGCATCTTTAAAGGCATTCATAAAACCGCGCACTTTGTAGATACCGTAGTTATTGGCGGTCGGCTGTGCGCAGGATCACTGGAGGGGTGTAGCTAAATCACAGGTCGGAGTGATTCTTGTTCGCGTATCCCGCACGGGTTCACCACGCTAACTGAACCGGAGCGGGCGCCAACAGGAATCGTCAATGTCAGATGGGCGGGGCTATGGGGGTCTGGCCCTTCCCAGCCCGACCCCCAGCTTCGGTAGTCCCCTTCGCAATTTTCGTGCTCCGGCGACCCCAGTTCGTGGCAAAATAGCTGCCACCTACCAGGGGCCGTTGGACAGCCAGTCTGCATGATCCCCCGCTGTGTGTCCTGACGGATTTCTAAAGAACTCTAAAGCATGGCTAGTCCTATGAATTACAAGGGAGATCCGGGGGAGACGGTCGAGACTTCCGGCCGTCTCTGGCGGTTCGCCGACTATGAGTTCGACGAGCTGGGAAGGGAACTCCGGGTCAAAGGTAAGCCAGTCGATCTCGAGTCGAAACCCCTGGACATCCTGCTCCAGCTCCTTCTTCATGCCGGCGAGGTAGTGACGAAGGAAGAATTGCTGGAATCGGTCTGGCCAAATGTCATGGTCGTGGACGGCTCTCTTGCGACGGCGGTCTCCAAGTTGCGCAAGGCGATGGGGGACGAAGACCACCCCGCAATCATGACCGTTCCCCGGGTTGGGTACCGGCTGGCGGTGCCGGTCTTCTGCAAGACGGTGGCTGCCTCCTCGGGGGCCGAGCTTGGATTCAAGCCGGGCGACACGGTTCCTGGTCGCGAGCAGTGGCGCCTTGTTCGTCCCATGGATATTTCCGGGTCGAGCGAAGTCTGGCTCGCGGAAAACCCAAAAACTCACGAACAGCGCGTATTCAAGTTCGCCGCCGATGGCGCACGATTGAAGGGTCTGAAACGCGAGATCACGATCTCGCGTTTCCTCCGGGAATCGCTGGGCGACCGTCCGGAATTCGTTCGCATCCTCGAATGGAACTTCGAAACATCCCCGTTCTTTCTGGAGAGCGAATACGCCGGGCCCAATCTCGCCGAATGGGCGGCTGCGCAAGGTGGACTGAACAACATTGCTTTCGATGTCCGCCTTCGCCTGCTTATCGATATTGCCCACGCCCTCGCGGACGCGCACGATATCGGCGTGCTTCACAAGGACTTGAAACCAGCCAACATCCTGATGGTCCCCAATGCTAAAGGAGGATGGCAGGTCAAGATCGCCGACTTTGGCAGTGCGTCGTTGTTCGAGCCTTCGCGGCTCCAAGCTTTGGGAATCACTAACCTTGGGTTCACACTGAATTCTTCGCTGGAAAACCAATCCGTCGCCGGCACTCCGGCGGGAGTGCTGACCGGTACATTGATGTATCTCGCCCCCGAAGTTCTGGCCGGACAGTCGCCCAGCGCCGGGGCTGATGTTTACGCGCTCGGCGTGATGCTCTACCAGTTGGTGATCGGCGACTTCCGCAAGCCTTTGGCTCCCGGATGGGAAGCGGAAGTTAAGGACCCGTTGCTCCGCGAAGACATCGCCGATGCCGCGTGCGGCGATCCCCTCAAACGTCTGAGCAGCGCGGCCGATCTCGCAGAGCGGTTGCTCACGCTCGCTGTACGTCGGATCAAGCGCGATGAACTGCAAACCGCGAAGCTGCGGGTCCAGGTAGCCGAGCGCAAACTCGCTGCGGCCCAGGCGCGGCGTCCCTGGGTGGCGCTCGCCGTGATCGCTTTAGCCGTCGGAATGGGAACGAGTTTCGTTCTTTATCGCCGCGCCGTTCACGAACGCGATGTTGCTAACCGGCAGACTGCGATTGCCAGTTCCATCAACCGGTTTCTTTCCGATGATTTGCTCGGCCGCAGCAATCCCTTTTCGAGTGGCAAGTCGAGCGAGTCGTTGATGGATGCCATCAAGCAGGCATCGCCCAGTATCGACCGCAAATTTAAAGACGAGCCGCTGGTCGCTGCACGCCTCCACCAGACCATCGCTCGAGCTTTCGACAACCGCACCGACTATCCCGACGCTCGGGTGGAATATGACCGCGCCGCTGCTCTCTTCAAGCAAGTCGACGGTGATTTATCGCAGGACGCCATCATCATTCAGCTGCAACGAACTACGCTGGAATCGCGCAGCTATGAAAGTGGCTCTCTGCCGCTGGCCAAATCCATCCTCGCGCAGCAGGAAGCGATCATTGCCAAGCTCCCGCATCCGCGGCCCGATCTTGAGGTCTGGCTTTCCTCGGCCCGCGGAATGGTCGCGCTCATCGATAACAATGCCAAGTCGGCGGCCGAGAACTTTCAGACGGCGGTGAACAGGGCAGAGGCACTTCCGGACTTCGACGAGACGGCTCGACTGACCTTCAAGCAGAGGCTGGCCTTCTCTGACATCCGTCTGGGAGAGGGAGCAAAGGCCGAGCAACTGTTTCGCGAACTGATCGACGCCTTCACGCGCGTAGTGGGTCCGGACAGTCCCCACGTGCTGCGAGTCCGCCTGAATTTAGCGCAGGCCTTCATGATTCAGAACAAGCATGAGGAGGCGATCAAAGAGGCAACTGCCATCTATCCGGAGTTTGTATCCCGGCTCGGGCCGGACCACGAACTCACAATGCAGTTGCTGAGCACGCGCGCCCAATCGGAAGGCAGCCTCGGCATTTGGGAGGACGCCATTCGCGACGACTTAGCGATTCACGAACTCGCTGTGCATAAGCAGGGGCCGCTCTCTTTCTTCGCTATCGCTCCGCTGATTGACGGCTCTCTCGCGCAGTGCCGGGGCGGGCACGTTCGCGAAGGAGAGTCCAACGCCCGTCAGGCCTATGACGCATCAAAGAAAGCATTCGGCCCGACCGCAGGACTAAGCGGCGGCGCGGCCTATGCCTTCGCTAGTTGCCTGATCGGCGCCGGTAAATTGGGCGAAGCGACGACGTTGTTGCAGCAAATTAATGTCTCAGCGCTGGCGCAACTCACGGGCAATCCGGACTGCGGCGCGGACATCAAACTGGCGCAGGCCGAAATCGCCTATCGTCGAGGAGATTACAACGCAGCGCGCGGCTATGTCCAAGCCGTCACGCCCGTCTTCACCCGCAAAGACGCCGAAAAATATCAGAAGCACGCGCTCGAAGTTCTGACTGCTATGCTCGACAAACCGCCCCATCGCGAGTAACTACATCGCAGGACCGGCGTCCCTCCCTCGATCTGACAAATAACGGTCACAATGGTCGGTGACCTGAATCACTGATCAGCACGATCAATCCGGGCGATAACCGATGCTGTCCCATCCCAGGGTGCTGTCGAATGGAAGCGCGGAACCAAAGGGATACAGGCGGACGAGAAGAGAAAACCGGTATCGCGTCATACCGCATTAATTTCTAGTCTTTATAGTTTGGCAGCGCGCCACCGTCGACCTCGATTTCAGTATCCCGCCTCCTCTGCCACTTCGCTGATAGCACACAGCTTAGTTGTGCCCAGGGTACACCCCTGGGTCTGGGGAAATGCCGTGTGCGAGGAAGGCGCTCCATGTCGAAGCAACCAACCATTGCAGAACATCTCAAGGCTACCGGCGTCTCGCGAAGAAGCTTCATTCAGCTGTGTGGCGCGTTGATGGCCACAGCGCCAGCCGGGTTAGCTCTCACCACTAACAAGTCGGTCTTGCAAGTGGCACAGGCGATCGGCAAGACGAAGCGTCCATCGGTGATCTGGCTGCATTTCCAGGACTGCACCGGCTGTACCGAGACTCTGCTGCGAACCTCCGCTCCCGATGTGGCCCACCTGATCCTCGACGTGATCTCCCTCGACTATCACGAGACTTTGATGGCGGCGTCGGGCGCGCAAGCGGAAGCCGCGTTGCGCTCCGCCATCGCCGAGAACGCCGGCAAGTACGTGCTAGTGGTGGAGGGCGCGATTCCCACTCGCGACAATGGCATCTACATGGAGCTCGCCGGAAAGCCTGCCGTAGAGGTCGTTCGGGATGTTGCTTCGAAGGCCGCGGCAGTGATCGCGATCGGTTCCTGCGCGTCGTGGGGCGGCGTACCCTCAGCTGATCCCAATCCCACCGGAGCGGTCGGAGTGGATTCCGTGATTTCCGGCAAGCCTCTCGTGAACCTTCCCGGATGCCCCCCAAATCCTTACAACCTGCTCGCCTTGGTTCTTGAGTACGTCACTATGGGGAGACTGCCCGCGCTCGACGAGTTCGGCCGTCCCAAGTTTGCCTACGAGCGAGTGATTCACGAAAATTGCCCGCGGCGCGCACACTTCGACGCCGGCCGTTTTGCTGCTTCCTTCGGCGATGAGGGACACCGCAAGGGCTGGTGTCTCTACAAGCTCGGATGCAAGGGGCCAATCACACACGCCGCCTGCTCCACTCGACACTTCAACGAAATTCCCGGTGTCTGGCCGATCGGAATCGGAGCCCCCTGCGTTGGCTGCACCGAGAAAGGCGTGGTCTGGAGAATGGGTACGTTCGAGACCGTTCCGATTCACCTGGCGACACCGCCTGATACTTATCCCCCGATCTACTCCGGCACGGGTGGAATTAAGGTGGGCGCAGCAGCTCTTGTAGGTGCAGTCGCAGGAGCCGTCGGTGGCGCAACCTGGGTTGCTGCGCAGCGATTCCAGAGCAGCCAGGAGGCTGGGATCGAACGCGTTTCCGCCGACCGCGCTCATGCCGAAAAACTCAAGGCAGCGAGCGACAAAAAGCTAGACAAGCCGACCGACAGGAAAGAGGTCTGAACGTGGCCATCACCCGGCGAGAATTGATCTCCAGCATCGCCAAGACCAGCGTGCCTGCGGCCGTGGCCATGAGCGTGGGTGCCGAAACGCTGCATGCAGAAACCGAGCAGATTCCCGTTCCAAGTGCGGCAGTCGGATTACTCTACGACGCCAGCATTTGTATCGGCTGCAAGGCCTGCGTTGCCGCCTGTGCCGAGGCAAACGACACTCCACCGGATACGCGCGGCGATGCTCTCCACCAGTCGCCCTCCGATTTGAACGATGTTACGCGCAACGTCATCAAGCTCTACAAACCGGAGGACGGTTCTCTTTCATCGTTTGTAAAACGCCAGTGCATGCACTGTCTCGATCCAGCATGCGCGGCGGGCTGTCCCTTCCAGGCTCTGCACAAGGATCCCGAGTCCGGCATCGTGAGTTGGACAGCCGAAGAATGTATTGGCTGTCGCTACTGCACCATTACCTGTCCCTATCACGTACCTCGCTTCCAGTGGCAGGGATACAACCCGCGCGTGACCAAGTGCGAGCTATGCAGCACGCGTCTAGAGAGAGGCCTGCGTCCAGGTTGCACCACTGTCTGCCCGACCGGTGCCGTGATCTTTGGACCGCGGACCGTGTTGCTCACTGAGGCCAAGCGCCGGATCAGTAACAATCCCGGCAAGTACTACCAGGAACGCGTGTATGGGGAAACAGACAACGGTGGAACGCAATGTTTGTACCTGTCTCGAGTTCCCTTTGAAAAGCTCGGCCTACCCGAACTCGGATCGGAGTCGGTGCCCGCCAAGACGCTTCGCTGGCAGCGCCGCCTCTATCAGTACTTCGCACTTCCCGCGTTGTTGTACGTCGGCCTCGTGCAGGTGATTCGCAAGAGTCTCAAGGGGCACGAAGAAGAAGCTCACGAGCGTGAAAGAGAAACCGGCTTGCGAGCCCAACTGTGAGGGTGCAGATATGAGCACGGCAACAATCAACAACGTGCCGGTCACTACCAGCAAGACGCGCTGGGAGCGGGCAGTGCCCGTGTACGGCTTTCCTGTGGTGAACGGAACTTTTGTCGTGCTGGTGGCGATGACCCTGCTGGCGTTCACGCTAACCGCTTACCGCGAACTGGCAGGTCTCGGCCCCGTCAGCGGTATGAATGACGCGTACGGCTGGGGCATTTGGAAGACCTTCAATGTGATGGTGCTCACGGCTCTCGGATCAGGCGCCTTTGCGGTGGGAATCGCCGCATGGGTGTTCCGGCGCAAGCGTCTGCATGCTCTCATGCGCATGGCTTTGCTCACGAGCTTCCTCGCGTACGCCTGCGGTCTTCTTTTGTTGGGTATCGACGCCGGCCGCCCGTGGAATTTCTACTGGATCGTTTTCCCCTGGAAATGGAACATGCACTCGCCGCTCGCGGAAGTCGCGATCTGCATGTCGATCTATGCGATGATCCCGTTAGCGCTCGAAAATATCCCCCCAGTGCTCGAGCGGCTCTGGTACTTCGATTCCCGCCTGCGTCCCGGAGTCGAACGGCTAGAACGCGGTCTCCACAAATTCTTCCCCTGGATTATCGCTGCCGCATACCTGCTGCCGGGGATGCACCAATCGTCTTTGGGGGCACTGATGCTGCTCGCCGGAGAGCGCGTTCATCCGTTGTGGCAGACTCCGTGGCTGCCCTTCCTTTATCTGGGCGCTGCGACCTTCATGTCGTTTGGCTGCGTCGCCGGAACCACCATGCTGTGCTGCGTTGTCTGGAAGCGTGCCATGGACATGGAGGTTCTGGACGAAGCGGCCCGCATTACTTCGTGGTTGATTTTCGGCTGGCTGGGATGGCGCTTACTGGACATCTTCGTCCGAGGAGCACTGGGCACGGCTTTCCACTTCGATCGCTTCGCCGGCGTTTTCTGGCTTGAGATGCTGCTGGTCTCGATCGGCGGCTGGATGCTTCGCCGCTCGCTGCAAACGCACCAGACACGGGAGATGTTCCTAGGCTACATTCTGAGTTCGTTGGGCGGCATGATCTACCGCTTCAGCCCCACTACGCTGGCATTCCGCCCCAATCCCGAGTCGCTCTACTTTCCGACCACGATCGAAGTTCTGGTGTCCCTCGGTTTCATCTGCATGGGCATCGCGGGATTCCTTCTAATTGTGAAGCGCTTTGGAATTCTCCCCGCACCCTTGCAGGAGTGGCATGACATGGCGAGCTACTTCCGCTTCCGCCGCCCATACATCCGCTGGACCGGATATTTCAAGTACGGATACTTCGGCGAAAACGAATCTGAAGAAGACTAGGACGAACGGCAGGCACTATGGCAAACCGAATCACCATTGATCCCATCACCCGAATTGAAGGCCATCTTCGCATCGACGTCGAAGTCGACAACAACGCGGTTAGCAACGCATGGGCTTCGTGCACCATGTGGCGCGGTATCGAAAAGATTCTGCGCGGCCGCGACCCTCGCGATGCGTGGCTATTCACCCAGCGCTTTTGCGGAGTTTGTACGACCGTGCATGCGATGGCTAGCGTGCGTTCGGTGGAAGATGCCCTGCAACTCGAAGTGCCGCTTAACGCTCAGTACATCCGCAACCTGATTCTGATAGCGCACGCACTGCACGATCACATCGTTCACTTCTATCAACTGTCCGCGCTCGACTGGGTCGATATTATGCAGATCCCGAAGGCCGATCCGGTCGCGACGTCGAAATTGGCCGAGAGCCTGTCACCCTGGACGCGCAATTCGGACAAAGAGTTCAAAGCAGCGCAAGATCGCGTCAATGCCGTTGCCGCCAGCGGCCAGCTCGGAATTTTCATGAACGGCTACTGGGGCCATCCCGCGATGCGCCTCTCGCCCAACGTGAACCTGCTTGCCTTCTCGCACTATGTGCAAGCGCTCGAGTATCAACGCAAGGCGCTCCAAGTAGTGGGAATTCTTGGATCGAAGACTCCCCACATCCAGAACCTTACGGTAGGCGGCGTAGCCAACGCGATCGATCTCGATAGCGCCACCGCCCTGAACATGGACCGCTTGGAGATGGTCCGGGTTCTGCTCGACGAAGTGGTGCAGTTCATACATCAGGTTTACCTGGTCGACGTTTGCGCTGTGGCCGCGATGTATCCCGAGTGGTTCAAGATTGGCGGCGGCGTGCGGAATTACCTCGCCGTCCCGGATCTGCCGCTCGATACCACCGCCAAGTCCTACGATTTGCCGGGCGGCTACATCATGAACGGCAATCTCGGCGGGGTGCATTCGTTCAAGACTGCATCCGACAAGGAATTTCGCGATGCCGTCAGCGAAGATGTCGCTCACGCCTACTATGAGGGTGGAAAGCCGCTTCACCCGTGGTCTGGCGAGACCGAGTCCGATTTCACCGGCTGGGACGCGGAAAAGAAATACTCCTGGGTCAAGGCGCCACGCTTTAATGGAGCACCGATGCAGGTTGGCCCGCTGGCGCAAGTACTGATCGGTTATGCACAGGGTCATCCGCTGACCGTGAAGCACGCGAACCTTGCAATCGGCAAGATCGAAGCCGTTGCCGGGATCAAAGTCAGCCCCGACATGCTGCACTCGACTCTTGGCCGCCACGCCGCGCGCGCGATCCGCGCCAGTATGCTGGCGGAACTGGCGCAAAAGCACCTGCAACTTCTCATCGACAACATCGCCAAGGGTGATCTCACTGTGCACAACCAGCCTGTGTTGCCAACTCACGAAGTGGAGGGTGTCGGCACCCACGAAGCTCCGCGCGGCACCCTGTCGCACTGGGTTGTCGTGAAAGACGCGAAGATCAAGAACTATCAGGCTGTCGTGCCCTCAACCTGGAACGCCAGTCCGCGCGATGCATCCGGCGCGCACGGACCCTACGAGGCTTCTCTACTGCACACGCCGTTGGCGCGCCCCGAGGAACCGCTGGAGGTCCTCCGCACAGTACACTCCTTCGATCCCTGCATGGCCTGCGCGTGTCATACGTTCGATCCGTCAGGACGACAGATCGCCAAAGTGAAGGTGTTGTAACGATGACGAGAGCGCGATGAAGAAGATCCTGATCGGCGGCATCGGTGGCGTATTACTGGGAGACGACGGCGTCGGCCCGTACGTGGCGCGGCTTCTGGCTGCTCGCTACGACTTCGACGAGGGCATTGAAGTCGCCGACCTCGGCACGCCGGCGCTCGATCTGATCGATGAACTCTCCGGGAGAGAAGCCGTCATTCTGATCGACTCCGTCAACGTGGAAGCCAAGCCTGGCGACGTTCTGCTTTATCGCAAGGCCGACATCATGAGCCAGCGCCCCGCCGTGCGTATGGATCCGCACGCGCCGGCATTGGTTGATGCGCTGCTGAGCGCCGAACTTTTCGGAGTTGGGCCTGTCGAGGTACTCTTGGTGGGAATTAAAGCCGAGTCTTTCGAGCCGTGCTGCAGTTTGAG
>Ga0075030_100004649_pt1 | contig 12398 bp, 10 predicted proteins | sample LitLauG_LLR_2012_FD_71393 | JGI IMG/M metagenome (GOLD analysis project Ga0075030, IMG submission 71393) | Freshwater sediment microbial communities from Pennsylvania, USA - Little Laurel Run_MetaG_LLR_2012 | ecosystem: Environmental > Aquatic > Freshwater > Creek > Sediment | place: USA... | reverse complement strand
GTTTTGTAGGCCGTTGCTGCCTCGTCGTACTCACCCATATCGGTGTATGCGTCGCCTTCGATGGCGAACGCCGGCAGATTTCCCGAACCCAAGCTGATCGCTTTCTGCGCATAGACGAGGGCATCCGAGAAGCGATGCTCGCCCATATACACTAATGCCATATGAACCAGCGGGCCCGAGGCCCGAAAGTCTTGCGGCGCCAGAGCGAGCGCCTGCTTGAGCGTTTGCTCCGCAAGGTCGTAGTAAGCGATGTCGCCGGTCTCTCTAGCCTTCTGAAAGAAAGCCGATCCCAACCGGTCGTATCCCGCGTAATCGTTCGGCTCTTGCTTCACATGACTTTGTAGTGTCTGAATCTGCAGGTCCGTTGCCGAGGCGGAGGCGGTCGGCTTCGGCCTTTCCACTGGTAAGGGGGTTGTCTGAGAGTGCGCTACCGCGGCACAAAGCGTAAGAAGAATGATTAACCACTTCGCCATTTCAGCCTCACAGGGTTGCGAGCTCGAGTTGCAAACAAAAGATTGATCTTGGTTCACGCCGTGGCGCTGATCAGGTTCCGCCTGCTCTATGACATACGGGCGGGAGCTCAAATCGGATTTCTGGCCTGTGACTTTATCGTGGGAGTCTCGCTCTCGTTTCAGACATAACAATTAGCTTGATCCCTTGAATCCGTTTACCGTGAGCCCTCCGTATCGCACAACAGAGCCAACTATTGCGCTCGTTTGGGGAATTCCGCCAAGCGGGGGCAGGCTTCCAGGAGGCAGTTATGGACGCGACTTATATTTTTCTTTGCGGGGTGGTATGGGCACGGTACGGAGAAGAACCCGCTGGGCTGGAGTTGATCCGGGCCACCCATTCTTCCGATACGGAACTTCGCTTGTTGGCTCGATCTTTGCTGCAACAGGCCGGAGATCAGTCAAAAGTGCTTATCGGAAAAGCGTTGAGCCGGGGAGAGATGTCCATGGTGCAGGCGCGCCTTTGCGTCTTCGACCAGGCACAGAGATTTCAGCTGAATCTGGTGGAGCGAGGAGATTGGCACTGCCTTACTGCAAAGGGCGAGTAGCCGGCTATGGGAATGCAAGACGCTGAAGCAAACTCTGGAAACGCGGGTCCGGGCGGAGAGGATCGAGTTCCGGCTCGACTTTAAACCAACTCAGGTAAAAGGACCTTTCCGCGTAGGCCGTTTCAAACCATTCAAACGCCTGATCCTTTCGCCCAAGGGCCGCATAGATTCTGCCGCGGTGAAACGGCGAAACGTAATATCGTTTCGACCACTTTTCCAATTCTTCCAGAACCTTCACGGCCTTGTCGTTTTCTCCCGCTACCGCATAGGCCTGCCCCAGAGCTCCCATCGTCTCGGGACTGACGCGCTCCTCTCTCCTGGCCCTCTGGAACTCGTCGATTGCTTGCGGTAGCTTGCCTTGCTGTTGCAAGGCGAGGCCGAGCACTTGATGCGCAAACCAATAATTCGGGTCCAGTTCAATGGCTTTATGGAGTTGTTCGGCTGCCTGGTCGTAGCGGCGGGCCAGGTAAAGAACATGCCCGAGCAGAGTGCTCACTCCGGGCGATATGGGATCAAGCTCCAAGGCTCGCTTCTCCTTTTCGATCGCTTCTTCGAACCTTCCCATGGCCGCGAGATACCAGCCGTAGAACTCCTGCGCTCTGGCCGATCCGGCGTTTATCTCCACGGCTCGCTTGCACTCTCTTTCCGCGGCGGCCCAGTCCCAGTCGTATCGCAAATGAACGATCCCCAATGAGGAATGAGCTTCCGCCAAACTCTCGTCGATCTTCAGGCCGCGCTGCGCGGCATCCTTGGCCTTCATCATGGCCTCGCGGGGAGGTAAGATCCACCCGCTCGAAATGAAGTACGCGAAAGCCAGATCATCGTAGGGGGCAGCGTAGTTTGGATCTATTTCGATCGACTGAAGCAGGTATTCGATTCCCTTCGTGATGCCTTCGCGGTTGAATTTGGCTAGATGATAGCAACCCATCAAGCAGGCTCGGTGGGCTTCCGGGTTCACCTGCCGCACTTCTTTTGACCTCGCCTGGGCGTCAGGCTCCAGTTTCAGATGAATTTCTCCGGCAATAGCGAGCGCCACCTCGCTCTGCACGACAAGAATGTCGCGCAACTGACGGTCATAGTTTTGAGCCCAAAGGTGGCTCTCATCCTGCGTGCGCACGAGTTGTGCGGTGATTCGCACACGCTCCGCAGACCGGCGGACACTGCCCTCGAGAATCCAATCCACACTGAGTTCGCGGGCGATCTTACCGATCCCCTTGGTTGTCCTTTTGTATTGCAGCGAGGACGTACGCGCGATCACCCCGAGCCGTTCGGGATTCAAGCGCGTCAATTGCGTGATCATCTCTTCGGTCAAGCCGTCGCTGAAGTATTCTTGCTCCTGATCTCCGCTGAGGTTCTCGAAAGGCAGGACAGCCAACATGGTCAGGCGGCTAGTAGTGGTCTTGCTTACGGGCACCATAAACCGGTATCCGCGCCGCGGAAACGTTTCGATGTACTGTGGCTTCTCGGCTGGATCGCCCAGAGATTCCCGTAGCTTGTTCAGCGCCGTGTTGAGCCCATTGTCAAAATCTACAAACGTATCGCCAGGCCAGAGCCGTCGCAGCAACTCGTCTCGCGTCACGAGCTCTCCAGGGCGCTCCAGCAGCGCCGCGAGAATTTGGAACGGCTTATCCTGCAAATGGATCTTGCGACCCTTTTTGCGCAGCTCTCCGGTTCGAAGATTCACGTCATAAGGGCCAAAGCGAATCGTTCCGCCGAGATCTGGCTGCGCAGCCATGGCGAAGTCTACCACGGGCGGTGTTGAGTCCCCCCCGTTGAACCTATATAAGCTCCTTCCCACCAATGAGTTAACTGTTAAGGCAGCGTTAAGGTCGATTCAAGCCACTGTCTATTGAGCCGGCATCGTTCCTTTGCGATAGTCGCACCCATGGATGCCACAGTCACAACAACGGAGCTATCGAGGAGCGGAGAAATCCTGGCCGGTTTGCTCGGCCAAGTCGCCCGCAAAAATGAGAGGGCCTTGGCCGAGCTTTACGATCGTACAAGCCGCCTCGTGTATGGGCTGGCCCTGCGAATGGTCCGAGAGCAATCCGCTGCCGAGGACATCGTGCAGGAAGTCTACATGCAAGTTTGGCGCCGGGGGGACACGTTTGACCCGGCGCGCGGTACTGCCTTGAGTTGGATGGTCACCATTACTCGAAGCCGGGCTCTAGACAGGCTGCGCTCTTCCAAGGCCCTCGAAAGCCATGAGAACCAAGGCGAGGAATTGGATACGTTCCGTGGTCCAGCTCCTGATCCCGAGCACGACGAGCGTATTCAGCTTGTCCGCCGATTTCTTTCCCAGATCCCCACGGATCAAAGGACAGTCATCGAGCTGGCTTTCTTTCATGGACTCACCCACAGCGAAATTGCCAGCCAAACTGGTCTGCCGCTGGGAACCATCAAGTCGCGAATCCGCTACGGGCTGATGGAGCTTCGCGAACAACTGAGTTTTGTCGAGCGCCGCGAACAAAATCTCCTGCCCGCCGTTGAACTGTGCGTGTAAAGCACATCTTTGAACGACACCCGCCCTTTGGGGAATCACAATTCGGCAGCTGGCCGCGAACTCAGCCTCTTATGCGGCGCGCTCCAGAGCCAAATCGCTGTAGTATCCTTCGAGCTTACGGAGTCCGTAACGATTGCCGATCACACGCCGGAGGATACGATGGATCTTGGATTGAGAGAAAAATCCGCCGTGGTTCTTGGTGGGAGCAAAGGTATCGGCAGGTCAATTGCCTTGCGGTTCGCCGAGGAAGGAGCCAACGTCGCGATCTGTGCGCGGGGTGACTTAGCCTTGCAAGCCACTGAGAGCGAGTTGCGCCAGAAGAAGGTTCAGGTTTGCGCCCGGGTCTGCGATGTTGGGAAACCCGATGCGCTCCGCGCTTTTCTCGAAACAGCGCGTCGCGAACTCGGAAGCGTGGAGGTTCTCGTCAACAATGCCACCGCCTTCGCTTTCTCCGACGACGAGGAGGGTTGGCAGGCCAGCCTGAATGTCGATCTCATGGGCGCGGTGAGGGCAAGCAACATTGTGACTCCTTGGATGACAGCGGGAGGTGGCGGTGCCATCGTCCACATCTCGTCACTTTCAGGCATGGAGGCCGGTTCGCCGCCGGCTTATGCGGCCGCCAAAGCCGCGCTCATCAGCCACTCAAAAAACTTGGCACGGACGCTTGCTCCACACGGCGTCCGGGTCAACGCAGTGGCTCCCGGATCGATTGAGTTTCCCAACGGGCTGTGGGACGAGATCAAGCGCACAAATCGCCCACTCTACGACTCAGCCTTGGCTACATCACCCTGGGGGCGAATGGGCGCTCCAGACGAAGTCGCAGACGCCGTCGTGTTTCTCGCCTCACCGCGAGCCGCCTGGATCACAGGTGTTTGTCTGGCAGTCGACGGCGGACAGCACAAGGGCAATCTTTAAACCGAGGTGTTCAGAAGCAATTCTCCGTGCCTTCCGTGTAGTGGATTGAGTATCCGTCAGTTTCCCCTCTCAGCAGTCTCATCGAATACAGTGCTTGGCAGTTTACGCGAAGCGGCGCTTGTTGTTTCATGCGACGCTCAATTACAGTGTGTTCACCCATGGGCTTCTGCAAGCCCCCTAGATCTGGAAAACTCTCCCTTTTCTGAATCGGGGACGCGGTCTGGGTGGGAACAGCATGAGAACTTGTTGGCATGCTTTATTGATGCTGGTGTCTCTGTTCGCTTGCGCTTCGAGCGGCTGGGGGCAGGCTCAAATTACGTCTGGAACCGTGCAGGGGAACGTCTTCGATGAGACTGGCGCAAGCGTTGCCGACGCAACCATCGAGACGAGAAACCTTGATACTAACTTCACGGAAACGAATGCAACCAATGCGGATGGCCACTTTGCATTTCTGAGTCTTACTCCTGGACGCTACTGGCTCACTATCAGCAAACGGGGATTTGCCACCGTACTGCAAGAAAACGTCAATCTGACGGTCGGCCAAGTTATCAGCATTCCGGTGACCATGAAGATCTCTTCGGTTATTCAACAGATCGTAGTGTTCGACGTGCCGGTTGTGGACACAGGCACGACCGAGTCCGCCTCGACGCTCGATGAAATCGCCGTCGCTGCCACTCCGGTGCTGGGGCGCAAATTTGAAAGCCTCCTTACGCTGACTCCGGGTGTGAGCATTTCACAAGGGCCGGACGGAGACGAGATTAACATCAACGGGCAGCGCGGGATATTCAACAACGTCAGTTTGGACGGTGGAGACTACAACAACGGATTCTTCGGCGAGCAAGCCGGCGGGCAGCGCGCTGCCATCGACATCACGCTTGAGGCGGTTAAGGAATTTCAAGTCACCGCTAGCGGCGCGAACGCCGAATTCGGCCGCACCGCCGGCGGTGTGATCAACGTCATCACAAAGTCCGGCACGAACGACATACACGGCGCCGCGTTTGAATATTTCCGCACCGAGGCGCTGACGGCAGCAGCCTCGAACGGAACACCGCTTACCGATTTCCGGCGCAATCAGTTCGGCGGCAGCATTGGCGGGCCGATTATCAAAAACAAGCTCTTCTTTTTCGCTGCCAGCGAGGAAATTCACGAAGATCTCACGCGGGCGAACCTGAGCGTTCCGATCGGCAATCCGTGCGCTGTGTCCAATCCGGTATTCGGCCCAGGCGGCAATATCACCGATGCACAAATCAGCGCGAGCCCGGATTGTCAGCGGCAGGTTTTGCTCGATTATTACAGGGCCAACTTTGGCGACAACGAAGGATTACCGATCGACCGCCAGGTGCGGAATGCCGACGTGTTCGGCCGTATCGATTACATCCTGAATTCCAAGCACCAGATCTTCAGCTCTTATAACTTCGACTGGTCCAAGAACCCCAACCAGACCTTCGATGTCCCGACCTACGGAGACAGCGCAAACGGAATCGAGGGCCCAGCCCATATCCAGAACGTCACAACAAACTGGTTAACCATTCTATCTAGTAACAAGCTGAACGAAGCGCACTTCAACTACTCGCGAGAGACCCGTCCGCGTGAAGCCATCGACGAATCCTCAGTGCCAGACACTGGAATCGGTTCCGCTCCGTCGTTTCGCTTCGGCCAGCCGTTCTTCCTCGAACCAAGTATTAACGAGCTTACCTACCGCACCGACGTTCGCGACAACTTCTCGCTGGTCATGCGCAAACACACTTGGAAGTTCGGGGGCGAATGGCTTCATACCCGCAACACCCAAGTCTTCCGCGGATTTTTCAATGGAAGGTACATTTTCGGCGATGTGCCGGGGTTCCTGCACTACGCCTCGCCTGCGACGCTCGGATCGGGCTTCGGACCAACTACAGCCGAGTGCGCCGACGGCACGTTTACCGATCTTTCGCTAGTGAGCGGTGGAAACTGCCCGGATGGGTCTGCTTCGTCCGGCAGCCCCCTCCTGTTTTATCTGCAAGAGGGACCCGCACACGCGGGCGAGACAAAAGACCAGGCCGGTGCGACAGATTTCGCCAACCAGGATTTCTCCCTGTTCGGGCAAGATACTTGGAAGATTTGGCGGAATGTTACGCTGAACTACGGCCTGCGTTGGGACGCGCAGCACTTCCCGGATCCAGTGATCCCGCCTTCACAAACCGCTTACGGTGTTAACCTGAGTAATCCGAATTTTCCTTCCACTGGCAGGCTCCCAAACCAATGGAAGGAATTTCAGCCGCGCGTCGGTGTTGCATGGGATGTGCGCGGCAATGGCAAGTCCGTCCTGCGTGCCAGTTGGGGTATCTTCAATGCACGTCAAAACATGCTGACGCAGACCGACGCGATCGCCGTCAACGGCGTTCAACAATCGGCGGTCAATGGGCTACCCACCTATCCCGGCACTTTGCCTTTACCGGTGCTGCAACCCGGTCAGTTTCAGCCGGGTGCTGGTGTGTTTGTCTTTAGCAAAGACTATGCCAATCCCCGCATTTACACCACCAGCGTCGGCTATGAACGACAGATCGCCGGCGACTATGCCGCTTACGCGGACTTTGTGTTGTCCAAGGGCGTACACCTAACGCGGTTCATCAATCCGAATGTCGGGAGCACAGTCACCATCCCGGAAAACGGCGATACGGTGAGCTACTCTGGCCCGGTGCCTTTCCCGAATCTCGGGGTAGTGACGGTTACCGCAAGCTCCGCGAAATCCCTCTATCGAGGTCTGACCATCGGCCTTCGCAAACGTTTAGGTCATCGCTTTATGTTCGACGGAAACTATACGTACTCGGTCGACAAAGACGACGATTCCAACGAGCGCGATCCGTTCACGTTCCGTTATGCGAATCTTTTCAACCTTGCCGACGAGTACGCAAACTCCGACCGCGATGAACGCCACAGATTCAATTTCTACACGGTGACGAACTTGCCATGGGGGCTGAATGGAACTATCCGCATGCAAGCCCATTCCGCCGAACCCATCACCGACGTGCCGGACTTGACTCCAAGCGGGCCGCCGTGCAGCATTACGAACTCGAACACGCGCTTCGTTGATGGCGTCGATTGCGGCCGCAACCATTTGCGCAAGGACAACGCTTTCTTCACGTTCGATTTCGGAATCGATAGGCCTATCCACCTCGGCGAGCGATTCCAAATCGTTCCGAGGATCGAGATGTTCAACACCTTCAACAACACCAACAACGTCAATCCCTTGTCGTCACCGGCGTTGTTTGACTTTAGTGGCTTCCTGCGTGTCGGCGTGGGTGACCCGCGGCAGGCGCAGTTGTCGATGCGGTTCCAGTTCTAGACAATTTGGCGTTCCTGTACTCAGGAGCGGCCATCCGAAACAGTTTTTTGGGATGACGCAAGTTGTGGCCCGGGCTGAGTTCTTTGTCTGCGGGCAAAACTAGATGACCTTTCCGCATTGCCGCTGAGGAGGCATTTCAACGATTTCAGGAAGTTCTTCGGTGCGTGGCTCAATCGCCTTGGCCGTGACAATCTCCTTGATCTTTTGATCTCTGTTGGGCCTGCAGCGGGCTTGCGTTCCACCAGCCCTACCACATCCATCCGCAATGACAGCGCACGGAATCGCACAACCGGAGCTTGTGCAAGATTGTCTTACAAACGGCGCATGACCTGATCCACATGTCTGACAATACGACCCGAAAGCGACACTGGATTCACATCTGGCTACGAGCGTCTCACTGAATCCGAATTCGGAATTGTCGCGTATGTGGAGGTGACCGTCGAAACTCAACCCTGAAAGGATGGAAGACAATGCATAAGAAATTTGCAATTCTGATCGCTGTAGTTGCAATCGCAGTAACTTCGGCCGTGGCCGGGATGAAAAATCCGGTTGTCGGTGGCCAGGAGATGCATCCCACAAAAAACATAATTGAGAAAGCGGTAAATTCCGCCGATCACACCACTCTGGTAGCTGCAGTCAAGGCTGCTGGATTGGTCGAAACGCTGGAAGGTCCTGGACCGTTCACCGTTTTCGCGCCCACCAACGAATCGTTCGCCAAGCTGCCTGCTGGCACTGTGGACACGCTGTTGAGGCCCGAAAAAAACCACGTTGACCAAGGTGCTCACCTATCACGTCGTTTCGGGAAGGCTCAGCGCATTTGATCTCAAGAGACAAATCAAAGCGGGCAATGGTAAGGCGGAACTCACGACCGTGCAAGGTGGCAAGCTGTGGGCGTCCCTGCAAGATGGCAATCACATCATCTTGACGGATGAAAAGGGCGGCAATGCAGTCGTGACCATTCCGAATGTCTTCCAATCCAACGGTGTGATCCATGTTATCGATTCCGTGGTCATGCCGAATTAGTGTGTGACCCAGACTACGGTTTGTGTGGACACCGTCCCAACAGAGCTTTTTTCCAATCAAGCCGGGCGATTACCGTCCGGCCTTTTCTATTCCCATGATGCTGGGTTGGTCCAGCAGCCGACGGTTACTTCGCCTTCGCGCCAACAACCGGTAGTTTGAATGTTTGAATCTATGAATGCTGGGGGAGCCAAGCAGCGGGAACAAGCTCTGGGAGGCGCTGGATCGGGAGATCGCCAAACCCCGGTAGAATCGCGGTGAGATAGTCGCGCACTGGGAGTTTTAACCTGCGGCAGCTTTCCACGACCGAGAGAATCGCCGCAACCTTCGGTCCAGCCTGTGGGCTACCGATATGCAACCAATTCTTTCGACCAAGAGCAATCGCACGCATTGAATTCTCGGCCAGGTTCGTACTTAGCTCCAGTTCGGGATACTCTAGGAAGCGCGTAAGTTTCTTCCAAAGCCCGAGCGCGTAGTGGCAAGCCTTGCTGAGCACGCTGGAGGGCAACGCTACGGAATGCGCTGTTTCGATTCTCCTACGGATCTCGTCCAATACAGGCTTGGCTCTTTCCTGACGACGGACATGGCGCTCTGCAACGCCCAAGGCCTTGCGGCGAGCTTCAGCGTCGATGGCAAATAGCTCGTCCATCCGCGCCACGATCGGAGTTGCAAACGGGTCGCTGGGGTTCAGCTGTACTGCTTCAAAAAAGAGCCTCCTCGAATGTGCCCAGCACCCAGCGTGAACCATCTTCGGCCCACCAATCTGATCGTATGCAGTGTAGCCATCTGTTTGGAGAATGCCTTCGAACTGTCCCAGGAACCGCTTCGGTCCATCGCGTCCCCGGCCTAAACGGAAATCGAACACCACGGTCCCTCCGGGGCGACTGTATTGCCAGAGATACGCTTGGTGATTCCTTCCCCGGCCCTCGCGCATCTGCACATCCACCGGGGTTTCATCCGCCTGAATGTAAGTTCCGCCGATCAACTCTCGCCTCATCGCCGCGACCATAGGGACCAGCAATTCGCCGACTTTCAGAACCCAACCGTCCAGCGTCGCTCGATTGATTTCCAAGCCGATGTCCCTTTCCAGAATCACACTCTGTCGATGCAAGGGAATGTGATTGCAATACTTGCTGACGACCGTGTCGATAACGATCCGGTCACTCGCCAAGCACTTCTCGATGATCCGTGGTGGCAGGGGCGCTGAGACGACGCCGAGATCCTCACACGACCGGCAAGCCCGCTTCTCTCGTTTGGTGACCAGTACGAAGTACTTCGCCGGCTCCACATCCAACCGGGAACTCTCTTCGTAGCCGATCACCACCGTTTCTTTGCGGCAGCGTTTACAGACGCGCTGATCCGGCGCGCAAGGCAAAACCCGCTCTACGCGCGGAAGATTCGCAGGAAACTCCTGGCGGCCTGGATGCTTGGTGGATCGCTTCGTTGGGCGATGCACTGGCCCCTGCTCACTCTCCGCTTGCTCGATCATTTCACTGGAGACGGGCGCAAGCTCGAACAATTGCATTTGCGCCTGCGAAAGCTTTTCTCCGCCGGCACCATACTTCTCGATCCGCATCAGCCGCAGACGCTCTTCCAGTACACGAATCCGCAACTCCGCATATTGTAGCTTGCTCTTCAGTTGTGCGATGAGTTCTAGTGGCCTGTCGCAGTGAGTTCGTTACTGCGGATGCGGCGGGTGGGGTCGGAGTATTTCCACTGGATCGGCCGAGCATGGGCGGAGTAGGCGTTGATGTAGCGGCGGAGTTTGCGAGCTAAGTCGGAAACCGAGGTGAAGATGCCGCGGGCGATGACCTCGCGTTCGATCTTGGCAAACCAGATCTCGACCTGGTTGAGCCAGGATGAGTACGTGGGCGTGAAGTGAAACCGGACTCGCGGATGTTGTTGGAGGAACTCGCGGACCGCCTGAGTTTTGTGGGCGGAGAGATTGTCGAGGATGATGTGAATCTGTTGCCGAGGCGGGCACAGGGCGACCACTTCTTGGAGAAAGGCGACGAACTCGCGGCTGGTGTGGCGGGCGGCGGTTTTGCCGTGGACGCGGCCAGTGGCGGTATTGAGCGCCGCATACAAGGAGAGCGTACCGTGGCGGTAGTACTCGAAGCCGTGGCGTTCGGCGCGTCCCGGCGAGAGCGGTAGGACGGGGTCGAGACGATCCAAGGCTTGAATGGCGGTCTTCTCATCGACGCAGAACACGGCGGCGTGCTGCGGCGGGCGTAGATACAGGCCGAGGATGTCGGCGGCTTTGGTTTCGAACTCGGGATCATCGCTGGTCATGTAGCGTTCGAGGCGGTGCGGCTTCAGGCCCGCTTCTTGCCAAACCCGATGCACGGCGTCTTTGCTGACGACCAGCGCGGAGGCCAGTTTGCGACAACTCCAATGCGTAGACCCGTCGCTGGGCCTTCTCCGCGTGGCGGACAGGATGCGGGCGCGCAGAGCGGGAGTCAGGACACTGGGTTTTTGGCCGGGATGGTAGGTGTCCAGTCCTTCGACTCCGGATTGCCGGAAGCGCTGCTTCCAGCGAATGATGGTGGGCGCCGTGGTCTGAAGCTGTCGCTTGATCGCGTTAAACGACGCGCCTTCGGCCAGCATCAGAATCAACTGGCCGCGAAACACATATCCGGCGGGTAGAGAACGGGACTGGGCGATGCTGCTTAGGTCAGAATGCTGTTGCTGGGTGAGCAAGATTTCGCTGCCACTGGCCATGACAGTTTTGATGCTAACGCTCTAGTAATGGTTACTCTGCGACAGGCCACTAGCCCTGCGAATCGCTGGTATTCCGGCAACCGGGTCCGATCCTCATTCAGCTTGACCAGATAGTGAACGCTTTTGTATCCAAATTTTTCAGCGAGTTCCAGTAGCTTTGTGTGGTCAACTTGTTCCAATACCTGCAGCTGTTCCCGAATCGTAGTGTTCACATCTGCGATTGTCCTAGGAAAGAAAGTAATGACGCGAACCGCCGCCAAATCAGTAATCTCCCGCAGTGGCTCCCGGTATTTTGGAGAACCGGGATCCTCCTCGGATGGCGACATCGATTTGTCTCCGAAGCTGTCTAAGGACTTTGCGCGGGCCTCGATGGAATGGACCTTTAGGTCCTTGCGTTCGATTGCTTCGCGAAGGATGTTTCGAATTGCAAAGGCGAAATCTTGGTATTTATTTCTGACCTTAGCGTAAGCGTCGACCGCCTTCTGGCGATGGCTCTCGAAATCAAAGTTACCTGTACCGTCGCGTTGTTCGCTCATGTCAGTGCTTCCTCTCATGCAGGGTGAGTGCGCTACTTCCCCGCCAGCTCCTTCTTCACCGCCTCGCTAACCACCTTCCCATCCACCCGCATCCCAGCCGCCGCGAAGCGGGCCATAGCCGCTTTCATCACCGTCCCCATGTCTTTCATCGCGGGAGCAAGCGTCATCTCAGCAATTGCCGCTCGCACCCCAGCCACAATTTCTTCTTCGCCGGCGGCCTTGGGCAGGTAGGTTTCGATCAACTTGATTTCGGCGGCTTCCTTGTCGGCCATCTCCTGGCGTCCGCCTTTGGTGAACTGCTCGACCGAGTCCTTGCGCTGCTTG
>Ga0075030_100004648_pt1 | contig 12399 bp, 10 predicted proteins | sample LitLauG_LLR_2012_FD_71393 | JGI IMG/M metagenome (GOLD analysis project Ga0075030, IMG submission 71393) | Freshwater sediment microbial communities from Pennsylvania, USA - Little Laurel Run_MetaG_LLR_2012 | ecosystem: Environmental > Aquatic > Freshwater > Creek > Sediment | place: USA... | reverse complement strand
CTCTTCACCGCCGACCTCTGGCTCATCTGCGACGGCCCGCTCAGCCCCACGCGACGCCCCACCATCGTGTTCGGCGCGCGCGGCGACACCACCATCGACGTCACCATATACGGCCCGCACACCGAACTCCACTCCGGCCACTACGGCAACTGGGCACCCAACCCCGCCATGTCCCTCGTCCGTCTGCTTGCCTCCATGAAAGATGATTCCGGCCACGTCCTGATCCCGGGTTTCTACGACGGCATCGCCCCGCTCAGCGCCCTCGAAAAGCGCGCCATCGCCGAGGCGCCCGATGTCGACGCCGACCTCATGCGCGACTTCTGGCTCGGCAGCACCGAATCTTCTCCGAAGAAGCTCGCCGAACTCATTACGCTGCCCGCGCTCAATATCCGCGGTATGGCCAGTTCCCGCACCGGCTCTCTCGCGTCCAACGTCATTCCCTCCACGGCTACCGCCTCGCTCGACATCCGTCTCGTGAAAGGCATGGACCACAACGTCACTGTGCGCCGCGTCGTCGATCACATCCGCAAACAGGGCTTCTTCGTCACCGATAAGGAACCCGGCGAAGACGTCCGCCGCGCCCACGCGAAGGTCGCCTGGGTCACCGTCAAACCCGGCGGCTACGACGGCACCCGCACCCCCATGGATCTGCCCATTTCGCAGGAAGTCATCCGCGTCGTCGAAAGCGCCCGCGGGCCCGCCGTCCGAATTCCCAACTCCGGCGGCAGCACCCCGCTCGACATGATCGAACGCACACTCGGCACCCGCACCATCGGCATTCCCATCGCCAACCATGACAATAACCAGCACAGCTTCAACGAAAACCTCCGCATTCAGAACCTTTGGGACGGTATCGAACTGATGGCCGCGCTGCTCTCGATGTAAGCAACAGGACGCGAAACTCCGTCAGTTACAATACGGAGAAGAAACGGCAACGATCCTTGTCCGCTCGACAGGCCGGTTTTTAACGGATCCCCTATGTCAACGGCCGCCTCTGCCCATCCATCCAACCGGCTTCTGTTCGAAGGTTACGACCCCGGCTCGTTTTATGACGAACTGATTGCACCGGACGGCAACCCGCGTCCCTGCGCGGCTGCGATGTATGAGCAACTCGCCTCCATGCCCCTCGAAACCTTTGAGGAGCGGCGCAAACTGGCGGACCTTTCCTACCTCGTTCAGGGCATCACCTTCACCGTCTACAGCGACGGACGCGGTACCGAACGCCTCTTCCCCTTCGACCTCGTTCCCCGCATTATCCCGAGGTCCGAATGGGACACCATCGAGCGCGGCCTCGCCCAGCGCGTGATGGCGCTCAACTACTACCTGCAGGATATTTACGGCCCGCAGCGCATCCTCAAAGACGGCATCATCCCGCGCCACCTGGTCTATTCGTGCAAGCACTTCCGGCGCGAAATGGTCGGCCTGGCGGTGCCGCGCGGCATCTACATCCACATTTCCGGCATCGATCTGGTGCGCGATTCCTCCACCGGCCAGTATCTGGTGCTGGAAGACAACGCGCGGTCGCCCAGCGGCATCTCCTACGTGCTGGAAAATCGCCTGGTCATGCGCCGGACCTTCGCCCAGGCGTTTGAAGTCTGCGAAGTCATGCCGGTGGATCACTATCCTTCCGAACTAGTACAGATTCTGCGCAGCCTTTCGCCTCGTTCCGGTGAGCGTCCCAACATCGTCCTCCTGACGCCGGGCCTCTATAACAGCGCCTACTTCGAGCACTGCTTCCTCGCCCAGGAAATGGGCATCGAACTGGTGGAAGGCCGCGACCTGGTGGTGGTGGATGACGTGGTCTTCATGAAGACCATTCACGGCCTCACCCGCGTCGACGTGATCTACCGCCGCGTGGACGACGACTTTCTCGACCCGCTCGCCTTCCGCAGCGATTCCCTCGTCGGCGTCCCCGGCCTGATGAACGCTTACCGCGCCGGCAACATCGCCCTCGCCAACGCCATAGGCACCGGCGTCGCGGACGACAAAGCCATCTATGCCTACGTGCCGGACTTCATCAAGTACTATCTTGGCGAAGACCCGATTCTGGCTAACGTCGAAACCTATCTCTGCTCCCGGCCCGACCATCTCTCTTACGTGCTCGAACATCTTCCGGAACTGGTCGTGAAAGCTGTCGGCGAATCGGGCGGCTACGGCATGCTCATGGGACCGTCGTCGGATAAAAAGACCATTGCCGATTTCCGCGAGCGCCTGATTGCCGACCCCCGCAACTACATCGCGCAGCCCGTCATCCCGCTCTCCCGCGTGCCTTCTTTCGACCCCACCATCGGCGGCATGAGCCCCCGGCATGTGGATCTTCGGCCCTATTGCCTGTACGATGGCGAGAAAGTCACTATCGTCCCCGGCGGCCTTACCCGCGTGGCGCTGCAGCGTGGCTCGCTGGTAGTGAACTCTTCCCAGGGCGGCGGCAGCAAGGACACATGGGTCCTTCGGGGTGACGCATGAACAGCGCCACCCGGATCTTTCAAGGTGATTTGCGAGGCGACTTATGATGCTTTCCCGCATCGCCGATTCACTCTTCTGGATCGGCCGTTACATGGAGCGCGCCGACAACACCGCGCGCATTCTGGACGTCAATTACCACATGCTGCTGGAGCAGCCGCCGGATACTTACAAGCTCCGCTGGGATCCTCTGATCGCCATCACCGGCGAACGCTCGCGCTTCTACAAGACTTACGAAGAGGCCAGCGCGACCACGGCGTTCGACTTTCTCGGCTACTCGGAAGAGAACCCGAATTCCATCTTCCAGTGCATCATGCTGGCGCGCGAAAATGCCCGCACCATCCGCGACCGCATCTCGCGCGAGCTCTGGGAAGACATCAACACGCTGTATCACAAGATCATCCGCCTGCGCGACGATGGCGGCGGTCTTTCCCGCTTCTGCGAAGTCGTGAGGCGCGGCGGGCACCGTTTTCACGGAGTCTGCGACGCCACGCTGCCGCGCGATGAAGGCTGGCACTTCGTCCAGTCCGGCTGCGTCCTCGAACGCGCCGAGATGACCGCGCGGCTTCTCGACGTCCACTACCACCAGCTCGTGGAAGGCTCGGCGATTCTGACCGAAGCGCGCAGCCATTCCTGGATGGCAGTGTTGAAATCGGTAGCGGCCTACGAATTCTATAAGCGCCAGTACAGCCAGATCGAGCCCATGAAAGTCTCTGAGCTGCTGCTGCTCGATGCGCGCCATCCGCGCTCGGTCCGTTTCAACATCGGCGCGCTGCAGAGCTCCCTGTATGCCATCAGCGGCTCGGTTCCCGGCACCTATGCCAACGAAGCCGAACGGCTCACCGGCAAAGTACACGAACGCCTGACCTACGACAACATTGAAGAGATCTTCGACCAGGGACTGCACAACTTCCTCACCGAGCTGCAACTGACCTGCCGCACCGTTGGCGAACAGATCACGCGCGAATACTTCCATTACGCGGTCGCTTCCTGATCGGCAGAGAGAAAAGCGACAGCCCATGCCAGAACTGAATCGATACAAGCTCGCACACGTAACCGTGTTCGCTTACGACGGCCCCGTGTCCGAGAGCTACAACGAACTGCGGCTGCGCCCGCGTCACGACGAGACGCAGAGCTGTCTTTCCTTCCGCATCACCACGCATCCGTTTTCGCGGCCCGCCGCCCATCAGGACTTCTTCGGCAACTGGGTCCACCGCTTTCACATCCTGCCCGAGCATCGCGCGCTGCGCGTGGAATCGGAAACCATGGTGCTGGTGCATCCGCCCGAATGGCAGCCAATCATGCCCACCAGCCTCGCCGATTTCGACCGCACGCGGGATGAGCTGATGGAAGAACACTTCGACTGGCTTTGCGCCACCCAATATTGCCCGCTGCTTCCCGCGCTCGATGAGCTGGCGGATGAGGCCAAAGCCAAATGCGATGGCACGATTCACGGGTTCGCGGAGTCCGCGGCTTTGCTCATCCACGAGAACTTCACTTATAGGCCGGGCGCCACGCATGTTCATTCTTCGGTGGAAGATGCGCTCATAACGCGCGCCGGCGTTTGCCAGGACTTTTCGCATCTGCTGCTGTCGCTCCTTCGCCGCCGCGGCATCCCGGCCCGTTACGTCTCCGGCTATCTGATTCCACGCGCCGCCATGGATGCGCAATCGGCCATGGAGCGCGTGATCGGTGGTCAGGCGTCTCACGCGTGGGTGCAGGCATTCATCCCGGGCGAGGGGTGGATCGGGCTCGACCCGACGGTGGGCGAGTTCATCCGCGAACGCCACATTCACATCGCCTGGGGCCGCGATTACGGCGATGTTGCACCGGTGCGCGGCGTCTACAAAGGCCACGCCGGGCAGAGCCTTTCGGTGGACGTGCTGGTCCGCCCCGCGCTCGATGACGAAGGCGCAGAACTGCTGCAGGAGACCGCGGCCGCCCCGCCGCCGCGGCCTGATGAAGAGTTGGAGCAGGAACAGCAGCAGCAACAACAGCAGCAACAGTAGCCGCGAAATTGCAGTGCCGGGAATAGCTACGTGCGGCTCCTCGACCGTATCCTCTTTGAAAAAATCGCGCCGCTGCAGATCCGCTACCTCGCGCGCCAGGACTACTCACACGCCGGGCCGCTGGCGCGGGCAGCGCTGGACCAGATGGACGCCGATTTCGTCATCGGGCCGCCGCTCACCGTCCACATTCCAAATCCCGAACTGATGGCAGGCGTCTGGAGCGCGGCTCGTGAATGCGTCGCAGCGGGACGCGCGGGGCGGCCTCTGCGCGAAGTCGTTGCTGCGGCGGTTTCCCGCCTCAACGCCTGCCCTTACTGCTATGACATCCATACGTCGATGCTGCACAGCTTCGGCGAAGAAAACCTGGCGCAGGCGGTCTGGCGCGGCGAGCCGCTTCCTGATGCGAAGATCCAGGCCGTCGCGGAGTGGGCTGCCGCAACGCTCTCGCCGGATGCGCCTGTTCTTGCCGCACCGCCCTTCACCCGGGCTGAAGCGCCGGCCATCGTCGGGACTGCGGTGGGCTTTCATTATCTGAACCGCGTAGTGAACGTGTTTCTGGATGCCTCGCCGGTGCCGTTCCAGGGCCACGGGTGGTTGAAAGAGCAACTGATCGGGCTGTCCGGCCGAATCCTGAAGCCGCGGCTGGCGGCGCAGAATCCGCAGCCGGGGCAGTTTCTGACGCCGTTGTCCGGCGCGCTGTCGGCGGAGTTCGCGTGGGCTAATGGCGACGCGAATATCGCGGGGGGCTTCCAGCGCTTCGCGGCAGCGGCAGAATCGGCGGGCGAAGAAAGTGTCGATGGTGCGGTGCGCGAGGTTGTGACCGGGTACCTTGCGGGATGGCGCGGCGAGGCTCCGGCCCTCGGTCGCGCATGGCTCGCTAGCGCCGTCGCGCCGCTCGATGCCGAACTGCAGCCAGCCGGGCGTCTGGCGCTGCTTGCGGCGGTGGCGCCGTACCAGGTAGATAAGACCTTGGTCGCCGAATTCGCCCGGCGGCAACCGGGGGACAGGCACCTGGTGAACACAGTGGCCTGGTCCTGCTATGCGGCTGCGCGCCGGATTTCAGCGTGGCTTCGGACGCCCATTGTCACTTCCCGCCCGTGACATAATTCTTCAAAGGAAACACTATGACAGCATGCAGAACGACTCGGCGCGAGTTTGCACAATCTATGACGGCGATGGCCGGAGGCCTCGCACTCTCGCGGCTGGCCGCTCCGCTTTCTGCGCAGGCGGCGGATCAAAAACCCTGGCGGCTTGCTGCGAAACCAGGCGCAGCGCCCGCGTCGCCTGCTGCAGCGGGTCTGCATAAGCTTGGCCTGCGCGAAGAGCGCGACGCGCAGCTCTACATCCCGGAAGCGGCGTCCAAGTTTGAAAAAGCGCCGCTGGTGCTTTCCCTGCACGGGGCATCGCGGAATTCCGACCGCGGCATCGAACTGTTCCGCCCGCTGGCCGATGAACTGGGCTTCCTGCTGCTCGCTCCCGCATCGGAAGAAGTGACGTGGGACGGCATTGCCAACGATTGGGGGCCCGACCCGGCCTTCATCAACCTCTGCATGGCGCAGACATTTAAGATGCGCAGTGTGGATGCATCGCGGATCGCTATGGCTGGCTTCTCCGACGGCGCGTCTTACTCGCTTTCGATCGGCCTCGCCAACGGCGACATGTTTCGAGCGGTGTTTGGCTTCTCGCCCGGCTTCATCGTGCCCGCCGATCACACTGGCAAGCCGCCGGTATTCATTTCGCACGGAACCATCGACCCGGTGCTGAATATCGACGCCTGCAGCCGCCGCATTGTGCCCGAGTTGCGCAAAGAGGGTTACAAGGTCACTTACAAGGAATTCGAAGGCAAGCATACGCTGCCTCCGGAGATTGCTTCACAGGCCATGAAGTGGTTCATGGACGGCGCAGCCAGTTAACTTAACGCCTCGTTCTCGCTTCCCAGGCGCGAACCATCAAATTCTCCGACACCCGATCCTTTGCGAATGGATTCAGCGTGAATCCCCGCGCGGGAGAAAAGGAAATTTCGTTGCCGAACTTACTTACGTTGACCAGTCGCAAAGTAATGCGCGGCGGATTGACCAGCATCGAAGAACTCACATTCATGATGTTGGAAAATTCAACCCGGTCTTCCTGGCCGCGGTTCTTCACCAACAAGCTGTCGCCGCAATCGTAGACTTCATCGGCCAGATCCCAGACGAGCTTCTTCATCAGAAAGAAGGCAAAAACTGCCATGAACGCAGGGAAAACAAGAAATACAAGATCCTGCTGCTTCCCTCTTCTGATTACGATCGGGACAAAAATCGCCAGGAAGCCGACCAGCAACACAGGAAATGCTTTCTTGAGAAACCACGTCCGCTGCGATGATATCCTCGTCACGCAGCCGCTGCCTGATTCAGTGCCTCAGCGTGCGCATGCACCGCGCGCGTCAGTCCGTCTAAGTTATAGCCACCTTCTAATACCGACACAACCCGGCCTTTCGCGTACTTATCCGCCACTTCCATTACTAAGTGCGTAAGTTCGGCGAAATCGGCATCCGACAAACGGAACTGGCCGAGCGGGTCGCCAAGGCGCGAATCAAAACCGGCGGAGATCATCACGAGGTCGGGGCGGAACTCCTGCATGCGCGGCATCCACTTATCGCGGAAAGCGGTGAGGATCTGGTCTCGCCCCGCGCCCGAGCGAAACGGCGCGTTCAGCGTGTGGCCCATGGCGCGGCCTTCGCCCGTCTCATCCACGCTCCCGGTGCCAGGATACCAGGGCGACTGGTGCGTGCTGAAGAAGAAGACAGAAGGGTCGGCGTAGAAAATCTCCTGCGTTCCGTTGCCGTGGTGGACGTCCCAATCGGCAATAGCCACGCGCTCCACGCCGAAGTGACGCTGGGCGTAGCGGGCGGCGATGGCGATGTTGTTGAACAGACAAAAGCCCATCCCGCGCGCGGCCGAAGCATGGTGGCCAGGCGGGCGGACGATGCAGAACGCATTGCGGGCCTTTTGCTGCATCACAAGGTCGACTGCGGAAAGGCACGTGCCGGCCGCACGCAGGGCGACTTCGAAAGAGCGGTCGGAAAGATCGGTATCGCCGGTTGAGAGAACGCGGCTGCCGGATTCCACGTCGTGGCGCGCTATCCCGATATAGGAGCGTGTGTGGCAGAGCGCGAGTTCATCGTCGGTGGCCGAGCGCGGGCCGGCGTCCGTGAGTTTCAGCTCGCCGTTACTCCCGACCACACCTTTCAAAGCCGCGTCGAAACGGGCGGGCGATTCCGGGTGCCCGGGACCCGGGGCGTGGAGCTTCGAAACCGGGTCGGCAAGGAAAGCGGTCGGCATCGCGTTTATTGTATGGCGAGCGTGACCGTGTTGGAAGCCCGCCCGGCAGCCGTTACGATCGCTGGCACCGCGGCTCCGGACAATCCGGCGGGAACCTGGCAATTCACCTGATCGAGGGCAGGGACGCCGGGGACGCGGCCCGCATAAGTCACGGGGCAGTTCACGCCGCCGAGGGTGAGTGTGACGGTGGCGTTCGCATAATCGAGCCCGTTCTGCGCGGTGGTGGCGCCGAGGCCGGTGAGGAAGAGTTCCACGTAGTCGGAACCGGCCTTGAGCGGAACGCCGGCGCCGATGACCTTACCGGTGGTTGCGTTAATAGCGGCGGCGGGGCCGGTGCCGGAACCATCCAGCGAGAAGATGCTCGGCACCGCCGAAGCGACGACAGAGGTGGTGGTGTAAGAGCCGGTGGCGTTGGTGACGGTGAGCGTCGCCGGGCCGTTGGGCAGCGTGGGGAAGATCATGTTGATCTGGCCCGGGCTCACGAACTGGATGGCGGCGGGCTGCCCGTTCACCGTGACCGTGACGCCGCCGAGCGTCTGAGGATAAGGCAGCGGGGCGGTGGTATTCGAGGTCGCGAAGTTACTGCCGAAGATCGCGACGTACGCACCCGACGTGACATTGTACGGGAAGATCGCGCTGCCCGCCGGGACCGCGCCGTGGATGAGCGGGCCTGGCTTGCTGATGACCGCAGTCGACGCCGCTGCAGTGAGATTTACGGTGACGTTCGTCGTACTGCTTCCTACCTTCGCGGCAACGGCGAGGTTCGGACTGACCGGCACTGATTCCCTATAGAGTGCGGCGGGACCGGCAGTCAGGTTCACTGCTCCCGATGGGGTGGTGACGGTGCCGGATGTCGCGGTGAGTGAGTTGCCATTCGCGTCTTCAAATCCGAGCAGGAGCCCACCGGTGTTGGCAGTGGTCGAGACGTTTTCGATGGCCGTCCCGATGGATTGCCAGGCTGTGGTGCCGGTCAGGAACGAGGTGATGATCTTTGCGACAGGGCTGGAGGCGTCCGTTATGGAGGCGATGCCTCCGGAAGTTTGCGGACAGAGAATACTGAGAGCGACGTTGCTGATGTGGCAGGCGGAGACGACGCGCGTGCGGCCGGGGCGGACGAAGCCGAGCGAGGCGCTGGTGAGCGTCACCACGCCATCGTCGAAGCTGGCAACGCCGCCACTTTCGAAGCCGAGGCCTGCATTGCCCGCGACCGCTATGGCGTCGAGGCCCGCGAGGTCGTCGAGGCCGCCGTTCCAGGTGGCCAGGTTCAGGAGGAACTGGCTGCCAGGGGACATTTCCTGGGTCTGGGCATCGTTGTTGTACACGGATCCGAACGCGCCGGTAATGGCGAGCGCGATCAGGTAAGAACCGAAATGCGGGGTGGCGAGAAAGACGCCCTTGCGCAGGCTGGCGGTTTGAATTACTCCCGGCGTGGTGGACGCAACCCCGGAAAGTGCCGCCTTACCGGCGAGCAGGGTACGAACGACCAGGCCACCCATGCTGTGGGCGACGATATCGACCTGCGGGACGGCAGTGCCATCGGTGTAGGTTAGCCCGGCGAGGAAGGCGCGAAAACCCGCGGTGACAGCCTCGATGGTCGGTTTGCCGGAGATCGCCGTCACGCTGCAGTTATCGAAAAAGACGCTGGCGATGCCGGATGCCTGGAGCACCGTGTCGGCGTTGCCGAAAGTGTCTTTGAAGCCTGTGGGGCAGGTGGCCTGGTAGCCATTCAGGAAGATGACAGGCGGGTTCGGCCCTTTCGGGATCGCGGTAGGCGCAACGAGTTGAGCGAACGCGGGCAGTGCAAGAAGAAAAGCGGCAAGCGGGACCAGGGAAAGGCGCATTCTCCATATGGTAGCGAGTGGGGTGCCAATCGGTCTTACGGCTCTGTGCTGAACAGAACGCTGGAGCACGTCACGGCAGCTTCAGCCTTCATCAGTTCGGAGATGTCGACAGTCCGGACAGCGAGGCCGAGCGCGCGGATCAGGTCGGCAGTGCGGGGGAAAGCTGCGGGCATCAGGACGGTGTCGCCGATGCGAAGTACGTTAGCAGCATGGGGTTCTTCTGTGTGGACGTCGACGAGTTCATACCGGCCCAGCGGCGCCGCGTCGATCCACTCGCGGTTGATCAGCACACGCCCGTCGCCAAGCGGGCAGCAGGCAGATTTCAGGTGCAGGCAGCCGTTGACGTCCACGGGGTGCACAACGTAGCCCCAGGTTTCGAGTTCCGCGGCCAGTTGGCAGATGCCCGCATCGTTCGTCCGAGTGGAGCGGCCAACGAAGATGTCCCACCCGATCCGCATGACATCGCCGCCTTCGAGGGTCGCGGGTTCGGTGAGGTTGCGAACCGGGCGGAACTGTGCGATGGCGCGGGCCAGGCTCTCGGCCTCGGGACGGCGGCTGGCTGCGCCGGGATGCGTGACGATGGCGAGTTCTTCCACGACGATGAGGGGGTCTTCGACGAAAACCGCGTCTGGAAGGTCGGGCTCTTCCGCCAGCGAGTGAACGCACACACCGAGCGATTCGAGCGCTCGTACGTAGTCGCGATGCTGACGCTGCGCGAGCGCGATGTCGATAGTTTCGCGCACGGCGAAAGTCAGTTCGCAGGCGGCCAGCGAGCGGCTGACGGCTCGTGTAAGGGCGTGCAGCATCGTCTAATGCGGGCCGGGGATTTCGCCCGGTTGCCTGCGCGGGGCCAGTGGCTTGGGGGGCGCTGCTTTGAAATCGATGACGACGTCGACGATCTGTGTGCCCTTGCGGATCTGCTTCACGGCGGTGATATCGGCGAGGTTATCGAACATACTTTCTTCCTTCACCTTCGAGGCAAAGTACGTAGCGTAGTCGCCGGGGAAAGCGTCGCCCGCGCCGAGACCCCACATCTTCCGGATCGCCGCTTCGCCGTCCAGGCCAAGGCCGTTCACCGCAAGAGTTCCGAAAGTGTAGACGGGGCCGGGTTCCACCACGATGAAAAGTTCCGCGGTCAGCTTCTTTTCGTCGAGTTGCTTCTCGGTTGTGACACGGTTGTCGAGGTAGCCGCGCGAACGCAGATAATCCGAAACGCGCGTCGCGGCCTGGCGCACCTCGGCAAAGTTGGCGATCGTCATCTGCGGAAGTTTTGCCGCCCGCAGGATGCGCGCGCTGTCGCCGGGCGTGCCTGCAAGCGCGACGCGGGTGAGCTTATACTCCGGCCCTTCGTCGATGACCACTTTCACATCAAGCCCCGTAACGCGCGTCGAGGCCTCCGTCGTGATCTTCGGATAAGTGACGTGCAGGTGGCCCTTGGCTTCGTACAACGGGCCGATCTGGCTGTCGAGAAAGCTGCGGAAGCCGTTCTCCGTGTAAGGCTGGCCGAAGGCGACTTCGGCAATGGAGTTACGCAGGTCCGTAGCGGAGATCAGCTTGCTGCCGTCGAAAACCACTTCGGCGACGGCGGGTAAGCCCCGCCCAGGCGTGAACTGAATCTCGAACTTGCCGGGGTCGGTGGCGACCACCCGCCCGGCCACGCTGGCGAGTTGGTGCTTCGACTTGATGTACTCCTCGATCAGCACGGCGGCGCGCCGCACGGCGGGTTCGGTTCCCGGCATGGCGGCGCGGTATAGAGGATCCTTCGATTTCAGCAGCGCGACAGTCTCCGCGGTGGTAACCGGCAGGGCTTCCACGCGAATGGGGAAAAGCTGGGCGAACTCCTGAACTTCAAACGTGACCTCGAAGCCGCCTTTCGGCGAGGGCTTATAGCGATAGGCAACGGTTTCGAAGTATCCCGAAGCCAGCAGGCGGTCGCGTGCCGCGTCGAAGATATCGGAACCGCCTTTTTCGCCCTGCTTCAGACCGGCTGCTGCGAGGATGGCTTCGGGGGTATGAATCCGCGCGCCCTCCACCGCAATCGAATCGATGGAGAATGTCTGCGCCGGAGCCGGAGATGTCACCGGTGCCGGGACCGAAAGCGTCGGGGCCGGTGTTGCCGAAGCCGGAGCGGGCGCTTTGGGCGCAGCTTTCCGGGACGGGGTTTGAGCCAAAACCGCCGTCATGAACAGCAACAGAACCAACGAGATGCGCGGCGCCATCCTTATCATTATGCGCGCACAACGGTCACCCGCGTGGTGGCCTGTGCGCGCCCATGGTAAATGAGACGCGCTGTGTAGAATGGAGTTACGTGACCTACGATCTGATTGTGATTGGTAGCGGCCCGGGCGGCTACTCGGCGGCGGTGCGCGCCGGCCAGTACGGACTCAAGACCGCAATTATTGAAAAAGATGCGAAACTGGGCGGCACCTGCCTGCACGTCGGCTGCATCCCCACCAAGGCGTTGCTGCATACGGCGGAATTGTGGAGCTTTGCCAACCACGCCACCGATGAGGGCATCACCATCGACAAGCCCACGCTGCAGTTTCCGAAGGTAATCGAGCGGAAAAACGGCATCGTCAGTAAACACGCCAAGGGCGTCGAGTTTCTGATGAAGAAGAATAAAGTCGAGTGGATCAAGGGCTTCGGGGTGATTAAGAAGGCTGGCGTAGTGGAAGTCACCACCGACAAAGGCACCCAGACGCTGGAGACGAAGAACATCCTCATCGCCACCGGCTCGGAAGCGCGCATGCTGCCGGGGCTGACGCC
>Ga0075030_100004645_pt1 | contig 12405 bp, 5 predicted proteins | sample LitLauG_LLR_2012_FD_71393 | JGI IMG/M metagenome (GOLD analysis project Ga0075030, IMG submission 71393) | Freshwater sediment microbial communities from Pennsylvania, USA - Little Laurel Run_MetaG_LLR_2012 | ecosystem: Environmental > Aquatic > Freshwater > Creek > Sediment | place: USA... | reverse complement strand
GATGCCAAGCATGCGCACGTCTTTGAGCGCGGTTTTCAACTCGTCCGCGCTGAGCGCCTTTGTAAGCCGCGTCACCGATGTGAAGCCAGCGGCGGTGAAGGCTTCGGCTGCGGTATCGGAGATGCCCTCCAGCAGGAGGATCTTGATCTCGTCTTTCGAGAGGTGGGGTGTGCGGATATGGTTCACGCGGCGAGCCTCTGTGCTGTTAGGCCCCGATTGGTCACAAACGCATGTTGCAGCGCAACCCAGCCAAAAGAAGGGTCACAGGGCATGCAACGTGGTGCCGGCAGCCAGCGGCGGGGTGAATGACACGAGGCCCTTCTCCGCCAAATGCTCGGCGTGGGCAGCAACCGAGAGGCGGGCGGCACTGGCAAGGTTGGCGGCGATGCCGGCATAGACTGCGTCGGCCACGGTCTGCACCGTCGCTGCGCCGCTTCTCACGCACGCGAGCACCGCGCGCTCGCGCATCTGGCGGTGGAGCAGGTAGGCCTTGACGGTGCGGCCGGCGTCTTCGATTGCTTCGCCGTGCCCGGGCAAATAGCGCGTCTGCGGGTGGTTTTGCAGCTTTTCGAGGGACGCGAGATAGTGGCCCATGTTGCCTTCGGGCGGGGCGATGACAGAGGTGCTCCAGCCCATCACGTGATCGCCGGAAAACAGCACAGGCGTGCCGGGAAGTGCGTAGCACAGATGATCGGGGGCATGGCCTGGGGTATGGATCGCGGCAAGTTCGAGCCCGGGCAATGCCAGAGTTTCGCCATCGCGCAGCTTGAGATCGGGGGTGAAGTCCCAGTCGGCGAAGTCACCCCCCGACGGGCTGTTTTCGGCCGAGGTTGCAGCTGGCGCCGCCAGATTGCGGCCGAAGCCAACGGTCGTGGCGCCGGTGTGTGCTTTAAGCCCCGCGATTGCGTCCGAATGGTCGCGGTGGGCGTGGGTCAGCAGAATGTGGCTGATCGGGCCTGCCGCCGCGGCAAGGATCGCGGAGATGTGGCGCGGGTCGCCCGGGCCCGGGTCGATCACGACCGCGGAGCGGCCCCGCGTGATGACGTAGGTATTTGTCCCGGGGCCGGTGAAGGGCCCCGGATTGTTCGCAGTCAAGCAGACGACACCGTCGGCGATGGTCATGTGCCGTCCCTATACCCGGAACCTCAACCGGTTTTTGGCGTTGCGAAGGCGGCCGGATCGAGGATCGGGATCAGCTCGCTTGGATCCTTTGCGCGGCGGACGCGGCCGTCGAAGATAGCGCCCTCGGAGATTTTCAGCAGCTGGTTGAAGATGTCTCCGTCGACGTGCGCGGTCGCGTGCAGCGTCACGCTCTGGGCCCGGACCGCGCCATAGACGTGGCCATGGACCTCGACGGAATTCGCTGCAACCGTGCCGGTTACCTTGCCGGACTGGCCGATGATGACTTCCTTGCCGTTGATGTCGCCGCGGACCTCGCCGTCAACCAGCAGGCGCGCCTTGGTAATGACGGTGATCTTATCGCCCATGATCACGAGATCGGAGCCGATGATCGACACATGGCTCGCCTGCGCTTCGGCGACCGCTGCCGTCGGCAACACGACCTGGGCTGGCTGCTGCGGCGTCAGGAGCGGCGCGGCAGAGGCGTTGGCGGGCTGCGGGTTCTGCTGGAACACGTTTTGCAGATCGGGCGGGCGGTTATCGGAATTGGGACCGCGGTTGAACACTGAAGACCTCCTGAATGATCTCGTTCGGTTTAGGTCGCTGCATGGCGACGTTTACACACGCCGGTGGACAAATTAAGCCGGCGATGGATTTAACGCTGGCCGAGGTTGCGGGTCAGAACTGGTTAAAGCGCGTGCGCCCCGCCACCCGGATGCCACGCGGCACGGCTGCGTCATGGCGCCGCCCGGACCAGGGACGGCGGCACAGACCCACCGCCGGACGGGCATCCCATGCCCGAGTGTCTTTGACAAGCGTTTGCGTGGCTGTGACAACACGAGACTGGTGACAATCTCCTGTGCTCAGACCGTAATGGCGCTTGCGCGTGGTTTTTTCAATCTTAGTACAACGGTTTTACGTCATACGCCTTGCCGCGCCGCGCCGGGCCGGGGTCGGTTTCGCGGCCGGTCGATTCGGGGCCGAGGGTCGGCGAGGTTGAAGGCGCAAGACCCGAATTCGTCCGCGGCTCAAGCCCCGGGTTCGAAGGCGGCGTGGGTGTGGACGCCGGAGCGGATGAGTTCCAGGTCGATGTATTGTTGTACCGGACGCCGGAGTTGGGTACCTGCGGCGTGGCGGGGGACGTGGATGGCTGGGGGGTGCTCGGGAGCGAAGGCGAGTTGCCCTGGGCCGCGTGCGCCGGCTCGATCGCCACTCCAGCGGCAAGGATGGCACAAACGCTTGCGAGGCCAAGATACGTGCCAATGTCCGGCATGGTGCATTCTCCACCGGGCGCGCTCGAGAGCGCGGGGGTTCGATACTCTCAACCCAACGTGGGTGGCGGGTTGATGCTTGTCAACGAGGGTATGCACCATTGGTCAAGATTTAGTGGTGATAGCGCGTGTGCGATCCGGCGTTTCGGCTTGCGCGCCATATCCGCCGCCCGTCGGGGTGACGATCACGATCCGGTCGCCGGGGCCCACGGTGAATTCGGCGCAGGAGCCCAAGTCTTCGATGGTTCCATCCGCCCGTTCGAGCCGGTTGGCGCCGGTTTGGCCGGGAAGCCCGCCGGCAACGCCCCGGGGCGCCACCCGCCGTCCGCCTGAAAGGATCGCGCCCTTGAGCGGCTCTAAGAACCGGATGATCCGCTCGGTGCCATCCCCGCTGCGCCATCGTCCGCGCCCGCCCGAGCCGCGGCGGATGGCAAACCGCTCGACGAGCACGGGATAGCGCAGTTCCAGGATTTCGGGGTCGGTCAGGCGCGTATTGGTCATGTGGACGTGCACGCCAGCTGCACCGTCGAAGCCGGGCCCGGCAGGCGCTCCCGAGCAGATCGTCTCGTAGTATTGCAGCTTGCCGTTGCCGAAGGTCAAATTGTTCATCGTCCCCTGCGCCGTGCCGAGCGCGCCCAAAGCCGCAAAGAGCGCATTGGTCACGATCTGGCTGGTCTCGGTATTGCCGGCAACGACGGCGGCCGGGTAGCGTGGGCTCAGCATCGAGCCGTCCGGGATCACGATTTGAATCGACCGCAGGCAACCGGCGTTCATTGGGATAGCCTCGTCTACCAGTACCCGGAAGACATAGAGCACGGCGGCGCGCGTCACCGGTTCGGGGGCGTTGAAGTTATCGGCCTGTTGGGGCGAGGTGCCTGTGAAATCGACTTTTGCCGACCGCGTCTGCCGGTCGACGGTGATCGAAACTTCGATCGCGGCGCCGCTGTCGGTCTCGACACGGCAACGGCCATCGTCGAGCCGCGAGATGAGACGGCGGACGGCGCTTTCGGCCGCATCCTGGATATGGCCCATGTAGGCGCGCACGGTCGCGAGGCCATAGGCTTCCACCAGCGCCAGCAGTTCGGCGGCTCCGCGAGCGTTGGCTGAAACCTGCGCCTTCAAGTCGGCGATGTTCTTGTCCGGCTGGCGGGCGGGATAGGGAGCGCCGAGCAGCAGCGCGCGCGTTTCGTCCTCCAGAAAGCGGCCCTGTTCGACCAACAGCACGTTGTCGATATAGACGCCTTCCTCCTCGATGCGGGTGGCGCGCGGCGTCATCGAGCCGGGTGTGAGACCGCCGATATCCTCGTGATGACCGCGGCTGGCGACGTAGAACAGGATTTCGCCCGCGTTCTCGCCGAACACCGGCGTCACCACCGTAATGTCGGGGAGGTGCGTGCCGCCGTTATAGGGCGCATTCAGCATCGCGCTATCGCCGGGGTTGAGAGTGCGCGCGCGTTCGCGCACCACGGTTTCTACAGAGCGGTCCATGCTGGCCAAATGTACGGGGAGATGGGGCGCGTTGGCGACGAGCGCGCCCGAGCTGTCGAATACCGCGCAGGAGAAGTCGAGCCGCTCCTTGATGTTGACGGACTGCGCGGTTGCCCGCAATGCCTCGCCCATCTGCTCGGCGATGCCCATGAAGCGGTTGTTCATCACCTCCAGCAGCGCCGGGTCGGGCGCATCCGTCGCCCGCGCTGGCGGGCGGGCGCCCCGGGGCAGGGCGATCCGCTTCATAACCATATGATTGCGGGCGGTGACGGTGAGCAGCCAGCCGGGCTCGACAACGACGGTTTGGTGCGGCTCGATAACGAGGGCGGGACCCGCGAGGCGGTGGCCGGGGCGCAGGGTCTCGCGCAGGTAGACGCCGGCATCGTGCCAGCCGCCGTCCGCATAGAGGCCGGCCGAGCCGCCGGGCGCGATGCTGTCGGCGGGGGCGAGAGCGCATTCGGGTTCGGCCAAGGGTTCGCCGCCGCCGGTTGCCATCACTTCAAGGGCAGCGAGTTCAATCGCCTTTTCAGGTGACAGATAGCCGAACTGGCGGGCGTGGCGCGCTTCGAAATCCGCCCGCATGGCCGCCGGGTCATCGGTCAGCGGAATGGGGAGTGCGGTATCTGCGCCGCTATAACGGATATGGGCCGACGTCGCGACCGCGACGCCGGCGGCGTCTACACCCTGAGCCGCCAGTTCGTTACCAGCCTCTGATGCCATCGCCGCCGCGGCTTCACGGGCGAGCGCCAGCGTGTGCGAATTGAGCGGCTGCTCGATCGATTGCGTGCGCGTGGCGGTTAGTCCGGCAAGCCCCATCCCGTAGGCCGACAACAGCCCCGACAGCGGGTGGATGAACACAGCCTCCATGCCGAGCTCAGCGGCGACCGCGCAGGCGTGCTGGCCACCCGCCGAGCCAAAGCAGGCGAGCGTGTAGGTGCTCACGTCGTAACCGCGGGCGACCGAGACGGTGCGGATTGCGCTCGCCATATTCTGGGCTGCAACCTCGAGGAAGCCGGCTGCGACGCTGGCAGCCGTTTGGCCCCCGCCGACCTCCGAGGCAAGCGCAAAGAAGGCCGCTTCGACCGATGCCCGGTCCAAAGGCTCGGTCCCCGACGGGCCAAAGATGGCCGGGAAATGGTGCGGCTGCAGCCGGCCGAGCATGACGTTGGCGTCGGTGACGGTGAGCGGTCCGCCGCGGCGGTAGCACATCGGGCCCGGGTCGGCGCCCGCACTTTCGGGTCCAACCCGCAAGCGTGTGCCATCAAAGCTCAGAATCGAGCCGCCGCCGGCCGCAACGGTCGTAATCCGCAGCATCGGCACGGCGAAGCGCACGCCCGCGACGACGGTTTCAAAGGTGTGTTCTGCCGCTCCCGAGCTATGGGAGACGTCGGTCGAAGTGCCGCCCATGTCGAAGCCGATGACGCGGCCGAAGCCCGCGGCTTTAGCGGTCGCGATCATGGCGACGATGCCGCCGGCCGGGCCGGACAGCACCGCGTCCTTGCCGGTGAAGGCCGCAGCCGCCTTGAGCCCGCCAGAGGAACTCATGAACAATAGGCGCGGTGTATGGGGCCTGCTCGCCTTGGGCGTCAGCACGGCGGAGACGCGGTTCACGTAGCGGGCGAGGACAGGCGAGAGATAGGCATCCGCCACCGTGGTATCGCCGCGCGGCACGATCCGGGCCAGCCCCGAGACGCGGTGGCTCACCGAGACATGCGTGAACCCGAGCTGGCGGGCGATATCTTCCGCCGCACGTTCATGGGCGGGATGGGCGTAGGCATGGAGCAGCACGATTGCGACCGAGCGGAAGCCTGCCGCAAACGCCTCCCGCAGGTCTGCCTCCAGCCGCGTGCGGTCGAGCGGGCGCTCGACGGTGCCGTCGGCGCGCACCCGCTCGCAGGCCTCAATCACGCGGGAGTACAACAGGGACGGTTTGACGACCCGCTTGGCGAAGATATCGGGCCGCGCCTGGGTGCCGATCTCGAGCTGATCGGCGAGCCCAGCAGTAATGACCAGCACGACCGGATCGCCGCGGCGCTCAAGCAGCACGTTGGTTGCGACCGTCGTGCCCATCTTGACGGCCGCGATGTCGGCCAGGGGAATGTCGGCTGCCTGAGAGACGCCCATCAGGCGGCGGATGCCTTCGATGGCGGCATCGTCGTAGTCCGGGTGGGACGACAAGATCTTGGCGGCGGCCAGAGTGCCGCCCGGCGTACGCGCCACGACGTCGGTGAAAGTTCCGCCGCGGTCGATGAAAAAGTGCCAGCGGGTGGCGTGGGAAGTGTTCATGCGGCGCTTGTCAGTTGGATTAGATTGGCGCGAGTTCAGTACAGCGCGCCCGTTATCTCCACCGGCAATTCGCCGCAATGGGCGGTAAAGTCCAGCAAGTTGAGATTTGCTGCCGAGTTTCGGCCGTTGCCAGCGGATGATCTGGCCCGCGTCCGGCAAACAGTCAAAGAGTACGCGTCAGAGCCGACCGCTGAAATCCTTCACCAATTTTTCCTATGCCCAGGTGTGCCATGCTGAAATCCGTCCCGTCCTGCCTTAAGGCCGCTTTGCTCATCGGCACGCTGCTGACGCCGCTCACGCTGGCGTCGCAAGCGCTCGCCGAGGCGCGAACCTTCGCCCATCACGGCGTTTCGGCCGATGCCGACCGGTACGAGACCTACCTCAAGACCCAGCTCAAGCCGCCGGGAAAGCCGGCGCTCGAGTTGCGAGCTGCCGGCGAACGCATGCTCGGGAAGGACCCGCGGGGTGCTTCGCGGCTGTTTGCTGCGGCGGTGACGAGCGAACCAGGCGACGCGGAATCCTGGCTCGGGCTCGCGCGTGCGCTGCTTGCGGTGACGCCGGATGCGAACAAGGGATCTGAGCGCTACGAGTTGCCGCTGAACGCGAGCGCTGCGGCGCTCAGGGCCTATGAGCGGGCCCGCGAAACGGCGCTCAAGGCGCGGGCACTGGTGGTGCTGGGTGACGCGCTGGTGCGGCGATCGTATTTCCGCCCGGCGCTCGACGCTTATGCGGCCTCTCTGGCGCTCGCCGATGACCCGGGCGTGCGCGAAACCTACGACAAGCTGCGCGCGGAACACGGCTTCCGCATGGTGGACTACAAGACCGAGAACGAGACCGGGCAGCCCAGGGTATGCCTGCAATTCTCGGAGAACCTGTCGCGGGCGGCAGGCGTCGATTTCGCGAAATTCGTCGCCGTCGACGGCAAGGACCCGCAATCGCTTGCTGCCGAAGGTCATCAGCTATGCCTCGACGGCCTCACCTTCGGGCAGCGCTACGAGGTGAAACTCAAGGCCGGGTTGCCTTCCGATGTCGGCGAGGCGCTGGAAAAGCCGGTCGAGATCGCGGCCTACGTGCCCGACCGCAAGCCGCAGGCAAAGTTCACCGGGCGGTCCTATGTACTGCCATCGCGCGGCCAACAGGGCATTCCCGTGGTTTCCGTGAATACGAAGGCGGTTTCGGTCGCGGTCTACCGCATCGGCGACCGGGCACTGGCCGCTAGCCTGCAGGGCGGCGACATGACCCGTCAGCTCGGCAGCTATGAGATCGAGGAGATCAAGACCAAGTCCGGGCAGAAGGTCTACGAGGGCACGCTCGAGGTTTCATCCAAGCTCAACGAGGACGTGACGACGGCCTTTCCGGTAAGCGAGGCCATCGGTGCGTTGCAGCCCGGCGCCTACGTCATGACGGCGCGGGCAAAGACGAAACAGACGGTGAGCGAGGACGAGCAGGTCGAGCACGGTGACACGGGCGGGGCACTGGCCACGCAGTGGTTCATCGTTTCCGACCTTGGGCTGACGGCGCTCAGCGGCACCGACGGCATCCACGGTTTCATCCGCTCGCTCGCTGATACATCCCCGGTTGCAGGCGCCAGCGTGCGCCTCATCGCGCGCAACAACGAGGTGCTGGGCACGGCGAAGTCGGATGCCAAGGGCTACGTGCATTTTGCCGCCGGGCTCGCCAAGGGCGAGGGCGGCATGCAGCCGGCCCTCATGGTCGCCGAAAAGGACGGCGCCGATTACACGTTCCTCGATCTCGCGACGGCGGGGTTCGATCTCTCCGACCGCGGCGTCAAGGGCCGCGATGCGCCGGGCCCGCTCGATGGCTACCTATTCACCGAGCGCGGCGTCTACCGGCCGGGAGAAGAGGTGTTTCTGACCGGGCTTGTGCGCTCGGCGGCTGGAGAGGCGGCAAACCTGCCGGTGACGCTCATCATCACCCGCCCGGACGGGGTCGAGCACAAGCGTATGACGCTAATCGATGGCGGGCTCGGCGGTCGGACCGCAACGCTCGCGCTCGGCCGCGGCGTGATGACCGGCACGTGGCGGGCGAAGCTCTACGCCGATCCCAAGGGCGAGCCGGTCTCGCAGGCGGCGTTCCTGGTCGAGGATTTCGTGCCCGAGCGGATCGATCTGAAGCTCGAGCCGAAGTCCAAGGGCATCGCGATCGAGGACCACGCGGCGATCACGGCAACCGGGCGCTATCTCTATGGCCCGCCGGCCGCCAATCTCGGGCTCGAGGGCGACATCGTGGTGAAGCCCGCCAAAGAGCTTGCGGGCTTCCCCGGCTATCACTTCGGGCTTGCGGACGAAAAGATCGAGCCGGTGCGCGCGGCCCTTGAAGGCCTTGGCTCGACCGGTGCGGACGGCAAGGCCGAGCTGTCGGTCGCGCTTCCGCCGATCCCTAAGACCGGGCGGCCGCTCGAAGCCGAGTTCATCATCAAGCTCAAGGAAACCGGCGGGCGTGCGATCGAGCGCACCGTGACGCTGCCGGTCGACACGAAAGAAGGCCGTATCGGCATCAAGCCGCTGTTTGGCGTCCAGGGCGTGGGCGAGGGCGAGCAGGCGCAATTCGAGATAATCGCACTTGATGCAGCAGGTCACCGCGTCGCGGCCACGGATCTGCGCTGGACGCTGTCGCGCATCGACCAGAACTGGCAGTGGTACCTGCGCGATGGCAACTGGGGCTATGAGGCGGCAACCTCGACGCGCCGCATCGACACCGGCACGCTCGAAGCAGGCGCCGAAGGCCCTGGCAGGGTTTCGTTCTCCCCCACCTGGGGCCGCTACCGCCTGGAGGTCGCCCGTGCGGACGGCGCAGTTTCGGCGGTCACGTTCAACTCGGGGTGGGTTGCGGGCGGCGAAGTCGCCGAAAGCCCCGAAGTGCTTGAAACCGCGCTCGACAAAGCGAGCTACCGACCGGGTGAAACTGCAAGGCTCAGGATCGCATCGAAGCACGGCGGCAAGGCGCTGGTGACCGTGCTGGCCAACGGCCTGTTGTCATCGCAGGAAGCCGACATCGCCAAAGGCGGCGGCGAGGTTTCCATCCCCGTCGATGCCAGCTGGGGATCGGGGGCCTATGCGACCGCGATCCTGTACCGGGCGATGGACGAGGCGGCCAAGCGCATGCCGTCGCGCTCGATCGGCGTGAAGTGGCTTGCCATCGATCGTACGAGCGCGACGCTCAAGGTCTCGATGCCGGTCGAGGCGAAGGTGCGCAGCGGATCGACGCTCAAAATTCCCGTCAGCATCAGCGGTCTCAACCCCGGCGAAGAAGCGCGCGTCACGGTGGCGGCCGTCGATGTGGGCGTGTTGAATTTGACCAAGTACCAGAGCCCGAACCCGGAAGGCTGGTTCTACGCCCAGACCAAGCTTGGGCTCGACATCCACGACTACTACGGGCGCTTGATCGACGGCATGAGGGCTGATCGCGGCAAGCTGCGCTCAGGCGGCGACGGCACGGGCGGCATGGAGATGACCGCGGCGCCGCCGTCGGTCGAGACCATCCTTGCGCAGTATAGCGGCATCGTGCTGGTGGACCGCGACGGCAAAGCATCGGTCGAGTTCCAGCTGCCCGATTTCAATGGCACGGCGCGGCTGATGGCGGTCGCCTGGTCGAAAACCAAACTCGGCCACGGCCAAGCCGAGGTGGTCGTACGCGATCCGGTTGCGCTCACCGTCTCGGCGCCGCGGTTCGTGACGCTGGGCGACGATGCGCAGATCGACGTCGCGGTGCATAACGTTGAAGGCGCCGCCGGAACGTACCAGGCGAGCCTGCGCGAAAGCGATCCGTCAGGCACGCAGAGCCTGGGACCGATCAGCCGCGACGTCGCACTCGGCACGAGCGAACGCAAGTCCGAGCGGTTTGCGCTGAAGCCGGCGGATGTCGGCACCAAGACCTATGTCGTAGCTGTCACCGGACCTGGCGATATCAAGGTCGCCCGGACGCTCACATTCAACGTGGTGCCGCCGGCGGGCGACATCAAGCGCACGACGGTCTCGCAGATCGCGCCGCACGGCAAGCTGACGCTCTCGTCCGATCTCGTCGCCGACTTGATCGCGGGGCGGACCACCATCGGGCTTTCGGTCGGGCCCCAAGCGACGCTCGACGTGCCGGGGCTTTTGAGCTCGCTCGACCGCTATCCGTATGGCTGCGCCGAGCAGACGACATCTCGTGCGATGCCGCTGCTGTACGCCAACCACGTGGCCGAGCGGCTCGGACTTGCGACCGACGCCAAGATCAAGGCCCGCGTTCAAGGCGCGATCGACCGCGTGCTCGAGATGCAGGATGGCTCAGGAGCATTCGGCATCTGGGGGCCGTCATCGGCCGACCTGTGGCTGACCGCCTACGTAACCGACTTCCTCACGCGGGCGAAGGAGCAGAACTATGCCGTCAACCCGCGGGCGCTCAATCAGGCGCTTGAAAAGCTCGGCAACCTCGTTGCCTATGCGCGCGATCTGAAGCAGGGCGGCGAAATCCGGGCCTATGCCATGTACGTGCTGGCGCGTAATGGGCGCGCGCCGATTGGCGAGCTGCGCTACTACGCCGATACCAAACTCGACGCGTTTTCATCTCCGCTCGCCAAGGCACAGCTGGGAGCCGCTCTCTCCATGATGGGCGACAAGGAACGCGCCGAGCGGACGTTCGCAGCCGCGCTCACGAACCTCGATGATAAGTCGTCGCTGACGGCGACGCGGATCGACTACGGCTCGCGGTTGCGCGATACTGCGGCATACGTCACGCTGGCGGCTGAAACCGGAATCGGCAAGGCGGATGCCCCGCGCCTCGTCAACGTGATCGGCAAGGCCTACGCGGCGCGCGCCTATACCTCTACCCAAGAGCAGGCGTGGATGCTGATGGCGGCGAACGCGCTCGCCGACCAGGCCAAAGCACAGGCGCTCACCATCAACGGGCAACCGGTAACCGGAAGCCTCATGCGCACGCTGAAGCCGGCTGATCTTGCGGGCGGCATCACCATCACCAACGAGGGCGACACCGCGACGGACGCGGTCGTCACGGTCAACGGCGCGGCACTGACGCCGGAGCCCGCGGTCGAGAAGGGGTTCCGAATCGAGCGCGCCTATTACACGCTCGACGGAAAAAAAGTTGATCTCGCGAGCGCGGCGGGGGGAACCTCACAGGTCAAGCAGAACGACCGCTTCGTGGTGGTCGACACGATCTCGTCTGCCGAGCAGGGCGGGCGCGTGCTGCTCGTCGACCGGTTGCCGGCGGGGTTCGAGATCGAGAACCCTCACCTCGTCGAAGCCGGCGCGACCAGCGGGCTCGCGTGGCTCAAGGACACCATGAAGCCCGAGCACGCCGAGTTCCGCGACGACCGCTTCGTGGCCGCGTTCAACTTCTATGGGCGCAATCGTAACGCGGCCCACGGCGCTGCCGAGCCCGAAGAAGGCGTCGATGAGCCCGACGGCGACCAGACGGCGGCGGAACCGGCCACACCGGCGAAGCCCGCCGGTCCGGTAACGTCAGCGAGCGTCGCCTACGTGGTCCGCGCGGTGACGCCCGGCAGTTACATTCACCCGGCCGCAACCGTCGAAGACATGTACCGGCCCGAGCGCCATGCGCGCACGGCAAGCGGGCATCTCACCGTGACGGCGAAGTAGGGGTGCCATGGGGGATATCAACACAGGGAACATCAGGAGATTAGTCCCCTGGACCCCAACTGCAAGACGCCATGTGCTTGCGGTATTTGTCGCTGTATTGGCAGGTGCAGCTGTGGCGCTGGCCGCCGCGGAGATGACGGTTCAGCGTATCAAACCGTTGTCCCTCGCGAGCGTCGCCGAGGTGTCGCCGGTCGTTGTCGATCGCAACGGCGAGCTGCTGCGGGCCTTCACCACCTCGTCCGGGCACTGGCGGCTGCCGGCCGAGCCCGGGATGGTCGATCCGCGCTACATCGCCATGCTGACCGCATTCGAGGACCGGCGGTTTTTTGACCATGGCGGTATCGATCTCATAGCCTTTGCGCGCGCGAGTCTGCAGTTCATCCGCCATCGCCATGTGGTGTCGGGGGGATCGACCCTGACGATGCAAGTGGCGCGGCTCGTTACCCAGGCGGAGACGCCGGGCAAGGCGACGGCCGCCGCGGCGGGACGGCATTCGGGCACGACCAAGCTGTTGCAGGCGGCGCATGCACTACAGCTCGAGCGTCAGTTGAGCAAGCGGCAGATCCTGTCGTTGTATCTCAAGCTCGCGCCGTTCGGGGGCAACGTCGAGGGCGTGCGGGCGG
>Ga0075030_100004643_pt1 | contig 12408 bp, 11 predicted proteins | sample LitLauG_LLR_2012_FD_71393 | JGI IMG/M metagenome (GOLD analysis project Ga0075030, IMG submission 71393) | Freshwater sediment microbial communities from Pennsylvania, USA - Little Laurel Run_MetaG_LLR_2012 | ecosystem: Environmental > Aquatic > Freshwater > Creek > Sediment | place: USA... | reverse complement strand
CGCTCGGCGGGCTGGTAGGGATCTGTGGCTGTGCCGAGAGCGATGGCTTCGTCAGCTTTGACGCGGCGGAGATCGTGGCGCAGCAGTCCGGCAGCGTGCTGCTTGACGTAGATCTTCTGCTCGAATTCGAGGCCGTCGCGCATCTCCATGAATTCGTGGGTGTAGCGGGCGTAGCAGTAGCGGCATCCGAATTCGCAGCCGCGGTAGGGGTTGATGGTCCAGGTAAAAGGCATGGCGCGGCGGCTGACGCAGCGGTTCAACAGAGACTTGGCGGTCAGGGTAAAGTATTCGACCCGGTGGCCCTCGCGAAGGGATTCCCCCTCGGAGGCGAGACGGGCGATGCCGACGAGTTGGGGGTTCGGGGAGAGAGGGAGCAGGGAAGACATTGTATTCGCCTTTTGTTCGCTTACAATAGACTCGGGCGACCCGGGCTGTCAATCTCTGGGGGGGATAGGAGGTAGGAGAAAAAAAAAGTCCGTCCGCCATAGTAACTAACTAGTAATAGCAAGGTGTTTGGGGATGGGGGATGGAATTGGGTCAGGGACCTGAGGGGCGCGGGGGAGGCTTGCGCGTGTGCATAAACTCAAATCGACGGGATGGTCGAAACCTTTTCGTACATATAGCCTTCGTTCCTAGATGTGACGATCCGGTTCCGAAACCGAGTTCCCAGCGCCTTCCGAAGTTCATGGATTTGAATGTTGAGATATATTTCCTTGTCTTTCGTGCGAGTGAGCGAGAGAAGGCTTCGCGGCACCACACGCCCCGCATTCCTTAGGAGCATCCGGAAGATTGCCGCATTGGCTCTGCTTAGTTGGATCTCATTCCCGTCGATAAGCATCGTGGGACCGTCCTCGGTGAAGACAACATCTCCCACAATCGAGAACTCTTCATGTGACCTTTCGGGTTGACCTCCCATCGTTTGTGTTGCAACGCGATAAAGATCAGCCAGCGACTGTAGGCGATTGTTCGGGGCCAACCAGGGATGCGCTTTCCCTATGATTTTCCATTTCGTTTCTACCTGACCCAAGTCCGCGACAAAATAGAAAGCGGTTAGACGGCTCAGTCTGCCGTCCGGTATGCAAATCAACGCCGGTAGCCGACCTTCTCTTGGCCTCATTCTGAGCATCCAACGCGGGTCACCGGAAACCGTGGGGTGCGCGATGCGACAAATATGGGCTGCAATTCGTACATGACCATCCAATTCAAGAATGCGGAATCGTCTCTCGCCGGGCCGCTGAACCATTCTCAGTCGGGATGGAAAGAGAGTTTTCAATTGGTTGAACAAACCTGCCCTCAGAGAACGCATCTTTAAAGCCGCCTCGTGACTGTTGACCACGTGCGAAGGAGGTTTATGGCCAATCAATTCGTAAGCCCGAAATACGCTTCCAAAACGGTGATTACACATGTTTGCGGTGGCGCGGCGTCGCTTTTTCAGTAATCCTGTTGGCATCTCTCCCTCTTGCGCCAGAAACATGGCCAGCCGATCGAGGTAGAATTTGTCTGGTCTTCCGGGATTGCATCTCCTCCGGCTGATCTGCATCTGTGCGCGGGCAAACTGCTCCGAACTGATGACGGCAGGGAATGCTTCGGGTTTTATGGTCCACGAGCTGCGAGGCACGCGTTGAGGACGATTTCGGAACGGACACTGGTTCCTGCCCCAAATATTTGAGCCGATATACTTCTCACTCTTCAGGATGCGGTAAACGCGAACATAGTCCCAACGTTTGTTTCCCCAGTATCGAAGTCCTCTGCGGTTTAGCTCCTGAGCGATGCTGTGGGGAGAGTTCTTCTTGTTGGCCGCTAGCTCGAAGATTGTGCGGACACAAGCAACCTCGCGTTTCGGCCCAGGAGTTAAAACCGTGTGATCCGATCTCACGTTCTTACGCTCTCCTTTTTGCAGTATTTGTCTGCGCCGATCATTCGCAGTGATGAGCATTCGCCTCAGGCCGTAACCGGGAGCGCCCCCCACGTGATATCCCTCAGCGGCCAGCCGCTTCTGGCCAGCTGAAATCTTCACGGTAAGCTCTCTGCTGTACTCTGCTGCCATAGCACGCTTCAGCGACTTCAGGATCGCGTTTGGCAGCCTACCATCATTGTCGAATTGTTCAGCACAGTAGTGGACGGGGATGCCTGCTCGTCTACAGAGAAATTCATAGTGAGCCGACTCATCCGTGTCCAGGAACCGTCCCCACCGGCTGACGTCAAAAACGAGTATTGCTCGAAAGCGGCACTCACCACTAAGGACATTGCGCAGCAGATCCTGCAGTCCGGGGCGGTTTCTGATGTAAAGACCACTTTTTCCAGCGTCGGAGTAGGTGGCGACAACTTCGAATCCGTGTGCGGTAGCGTAACGTTGGATTGCATCGCGTTGAACTGGAATCGAAGTCTGCTGATCGTCGGTGGACATTCTCAGATATTGAGCAGCGGGAATCGGAAGGCTGGTTGACATCGGGATAAGACCATCCTTTCAGGAGACTGTGACTACTTTTCCACATGCGGCGTTCGAATTCTTGTGACATCTGTCACATACTTCCACGGGCGATTGGGAATATGTTTTCAGGGTGGACGTCGAAGCCGAGACCTACAAGCGTTACGAGGCGGAACTGGCCGCAATTGCAGCTCGGGATCGGGATTACTATGTGAACGCAACGCCGACTCCTGCTGACCGCGCCGGTTACTTCCAACGGCAAGACCACTTGGAACAGATCCGTGCGCGGTTTTATGCAGAGCTGAGCAGGGTTCGACACTCGGAGACCACGAAACCGGGAATGTTCTGCTTGCAAGTCAATGACCGGTTAATCGGCCAGTCAGTCGTGAGCGCTCCTCAATGTATGCTGTTACACGATCTAAACAATTCCCTTGGCGTGGTGATCGGGCGTTGTGAGTTGCTGGCAGACCTCGTTTCAGAAGACGCTGGTGCAGCGAAGCACTTGTCCGCAATCCTTGATGCGGCGAAAACAATGGCCAAGCGTATTCAGGGAAGTGCTTGTCCGATCCCAGAGAGTTCCAGCAAAAGTCCTGCCCCCATTTCGATTTCTGTAAACCCAGACGGTACAGGACAGTAGCGTTTTTCTCCTTAGCATCGCCTCATTGGCTAGTCTGACCACTTGATCCGCCGCAGCTTCATCCGTTTTGGAGTCCATTCCCCGCGTGCCAAATCGCTCAACAATGTCCTAGCGCTCCGGACTCGCTCTTCGCCGTTCGGTATGTCCCGCGTGTCGCGTTCAGGAGAGGTGATGCCTCTCCTCCGTAAACACCAAAACAATCGCTTTTGAATTCGCGTTGCGCATTGACCACACATCCCGTTAGACACGTGAGGACGTTGCTTACTCTTGCAGATTAAGCAGCCCCAGTCTTCGAAGTAGTAGCGCATCTTGTGAAGAAATATGCGTGGGACCACGCGGCGTATCGCGGCTGCACATTCGTTATTCAAGAACCAAGGCTGTAGAAACATTTCGTTCAAAGAGCCCTCCGCCTGGCGCTGTCTATTCATACTTAAGCTCCTCTTGGATGAAATTTCTTGAATTGTTCAACTACATGAGAATTGGAGAGACGCATGTAGATCGAAGTCGAACTGAGGCAGCTATGACCAAGTAGCGTTTGGATTGTGCTGAGGTCGGCCCCGTTCTCAAGAAGGTGGGTTGCGAACGAATGTCGCAGCATCCGTGCTGGCAGGAAAGGCAGTCCTACCCGGCGTGCCGCTGCCGTGAGAATCTTCCATGCCGTCTGATTACAAAGCGGCTTGTCTGGAACGGGACGCACCAAGTTTACACCCTTCAGAAAATGGTCGAATCTGGCTTTCGCAGTGTCTTCGGAGGTCTTGTCAAGAATCCCTAGGTATTGGAAGTGCTGCGCGCGCTTCCCGGTCTCGTAGGTGGAATAGTGGCCTGTCCACGTCCTTGTAGTTGCGTGAACGTGCCCGAGTTGTTGGCGATATTCAATCTTGAACAAATAGCCATCCTTGCGATTGCCGAGATATTGACGAAGCGCGCTTTCTGCTTGCGAACCAAAGTAAACAAGTCGCTCCTTGCGCTTGCCCCGAACTCGCGCCGTTCGCTTATCAAGATCGACATCTTCAGCGCGCAAATCTAAAGCTTCCCGTTGTCTGCATCCGGTCGCATACAAGAATTCCAAAAAAGCACGGTCACGCAGATTGGTGGTTTTCTCCAACAGCTTCTGCACTTGTGGTGGCGTTAACACGAGCGGGAGTTTTCTCGTAACCTTTCTGGGACGGATGAATCGAGGCGGAACGGTGTTTACCACGCCACCCATGTACAGGAAGTCAAAGAATGTCCGCAGGGCGGCCAGCCTGCTGTTAACGACTGAGTCCGCCCATTTGTCTTGAAGGTTCGACGTGATGAAGTCGGAGACGTCGAGCGGAATAACTTGCCGCATAGGTTTGTTCCCGACGAACAAGCAAAACCCTTTACACAGTCCACAGTATTTCTCTACGGTACTCGGGATGTATTTCTGGGCTGTCAGCCATTGCCGAAACCGCCGTACCATCTCGGCGTTCTCCTTCTTCGGAGCAACCTGCTGCCGCCTCAAGGAGGATTTCTTTCGAGTCATTGTCGGAATGGTGCCCCCATCGCATCTACCCAGTTGGTCCAACACGTGTGCCGCCGAGGACAGCAAGAAGCACGCGCGATTTGTTCGGATTCCGTAAAAGAGACTGGGAGAACCGATTGTCTCAGGAGAAGACCATCATCAGCCCTGCGAGTGGATTCCACAGGACGTGCGCCGCGCCTCATCTAACGCGTGTGACATCGAAAACGTCGTCTTCATCGTCGATTAGTAGCTTGTACAGGGTGACCGACTTACCTTGGTACTGCACCGTCTTGGAGAATATGACCACATCCGGGCTATAGGCATAAAAATACGAATACGTGTGGAATTCGAATATCATTCCATTGTCCAGTTTGACCAGTTGGTCAAAATCCACCCCTTCTAACTCACCCGTTGCATTGGTACATGCAACGACTGTATAGCCCACAAGCTCGCCAAAGTTGCTTACGTCGACAGCTGCGGCTCTCGGCACGCAAAACAGCACGACGATGGCTACTGACAAACCTACTTTTCTCATTTCACTCACTCCTGCTCGAATGAACGTAAAATTGTGCTCACTGGATTCTGACCTGTGAAGGGTCGGCAGCTACTACTTCGGGTACTTCCTGATGCTCGATTATCCTGCCCGTCACGCAAATGTGTTTACTGACGTACTTTTCTTCGGGGTTGCCGAATTTAGGACGTGCACTTCCCCAAATCAGAACCGCAAAAGATCTGGTTTGGGTACGCCTTGTCGAGATTTATGAAGGTTGGATTCCCGCGACTCCTTACCGCGTAATGCGTGCTTGCTACCTCCCCACAAACAGTTGTCTTCGGCTCCAACATGATCCTTTGCCTCGGTTGCCGATATCGAAGTTTGGGTATGACCTAATGTAGCCGGGAGAACAACGATAGCGGGAATCACAAGTGCCCTTGTTTTGTGATTAAATCATGTTCATCCTTCGATTATCGCTTCCGTGGGTTTGTCCCAGGGGCGCTGCGGTAGTGTCCTCGTACATAGGTTCCATCTCGGCGATAGTAGCCGTTGACATGAACCGTCTTGGGCACCCCATTTATATTAGGGTCTCCATAACATGAGCCGTTTTCCGCGCATAGGCCTGTCCCGGAAGTGGTTGGCAGCGGCACTCTTTGCGTGGGCGGCGAGGCTGCTACCTGAGCCTGCTCGTTGGCCGTCAGCTGAGCCAGGTCACAGCTGGCGTATCCGTACCTACAGGCGTCGAAATTGCGTGCGTGGGCGGCAACTGCTACCTGAGCCTGCTCGTTGGCCGTCAGCTGAGCCAGGTCACAGCTGGCGTATCCGTACCTGCAGGCGTCGAAATTGCGTACGTGGGCGGCAACTGCTACCTGAGCCTGCTCGTTGGCTGTCAGTTGAGCCAGGTTACAGCTGGCGTATCCGTACCTGCAGGCGTCGAAATTGCGTGCGTGGGCGGCAACTGCTACTTGAGCCTGCTCGTTGCCAGTCAGTTGAGCCAGGTCACAGCTGGCGTATCCGTACTTGCAGGCTTCCAAGTTAGACAGTTGCGCACCGGCCAACGGGATAATTAAGAGAAAAAAACAAATGAGCGTGAGCTTTCGAACGGGAATCGAGGTCTTCATAGTTATGCCCTCATAGACTAGCTGCGAATGGGGCCCGTGCAGAATGGTAGGGGAAGGAGTACGGCGGCGACCGTCTCAGTCGAAAGATACGCCGCATCACTCTACGATGCGAAATATGTCACGACTGAGTGCACGTGTCAGTGATGTCAATCACAACCCGATGCCCACAAGTTCCGCCAGCGCCTTCCAGTGCCGGGGGTGTGGGCGGCGTCGGCCCGCGCGGATGAGTGCGGCGTAGGGCTTCGAGACGCCCAAAGCTTCTGCTATTTCTCGGACTTTCAGCGCCCTGAGTCGCGGCTGAATTCTCTGAACGTAACATTCCTCGTTCAGCCAAGCGGGCAGACTTGATGGCGACCACCACGAGTTCGCGACCGCATGTTCACTCAAGGTTTTAGAGATGTGCGCTTTCAGCTGTGGAGTCTTCGGCTTCGCGTGGCCTATCAGCGCAACTTGAGCCATGTGCTCCCTGGACACTTCGACCGCGCAAGATGGGCAATAGCGATTCTGTACCCCCTCCGCGCCGCAGACCACACAAATCTTCACCTGCCTCGGAACAGCATTAGCTACCGCCCTGATCTTCCTTCCCCTGCCTTCAGTTCTGCGACGCTGAGTGAGGCGCGTTGGGACAAAATGTTTCTTGTTGACCGATCTGGAGGGCGGACTCCAAAGGGCTTGCACAACCCATTCGGCAACTGGCGCAACAGCCTGGCCCCAGGTCGAAGTAGTCTCCGCTAGGCGAACCGCAAGCTCCGCCATAAGACGACAGTTGCCGTTCCGCTGCTTGAAGAACCATTGCCGCTTTAGCGGCTGGCGTGTAATCCAGTCGAGCAAATAAGCATCCACTTGTGGACGAACTGGCTCCAAGAGATCGAAAGCCAGACTGTCGCGATTGGGTGCATCAACGTGGAGCACCCCAAGCCCCGGATCGAGACCAAGTGCAGCAGCTGCGAGCCGAGCTTCGGACTCCAGCAAGGCGTAGAGGTAATTCAGGATTGCGTTAGGTGGGTTCGCGGCTAGCCTGGGCGATCCCGTGAGTGGTGAGATGCGCGCGCCGAAGCTGCGCCAATGCTCTGGCACACGACCCATCATGTTGATTAGTTGATAAACATGTGGAGATATTTTGGATGATGTGACGCGCGGATGTGGATTTGGTGCGGTGATATTTTTGAGTGAAATCTGGTTGCAGTTATCGTGCTCCCACCGTCCGGGATGCAAAAGACAAGCCGCCCTAAAGATCGGGCGGCGTGGTGTTTCCGATTCGCTATGTAGTCCTGTGCCTCGTTTCCCGGCCTCAGTTATGCCTCGGGTACAACAACCGCCACCTGCTTGCCACCGAGTGTGCCACTTACCATGAAGTTGCCGACAAGGCCGGGGGCCTGCCACGTTCCTTCGACGTGCAGGGTACCGCCCGCCGTCCCCGATCCGCTCACTGTCAGGTCGGCTACGAACGAACCTGCGTATGTCCAAGTTACGGTTCCGTTCACTGTCACGTCTTTGGCGAATGCGAGTCCGCGAAATCCTACATTCCAGAGATGGCGTGGAACGACTCGGACGTCACAGGCAACGGCCCGGTGCTGGATACAACACTTGCCGCCTCCGGCGGCGGTGCAAGCACGGCATTCACGAAGCCGACTTGGCAAGTCGGTCCCGGGGTCCCCAACGATAACGCGCGCGATGTTCCCGATGTGTCGATGACCGCTTCGGCAAATCATGACGGGTACATTATTTTCTGCTCAAATACCGGCTCAGGGTGTCCCAGTGGAGGTGGCCAGGTTGTCTACGGAGGAACCTCCGCGGCAACGCCGCTCTTCTCCAGCATCCTGATTCTGCTGAGCCACTATTTGGTCAAGAACGGCGTTCAGAGCGCCCCTGGCCTGTCGAACGTCAATCAGACGCTGTATGAACTGGCAAAGGGCAGCAATTCACCCTTCCACGACATCACTACAGGAAGCAATATCGTCCCCTGCGCAAATCCCTCGCCAAACTGCCCCACAAGCGCTCCGTTTCAATTTGGCTACAGCGCAACTACAGGCTACGACCAAGTGACCGGCTTGGGTTCGGTGGACGCTTATAACTTCGTGATCGATTGGGCCAGCGCCACGAGGACGGCGACCACCACGACTTTGAGCATCTCGCCCCAGGCGACGGTGACTGCGGGCACAAGTGTGACCATGACGGCCACGATTACCCCTCCTCCGCCAAACGGCGAAACCGTAACCTTTACAGATACCACCTCAGGCTCAAGCTTGGGGACAGGGACCACAACGTCCGGCACGGCCACTTTGACCAGCGCCACCATTCTTGGAGGATCGTACAGTGTCGTGGCCAGTTATCCCGGTGATACAACGCTTGCAGCCTCGGCTTCAACACCAGCGCAGTCGCTGAATGTTCAAGATTTCACCCTAAGCCCAAGCACAATAAGCGTGGTAGTTTCTGCCCCTGGACAAAGCGCTTCGGGCTCCATCACTTATAGTCTTCTGGGCGGACTGACCCAAGCTCCAAGCTTCAGTTGCTCCGGTTTGCCGTCTGAGTCAACCTGTACTTTCACAGCAGCCTCGGCAACTAGCGAGACGGTCACGGTTGGCACCACGGCGGCGTCGTGGTTGCACGACGGCCCCTTTGCGCGACCCAACGGCATCGTCTACGCTCTTTTATTGCCTAGTTTGATGGGGTTGGCGTTACCCGCCGGTTTCCGCAAGCGTAAGCTACGCGCTGCGCTGGGTGCAGTAGGTGTACTGATGCTTCTCACACTGGGGATACCCGCGTGCGGTGGAGGGGGAGGAGGCACTCATAATCCTGGAACGCCTACGGGCCAAACGAATGTGACCGTCACGGCAACGGAATCGAGTATCTCGCACAGCATCACGATCAACCTCAACGTTCAGTAGCGGGCGTTAAAACGGACTTGCGCCTCCGCAGGAAAAACCGGGGACATCATGATGAGTAAAAGTTAAGAGGAGACGGAGGAATCCTTGCACTTAGAGGAGTAGAGTCTCGAAGCGGGGATGCGACGGTTAAGTTGGCGAACGGCCTGCGATCCTGCGTAGCGGCCAAAGCGGCAGCTTGGCCAGACATCCATTTGCGGGAACCGTACGCGAGGTCGGTCCACGAAGTATGAGTTCGGGCTCTACGGCCGGCCTCGATACAGACGGTAAGGGGCACCGGGAGTGGTGACTCCTCTGCCCAGTCCCCGAGGTGGCAAGGAACGGCCGGTAGATCGCCGCTTGGTTCAGAGTTTTTCCTTCTTAGGCAGCGTTTGGTGTTGGCACTTCCGACGGCTCGCGCACTTGGAAGGGCTGAACACTTTTGTCGACCGCCAGCAGATAGGCGACGAGTTTGCGCGCCACGGCCAGCGTGGCTCGGTTGCGATGTCCGCGCTCCAGCTCGCGGGCATGCAGCGCGGCCAGTTGTGGATTCCATCCGGGTGCCGGCTTGGCCGCCTCGATCAGCGTGGTTTGTAGCCAGTGGTTGCGCTGTTTGGAGATGGGGCCGCGTTGCTGCTTACCAGCCGAGGATTTCAACGCAGCCGTCAGTCCAGCAGTAGCTCATGGCATCGGAGCCGGAGCGGAAGCGCTGCGGATCGCCGACCTCCAGGGCCCATGAGCAGTAACGTTCACGCCGGTGGCGGGCGGGCTCAGGTTGGTGGGGACTTTGCGTTTGAGGCGTGAACAAAAAAACCTCTCCCCGGTCATCGGGGAGAGGGTCGTTTGCAGTCGGAACGTGTTTTAGTCGTCCAAGTCAGCGGTGGTGGGTGCCGGGTTGTTGAAGTCGCTCGGGGGGCGAACCTTGCTCTCCCCAGGATAAGGCCGCGTAAACCCGGTGGAGAGGTACCAGTTCAGATGGTTGACGGTGTCCGGGTCTTCCGCGTCGGGCTTGGCTAGTTTGCCGGCGAAGATCTGCGCCTTCTTCTGTAGCCAAGCCTCCCTCAGGGCCTTGATCCGAGGGCCGTCGGTCGCAGGGGCTGCGCTCGCTGTAACGCCCTGGTCCAGCGGGACCTGGTTCGGCACGTGCGTCCATGGCTTGAAGTTGGCCGCGGGCGGCGTGCCCTTGACGAAAGCCGTTCTCATCGGCGACGCCACGAGGTCGAACTGGTTCATGGTCGGCAGACCGAGGATTTGCTCGATCGTCCGAGTCATGTTGACCTGCGTGTAGTAGGTGTGGTCAGTGGGTCCGTTCTGCACGACGTATGGGCTGACAATATAGCCCGGGCTGCGATGACCGTCGACGTGGTCGACGCCGTTCTGCGCGTCGTCTTCCTCGATGAAGATCGCCGACGTGGACCACACATTGCTGTGGGTGATGTAGTCGATAATGCGCCCAACCGCCAAGTCGTTATCGGCCTGTTCGGCGTCCGGGGTCGGCGGGCCACCGGTGTGGTCGTCCATGATCCATAGGATGCTCAACGCGGGCACTGTACCGGCCTTGACGTCATTGTTGAAGTCCTGCACCCACAGATCGACGCGGAACTGGTCGGGAATGCCCAGATCGAACTGCGGGAAGTTCTTGATGAGGTAGTTCGATACTGCGGGGACAGACGACTCTGCCTGGACCGTGTTCTGATAGTAGAGCGTCTTCTCGCCCCCAGATTCGAAGTTCAGCGCGTCGTTGTAAAAGTCGCGCCAGCTTGGCTCGCTCGTCGACCCGTTCGGCTGCAGGAAGGTATCGTTTTCGACGTATTCGCCGTAGATCTTCACCGGCAGACCTTTAGCCGTCGCTTCCGAGAACAGGAAGCCCTTGTTCGTATAGGCGAGTGCATCGCCGGCGTTCCCGCCTGGATAGCTGCGGTTCCAGTCAGGCGACTGGATGTCGTCGGCGTAGGGCGCCATGCCCTCGGTGATCCACTGGTGACCGTCAGCCGACTGGCGGCTCGGGTCGTAGAAATTGTCGAAGAGAGGGAATCGCTCCAACAACTTGTGCGCGTTCGGAGTGTCCTTGCCACCGAACACTGCCAACGAGGGGTCGCCATCGCCGGCGGCCACGTCGCCCAGGATCTGATCGTAGGTGCGGTTTTCACGGATGATCAGGAACACGTGCTTGATCAACGACGGATCGCCGATCTTAGCTGGGATTGCGACCGGTTTGGCATGCGGGCTGCCACCGGAGGCAGACTTGATATTTTGCGTCAGATCCCAGTGGTTGTTCTGGAAAACCTGTTCCGTCATCTGCCTCAAGGTCCAGCGCTCCGGCACGGGGACGATGCTGACGGTGCCATTGTCCTGGTGGGTATTCAAGCCGCAGACGCCGTGGTCGCACTCGAACGAATAACGCGTGCCGATGCCCTTGTCGTTGGCAACGATGAGCGTGTTATTGGCCTCGTCGAGCACGACCGAGCTCGGCGCATAGGCGACCGGAATCATGCCCAGGACGGGATTCCTCGCGTCTTCGCCTTCACTGAGGTTGACCACCCCGACCGCGTTGGCATTGTAAAGCGCGACGTAGGCAACGCCTCTTTTAGCATCGACAGCGATCGAGTTCGGCGCGGCGCCATAGGCCGGTTGGCCTGCGCCGGGCACGCCGATCGGCAGCCCAAGGGGGATCGTCCGCCTCACCTTGTTGGTGGCAGTGTCGATAATCGAGATGGAGTCGCTATAGGTATTGGCGACCAATAGGGACCGTCCGTAGAGCGCCATCCCAGTCGGGTGCAGACCGGTCGAGATGGTAGCGGTGACCGTCATCGTGGCCAGATCAACCACAGAAACGGTACCGGTGATGGCGGCGCCAACCACCGGGTCGGCGACGATTGGTGTGCCGGCGGAGTAGATCTGGAAGTCCGCCTCCGTAGCGGCCCGGCCACCCTCGTTGCTGACGTAGGCGGTCGTGCCGTTATTGCTGATCACGATGCTGTGCGGCGCGTTGCCGACGCGGATCTCCTGAACCTGTTTCTTCGCGGTCAGGTCGATCTTGTTGAGCGTATCGTTCTGGTTCAGCAGGGCGTAGGCGCTCTTGCCGTCCTTGGAGAGCGCGACGCCGCCGGGATAAGAAGTGCCCGTACTATAGAACGTGCCGCAGGGTCTGCCATAATCACCGATGGGGCTGTTCGGAAAGCAGGTGATGAAGGAATTGTTTGGGGGCACGCTGACCTGGGCGTCGTCCTCCAGCAAGCCCTCTGCATCGACCTTGGCGATAGTGACATTGCTACTGTCCTGGCTGAACACCAGGTACTTGCCGTCCGCCGAATAGGCTATGCCGCTATAGCTGCCGCTCGAATCCAGTCCGAGCGCGAGGTAGTCCTGCAGGACAACGCCG
>Ga0075030_100004641_pt1 | contig 12410 bp, 11 predicted proteins | sample LitLauG_LLR_2012_FD_71393 | JGI IMG/M metagenome (GOLD analysis project Ga0075030, IMG submission 71393) | Freshwater sediment microbial communities from Pennsylvania, USA - Little Laurel Run_MetaG_LLR_2012 | ecosystem: Environmental > Aquatic > Freshwater > Creek > Sediment | place: USA... | reverse complement strand
CCATCCGCACAGACAAGTTCATTGCGCTCGGGATTCAGGGCGACTCCGGAGGACTCCTGGAACACCGCACCGGAACGCGCCGCGAGCGCATCGAGCGCAATTCCACAGGATTCGATGGGATAGTGCCCCGCGATCCAGCCCGGCAACATGCCGGAGTAGATCTGGCGTCGATACGGAGTCACGAGGCGAATTTCCCAACCGGTTAGCGGTTGATTGGCCAGTTCCGCCAACACGCGGAGGTGAGCGTGACCGCCGCCCAGCAAAACGAGCTGCTTCATGCTTCCAGCTTCAGGGCTCGCAGGCGCGTCAGGTCGGCGGGTTCGTCGACATCCCATAGTGTTTCAAATTCCCGCATTCGCAGCCCGCACGATCGAGCTCGCGCGCGCGTGCGCGACATGACATCGGGAGTGCTCCAATGCATGCTCTCGAACAGTTCCGGCCGCGGCTGATGAAGCCCGACCATGGCGTACCCACCGTCCTCTGCCGGATAAAACACCGCATCGTCCCCGTCGTTCAAGGCCTGAGCTGCCTTGCGCAAGTGCGCCGCTTGCAGTGCAGGACAGTCAGTGCCAATCAGGAGAAGCGGCCCCAGCGCACAATGGACACGAAACGCGGAAAGCATCCGATCACCTAGATCGCCGGCCGGTTGCGACATGCAGCTCACGCCGGTCGCATGCTCCAGGGCGCGAAAGAATCGATGCCGAGCATCGGGTGCGCACCAGAGCGTGACAGGGCCCAGTCGAGCGGCGCCTGCGGTTTCCAGGGCGACGCGCGTCAGCTGCCGCTGCAGGCGCGCGGCACCGTGCGCCCCCAGCGCGGGAATAAGGCGCGTCTTGGCCAACCCCGGCACGGGGGCCTTGGCCAGTACCGCGATCTGGACGCGGCGCAGCGCACCTTCAGGGTTGGCGAGGGCGATAGCCATACTGAGCCGCAAGCCGAACCGGGTCGGCGCCGAGGAAGTACGCGGCACGCAGGCGCCACATCAACAATATCGTTCGCCAGACTCCGTGGCGCTCCCAGCGGCGCGCCGAGGTTGTGACGGTTGCTCGCAGGCAACTCGGTCGCCCATGACGCTTGAGTACGCGCGAGATTGCAATGTCCTCCATCAAAGGGATGTCCGGGAATCCGCCAACCCGATGGAAGAAATCATCGCGGATAAAAATTGCCTGATCCCCTGTCGCGATTCCAGTCAGTCGAGATCTCAGGTTCATCAGGCTCGCCACGATTCGAAGCAAAGGTCGATCGCTGTGGATACGCACATCGAAGCGGCCCCAACCGCGTGAGCCGGACGTCGCATCGCGAACGAGTGCGTCGGCCGTCTCGGGCAAGCGGGTGTCCGCGTGCAGAAACAGCAAGACGTCGGCTGGACAGGCTACAGCGCCGGCATTCATTTGGGCCGCGCGGCCTCTGGCAGCGACAAAGGCCAGATCGGCATGGGAGCGTGCGACGTCCAGGGATTCATCGCTGCTGCCGCCATCGACGACAACCACGCGTGCACCACCGGACCGGAAGCGCTGCAGTGCCGCTAGGCATGACGGCAAGCTCCGCGCTTCGTTCAGTACGGGCACGATGATGCTAAGCCCAGGCCTCACTTCGCTCCCACCGGGTGGCTTGCGTGCGCTGCTGACGGTCCGCGGCGCCAAGCGTGGAAGCGCTCGACCCAGGCCAGCAGGGTCTTGGGTGCGTGGGCGCGCTTCCAGTTGCCCGCAGCATACTTGTTGGCCTCGGCCAGCGTCGGGTAGGTGTGGATGGTGCCCAGGATCTTGTTCAGGCCGATGCCGTGCTTCATCGCCAGCACATACTCGGCCAGAAGGTCGCCCGCATGCTCGCCGACGATCGTCGCGCCCAGGATTCGATCCTTGCCGGGTTCGGTCAGCACCTTGACGAAGCCATGCGCTTCGCCGTCGGCGATCGCGCGGTCCAGATCCTCGATGCGGTAGACCGTGACCTCGCAGGGCACGCGGCGCTCCCTGGCTTCCTGCTCGTTCAGTCCAACCCGGGCGACCTCGGGCTCGACGAAGGTGGCCCAGGGAATCACGCGATAGTCCAGGCGGAATTTCTTGATCGGGTCGAACAGCGCGTTGACCGCGGCATACCAAGCCTGGTAGGCCGCGGTGTGGGTGAATTGGTAGGGACCGGCGACGTCGCCGGCGGCGTAAATGTTCGGGAAATTGGTCTGCATGTTGCCGTTGACCTGCACCGAGGTGTCGACCGTCACGCCCAGTTCCTGCAGCCCGTAGCCGGTCAGGTTGGCTGCGCGGCCGACCGCCACCAGCAGCGCGTCGAAGGGGATGTGAACCTCCTGGCCCTGGTGCTCGGCAATCAGCCGCTTTTCTCCATGGACGATTTCGATGCGCTTGGCCTTGTGGCCGACGCGCACGTCGATGCCCTCGCTGCGAAATCGGCCGGTCACCATATCCGACACCTCGGGGTCCTCGCGCAGCAGTATGCGCGGCAACATCTCGACCTGCGTGACACGGCATCCCAGACGCGCGAAGGCCTGCGTCAACTCGCTGCCGACCGGTCCGCCGCCCAGCACGACCAGCCGCTCGGGACGCTGGCGCAGACTCCACACGGTCTCGTAGGTCAGAACCTCGACCTGCTCGATGCCCGGGATGGGCGGCACGAAGGGGCGGGCGCCGGCGGCGATAACGATGCTGCGGGTGGTCAGGCGCTGAATGCCGCCGTCGTGGAGTGTGATTTCCACCTCCCAGGGCGTGACCACGCGCGCCGTACCCTGGATCACATCGACTCCCAGCCCGGTGTAACGCTTGATGGAATCGTGGGGCTCGACCTCCCGGATCACGCGCTGCACGCGCTCCATCACCTCGGCGAAGTCGAAGTCGGCTCGGGCCGAGCGGATGCCGAACTCCTTGGAACGGCGCACGTGCGACAGGAACCTGGCCGAGCGGATCAGTGCCTTGGACGGGATGCAGCCGGTGTTCAGGCACTCCCCGCCCATGCGGTACTTCTCGACCAGGGTCACCTTGGCGCGCAGGGCCGCCGCAATGTAGGCGGTGACGAGTCCGGCAGATCCTGCGCCGATCACCACCAGGTTGCGGTCGAAGGTCCTCGGGCGGCGCCAGCGGCTGTACACCCTGCGGGCCTGCACCCAGTCGGTGATCTTGCGCGCCGCCAGCGGAAACACTCCGAGCAGTGCCAGCGAACCGAGCAAGGCGGGCGAGACGATGCCGGCGAGCGAGTCGATACGGGCCAGCTGGGTGCCGGCATTCACGTAAACCAGCGTACCGGCGAGCATGCCGAGCTGGCTGACCCAGTAGAAGGTCCAGGGGCGAAGCGTCGTCAGGCCCATCGCCAGGTTGATCAAGAAGAACGGGAAGAGCGGCACCAGGCGCAGCGTGAACAGGTAAAACCCGCCGTCCTTGGCGATGCCGCTATTTAGCCCGGCGAGGCGTTCTCCGAAGCGTGCCTGGACCCAGCGACCGAGCAGCCAGCGCGAGGCCAGAAAGGCGAGGGTGGCGCCGATCGATGAGGCGAAGGACACGATCAGCGTGCCCCGGCCAAGTCCGAAGATGGCCCCGGCCGCGACCGTCATCACGGCCGCGCCCGGCAGCGACAGGGCTGCCACGGCCACGTAGCCGGCGAAGAAAAGGGTGCCCGCCAGCACAGGTTGCGCCGCGCGCCACGCTTCCAGGTCAGCCTGACTGCTCTTGAGCGCTGCCAGGCTCAAATGGCGCCCAAGATCGAGCAGGTGGAACAGGACCGCCAGCCCAACGAGCGCGGCCACGAACCACCAGCGTTTATCCAGTTTCATTGGACATCTTCTGACCTTTCAAGAAACATCGTTCGAGGTCAACGCGCCCGCCTCAGCCAGTGCTCCTCCGCAGCTGGATCCCTGTCCGGCCGTGCACCCGAAGCAGTGTTGCGCCACCCGGATAGGCCGGCCTTGCAGCTGCTGGACGGTGATCTCCGACAGGTGCACGCGTGGCCGGCCGGCGTCGCGTATCGGCAGACCGAGTTGTTGGTTGAAGTCGCAATCGAAGAGGTAGCCCTGCCAATCGACGCTGACCAGGCTGCGGCACATCACGTGGTCCAGGTTGGCGTCGCGATGGGCACTGCGCAACAGCTGCATATAGCTGTTGAACTGGCCCTTCGATACCAGCGTCGATCCGAAGCGCTGGATCGGCATGTTGGCGAGCGTGAGCAGCCGGTTGAACTTCACACCGAAGTCCTGCGCCAAGTGCCGCTTGTAGTCCAGCTCGAGCGACTCCTGTGCGGGCGGCAAGCTAGGCCCCTGAGGGTTGTAGACCAGGTCAAGGGTCAATCCCGAGTCGGGCTGGCCGTAACCCAAGGCATTCAGGCGCTGCAACCCGCGGATGCTGGCATCGAATACCCCCGCACCACGTTGTCGGTCGACGTTGTCCTTCTGGTAACAAGGCAGCGATGCCACGATCTGCACGCTATGGGCGGCCATGAAGTTCGCCAGGTCCGCCTGACCGGGTTCTTCCAGGATGGTCAGATTGCAACGGTCGATCACGCGCTTGCCTTGCGCTCGAGCCGCGATCACCAGTCGGCGGAAATGGCGGTTCAGTTCCGGGGCGCCACCCGTCAGATCCAGGGTTCGCACCTCGGCACTGGCGGCAAGGAACGCGACGACGGCCTCGATCGTGCTGCTCGACATCTCCTCGGTCCGGGTCGGCCCAGCGTTGACGTGGCAATGCACGCAGCTCTGGTTGCAGCGGTACCCGAGGTTGACCTGCAGGGTTTCGACGACGCGGCGGCGCAGCGAGGGGAAGTCCGTCCGGACGAGCAAGGGAAGGGTGGCGTGCATGCGTATCCTGATCGTATCTCGGTTAGACGTTACGAGCGTCGATTTGCTTACAGCTCGAACGAGATCGAAAGGTCGGAACCTGACAGCGTCGCAAGGGACCTTCGAATAGATCCTGGGTGGCTCACCTTCATCCGGCAAGACCGGACGCGGGAGCGTGGCTCAGGCGCCGGCCGCGCGCAGCTTCTCGAGAAAAGCCTGCACGCGCGCCGCGTTCGCGCCCAGGTCGCTCTGGCCGATGCGCGACATCGAACGCAGGTCGATGCGACTGGCGCCGCCCTCCAGCCACACGCGGATGACGATGTCGTCCTTGAAGCCGAACAGTAGCGTGGTAGCTATGGCTTCGATGCGCCCCTGCGACGCCTCGGCGGCGACGATCTGCCAGCCGGACTCAGTCGCCAGCCGCTGCGCAAGCGCGAACAACTCGCGCTCGCCAAGCCGCGAGTGCAGCGTCTGCACCTCAGGATAGACGTCGAGCTGCTGGCGGGCGACTTGTGCACCTTCGTAATCGATGCCGTTCGGCGCGGCGCGCCGCTGCGCTGCGAGCGCCACATAGGGCGGCACCAGGACGGTATCGGTGGTGATGTCGTGAATCGGCGGCAGCCAGAGCGCCTTTGCGATCTGCAGCGCCGGCACGGCGCCGCAGATCAGGCTCAGCGCTATGCCCGCCACCGCGGGGACAACCCCCAGGTTCCCGCTTTCGGCCGAGGCACGCGACAGCAGCGCGAAACTGATCAGCAACAGCGACAGCATCGCCATCAGCATCGCGCCAGGTATCAGATAGACCAGCGCGATTTTCAGCGGCAACAGCCCGAAGCGGTATCCGAGGGGCGAGGCCAACAGCAGCGCCGCAGCCACAACAACCAGCGTTCGGCCGACCCGATCCGCTAGAAGTGCAGGCTGCGTGCTCGAGTCGACGGGGGAGGAAACCGTGGAACTCGGGGCGATTTCAATCTCGACGCACGCGTCCATGGCACCCTCCGTCATTGGCCGTCGCTGCTCAGTCTAGCCCTGCATGCGCACATCGCGCGCACGCGCGATGCAGCCGTGCCGATTAACCCCAGCTAAAACATGGTCTAAGCCGCGCTCAGGCCTTGCCGACCTGCTCGGTCGGCCGCGTTCAACTGCGATTCGTCGACGCGCGCGAACGCCGGCGCGCGGGCGGTGTTTCAGGCTCAAACCCGAACGAGATGTTCTGCGCAACCGTCACTCACGGAAACAGCGCGTCGTCCGGATCGATTCATTGCCAGCGTTCGATCCGCGGCATGAAGCATGCGAGCAAAGCCGGGAGCGCGTCGGTTCCAGACTCAGCTCTGGATGCGCCTTGGCGAAGGGACCTGGCGCACTTTGCCAATCGATCTGCCCCGGTCGAAAGCAGTCTCGTAAACGTGCACCGAGCGCGCGCCTACTTGCTCATCTCGTCCTTGGTCGTGGAATCCTTCTTCATGTCGTCCTTGGACATCGCGTCCTTGCCCATGCTGTCCTTCTTCATGGAGTCGTGCGCCATTGTGTCCTTGGCCATGGAATCCTTCTTCATGCCGTCGTTTGCCATGCCGTCCTTCTTCATGCTGTCTTTGGCCATGGAATCCTTCTTCATCCCGTCGCTGGACATGGCGTCCTTTCCCATCGCATCCTTGCTCGGGGCGTCCTGGGCGCAGGCACAGGCGGTCGCCAGCGTCAAACAGCAAAACGCGGCCGAAATCGCAGCTTTATTCATCGCCGGTTCCTTTCAGTGGAGTTCACGTGATGTAGTTCGGTGAATGTCTTCGAAGTGGCTCGCAACGGCTCTGCTGGTCCGCGTCGACATCCGTTGGCTAATTCGCCGGCGCTTGGCGCCCGGTTACAGGCCATGCACAATTCGCTGCTTTTTGATTCACCTCCGCAGTCGCACCTCGGGCATCTGCAGCTGTAACCAATCCGGTCGGTTCGTCGAATACAGAGAAAAGGCGGCATGCAAGACAAAGACGAACACCTCAAGGGCCTTCTCGTCCAGGGGCTCGCAGGTGATGCCTCGGCTTACCATGCCTTCCTGAAGGAGCTGGCGGGATACCTGCGCGCGTTTCTCCGCAGGCGCCTTGTGCAGATGCCGGACGAAGTGGAAGATCTCGTGCAGGAATCCTTGTTGGCGGTCCACAACCAGCGCCACACCTACGACGCGAGGCAGCCGCTCACGCCGTGGGTTTATGCGCTGGCGCGCTACAAGCTGGTCGACCTGCTGCGCCGCCGCACACGCACGGACATGCTGAACGACCCGCTGGACGAGGAGAGCCTGCTGTTTGTGGCTGCCGACAGCGAGGCGAGCGACGCACGGCGCGATGTCGCAAAATTGCTCAACCGGCTGCCTGAACGTCAGCGTCTGCCTATCGTGCACATGAAGCTGGAGGGTCTGTCGGTTGCCGAGACCGCGCAGCGCACCGGGATGTCGGAGTCGGCCGTCAAAGTCGGCGTACACCGGGGCCTGAAGGCCCTGGCAGCCATGATCAGGAGTCTGGAATGAAGACCGATAAGCTCGTGGCTGTGCTGGCGAGGGGGGCCGAAGCGGTGGATCCGCGCGCGCCGGCGCGGCACTGCCTGGCTGCCGTCGCACTGGGCGCCGTCGCGGCGACCTTGCTGGCGGCCGCGCTGCTCGGTCTGCGGCCTACCCTGGTCAATGACCTGACAGTGCCGATGTTCTGGGCCAAAGAGCTTTTCTGCGTCGCGCTCGCAGTCGCCGGTGTACGGGTGGTCTTGCGCCTCGGGCGACCGGGCATGAAGCTGGGGCTGGTGCCGGTGGGGATCGTCCTGCCGGTGCTTGCGCTATGGTCGCTCGCGAGCTTCGTGCTCTACGCCGCCGAGCCCGGCGCGCGTGCAGGTCTCGTGCTCGGCCACACTGCCGGCGTCTGTCCCTTCCTGATTGCGCTCGTGTCGGCGCCCCTGTTCGTCGCTTTCATGTGGTCGTTCCGCAGCCTGGCACCGACGCGCCTGCGCCTGGCTGGCGCGGCTGGCGGGTTCGCGGCGGGCGCGATGGGTGCGCTGGTGTATTCGCTGCATTGCCCGGAGCTCGCCGCGCCATTTGTCGGCATCTGGTACGTGCTGGGCATCCTGATACCGACAATGGTCGGTACCTGGCTGGGTCCGCGCCTTTTGCGCTGGTAATCCCGGGCCCTGAGTCGCGCCGGCTGCGTCACGCACGCATCTGCCGGTTCGCGACCGGCTTTGCTGGCGCCCTGGCCGGACACCATACAGATCAACTTCAGCGCACGCCCGATTCCTGATTCGGGCCACGCGAGCCCGTAACTTCCGGGTGAGCGCGAGCGAATTAGATGTCGTTCCTTGGCCTTCGCAGGATGGTCAAGGCAACGCGAATCGCCCGAATGACTGAAACGAGCAGGGGAGAGAGCCGTGAAGAACCATTTGTATCGCATCAGCGGAACTCTGGCAGTTACGTTCGTGGCTGCCGCGTCGGCAGCTGCGGACGAGCACGCTACGTTCGTGCTGACCAGCACAAACGCAGCTGCTAATGAAGTCCTTGTTTTCCAATTGATTCCGGGGCAGACGCAGATGCCCCTGGTACAGACGCTCGCCACGGAGGGCGCAGGCGGCGCTGGCGGAAACGCCGGAATCCTTCAATTCCGGGATGGCCTCGGCGCCGTCGCGAACTATGGCTCGAACACCGTGAGTCGATTGGTGCGAGACGAGGACTCCATCAGCGTGGGACAAATCATCAAACTGGCACCGGGCTGCACTCAGCCCGATTCCGTCGCGTTAACCCAGGACCATCTGTTCGTGGTCGGCGTGAATTGCGCCGAAAGCCACGCCTGGCCCGCAGGACACGTCGACGGCAGAGTGGTTCGCAGCATTCCCGATGTATCGGCTGCGCAAATCGTCGCCGGTGAAAGTTGGGCTGCCGTGACCCTGAAGTCGGGGTCGGTCCTTCAATTGCCGCTGACCGACGAAGGGGCACTCAAAGGAACCAGCTCGCCAGTGACGCTGCCAAGCGGAGCCAATAACACTCCCTTGGGAGCTGCGTTCTGGGGAGACATTCTGGGGTTCAATCCTGCCCACAGTCCGGACAGCTTTGCTCTCGTGAACAAGAACCGGGAAGTCTTTCCGGTGCTCGGACCGCAACCGCCCTATCCCGGCAATGCCCCATGCTGGTTGGCCAAGGGACCGGGAAACCTGTGGTATTCAGGCAATAGCCCGGGCCAGGCCGTCTCGATATTCTTCAGCGACGGACAGGGCGGAACGTTCTACAAATCCGTGGCCTTGCCAGGCGTACCTACTGACATAACAGTTTCAGCTGACGGCAAGTGGCTCGCGGTTATTTACACCGCGGGAGGAGAGGGTTACATCGCCACCTTTGCGATCGACGCCTACGGCGACCTGTCCCTCGCCGCGACTGCAGCCACCGGAGTTGCAAGCGCCAGCGGGGTGGCGTTCAGCCAGTAGTGTTTCCTTCCTTTCAAGACCGGCGAACCTGGTTTGCCGGTCTTGAAAGTGACACTGCCGTGTCCGCGACCGGGCACCGTCACAAAAGTCGGGAGGCGAACACCGTTAAAAGCCAGGCAAGCTCAGTCGTCGCTGAGCACTTCGACCTGCAGCGAGCCGGTGTTTGCCAGTTCCCAGCCGTTGTAATAGATAACGTTCATGTCGTTCGATCCGCCGATCTGATCCTGCAGGAAGAAGCCGCCGTGGTCCGTTCTCAGGCCGCGAGGGGCGGGCCCCGAGCAGGCCTGCAGGTCTCCAAACGCGAAGTCGGCCCCGACCGTGTACGCCGTCGCGCAAGAGTGGGCGCGGCCCGTGAGGAGCGTGGACCGCGTGAGAGTTTGCGGCAGCGTCATGGTGGCGTCGGAAAAAGTGTTGCCGCCTGGACCGGAATTTCCGCTAGGGTCCGCCAGTGCGGCCAGCGTCCCGTTGTAATACGGGTGGTTGTCGTGCCAGTCCGGCGCCAGGCAATCCTGCTTGTAAGTGCTGTCCGAGGGGTACGCGTAGTCATCGCAGTCCAGCGCAACCGGGTAAGTCGGGCTGATCGCGGAGCCGAAGCCGGCGATGCCGGTACCGGTGTCGTACATCACGTACACCTCGCCCTGGGCGAACGTCGCCACGATGGTTCCGCTGGCGTCCGTGACCGTGACGGTTGCCGTTCCAGTCCCGTTTTTGTAGAGGGTGCCCCCACTGAGGCTTGGCTGCTTCACGACGCTCGCGGTATCGGCTCGCATCCTCAACGTCACCAGGGCTTCCGCGAAGACATGGTTGCCGAGCTTGCCGTCGGCCACCGTCCGCAGCGTGTACACCACCGGATGGGCGACCGCGGCGGTTGAAGCGGCCACTGCCGACGCGAGCGCCAGCCTGGCCAGAATCTGCAGGATCTTCATTCGCTCCCTCCCGCTCTGATCGCGAAGGTGCCGCGATTCAGGCTGCCATTGTGATTGCTGTAGATGGTTCCGCTGGGAGTGGTGACGTTATACAGCTGATAGAAGAACACTTCGCCTGCATCCGACTGCAGGGGATACGAATCCGGCGCAGCACAGAGGCCGTTGCCTTTAAGGTTGCCGGCGCCGTTGGGCGGGTAGCCAATGCACGACCAGGCGTCACCCGTCATGAAGGCGGGGCTCCACAGGCCGCTCGTGATAGCGACCACTTCCGCGGTGCCGACCGTGAAGGCCAGTGGATATGCGGGCTCCAGTCCGTTCTGGCCGACATACGAACCGAAGCCGATCCCTCCGTTGCAGGCGTCGAGCGCAACGAACACCTGGCCGTCCGCAAGGTGCGCGGTGGTGACCGATGCCTGGCTCTCCACCTTCACGCGTGCGCTGCCCTTCGTCAGCCAGTAGAACCACGGACCGCCGCTGCAGTAGACGCTCGGAATCGGCTGCCCCTGGCCGTCGACCGCGGGTGTGATGTCGTTGGCGCTGCCCACGAACGTCAGGGTGACCACCGCATTATGAAAGCGGTGAGTTCCTATCCTGATGTCCGTCACCACGGTGGCGGCGTACGTCATCGGATTGGCGATGGAGGTCTGGGCAGTCGAAGGTGAGGGCAGTGCCAGGCCGCCCGCTGCCAGAAGAAAGCCGCTCAAGGTTGCAGCGCACGCTCTCATGAATCGCTCCGTGAAATGTGATCCGCGGTACCGCGCGACGCCTTGGAATCCGGCGGGCAGATAAATTTTGAGCCTCGTTATTTCTCGAGCTCAATGGGGGATTCGACCCATCTTGCATCGGGCCGGTCGACTCAACCGGGAGAGCTAATAGCGCTTTAGGGCTAGTCTCGCGCGCCGCCAGCATCGCTTTCAGCAGGAACCCCGACATCCCAAGCCGAAGCTCCGGAAGCCTCAGGTCGACGGCCAGGCGGCAGTCAGGGTAGGCATCAGGCGTAGGATCGCCCCTCGACACGCATGATTCGCATTGGCGCTAACCCATGAGGGGGTGAGCTATGGATGTTGATGGACTACGCGCCACGTTGCCAGCCGGCGACGAGTTCCTGCGCTACTCGCCGCAGGAGAAGAAGGAGTGCGTGGAACGCTTCATCCGGGAGATCCTGGAGGCGATCGACGCCGATGGTCGGCAGCCGGACGGTTGGGAATCGCGAGACCTAGCACATGCCCTTGGATACGTGCTGTGCCATTGGTATCACGCCGCGCTGGTCTGCGCCAACCATGCCCTGACCCCAGCGGATCAACGCGCTCCTGTCGCGCTTCATCGCTCAGACACTGCTCCGACCGCCAAGCAGCTCCAGCGAGCCCTGGACTACGTCAGCGGAATGCCCGGCTAATTGGCCGCCCTCTCCGACGCGCAAGGCCGCGCCTGATCCACGCCGCGACGGGCGTTGCGCTTGATCGAGGAGTAGAAGGTACCCGACATTGCGCAGGCGCGCTCGAAAGCGGGCGTCCTTTGACGAGGCCTACCCCATCCGGACACTCGATCGGCACGTCAGACGTCGGAACCCACATCAGGCGCGCGAGTCGGCCGCGGGGCGCACCGCAACCGCTCCAAGCGCGGCGCATGCCGCCAGGGTCCAGACGATCACGGCGCCTGAAGGAAGGTCGAACAGCGCCGACAGCGCAAGCCCGAGCGCGTAGCCGACCGCCCCCAGGCCATAGGCGACCATGTAGCGCCTCGATCCGCGATGCGCGCGCGTCGCGAGCGCCGGGATGATCAGGCTCGAGAACACGAGGTAGATACCCACCAGCTGAACCGAGGCGGTGATTGCGAGCGCGAAGGCGCCGTAGAACCCGAAGCGACCGAGCCGCTGCACCCAGCCCAGCCGCAGCGCTGCGAGCACCGGCGCGGAGACCACCGCGAGCCAGAACAGCTGCGTCGTGTTAACCCAGAGGATCTGCCCGACCAGCAGGTCCCTCAGGTGCTCGCCGCCGTGTGGATTGCCGGACAGTATCAGAATGCCTGCGCAGGCGGCGAGAATGAACATCACACCGATCAGTGCTTCCTGCTGCTGCGGCATGCGCCGCTCGGCCCAGGTGAGCAGCAGTGCACCAAACAGGGCCGCGCAGATTGCGGCGACCTGCACCGCGAGGCCGCCCTCGGGCATGCCCAGCGCGTCGGCGGCGATGACGCCGAGCCCGGCGATCTGGGCAATCGCCAGGTCGATGAAGACGATGCCGCGGTCCAGCACCTGGGCGCCCAGC
>Ga0075030_100004640_pt1 | contig 12411 bp, 12 predicted proteins | sample LitLauG_LLR_2012_FD_71393 | JGI IMG/M metagenome (GOLD analysis project Ga0075030, IMG submission 71393) | Freshwater sediment microbial communities from Pennsylvania, USA - Little Laurel Run_MetaG_LLR_2012 | ecosystem: Environmental > Aquatic > Freshwater > Creek > Sediment | place: USA... | reverse complement strand
GGCCGGTTGCGCTGTTTTTCCGCGTCAAGGACGAGGCCGCCGCCATCGCGCTGGCCAACGACTCGGACTTCGGCCTGGGGGGATCGGTGTTCACGCGCGATCCGGCGCGCGGCAGGCGCGTCGCCAGTCAGATCGACACCGGCATGATGTTCATCAACAACATCGACTGGTCGGAGGCCGACTTGCCCTTTGGCGGCATCAAGTATTCCGGGTATGGCCGGGAACTCGGCAACATGGGAATCCAGGAGTTCGTCAACAAGAAGCTGATCCGCACGGCGCACCTGGACGCGCCGGTCTGAGGCGCGCGCGCTGCATGCGGCATGTCAAGCGGGCGATGCCGCCCCGCACCATGCCCTTGCCCAGCCATTGAATGCGCCGTCCGTGCCGCCTCTAGCCTAGGCGATCGACAGGCGCGCGCTCTGTACGACCAAGCACACGGGCTTGCACCTCCTCCGGTGCAGGGCAACTTTTGCGTGCGGCATTGCACGACTCTTCGGACCTTGGCACCATAGGAGTTCGGCCGCGCCCGCGACTGGGTCGCGGCAGCAAGCGCACATCCGCGCTGCGGGCGGCCCATCCGAGCAAGGCTATGGCGATGCAACTGACCATCAATGGCACGCAACACAGCGTGGAACTGCCCGGCGACACGCCCCTTTTATGGGCGCTGCGCGATCATCTGGGCCTGACCGGCACCAAGTACGGCTGCGGCATGGCGCTGTGCGGGGCCTGCACCGTGCACGTCGACGGCAAACCGGTCCGCGCCTGCATCACGCCCATTTCCGTCCTCGAGGCCAAGGAAATCACCACCATCGAGGCGATCGGCGAGGACGCAACCGGCAGGGCCTTGCAAGCGGCCTGGGTAGAGCTTGGGGTGCCGCAGTGCGGTTACTGCCAGGCCGGCCAGATCATGTCGGCCACCGCCCTGCTCAAGGAAAAGCCGCTGCCCACCGATGCCGACATCATCGACGCCATGTCGGGCAATATCTGCCGCTGCGGCACCTACAACCGCATTCGCGCGGCGATCGCACGCGTCGCGAGCGCGCAGGCGGCCAAGCCGTGAGCGGCACAAGCCTCACGGACGCCGGCGCGGATGCCGTTGCGGGCGCAGGCGCGATGGCGGCGCCCGCAGCGCCGGCGCTGTCCAACGTAAGCCGGCGCCGCTTCGCCGGGCAGTTGGCGGGCCTGGGCGGCCTCGTGCTGGCCCTGGGTTTTCCGGGCGCTGGGCGCGGCGCAGGGGCGCGCAAGTATGGCGCCGATGCCATGCCCCATGGCGCGGTCGACAACCCCTTGGTGTTCGTCGCCATCGGCGCGGACGGCGTCGTGCGCATCGTTTGCCACCGCTCCGAGATGGGCCAAGGCGTGCGCACCGGCATGGCCATGATCGTGGCCGAGGAACTCGACGCCGACTGGAGCCGCGTGCGTGTCGTGCAAGCGCCCGGCGACGAAGAAAAATTCGGCAACCAGGACACCGATGGCTCGCGCAGCACACGCCACTTCTTCGAACCCATGCGCCGCTGCGGCGCTGCGGCGCGCCAGATGCTGGCAGCCGCCGCCGCGGCGCGCTGGGAGCTCCCCGTCGACGAGGTCGAAGCCGAGTTTCACGAAATCGTGCATCGCCCCAGCGGCCGCCGGCTCGGTTACGGTGCGCTGGCCGAGGCCGCCGCCCGCTTGCCGGTGCCGGCGCGCCGCGACCTCCGGCTCAAGGATCCGGCGCGCTTCCGGTATATCGGCAAGGGCGAACTCAAGCTCGTCGATGGCGCGGATATCGCGACGGGAAAGGCCGAATACGGCATCGACGCGCGCCTGCCGGGGATGCTGTATGCGGTGGTGGCGCGCGCGCCCGTTTACGGGGGCACGATCAAGCACTACGACGCCCGCGAGGCGCTCAAGATACCCGGCGTGGTGCGGGTGCTGCCGATCGCGGCTAGGGCCGCGCCCCCGGCATTCAATCCCCTGGGTGGCATCGCGGTCATCGCGACCAACACCTGGGCGGCGATGCAGGGCCGCATGGCGCTCAAGCTGGAATGGAGCGCAGGCCCGAACGCGGGCTACGATTCGATTGCCTACAAGGCGGAGCTCCAAAGCGCGGCCCGCAAACCGGGCAAGGTGTTTCGCAATCAGGGCGACTTCGACGCCAGCGCCGCGGTCGCGGCGCGTCGGGTGCAGGCCGAGTATTACATCCCGCACCTGGCCCACGCCACCATGGAGCCGCCGGCGGCAACTGCGCGCATCGTCCAAGGCAAGTGCGAGGTCTGGGGCGGTTTCCAATCTCCGCAGGGCGCGCGCGACCTGATCGCCAAGCGACTCGGCCTGCCGGCCAAGGACGTCACCGTCAACGTGCTGCTGCTCGGCGGCGGTTTCGGCCGCAAATCCATGAGCGACTTCGGCGTCGAGGCCGCGGTGCTGTCCAAGGCCATGGACGGAAAACCGGTCAAGCTGATGTGGACGCGCGAAGACGACCTGCAGAACGGATATTTTCATACGGTGTCACTCGAACACCTGGAGGCCGGCCTGGATGCACAGGGCCGCCCCGTGGCCTGGCTGCATCGCTCGGTCGCGCCCACCATCGACTCCACCTTCGACAACAAGGCACGCAACGAGGCCGATTGGGAGCTGGGCATGGGCGTGCTCAACGTGCCTTTCGACATCCCCAACGTGCGCATCGAGACGCCGGCGGCGCAGGCGCACACCCGTATCGGCTGGTTTCGCTCGGTTTCGAACATTCCGCATGCCTTTGCCGTGCAATCCTTCGTTGCCGAGTTGGCCGCGGCAGCGGGGCGCGACGCGAAGGACTATCTGCTTGAGGTGATAGGGCCGGCTCGCATCCTTGCGCCCGCCAGCGTGGGCGACACATGGAACTACGACGAGTCGCCGCAACGCTATCCGCTCGATGCCGGCCGGCTGCGCGGGGTGATCGAGGCCGCCGCGCAGAGCGCAGACTGGGGCAAGGCCTTGCCCCAGGGGCAGGGCCTGGGTATCGCCGCCCACTACAGCTTCGTCACCTTCATCGCCGCGGTGGTTCGCGTTGCGGTAGACGACAATGGCGCACTGACCGTTCCCCGCGTGGACATTGCCGTGGACTGCGGCGCCTGCATCAACCCGGATCGCGTGCGCGCACAGATGGAAGGTGCCTGCGTCATGGGCCTGGGATTGGCGCTGCAAAGCCAGATCACCTTCAAGGATGGCCATCCGCAGCAGTACAACTTCGACACCTACCAGGTGCCCCGCATGTCGCAGGCGCCGCTGCAGATCCACGTCCATATCCTGCCCGGCGACTTCGGCAAGCCGCTCGGCGGCGTCGGGGAACCGGGTGTGCCGCCCATCGCCCCGGCCCTGTGCAATGCCATTTTCGCGGCGACCGGGAAGCGTATCCGGCATTTGCCGATCGGCGATCAATTGAAGGCCTGAGCGATGTCGCGCTGCTCCCCGGCAATGACGCGCATTGCGCCGGCAGCCCTGCAATCGGGCGCCAGGGCGCACTCGCGATGAAATCGTTCCCCGATCGGATGCCCGCGGCCCTTGCACGGGAACATGCATCCCGCGCAGTAACGTGCCGGCGCGCGCCTCGGCCCGAAGGCTTCGCACCGCGGATCCGTTTGCCCGGATCGATATAAGGACTTTGCCTCGATGGGAACCAGGGACAGCTTATGGCGGGATGCGCAAGCCGATGCGCTTTCGGGCGATCTTGAGCGTCGCGTCTACACCTCGCGTTTGCTCGGCCGCGACAAGTCGCTGGTCCTGCACGGCGGCGGCAACACCTCGGTCAAGCTGCGCGAGGCCGATATCCTGGGCGTTGACACCGAGGTCCTTTACGTCAAAGGCAGCGGCTGGGATCTGGAAAAAATCGAGGCGGCCGGTTTCTCCCCCGTGCGCCTGGAGCACTTGCGCCGGCTGGCGCAGCTGCCCGCCCTGTCGGACCCGCAGATGGTCAACGAGCTGGTCACCCACCTCACCCGCGCCGCGGCGCCCGTGCCGTCGGTCGAGGCCATCTTGCACGCCATCCTGCCGTACAAATTCGTCGACCATACCCATGCCGACGCGGTGATTGCCGTGACCAATACGGACGACGGCGCGGCGCGCGTGCGGGAAATCTACGGTGACCGCGTCGTGGTCGTTGATTACGTCATGCCGGGATTCGAGCTGGCGCGTTTGTGCGCCAAACGCTTCGCCGCCGAGGCCGGCCCCGATACCATCGGCATGGTGCTGCTCAACCACGGCATCTTTTCCTTTGGCGCATCGGCCCGCGAGTCCTACGAGCGCATGATCGCCCTGGTGGGCATGGCCGAGGATTACCTGGCCGCGCACGGGGCCTGGACGGTGCACCTTGCTGCCGTGGCGCAGGCGCCCGTCGATCCCCTGGAGCTGGCTCGCTTGCGCCAGGACATCTGCGCTGTCGCAGGCTTTCCCATGGTGATGGCCTGCCATGCCGACGACCGAAATCGTGCCTTTGCCGCGCGACCGGATATCGCGCAGCTATGCCAGCAAGGTCCTGCAACCCCCGATCACGTGATCCGCACCAAGCGCCTGCCCATGCTGGGTCGCGATGTCGCTGCATATGCCGCGGCCTATCGCGAATATTTTCTCCAGCACGAGCCGGCGGCCTTGGAGCGCAAGACGATGCTCGATCCGGCCCCCCGCCTGGTCATCGATCCGGCATTCGGGCTGTGCGCCCTGGGCAGGTCCGCCGGCGAGGCGGCCATCGGCGCCGAGATCTACTCCCACACCATCGATATCATCTTGCGCGCCACGGCGCTGGGCGGCTACCGGGCGCTGCCCGCAAAGGACATCTTCGACGTCGAATACTGGGATCTGGAGCAGGCCAAGCTCAAGCGCGGCGGCAAGAGTCTCCCCTTCACGGGTGAGGTTGCCGTGGTTACGGGAGCCGCCTCCGGCATCGGCAAGGCCTGCGTGGATGCGTTTCTGGCGCGCGGCGCGGCCGTGGTGGGACTGGACATACAAGAGGGCGTGGCGGCGCTGCACCGGCGGCCGGACTATCGCGGAATCGTCTGCGACCTGACGGACGAATCCGCGCTTCAGGCCGCGCTTGGGCAGGCGGTCCTGAGCTTTGGCGGCATCGACATGGCCGTGCTCAATGCCGGAATCTTCCCCGGCGGCTGCAAGATCAGCGCCCTTTCCGGCGCGGCCTGGCGGCAGGTCATGCAGGTAAACCTGGACGCCAACCTGGCGCTGCTGCGCGAGCTCCATCCCCTGCTCAAGCTGGCGCCCCGCGGCGGCCGGATCGTGGTGCTGGGCTCCAAGAACGTGCCTGCCCCCGGCCCGGGGGCGGCGGCGTACTCTGCGGCCAAGGCGGCGCTGACCCAGTTGGCGCGGGTTGCGGCATTGGAGTGGGGCGCCGATGGCATCCGCATCAACACGGTTCATCCGAATGCCGTCTTTGATACGGGCATCTGGACGCCGGAAATCCTCGCGGCGCGCGCCCAGCACTATGGAATGACGGTTGACCAGTACCGCAAGAATAATGTCCTGGGGGCGGAAGTGCGCAGCAGCCACGTGGGCGAGTTGTGCGCCGAGATGTGCGGCGCGCTCTTTGCAAGGACCACGGGGGCGCAGATCCCGATCGATGGTGGAAATGATCGGGTCATTTGATGAAAATCACTCCGCGGGCCAAGCGCGGCGTGCAGGATAGGCGGCGATCACAGGCCTAGGACGGCGACGGGGACGACAGTGACCATAGGCGAGGGCAAGCCGGTGCTCGCAGTGATCGGCGGCAGCGGTGTCTACGAAATCGAGGGGCTGGCCAACAGGCGCTGGCAGCGCATCGAGTCACCCTTTGGCGCAGCCTCCGACGAACTACTTTTCGGGGATCTGGGCGAGCAGGCTTTGGTCTTCCTGCCGCGCCATGGCCGCGGCCACCGCATCCCCCCCTCGGACATCAACTACCGCGCCAACATCGACGTGCTCAAGCGCTGCGGGGTTACCGACGTGATCTCCGTAAGCGCGGTGGGCTCGCTGCGCGAGCACCTGGCGCCCGGTACCTTCGTCATCGTCGACCAATTCATCGATCGCTCGTTTGCCCGCGTCAAGAGTTTCTTCGGCACCGGCCTGGTGGCGCATGTTTCCATGGCCCACCCGGTGTGCAGCCGCTTGGGCGCGCACCTGGAGGCCTGTGCCAGGGCGGCGGGCATACCCGTTGCCCGGGGCGGCACCTACCTCGTGATGGAGGGCCCGCAATTTTCCAGCCTGGCCGAATCCGAGCTCTACCGTTCCTGGAACTGCGATGTCATCGGCATGACCAATATGCCGGAGGCCAAACTGGCCCGCGAGGCCGAGCTGTGCTATGCCACCGTGGCCATGGTCACCGATTACGACTGCTGGCACCCGAACCACGACGACGTAACGGTTGACGCCATCGTCCAGGTGCTGCTGGCCAATGCCGACAAGGCGCGCGGGCTGGTCAAGGCGGTCGCGCCGCGCATCCACAACGACGCTAGCGCGTCGGCCTGCCCCTGCCGCGTGGCGCTGCAGCATGCGCTGATCACGGCGCCGGCGGCTCGCGACGCGCAGCTCGTGGCGCGCCTGGATGCCGTGGCTGGGCGCGTGCTGCGGTCTCCCGCTTGAGCGCCCATCGCGCTGCCCGCCCGACCATCCCAGGAGCCGGACCATGTCGATCAAGTCGCGTATCCGCACCATTGCGCATTATCCCAGGCCCGGCGTTCAGTTCCGCGACATCACCACGCTGCTCAAGGATCCGGTGGGCCTGCGCATCACCATCGGGGAGCTGGCCGCGCATTACACCGGCCGCAGGATCGACCGCATAGCCGCCATCGAAGCCCGCGGCTTCATCATTGGTGCCGCACTGGCTTTGCAGCTGGGCACCGGCTTCGTGCCGGTGCGCAAGAAGGGCAAGCTGCCGGCCCAGACCGTGGGCCGCGACTACGCGCTCGAATACGGCACGGACCGCATCGAGATGCACGCCGATGCCATCAGCCCGGACGATCACATCTTGCTCATCGACGACCTCATTGCCACGGGGGGCACCGCCGTGGCGGCGGTCTCCTTGATCGAGTCCATGGGCGGGAAGATCGCCGGGTGCGGCTTCGTCATCGACCTGCCCGAGTTGGGCGGCCGTGCCTGTCTGGAAAGGATGGGGCACAAGGTGCACACCTTGTGTTCCTTCGAGGGTCACTGATGGAATCCTTGCCCGAGCCTGGCCACGGGCTACCGCCGCGCGGCCGCACCGTGGAAACCCTGCGTTGGGCCCATGAACGCCTGGAAATGATCGATCAGCGCGTGTTGCCGGCGCGTTTCGAATACCTCGCCTTCGATACGGCCCACGGCGTGGCCGAAGGCATACGGACCATGGTCGTGCGCGGCGCACCGGCCATCGGTTGTGCGGCGGCGTACGGCGTGGCGCTGGCGGCGCGCAGTGCGCGGCCGGACCCCGATCACTTTACGGCGGATATGGAGGCGGCATTTGCCGACTTGGCCGCCAGCCGCCCCACCGCGGTGAATCTCTTCTGGGCGCTGCGGCGCATGCGCGGTGTCTGGGAGCAGCTTGCCGGCCAGACGCCGACCCATATTGCCGACCGCTTGCTGGCCGAGGCGCACGCGGTGCTGGCCGAGGACGTCCGCATCAATCGCGCCATCGGCGCGCATGGCGCAGCACTGCTGCCTGATGGTGCCCGGGTGCTCACCCATTGCAACGCCGGCGCCCTTGCCACCGCCGGGCACGGCACGGCATTGGGCGTGTTCCGCTCCGCGGTTGAAGCGGGCAAGCGGATCAGCGTCTTCGCCGACGAAACCCGTCCGTTCCTGCAAGGCGCGCGGCTCACGGCCTGGGAGATGGTCCACGAGGCAATACCGGTGACGCTCATCACGGACAACATGTCCGGCCACCTGATGAGCCGCGGCGAGATCGATGCGGTGGTCGTGGGCACCGACCGGGTGGCCGCCAATGGCGACGTGGCCAACAAGATCGGTACGTATATGGTGGCCGTGTTGGCCCACCGGCACGAAATTCCCTTCTATGTGGCCTGCCCGCTGTCCACCATCGACCTGCAGACCGCCGACGGCAGTGGCATACCGATAGAGGAGCGGGCCGCCGAGGAAGTGCTGGGATACCGGGACCTGCGGTGGGCGCCGGCCGGGGTGCAGGTGCGCAATCCGGCCTTCGATGTCACGCCGTCCGAACTGGTAAGCGCGCTCATCACCGAAGTGGGCGTCGTGCACCGGCCGGATCGCGTTAAGCTCGCGGCGCTCTTTGGCCGCTGAGGACCTGTTCGGAATAATCGGCTACCTATCTTCCACGTCGTACGGATGGCCCGACCCATGCACATTGCCATTTTGACCTTTGACGCCTTCAACGAACTCGACTCGCTGCTTGCCTTTGGCATATTGAATCGCATCCGGCGCCCGGGCTGGCGGGTCACGCTGTCGAGTCCCACGCAGAGCGTGACATCCATGAATGGACTAGTCGTTCATTCCCAATCAACGCTCGCGCAGGCGAGCGAAGCCGACGTTGTCCTGGTCGGCAGCGGAATGAAGACACGCGAAATTGCCGCCGACGCATCACTGTTGTCGCAAATCCGGCTTGATCCGACGCGGCAACTGATCGGTGCGCAGTGCTCTGGAACACTCTTGCTTGCGAAATTGGGCTTGTTGGGGAAGATACCCGCATGCACCGATCTCCTCACCAAGCCCTGGGTCGTCGAGGCTGGCGTTGAGGTGCTGGATCAGCCGTTTTATGCGGCGGGGAACGTGGCGACGGCGGGCGGATGCCTGTCATCGCAATATCTGGCGGCCTGGGTCATAGCGCGCAAGGAAGGCCTGGAGGCGGCGCGCAGCGCTTTGCACTATGTTGCGCCGGTTGGGGAAAAAGACGACTACGTGAACCGAGCGTTGAACAACATACGGCCCTATTTGTAGAGGCCTCGGGCGCTTGTCAGCGCCCGTCGCTGCCGCACGCGCAAGTCCGCTCTGGACCGCGGTCGCTGGAACCGTATCGGTAACGGCGTCGCGACACCGGGTCGGTAATCCGTTGGAAGGGAGTCATCGAGACGCCCCGCGCATGCCGGAAGTCGGGTACACGGCGACCTGTTCCCTGTAGCTCCACCAGTGGCGGGATAGTGGAGTCCGCTGCGGGACGGCGGCCACTGCGAATTGGCCCGAGGCCAATCGCAGATTATGGCTGCGATCAAACCTGTGGAACACCATATGTAAGCAGAATTACGATTGTGAAAATCACTCCAACAACATAAATTGCTCCTATCGATATCGCCAGCAGATTTACTGGATCGCTTGGCGATTCGGTTTTCTTGAGACTTGCATACGCCATCGGTAACGTCACGACCAGCCACGATGAAGCACCGACGAAATTGATCAAGAAGAGCGTGCTCAATAAGTCAATACCTTCGCCATGGCCGCTGATGATGTGGAAATGCCAGGCTATCAGGTACCCGATCGGGAAGACGATTGGCAATAGAAGCCACTTGGCGCTTGGCCACATTGATGCCTTTGTTCTTTCGTCGTTGGCAGGAACTTCTTGGTCTTCGCTCATTAGTTCTATGCGCTCGCCTTGGCTGTCACTTCTATACCCAAGGCCTTCATGACGGCGAGCGTAGTCTTGAGCCTTGGGATTCCGCGTTGGCTTAACGACCGGTAAAGCTGCTCGCGCGACAGGCCAGTCTAGCCTGCAATCTGCGCCATGCCCTTGGCGCGCGCAACCACACCCAGCGCATGAGCGATGTAGCCCGCGTCGCCGGATTCGAACGCATCAGCCATGAATACGGCGAAGGCTTGGTCGGAATTCAACCCTTTGGCAGGGTCAAACGTGGTCAGCTTCTTCTTGGTGGTCATTCCATTTACTCCTTTGCCAGGCGTTTGGCTGCCTTAACGTCCTTGGCGTACGTAGCTTTGTTGCCCGCGCACTGGCTTTCCCGAGCGTCGGGTATGCGCTCCATTGCAACGAGTGGCAAAATAGGCACGAGACATGCCGAGTGGGTAGGTCCGGCCAGGAGCAAAATCGGCAAGTGGTCTGCTTGATGGCAACGTGATTCGGAAGAAATGCCGTAATGCCGTAATGCCGGGGACGAGTAGACTCGTTCCAATGGAGGGAGGCCCATGAGCATGGCCCTTTTTGCAAGCGACCCCAACGTTATGAGCGGCGCCCTTTGCTTCGCCGGCACTCGTGTCCCGGTCAAGACCTTGTTTGACTACCTCGAAGGCAAATCCTCTCTGGAAGAATTTCTCGACGACTTCCCTACCGTCTCCCGGGAGGTGGCTGTTGCCGTGATTGAAGACGCTCGCAAGCGCTTGTTTGCCGATGCAGTTGCTGCTTGGCGAGTCGGTTCCGCGAAAGCTTCGATTCGCGCTGGCGCAGCATGAAATTCGAACCGTCGTCGAGATGGGCTGGGCCGGACGCAAGAACGGAGAGTTGCTCTTCCTCGCCGCAGCGGATTTTGACGTTTTCATCACGGTCGACAAGAACCTGCCGTATCAGCAAAACGAAGCTACGTTGCCGATCGCTGTTGTGGTTCTCGATGCCTTGACAAACGATCTGTCGTCGCTCCTGCCGCTTGTCCCCCTGCTGGAGATAACATTGGATTCTCTCGCAGAACGCAGATTCGTGCGTGTGCGTTTGGGCCAATAGCATTCGTTCCAGCGGGCGATAAGCCATGCAACTGCTAGACCATGGGCGGGTAACCATCACCGTGCGGTCATGCCGAGCGTGTCAATTCCCCAGGGCTTGACAAACGCAATAAAAAGTACGAACGTTCGGTTTTTATCCCGCCGGCTTTCCGCCGCTTACGCCTCCCCATGTTCTCCGCCGGCACCCGCCCCGCGCGCCCTGCGCGCAAGAGCCGCTCCGCGCCCACCGGCGCGTCAGAGGCGGTGCGCAGCCGCAAGGGGGATCTGACGCGCGCGGCGATACTCGATGCGGCACTGGCCATCGCGCGACGTGACGGCCTGGAGGGCCTCACGATAGGCGCCATCGCCGAGCGCCTGGGCATGAGCAAGAGTGGCGTTTTCGCGCATTTCGGCTCGCGCGAGGACCTGCAACTGGCGGTCTTGCGCGACTACGCTGCGCGCTTCGTCCAAACCGTGTTGCGCCCGGCCGTGCGCGTGCCGCGCGGGCTGCCGCGCTTGCATGCCATCGTCGATCGCTGGCTGGCCCTGCTGGCCGAGGAGATCGAAGCCGGCTGCATCCTTATCAGCGGCGCCTCCGAATACGACGATCGCCCCGGCCCTTTGCACGATGCGCTGGTGGCCATCGTCGTGGCGTGGAAGGGCGAACTGCTCACGGCGCTGGAACAGGCGCGCCAGTGCGGCCACCTGCGCGCCGATGCCGACTGCGAGCAGCTGGTGTTCGAGATCTACGGCCTCATGCTGATGCTGCACCAGGAGGCGCGCCTGCTGCACGGCCAGGACAGCATGCGTCGCGCGCGCCTGGGCCTGCAACGCCTCATCGACGCCAGCGCGGCGGCGTCACACGGGCGGTCACGCGGCACGCGCAAAATCGGCCCCGCGCCGGCCACCGACCATCCCTAGCCGACCCTGGAGACCGCTATGCCCATCTACAAGGCGCCGCTGCGCGACCAGCAATTCGTCATCCACGAGCTGCTGCAGTGCGTCCAAGCCCTGCGCACCATGCCGCGCTACGCCGAGCTCGACGCCGATACCGTGAACCAGGTCATTGAGGAAGCCGGGCGCTTTGCCAGCGAGGTGATGCTGCCGCTCAACGGCCCCGGAGACGCCCAGGGCTGCGCGTTCGATCCGCAGACGCACGCGGTACGTACGCCCCAGGGCTATGCCCAGGCGTTCACGCAGTTTCGCGATGCCGGTTGGCAGGGACTCACGGCCGACGCCGAATACGGCGGCCAGGGCCTGCCGCAGCTGCTGCAGGTGGCCCTGGACGAAATGCGCTGCGCCACCAACCAGGCCTGGACCATGTATTCGGGGCTCACGCTGGGCGCCTACGAGTGCATCGCGCACAACGGAACGGCGCAGCAAAAGGCCTTGTATCTGCCCAAGCTCGTCACCGCCGAATGGACCGGCACCATGTGCCTGACCGAACCGCATTGCGGCACCGACCTGGGCCTGCTGCGCACCAAGGCCGCGCCCCAGGCCGATGGCAGCCATCGCATCACCGGCGCCAAGATCTTCATCTCCGCCGGCGAACACGACATGGCCGACAACATCGTGCACCTGGTGCTGGCGCGCCTGCCCGATGCCCCCGCCGGCACGCGCGGCATATCGCTGTTCATCGTGCCCAAGTTCCTGCCTCGGGGCGACGGCGCGCAGGCCGAGCCCGGCGCGCGCAACGGTGTGCATTGCGGCGGCCTGGAACACAAGATGGGCATACACGGCAATTCCACCTGCCAGATGGTCTTCGAGGATGCGGTCGGTTGGATGCTGGGCGAGCCCAACAAGGGCCTCAACGCCATGTTCGTG
>Ga0075030_100004639_pt1 | contig 12412 bp, 5 predicted proteins | sample LitLauG_LLR_2012_FD_71393 | JGI IMG/M metagenome (GOLD analysis project Ga0075030, IMG submission 71393) | Freshwater sediment microbial communities from Pennsylvania, USA - Little Laurel Run_MetaG_LLR_2012 | ecosystem: Environmental > Aquatic > Freshwater > Creek > Sediment | place: USA... | reverse complement strand
ATTATATTTATGCGGGCATGACGCGCAACTCTGCGGCCTTCGACAAGCTGAACGAGATTTATGGCACGCTGCAAAATCTCGCGCAGCAGAAACCGGCGCCGGGCAACGAGAAAGTCAACAACACCCAGATTGCCAAGGAGCAGGAGCAGCAGGTGCGCGACTGGGTCAAACAGGCGGGCGATAGTTTCAAGCCTATTCCGGCCATCCCCGATGCGGGAACCGTGACGAGCGAAGCTTTTGCCGCCGCCCTGCGCGTCACGGTGGATCATCTGCAGCATGAGGCGGACAGCGCCGGGGTTTTGCTGCCGCCGAAATATGATTTTTCGTTTGCCGCGCAGCGGCCGCTGATGAAATTTGCCAACGGCAGCCTGCAGCCCTTGGCCACGCAGTTGGGGGAAGTCAAGACCCTGTGCGAAATTCTGTTTGCCACGCGCATCAATTCTTTGGACAGCATCCAGCGCGTCCGCGTTTCGGATGATGATGCCACCGGCCCGCAGTCGGATTATTTGGATGAACATCCCATCACCAATGACCTGGCCATATTGACGCCGTATGTGATCACGTTTCGTGGCTTCACGCCGGAATTGGCCCGCGTGCTGACCGGTTTGGCCACGGCCTCCAATGCCTTCATCGTGAAATCAATCAACGTCCAGCCCGCCGGGGCGTCCGCCGCGTTGCCGACCGACGCCATGCCTGCGGGGCCGGCCGGAATGCCGCCCATGCTGCGCATGCCGGGGGAATACGCCCCGCCGCCCGCCGCCGTCCAGCCGGTCTCGAGCAAAGGCGGATTGCCGATCCTCTTGAAGGAGCAATTGCTCCGCATCACCCTGGAAGTGGAGTTCGTAAAACTGTTGCCGAAAAGCTAACGATGGACTTTCTCAAAAAACATTACGAAAAGATTTTGCTTGGTCTCGTGTTGGCGGGGCTCGTTGGCGCGCTGGTTTTTCTGCCATTCTATATCGGGGCGGAAAGCCAGAAAATGACGGATTTGCGGAACCAGTATATTAATCCACCGGTCAAGGCGCTGACGAATCTGGATCTGACGCTTGAGAGCAACGCCATGGCCCGTTTGCAGTCCGCCTATGTGCTCGATTTTGAAACCGGCAATAAATTATTCAACCCGGTGGAGTGGCAAAAAGGTCTGAATGGTGATCCGATCAAAGTGCATACGGGCAATGAAATTGGCATTGGGGCCGTGGTCGTCACCAACATCGAACCGCTTTATTTGGTGCTGACATTGGATTCCATCACGACCAACGAACTGGGTGCGCGCTATGTTATCGGCGTCGAACGGCAGGCGGATAAAACGCCCTCCAAACGTCACAAGCAACAGCGATATGTTTCTGTGGGCGACAAACCGAACGATACTTTTACGCTCATGGATGTCAAAGGGGCGGACCCGGCGAATCCGGATGCCTTGGTTCTCAAGCTGGCCGATTCCAGCGAGGCCGTTTCATTGTCGAAGGACAAGCCTTATCGCCGGGTGGATGCCTACGCGGCGGATTTTCGCTACGACCCCGAAAGGAAATTCTTTCGCAGCCGCCGCGCCGGGGACCGGGTTTCGTTCAACGGCACGGACTATGTGGTGGTGGATGTCAATCGAAACGAATTAATTTTGGAAGACCAGTCGAATCAGAAAAAAACCTCTTTGCCATTTACGCCGTGACCGTTTAACATCTTGAAATTGAACCGCGCCCACTCCAGACGAACCTGATTTTGCCATGACCAAAGCCGCCCTCTTCACCATCGGACTTGCCGCCCTGTTAGCGTTGCCCAGCGCCGCGAGTGCGCAAGATGATTCATCCGCGATGGCGGTCAACGAAGCGGTGTTGCGTCAGGCCAACACCATCGTCTTGCGCCAGAAACTGGTTGAGGCCCAGGCCTTGGCCCAAAAAGGCAGCATCGTGGCCGCCGCCAAAATTTATCAGGAATCGTGCTCGCTGGCCGAAAATATCGGTTCGGGTATTGACGCCGAAGCGGCCCAGGCCAAGGCTGGTCTGGCCTCGACCCGGCTCACGCTTGCGCGCGATGGCCAGAGCCGGGGTGATTACCGCGAGGCTGGCACGCAAGTCGCCCAGGTGTTGAAGGCGGACCCGAAGAATCCCGCCGCGCTGGCTTTCAAAAAGCAAAATGATCAGATGCTCACGGCCATGAAAGGCCGGATTCCGAGTGCCGCCGTGGTTGAACAAGTGCCGCAGATGATTAATCAAAAGGTGGATGCCGGGACGCTCGTTCAGGATGGCAAGCTGCTTTATGAAATGGGCAAGCTGGAAGACGCTGAAGCCAAATTGAACGAGGCGATCAAGCTGGACGCTGACAACGCCGGTGCCTATTACTACCTCAACCTCATTAAGCAGGCCAAATTTGAACGTGAAGCCGCCCAGCATACCGTGGATACCCAGGACCGGATGAGCCATGTTGAAAAACAATGGATCCTGCCCAAGAGCAGCGCTGATTTGCCGACTGTTTCCAATCCCTACGCCACCAACAATCTGGTTTATACCGGCCCCGGTCGTCAGGCCATCATTGCCAAGCTTGATCGCATTCATCTGGACAATGTAACTTATGACGGACTGCCGCTCACCGAGGTGCTGCGCAATCTCACTGAACAATCCCGGCTCCGCGATCCGGATCGCAAGGGCATCAACTTTTTGATCAATCCCAATGCCGACATGTCGGGCGAGCCGGTGGCGGCTGCCGCCGGACAGTTCGGTCAGCCGGGTGGTGGTTTTGCTGGCGGCGCTCCAGGTGGCGGTGCGGTCATTAATCCCAACGACGGTTCGGTGGTGACTCCGGCGCAAACCGGCGCGACGCCGGCTGGCGGCGAAGCGGTGGACGTGGGATCTTTCCAAGTCAAACTCAACCTGACGGATGTACGGCTCGCGGATGTGCTGGATGCGATTACTCTGGTGGCGGATCATCCGCTCAAATATTCCGTGCAGGATTTTGCGGTTGTGTTTTCTTCCAAGGCGCCCGAAACCCCCCAGCTGTTCATGCGCACCTTCAAGGTTGACCCGAATACCTTCTTATCCGGATTGGAAAGCGTTGGCGCGGCAAGTTTCGGCAGTGCTAATAGCAGCAGCAGCGGTGGCGGCGGCTCCAGCGGCGGTGGTGGCGGTGGTGGCGGTTCCAGCGGCCAAAACAACAGTGGTGCGGTTGTAGGTGTCGTGAATCCTTTTGCCGGTGGCGGACAGCTCCGCAATCAAGGCGGTAGCGGTGGTGGCGGCGGTGGCGGTGGCAACACCCAAGGTGCGGCAAACCCTCTGGATACGAGCTCGGGTGGCGTCGCTGGCGGCGGCGCTGGTGGCCAACAAAACCAAGGTGGCCTCCATTTTATCACCCAGCCGACGGCGGCTTATCAAGTCAGCGCGCTGGCGCGGGCTTTCTTCACGACGCTCGGTGTCAATCTTCAGGCGCCGCCTGGAAAATCCGTGTTTTTCAACGACCGTTCGGGCAAGCTGTTTGTCAAAGCCACGGAGCAGGATTTGGATACCATTGAACGCGCCATTCAGACTTTGAACGAGGTGGCACCTCAGATCCATATCAAGTCACGTTTTATTGAAGTGCAGCAAACCGATGCCAAGGCCATTGGTTTTGATTGGTATTTGGGTCAGTTTAACATGGGCAATAGTGTCCAAGGATCCGGCGGGAATGCCGGTTCGGTGAATGTGCCGGTATCGGCGGCCAACCCGTCGGGCACTTTTCCGGGCAACACGTTTAATGGCACCACCATTCCGACTGCCGTGCAAAGCCTGACCAGCGGTCTCAACAACAGCGGTCCGGCGGTGGCCACCATCACCGGTATTTTGACCGATCCCAATTTCCAGGTGGTTTTGCACGCGCTGCAGCAGCGCAGCGGCACCGAGGACTTGGCAGAACCGGAAGTCACCACCACCAGCGGTCGCCAGACCCAGATGCGCGCCACGCAAATCATCAATGTTGTCACCGGGTTTTCCTTCAATAACGGTTCCGGCCAGGGGAATGCCGGTTCCGGTGGACAGGGACAAACCGTGGTGTCTGCGGGTATAGCCTCGGTTTCGCCTACCACCCAGCAGATTGAAACCGGCCCGGTTTTGGACGTCGTGCCGTATTTGTTGTCTGACGGTTACACGGTCAACATGTCACTGATCCCGTCGCTGACCGATTTCAATGGTTATGACACCATCCCGGCCGGTGCCATTCCCGGTTACACGCCGGGAAGCACGATTGGAAATTTGAACGGCACCACGCTGCCGGTGGCGTTGCCGAACTTCACGGTTCGCCAAGTGGTCACCACCGTGAACGTCTGGGACAACCAGACGGTGGTGCTCGGTGGACTGGTTTCTTCCCAAGTTCAAAGCACCAAGGATGAAGTGCCTGTGATCGGTGATATTCCACTGGTGGGTCGTTTGTTCCAGAGCCAGAGCAAAAACACCGTTAAGAAAAATTTGATGATTTTTGTGACCGCCACCGTGGTGGATCCAGCCGGCAACCGCGTGCATTCGGATGATGAGCTCCCGTTTGCGCAGACCGGCATTCCGGTGCAGCCGCCCGGCGCGGGCCAGGTGACGGAGACGGTGAAGAAAGTGCGGATGCCAGGCCAGGACCAGTGAACCGGTTGCTGATTGTTGACGGTCACGCCTACGCTTACCGCGCCTTTCACGCCATCCGCGTTTTGCGTTCGCCGACCGGCCAGCCTACGAATGCCATTTACGGCTTCGTCAAAATGCTCGAGAAAATGCGGGCGGCCCTGAGGCCAACGCATTTGGTGGTGGTGTGGGATGGCGGTTTGAGCGCGGCTCGGATGGCCGCGCTGCCGGATTACAAGGCGCAACGGCCGGATATGCCGGACGATTTGCGGCCGCAATTTGATGAGATTAGAAAGTATCTCGCGGCGGCGGGGCTCGCGGATTTTTGCGGCGATGGCGTTGAAGCGGATGATTATATCGCCTGTCTCGCGCGAAGCGCGGCGGCGGCGGACTGGCGGGTTGTGATTGCCAGTGCGGATAAAGATTTCATGCAGTTGGTGTCGGATCGCATCGGATTGTTGAATCCGAACGACAAAACGGGAGCGGTTTGGACCCGGGAACAAGTCCAGGCCAAAGCCGGAGTCGAGCCGGAACAGGTGGCAGATTGGCTGGCCTTGATGGGCGACGCAGTGGATAACATTCCCGGCGTCGCCGGTGTGGGGCCTAAGACGGCGGCTGAATTGCTGAAACAATTCGGCTCCGTGGATATTTTGCTGGCGCGACTGAATGAGGTCAGATCCGAACGGTTGCGGCTGGCCTTGAGTGCGGCGGTTGACGTTTTGCGTCGGAATTTGGCGCTGGTCCGGTTGCACGATGTGCCGTGTGAGTTCGTGCCGGAAAAATTGCAGCCGCAAACCCCGGACCGGGAAAAATTAGCCGGTTTGTTTGCCGGCTGGGGTTTTAAGGGCATGGTTGCGGCGCTGGAAGAACCCTGCCCGGAACGGCAGGCACAGTTGATTTGAAAATGAATTTGCGAAGCTGGATTTACAACGTGACCACGGCAGGTTTTACCAAAGTGAAATTTGGACAAACCCGCCGCGCTGATCTATTATATCGCCGTCCAATGATGCTCAACCCCGTGCGCGCTTCAAAATTTATCGCCTGTCTGGCAGCTTGGCTTGCGGGGTCTGTTTTCGTCGTTCTCGCACAAACGAATTACTACAGCCCTAATGGCACTGAATACGCCATGATTGGTTCGTTGCCGGGCGACCAAGTCTTCCCCGACGTGGCTATAAACCCCAACGGCGGGTTTGTGGTCTGGCAGGATAATGCCACTGACGGCGATGGCTGGGGCGTCAGTGCCCGGCGGTTGGACAGCACGCTATCCGGCACCTTGGGCACCTTTCGGGTAAACGCGCAGGGCACAAATGATCAGGAAAAAGCCCGCGTGGCGCTGTTGAAAAATGGCGGAGCAATCTTTTCATGGCAGGGCGGCAAGGAAGGTTACCAGCATATTTTTGCCCGTTACCTCACACCCACCAATACCTTTTTGACGACTACCGACCTGCTGGTTAGCACTTTCAACCGAACCAACAGTTTTCAAGCCAATCCCGCGCTGGCGGTGCTCAACAACAGCAACGTCGTGGTCGTCTGGTCCAGTTTCAATCAGGCGGGGTCAAACAGCCTGCTGGATGTGTATGCCAAAATTTTGTCGCCCATCGGCGTGACCGTGAGCAATGAATTTCTGGTCAACCAGTTCACCAATTTTAACCAGCGCACTCCGGCGGTCGCCGCTCTGGCGGGTGGCGGATTTGCCGTCGCCTGGGTATCTGAACAGCAACAGGCGGCGGTGCCGGTGCTGGGAACGAATTCGACTTATTACAGCGCCGGCACGATTGTCGTTCCCAGCGTGGATATTTATGCCCGGCTGTACCGCAGCAACGGGGCCCCGGTCGGCAGTGAATTTCTCGTGGATACTGGGGCCAATCCCTGCGCTAATCCAAATTTGGCGGCAGCCTCGGATGGCAGCTTCATGGTGGCTTGGAGCGCGCGCGACACCGCCAGTCCCACCAACGGGTGGGATGTTTACGCCCGGCCATTTTCCAGTACCGGCACGGGTGGGACAACGGTGCGGCTGAACACTCACGTGAATGGAAACCAGTATGCGCCACGTCTCAGTACCATTGGCTTGGACTATCTCGCGGTCTGGACCAGCTTGGGGCAGGATGGTTCCCGTGAAGGCGTTTATGGCCAGTTCGTTCACAGCGATGGATCGCTGGTTGGGAGTGAGTTTCGCGTCAATACCACGACCGTCAGCCAGCAAATGCAGCCGGTGGTGGCTTCGGACGGTGCGAACCAATTCATCGCGGTTTGGACGAGTTATACCGGCAGTCCGTACGTTTTTGATTTGTTCGCGCAACGATATATCAACGCCTCGGCAATATTGCAGCCGATGTCCGCGCCGTTCGTCTATGCACCGTTCACCTTGAGCAACGGGGTTTATCAACCGCAGTTGCAGGTTTCTTGGCCGGGGCTGCTGGGGATTTCCGTTTCCAACTACGAAGTCTATGTGGATAGTTCCAATGTGCCGATGTCCGTTGTCACCAGCAATCAATGTGCAATGACGGCGGCGAACGGGCTGGCTCGGAGCAGTACCCATGGGTTTCAGGTGGATTATGTGCGGACGGATGGACGGCGTTCGCCACTTTCTCCTGCCACCAGCGGCACCACTTGGAGCGGTCTCAGCTGGGGCGGAATTCCTTATGAATGGATGGCACAATTCTATGGCGGATATATCAGTGGCACCTACTATACCAATAACTGGCCGGTCGCCAATGCGGTCATTGGTGCCGGTGGCATGACAGTGGCAAAAGTGTTTTTGAGCGGCGGAAATCCGTTGCAGCCCAGCTCTTGGTTGCAACAATCCCTGCAGCAAACTCCGCAAGGCATGTTCTTAAGTTGGAACACCCAGCCGGGCGCCACTTATCAAGTGCAGGTGACCACCAATTTTGGTTCCTGGAGCAATTTGGGGTCACCCCGGTTCGCGGCAGGGACGACGGATTCGATTTATGTCGGCGGCAGCGCGGCCGGTTATTACCGGGTGATGTTGTTGCGCTAGTGTTAAGAATTATATGCGACAAGTGATGAAGACATTTTTGCTGTTGGGCGCGGTGATGTTTGGTTTGCTGCAATCCGCCGGAGCATACTCCTTGGGCGGACCGATTGGCAATGATCCCAAGCCGAATGGTGTAGCTCAGGGCGACGCCTGGCAGCAGGGTGTCATTGGCTATGGTTTGGCGGGCGATCTCAATGCCCCAAAAAATATAGGTGAAGGTTATCGCCGCAATACGAAAGTGATGTACTATGCCTTCGATGCCAACTTCCTTGGCTTCTTTGGTTCCAACGGCGTGACGGCAGTGGATAATTCGTTCGTCATCCTAAACGGTACGTTTACCAACAATCCAACGGGAATAACCCATGGACTGGACGGCTACAGTGCCACCCTCTCGGAATTTCCGATTGAGTCGCGTCATATCAACTATCAGGCGCAGGCATTGGGTTTATACGATTTGAAATCAGTCACCTTGGGCGCAATGATGGAGCAGTTGGGGCTGGCGGACCCGGTGCGTTACGCTTGGACGCTGCATGACCGGGCTCACGTCGGCACCATCCCTTGTCCGGTGGGTCAGGAGTACTTGGTGGTACAGAGAAATTTCGACATTGTCTCCAGTCCGCTAAACCAGGTTCAATATTCGCCGTATGTAAATAATACGCTTTATAGCTATCAGATCTATGAAGCCTGCTCCGGTCCCAACCCACTGGCGCTGGCCGTGCCATATTCTGTTGATCCCTTGGCCGACGTTTATTCCCCCGTGGCCTCATCGTATGGCGGGTTAGTGGCTGAAAACACCAGCTTAGGAGTATTGTTATCGGTCACGCCTGGCATTTATTCGTACGGATCCTTTTACTCCGGGCTGACGCGTGACGATGTGGCTGGACTAAGGAGTTTGCTGCAAACCAACAACATTAATTGGGAAACGGCTGCTGCAGGCAGCTTGTTGTTGACGGCCACCACCAATTTTACCTCGCCACAACTGTTTCCGGTGTCGTTGGCCACCAATGGAGTTCTTTACAATGGCACCTATTATGGAACAGCGGACCTCGGTGCCTTTCTGGGCGCGGCCAGCACCAATCCTCCTGCTACGTTGCAGGCGTTGTATCCCGGCGTGACCGTGCTGACTTCCTCGAATTATTTCACCGTTGTCACCGTTACCAATGTGACAGCCTATTTCACGAATTTTATTGGTTCGCCCGCCGGTTCGCCCCCGGTGCTGGTTTTTGCCACCAATCTTAGCCTGGCCCCGCTGACCATCTATGTGGACACTTTTGCCAATATCATTACCAATCATTACCGCACCAACGCGATTGCCACGCTGGTGACAACCACGGTGGGGCCGCTGGTCGGCGCACCTGCCGGTAGTCCGTTGGTCACCAACACAACCACCAAGACCATCAATCTCAACAACGTGCCTTCCGGCGATTTTTATATCCTGCCCACCAACAGCCCCTGCGGTTTGGACATTGTCTCCACCCTGCTGACCAATGTGGTGGTCACCACCAACCTGATTGTCTCGACCAGCAGCACCAATTCCGCCACGACCAATTCGAGCGGGTATTCCTATTCTCAAAGTCTGATCACTTATTTGACCAATTATGTTTTTGTCATCGCCCCGGTGACCTGCGGCCAGACCGCCAACGCGACGGGATTGTACGAGGGCATTGAGGGGATTCAGTTTGTCAAAACCAGTTACGATTCGCTGCTGGGCCAGTTTTTCCAGCCGATTACCAACAATTACACGATGTTTGCCGTGACAAACAGTCAGGTGAAGCTGCAGAATTTCCAACGCGTTGTAACCAGGCCGGACTTTTTGTTTTCTGCGGCTGACATGGCGACTGGCCCATCTTCAACGCCGCATCCCTCAGTGTATAGTTTTCTCCGCAATGTGAATTTCAACCAGGCCAACGTGCTGCCCGGGGAAGCCGGACCGGGAACCATCGACCCGTCCACCACGATCATTTTCGACAAGGTCGGTCCGGTATTTTACAACGGCACAGCCACGTTTGCAGATGTGCTGGATGGCACTCCCTATTTCACCGAGTCGCCCGGTGGTGATATCACGGATACTTATTTTGCGTTTTACTTTTTATGGGGATCCTTCGACAGTTCAACCAATGCTCCAGTGGTTTACCCCGACGGCACGAGCATTGAAAACATACAGAATCAAATCTTGATTCAAGTCACCCCGTCGGCCGTGCCCAATGGGTTTAACGGCGTAGTCTATCCCTCGACGACATTCACCGCGACGGGCGGATCGTTCACTCGGCCTTACACTTGGTCGGCCACCGGCCTGCCGCCGGGCATGGATGTTTCGCCTGCGGGAACGCTGGAAGGCACGCCCTCGCAGTCCGGCACTTTTGTTTTCACCCTGATCTTGACGGACAATTTCTCGCGTACTGCCCAATGGAATTACTCGCTCACGATCCAATGAACCGCACGGAACACATTCACGGCTGGACGAATTTTATGAACCGCTTGATAAAATGGACGCTGCTTTGCGGGTTGTTGGCCTTGGGCTTGGAGCGCCCGGCGGTGGCGGCGGATCCTTATTATATCAACAATGCCATCGTTAATTACCCCGGCAATATCAGCTATCCCCCGCAGATTGATGCCACCAACTTTGTCAACAACGGTACTTTCATCGTTGATTTTACCGTCTTACCCTATCCGAACCCGTTGTTTGAGACGTCGGATACGCTGAATTATACCAACTTTGATAATGGTCTGATGATGGCGGACACCGGTTTTCAATTTGACACTTTGTCCACCGCTACCGGCTCGCGCTCCATGGCTGGCAATTTTTACAACGCCGGCACCATCAGCTGTGATTCAACCAATGACGTCGGCAATGTTTTCCTCGGCTTTCTTGGTTTTTTTGGCCAGATGCAGGTGAATGCGACCAATATTATCAATCCGGGCGCAGCGACGGTGGGCGTCAATGGGGTGATGCAGTTCACTGGTCAAAACGTGGACTTAACTCGCGGTACGCTGAATGTGGAAGGGTCTGCCGCGAGTGCCTTTGGTACCGGCCTCTTTGGATTGTACACGAATTGGGATGCCAGTGCCTTTTTGGGGCCAACCACCGCAATATCGGCATTTATTCCTAACGGTCAGCAACTTTTTTTTAATAACTTCTTTGACGAGTTATATCTGACGAATTCCACCGCCTATATCAATATCAGAAGTCTTACAACCAACCAAACGATTATTCGGGCGGTGTTTATTGAAGATAATAGTCCCACCAATATTTCCCAAAATGTTTCCTATAATGTTTATTTCGACACCGTCGGCGCGGGGTTTGGCCCTGGCAATGTGACCATTGAATGGGTTGGTTCCTATTTGGACGTGGCCAGTGGCAATTATCTCAACGATTATCTTTATTTAAATAATAATTATGTGGCTGGTGCCTCCACCAATGTAGCCCTGAACGCCAATGGCTATCCGAACAACTTTGTGTTTAGTGAGTTCTCGACACGTCAGCCCACCGGGTCGCCGCCGGCCCCCGCAGGCTTTCTAAACATTTTTCCCGCTGGACCGCTCACCAATCGTTATTCTTTTGCCGATGTGCAACTGACAGCCACCTCATTCGGCACCAACGCCATTCCCAACCAGTCTATTACCAATATTCCAGGCCGCATTCAAATTTCCGCTTCCAATGAATTGAATTTGTCCTTTGTCCATATCACCGGGGCGAATTACTTGTCCGTGCAGTCAACTAATCAGTTTGACGGCAGCCCCGGGGCGCTGATCCAATCGCCATATTCCGATCTCAGCCTGGGAGTCACCAACGGGTCTCCGTCTATGACCGTGTCCAATTTGCTGGACCCGCGAATTCCCGACTGGAGCGGTACGGTACAGGCTTGGAACACCCGCTGGCTCTATGTGGATGCCTTGGGCGTGACGAATGACTTCCGCGTCATGATTGTCGGCAGCCAGTTGAGCCCGGCCGTTCTGGCGCAGGTGCAAAATTTGATGCTGCACAGCACCACCAATATTGTGCTTAGTGATGCGCTGAATGTGATGAACACCTTCACGGCCGATCCGCAGAGCCTTACCTTAACCACGAACGGCTCGGGCAATGGCGCAACCTCCTTGGACGGCGAATTAAATCTTGGTACCGCCAGCTCCTTTCTGTGGAATACCGCGTTGCCAAATTTGCGAAACCTGACGAATAACGGGGCCATCCGTTTGCAGAACCTTGGCCAGTTCGAAGGCAGCTCGAATAATGTGACGGTTATCCCCGGCACAAACGCCGTGGCGGCTACCGGGATACTTTATGAGACTAACGGGGCAAACGTGCAGCCAGGCAACTTGGTGGTGATTGGTTCCACCGGATATGTTTTTGCCAGCAAGATTACCAACACCGTGCCCAATCAGGTCGCCATCGCGGCAAAGTTTGATGGTACCTTGAGCAATCTGGTTGCCGCCATCAACCACGCCGCCGGGGCGGGCACCAATTACAGTACCAACACGCCGGCCAATCCGCAGGTGACCGCCGGAATGGTCACAAACCATGCTTTCATAGTTACGGCAACCATTGCCGGTTCGGCTGGCAACTCCATTCAGACGGCCAATTCCATTTCAACGACCAATTTGGCCTGGAGCAGCGCCTTTCTGACCAACGGAGTTGATGGGACTTCCGCGACTACGAATATTACCTCAACGGTGCCGGTGCCTTACTTTAATTTTATCAACAACGGCTTGGTTTCAGATCAAGGTTCAATCATCTGGGCTGACAATTTTGTCAGCAGCGGCACCATCTCCAACTGGTCTGGTTCATTCTCCTTGCAGTCACTCACGACCACCTTGACCAATGGCTCGATCGTTGCCGGCGGCGATATTGCCC